>Ga0209023_10007538_pt1 | contig 11118 bp, 6 predicted proteins | sample LakOneMetagenome_FD_187468 | JGI IMG/M metagenome (GOLD analysis project Ga0209023, IMG submission 187468) | Freshwater and sediment microbial communities from Lake Erie, Canada (SPAdes) (version 2) | ecosystem: Environmental > Aquatic > Freshwater > Lentic | place: Lake Erie, Canada | collected...
CGAAGCGGTTGAGCGGGGAGCTCGCCGTCGAGGCGCAGCTACGCCGCAAGTTCCCACGACCGCGTGACCCTGCGGTTCTCTTGGCGAGGCCCGCGCTCGACCAGTCCGTTCGAGGCGAGAGGGTGGACCGCAAGCTGCTGGCGTGCCGCGCGTTCTGGCACGAAGTCGGTTCCACTGGACACCGAATCATGACCTCGCGAGACGCGCACGCGGTGATTGATGCTTCACCTAGAGTGCTCGGCTTCGGCCGAGGACCGTCGTCGGCCATCACGAAGGCGGTTCATCATGCGTCGTCCCTGGATCGGCCTCACTGCCTGCGCGCTCCTGGCTGCGGTGGCCTGCTCCTCGACCGTCGCGGCCCCGCCGCCGGGGTCCTCACCGGGGTCGTCGTCGCCGGGGTCGTCGACCGCGGGCACGACGCCGACGTCTGCGTCGGCTGCCCTCGGCCGGGATGGGGTCGTACCGGGCTACCAGGGCGACGTCGACGCGACATCACCCCTCATCATCCGTGCGGCCGGACCTGCTCCGATCCCGGTGACCGGCACCGACACCAAGGTGCACGTGGTCTACGAGCTCGAGGTGCTCAACTTCTCGCCCCGGCCCGCGACGCTCACGGGGCTCGAAACGCTCGATGGTGGCCCGAACGGCGAGGTGGTGGCCTCGGTCGAGGGTCAGGCCTTGGCCGAGCGGACGATCCTGGTCGTCGACCCCGAGCCGCTACCGATCGCCGAGATCCCGGTCGGCCGCAGCGCCCTCATCATGGTGGACGACGTCTACGCCACCAAGGCCGACGTCCCGGCGACCTTCAGCCACCGGTTGCAGGCGACGTTCGGCGCGTTGGACCCCAAGTACGCCGCGATCGGAGCGCTCTTCCCCGAGGGGCCGGTCACGCAGTTCGGCGCGGCGATCGCCACCAGCACCGCTTCGCCGGTCGTGATCGGACCGCCCCTCGCCGGCGATGGGTGGCTCGCCGGCAACGCCTGCTGCAGCCTCAGCATCCACCGCGGCACCATGGCGCCCATCGGCGGGCGCATCAACGCGGCGGAGCGCTACGCCATCGATTGGTTCCAGGTGGACACGAGCCCCGCAGGCGAGATCGGCGCCGGAGGCGTGGTGGCCTCGGTGCACGGTGACCCGACGAAGAACGAGAGCTACCTCGCCTACGGCGAGCCGCTCCTCGCGGTGGCCGACGGCACCGTGGTGAAGGTCGTGACCGACGTCCCGGACTCGACCGTCGGCGCACCGCCCACGCTCCCGCTCGATCAGCTCGGCGGCAACGTGGTGATCATCGACATCGGCGGCGGCGTCTACGCCTTGTACGCCCACCTCGTGCCGGGATCGGCGACCGTGAAGGTCGGTGACAAGGTGACTCGTGGTCAGGTCATCGGCAAGCTCGGCAACTCGGGCAACAGCTCCGAGGCTCACCTGCACTTCCACCTCACGTCGCGGCCGGCCTCGCTCATCGGCGACAACATCCCCTTCGAGATCGACACGCTCACGCTGGTCGGCAACTACGACGGCCCGAAGTACCACGACGGGCCCGACGCCGGACGCCGGACGAACCAGCTGCCGCTCATCGCGAGCGTCGTCGCGTTCCCCGAGAAGCCCTGATCCTGGCGAACAGGAAGGCCGCGTCCGATTGCTCCTGGTCAGGATCGATGCGACCTCGCAGCGCGCAGTGTTCCCTCGGTCTCGGTCTCGGTCTCGGTCTCGGCCACGAACGCAAACACCAAACGGCAGGCTCCTAGGTTCCGGCGCATGCACGACGTTGGCGTGGGTTCGAGGTGCCGATCCGCTTCGAGGCCGCTCGTGCGGGTGAAACCCGTTCGCGCTTCGTTCGCGCCTGATCTCCTACGGTCGACGGTGTCCGGGGCGACTCTCCCGGTCAGGGCCTGGAGGAACATCTTGAAGGCACGGGCAATCGCGCACCAACGACGCCACGATCGGCCCGATTGGGCCTCTCGTCGGGCGGGTGCCACCACGCGGAGAGCGGTGTTCGCGGCGCTCGTCGTGGTGGTCCTGGTGACGGTGCTTCCGTTCCTTCCCGGAAGAGCGGCCAGCGCCGCTCCCGGCGACGATCCCCAACCGTGCACCCCTACGTCGCTTGCGTACTCGTGCGTCCCCCTCCCGGTTGATCCCCCGGGATCGCCGTTCACCCAGGGACCGATGACCGTGGGGACGCCCCGGGTCGAGGGCTCCCAGCTCGTCTACCCGGTGACGATCCCGTGGCCGGGTTACCCGGTCTGTCGCTACGGCGCGTACGCCCTCTACGAGGTGCCGTGCGTCTTCAGCGGCATCGGGTTCGGTGGCGCCTGGAACACGGCAGCCCAGCGCTGGGGCCCGATGCCATCCGGCATCAGGGCATCGGGTGGAGACCAACAGGTCGCGGAGTTCCGTGTCCCGGTCACCACTCCCGAGACCATCCTCTTGCTGAACCTCAGCATTCGCATCTTTGCGAACGGCACGATCTACACCGCCAAGGAGTACATCCACACGTCGAGCATGGCCGTCACCGTCGGCACGAAGCTCGGCGGCCCGACCGCGAGCTTCCGGGAGATCATCCGCGACAACGGCATGGTCGACTTCACGTCGACCTCCACCGATCCGCTGAGCCGATCGCTGTTCGAGTCGTGGGACTTCGGCGACGGAACAACCGCGATCGGGTCGGTCGCCGCCCACACCTACACCAAGCCGGGCGACTTCCAGGTGAAGCTCACCACGACCAACTCCGATCAGCAGACCGACACCACCACCAAGACCATCACGATCAAGGCCGCGAAGCTCGAAGCGTCGATCGATCTCCTCGATGACGTCGTGTCGCCGCTGGATCCAACGGAGCCCGTGAAGGTCAAGGTCACCGCTCGCGCGCTCGACGGGGTGGGGAAGCTGACCGGCGTCCGCTTCGACGACAACGTGGCGTTGAAGGTCGCTCCCGCCGACATGTTCTCGATCGCGTCGGGGCCGAGTCCCGCGATCCCGATGTCGGGGTTCGACCTCGACCCGCGGACCGAGCGGTCCTTCGACCTGACGCTCAAGCCCGAGAAGATCGGGAAGTACACCCTGAGCACATCGCTGAAGGCAGTGGACGCTGCCGCTAGGAACGTCACTGCGGAGGCCACGTCCCCCGGCGTCATCGGCGAGGCGCTCGAGGTCGCGATCGTGCTCGATCCACCGTTCGCCGATCAGCCCGAAGGGCCCGATGGTCCCGAGCCGGTCGATGTGACCGCGACGCTGTCGTTCAAGAACACGACCGCGGTGGACATGACCGGGGTGCTCCTGACGTCGCTGCGGGTCGACCGCACGAAAGCCGGGCAACTCCTGGCGGTGACCCAGACCGGCGGCGTCGACCCTGGCAGCGACGGCGTCGAGATCGGTGCCCTCGCGCCCGGCGAGACCAAGACGGTGACGGCCACGTTCCGGGCCACCGATGATGCCGAAGTCGAGTTCTCCGCCCAGGCGCTCGCCACGATGGCCGACGGCCGCCAGGAGCTCGGCATCGGCAAGAAGACGTGGTCGCTGAAACCGAAGTACCTCTTGGCCTTGAACACCCGAACCACCAACCCCGCGGCCGGGCTGTTGCCCGCAGGTGAGGTGGCGCGGATCTCGGGCACCATCAAGAACCTGTCGACCTCGGCGAGCGTCGAGATCGGGCCGCTCTATCCGACGCTCACCGGCAACGGCGGGTCGATGAGCCTGTCGTGGGATGACGTCGGAAGCGACCCGAGAGCGCTCACACCCACGCAGGGTGTGATCCTCGAGCCGTCCGAATCGAAGAACTTCACCGTGCGGATCCTCACCTCGTACTCCGAGCCGCGCGGCGCCGCCGGAGATCTCACCACCAGCGGTGGCACCAAGCTGACCGCCACCTTCACGCCCTGGGGCAAGGCCACCTTCGAAGACGGCACGACCGCCATGGTGAAGCCCGAACAGCTCCGCACGACCGAGGCGGACCTCAGCAAGCGGATCTCGATCGACGACTCCATCACCATCCCGCCGTTCGAGTACGGGCCGTTCGCCGGCGCGGTGCTGGTCGGCGGGGTCGAGGGGTTGTGGAACGCGGCCTGCAGCATGGTGACCGGCGTCGTCGACCTGGCGAAGCTCCCGTACACGGTCTTGGTGGCAGCAGCCGGGATCCACGCGCAGATATGGAAGGAGTCCACACCCGCGGAGCGGCTTGCGCTCGTCGCCGACACCACCTCGATGACGGTCGCGATCCTGTTGCGCAGCGCGCAGAACGCCGCGGAAGCCGCGCCCGATCTGTACAAGCGGGTGAACGACTACACGCTGAAGACGATGACGGACATGGAGAACAACTGGCGGATCGGCGACTACACCTCGACAGCTCGGCTGTGGTCGAGCTACGGCGCAGACGCGGTCGGCCAAGTCATGGTGCCGATCGCCCTGGCCAAGATCGCGAAGGCGCCCGCCACGGTTGCGGTTCTCCGCCGAGCCCAGGAAGCGTTGAACACTCGAATGGCGCCGCTCGTCAGTCGAGCGGCCACGGCAACCCGCATCGAGGAACTGGTGCCCATCCTCGAATCGTTGGCATCCGGCACCGAACTGCTGCCCGCCCAGCTCGAGACGCTGTACGGGATCACCGAAGCGGAGTACGCCGCGCTCAAGAAGATCGGTGACGACCTCGGCATCTTGATGACCGTGCGATCCCGCCACGAGACGTCGATCAAGTGGATCACCGAGTTCGCCGCCAAGCTCAAACCCGAGGCGCTCAAGATCAAGACGGTTTCGGCGATGGACGTCAAGCTGGGGTACAAGTCCAGCGACATCGGGAGGCTGGTCTTCAGGAAGCCCGAGGCGCTGATCGCCTTCGAGAGGGGCGAAGGAAGCATCGGCGAGACGATGGCCAAGGTCGCCGCCGATCTCGGGTACGAGCCGGGCTCGATGGAGTGGCAGAACGCGTTCGACCGCCAGATGCTGCGCGTCAAGGAATGGCGCAAGTGGGAGAAGGAGTACAAACGCCTGGACGCCCAGGGGTGGATCAACGTGAGCGTCGACTACGGCGCCAACGCGGCGGTGGATTCGGTGGCCAACGCGAAGTCGAGCCTCGGCGTCTCGAAGGTGAACCTCGGCAAGTACGAAGGGTTCCGGCTCCGACCGACGGGCGAGGGCGAGGAGTTCATCGTCGAGATGTTCAACGGGAAGGAGGGGCGCTTCGTCCCGATCACCGGTGACATCGACCCGATCGCCTTCACCCACCTCGACGGCTCGGCGCTGACGGCGGCCGAACACGCCCGGGTGCTCGACGCCATGCGATTGGACCCGCTGCTGCTCGCACAGCACGGCGAGTCGGCCACCTACGTCGAGGGCGGAGTCGAGTTCGTGGTCAACCAGTTCAAGCCGGGTGAACCCGGGCTGCAGATCGCCCCAGGGCCGTCGCTGCCCCGGGTGGTGCGCATCAATGGCGAGAAGAGCCGGTGGGAGAACCCGTTCGACTACCACATCTACTTCGAAGGCGGCTTCGTCTACACGGGCAGCTACATCCCGCGCACCGCGATTCCCCAACCCGCCTACGTGGTGCCGGCGGCCACGCTCGCCACGCCGGGCAAGGTGCGGGCGCTTCCCGCGGCCACGACCCCCGCGGCCAACGTCGGTCGCTGTCGGGTCACCTATGGCACGCCGGTGAAGAACGTGAACACGGTCCTCGACGCCAACGGCAAGCTGGCCAGGCTGGCAGGGCCGAAGAACGACGAGGTACAGGCAGATCCGGATCTGCACTCCCAGTGCTTCAGCCCGGGCCCGGACATCCCGCTGATCGTGCCGCCGTCGACGACGGTGCTCGAGGGGACCGCCGTCGATGCCTCCGAGGTCGAGATCCCCGACGGCGAACAGGGCTGGGGCCAGCAGGGCACCGATCTGCGCATCGGTGATCAGGTCGTCATCGGCGCCGGTGGCGCCACCGCCGAGACACGAACCATCGCCGCCTTCGGTTCGATCATCCTCGACCGACCGTTGGCGTTCGCCCACGAGCCGGGCGAGGCCATCGTTGTGACCGCCATGGTTCCACGACAGGCTCCGACGCCCACCACCACGGCCGTACCCGACGCTGGCGCAACGACCACCACGACAGCTGAGCCGGGCGCTGACACGACGACCTCCACCGTCAGCGGAAGCGGCTCACCGACGGATGCTTCCGGGCAACGCGGTGTGCTGCCGGTCACCGGTGGCGATCCGTGGCCGGGTGCCGGCCTGGCGCTCACGTTCATCGGTGTGGGCTGCGCCTTCGTCGTCACCGCGCACAGTCGCCGTCGCCGGGCCCGGCGCCAGCCTGACGGATCCTGATGCGGACCTGCCCCGTTCCCTGGTTGACCTCAGGGGTATCTTCGGGCCAAGTGTTCGGACGCTCTTCGTCTACGACCAATGTCCTCCGACCCCACCCGCCGCCGAAGCCAGGCAAGACCCGTGAGCGGCTCAGGAAGCCGTGATGGTGAGCGGCGCTTCCGGTGACAGGAGGTAGGGGATCGGTTGTTGGCTCGTGATCGGGGTGGTGTCGGGGAGTTGCACCGGTACCACGACGCCGTAGGTGCCGGGTGGTACCGCGTAGCCCTTGTCGAGGTCGCAGCTGGCGGTGCCAACGAGCACGTCGATCACTTGGTGCCCGTTGGGCGGGATCGAGAACGTGGCCCCGGTGCCGGTCACCATGCCCGTGTACGAGCCGACGACGTGGCGAGTCCCGGGGTCGACGATCATGCCGGTCAGCGGTTGTCCTTCGATCGGGCGGCGGATGGGGGTGGTGCCGGTGTTGCGGGCCGTGAGCTTGGCGCCGAAGTTGGCGCCGGACACGACCGAGGTTGGCTCGAGGGTGAGGGTGAGCTCGAGGCCGGGAACGGTCGTCTCCGGTCCGGGGGCGCCCCCGATGATGTCGGCCGGGCACGCTGACCTCGTCGGGTCGGCTCGGCTCGGGGGATAGGCGAACGCGCCGACGGTGATCGAGAGCGCGTCGCCGTAGCGGTGCCACAGTTGCTCGGCGTACGTCTCGCCTTGGGCGGTCAGCGCGACGTCGACGGCGGTGAGGGGCCCGCCGACGCCGAGGTACCCGACGCCGGGCTCGGCTCGGATCGCGGCGAGGACGGCGTCGAGATCGGCCTTCGTGTAGCAGCTTTGGTGGACATCGACGCGAGTCGGCTCGCTGACCAGGGAGGCGAGGGCCGCGCGGTGCGTCTCGATGTTCGCGGTGAAGAGCGCCTCGACTCGTTCGGGGTGGTCGGGTTCCCAGCGCGTCCCGGTCCATTCGGAGGGGTGCGACTGGCCGTACTGCCTGATGGTGGCGAACTGGTCCGGCAACTTCGTCTGGGCGTCACCGACCTCGTTCAGTTGGGTGGGGGAGAGGCCGGCTCCGCTGACGGTCCGCGGCTTGGTTTGGTCGCTCCCGGGAACCGTGCAGGTCCGGCCTGGCGTCGGCTCGGGACGCGAGGTGGGGGTGGCTGCCATGGTGGACGATCCGGCTGGCGCGCCGGCGTCCATCGACGGTGGTGCGGCGCACGCTGAAGTGATCGCGGCGACAGTCAGGGTCGCCAGCATGACGCCGCCTCGCCGCCTCGCCGATGGCGTTTGCTCGTCTGGTCTGCGCCGTTGCTCGAACCGACGCCCCATCAGTCTCGCTTGCATCCCCGCCCTCGCCGCCGCCCGTTGCTGCACGCACGGTCAGTACATCACAGCCCATGACGGGCGGCCGCCCGGGTGCCTGTCGTCAGCCCGTGAAGGCCGGTTGGGCGACGACGGGGACGACGGCGACGGGCGTCATCGCTGTTGTCGTTGTTGTCGTCGTCGGCGGCGCGGCCTGGCACGACGTGGTCGGAGGAACGTCCGCCACCGACAGCAGGACCGAGGCCATCGCCTTGTTGACCTCGAGGAACGCTTCGCCGGTTCCGCCGTCGCCGTTGCCGACGAGTGCGAACACCGACCCCGTCGTGGTGAAGTAGGTGACGGTCGCGCCGTACCCGGGTTCGGCCCCGCTGTGGCTCAGGCCCATGGTGCACCCGGTGAGGGGATCGGTGCGCACGCCGACCCCGAGCCCGTAGCCGCTGCCGCCCGGGGCGACATCGGTGACCCGGGCGGCGCGCATGTCGGGCGTGAGCCCGAAGCCCTCACCCAAGGCGACGCCCCACGTGTGGAGGTCATCGATCGTGGAGAGCATCGCTCCGGCCGCCCAGGCCTCGTGGTTGTACCAGTCGGTCGTGTCGGTCAACACCGGCGCGCTCGGCGGGCAGAACTCCGAATAGCCGTGGGTCAACGGCGGGGTCAGTTGACCGTCGGGCGCGAAGCGACTTCGGCTCATGTCGAGCGGGGCGAGCAGGTGCTCGTTCAGCAGCGTCGTCAGATCGGTGCCGGTGGTCTTCTCCAGGATGCGGCCGAGGATGAAGGTGTTGACGCCCGAGTACGTGAACCCCTCGCCCGGGGCATAGGGCTCGCGAGGTGTCGCAGCGCCGATGGCGATGTACTCGTCCGGCGTGATCGTCGAGTACGGGTCGGCGCAGATCCGGTCGATCTGCGCTTCACCGGGACTGGCGATCCCGCTCGACATGTTCAGCAGCATGCGCACGGTGATGCGAGCGGCCTCCGGGAAGTCGGGGTACCAGCGGTCGATCGTGTCATCGAGCGTGAGGTCCGCCTGGCCGTCGCCGATGACCTGCAGCGCGGTGGTGCCGACGAGCGTCTTGGTGACGCTGCCGATCTTGGTCTGGTTGGCCCGGTCCATCGGCTCGTTGGTGTCGCGGTTCGACACCCCGCGAGAGGCGATCCACTCGCCCTTGCCCGGGATCCACACGCCGACGGTCACCCCGGGCATCTTCGACGCCGCGAACCCCTTGTCGAGGGCGGCCTCGAGCTGTGCGACGAGGGCGGGATCGAGGGACGACTCGGCTGCTGCGGGCGCGGCGGGCGACTCGGCCCCGGCCGGCGGAAGCCCGGGCGCGAGTACCAGCGCGACGAGGACGAGTGCGACGGCGAGCAGGGGGAGCGCACGCAGACGACATCCGGAGGATCGGCGGCGGGAGCCGCCGACGGTGGCCCCAGCCAGTCTCCATCGCGATCTCGCACGCTCATGACGGCCGACGGTCCCGTTGGTGTCGCGGGCCGACGCGTCCTGCGTCGGCGCCTTGTGGTCAATGGTCCAGGCGGTCATGGGGTTTGGCGTCTCCTGGGGGCATGGTTCATGGCGCAAAGCTAGGGCGTCACCGCTCGCGCTCCGTCGGCGAAGATCCTCGATGTGACCTTGTCCCCTGGGCGCCGACCCTCCGCGCTTGCACCATCGATGCAACCGGTCGCGACCGGCGAGCGGTCATGCCGCTGACGGTCACGAAAGGAATGGAACGATGGCCAAGACGATCGTGGTACCTCTGGACGGCTCCGATGCCGCGGCACGGGCTCTGCCGGCTGCGACCTGGCTGGCCGAGAAGTTGGATGCTGATGTGCGGTTGCTCGTGACTTCGTTCGGCGCTGATGTGGCCGAAGAGGAGGCGTATCTGGCATCGCAGGCAGCCAGCACCGGCCTCGTCCACATCAGCTCGGCCGTGCTGCGCAAGGTCTTCCCGCCACGCGGGATCGTCGAAGCCGTGGATGCCCTTCCGGACGGGGTGCTGTGCATGACCACACGCGGACGCGGGGCTGTGGCCGAGTTCCTGCTCGGAAGCGTGTCCGACGCGGTGCTCCGCGAAGCGACGGCACCGATCGTGCTCGTCGGTCCGGCATGCGACCCGGTCGAGGCCCAGACCTCCAAGGAGATGGTGGTGGCCGTCGACGGATCAGCCGGCAGCCTCGAGGCCGTCACCACCGCGGCGACGTGGGCCCGCGAGCTGCACCTCGACGTGCACCTCGTGACGGTCGAACCCCCGGGGCTGCCCGAGGACGTCTACGACCCCGCGCGCAGCAAGGCGCTGACCGCCGGCGCCGCGATCCTCGATGCCGCGGGGGTTGCCGTCGAGCGCCACGTCCTGGCGAGCAAGCACCCCGCCGACTCACTCGTGGCGTTCACCGTCGGCCTCCACGCGGCCCTGGTGGCGATCGGGACACATGGCCACGGACTCGGGGGCGCCGCACTCGGCCACGTCGCCCTGCAGGTCGTGCGCCACAGCCCGTGCCCCGTGCTCACGCGCCGGACCACCTGAACCGAGTGCGTTCACGAACGACGCGGCTGCTCTCAGCAGAGGAAGTCGATCATGGCGCGGGAGACGGCGTCGCGGGCCTCTCGCGGATCTTGGCCGTGGCCGCACAGGAGCCCGCCGAATCGGGCGGCCGACCCGTCGAGCACATCCGCGTGGCCGCAGTCGGAGAGGACGGTGTGATGCGCGTCGGGCAGAGCTGCGGCGAACACCTCGTGGTTGCGGCCGGCGGGGGCGCACCGACCCGCGGGCCCGCAGCCGATGATGATGCACGGGCATTCGAGCTGCAACGAGGCGAGTGGTTCGGGTGTCTTGGCCGGCCCGCCGTCGCCGGAAACGGGGTCGACCAGCACGAGGCCGGCCGGGAGGACGCGGCGCGATGCCAGCACGGCCACGAATCCGCCGCGGGAGTGGCCCCCCAGGAGCACGTCGATGCCCTCGAGTCGGAGGTCGCGGGCCATCTCCTCGACCTGTTCTGCCTGTTGCGCGGCGGTGTGGCGGCCAGACAGCAGCGCGACGGTGGATGCCTCGGGAGACGGCACGATGACCCGACCGACGCACGCCGCGACCGGCTCGAGCAACGATGTGTAGGCGGACGGCGACACCATGAACCCCGGAACGAACACCAGGCATCGCGGCGCCTCGGCCGGGCCCAACACCAACGATCCTCGGGAGGTCTCCACGCGCGCAGTCAAGCACGGTTCGGGAACCGCTGCGGTGCGCCAAGAGGCTTGCTCGACGGGATCCGCAGGGGCGGTTCGCTCCCGGAGAAGGGCGAGCTGAGAGGAGCCATCGGCTCCGAGCGCGCGGCCCGCTCACCGGCGGAGCTCAGTGCGACGAGCGTTCGGCGGCCAGCCGGGCGTAGTCGGTTGCCACTGGGCGGGCTCGGCGCTGGGCGTCGAAGAGGCCGACCTCGGTGATGGCGCCGACGGGTCGGGTGAGCATGGTCTGCCAGTCGACCTGATCGCCTCGGCTGTACCAGCACAGGCCACGCGCCGGCAGG
>Ga0209023_10007539_pt1 | contig 11116 bp, 8 predicted proteins | sample LakOneMetagenome_FD_187468 | JGI IMG/M metagenome (GOLD analysis project Ga0209023, IMG submission 187468) | Freshwater and sediment microbial communities from Lake Erie, Canada (SPAdes) (version 2) | ecosystem: Environmental > Aquatic > Freshwater > Lentic | place: Lake Erie, Canada | collected...
CTCGCGGTCGGTGATCAGCACCTTGGCTTCGCAATGATTCATCTGCCAGGCCAGCAGGTGCGCATCGAGCCGGGTGTTCAGCGTGTTCAGCACCGCGTTCAGCGCGGGCACCGCGTAGTGCGCCTCGACCATCTCGGGCGTGTTCGGCAGCATCACGCTGACGGTGTCGTTGTGCCCGATGCCGAGCGCGCGCAACGCCGCGGCGAGCCGGGCCGAACGGTCCCGCAGCTCGCGCCACGTGCTGCGGCGCGCGCCGTGAATCACCGCGGGCAGGTCCCCGAACACTTCGGCGCTGCGCTCCACGAAACTCACCGGCGACAGCGCGACATGGTTCGCGGCGTTCTTCTCCAGACCTTGCTCGTAGAGATTGCTCATCTCAAGTCTCCGTCTCTGTCCCTACGTGCTCGCGGCCGCCGCGAGCGCCTGGTCGATGTCCCACAGGATGTCGTCGATGTGCTCGATGCCGACCGACATCCGCACCATGTCCGGCAGCACGCCCGCGGCGCGCTGCTGCGCCTCGTCGAGCTGGCGGTGGGTGGTCGACGCCGGGTGGATGATCAGCGTGCGGGTGTCGCCGATGTTCGCGAGGTGGCTCATGAACTGCGCCGCCTCGATGAACTTCACGCCGGCGGCCAGGCCGCCCTTCACGCCGAACGCGAGCAGGCCGGAACTGCCGGGAACACCGTTCACGTGCCGCATCTGCCTGGCCAACAACGCATGCTGAGGATCATCGATCAAGCCCGGATAGCTGACCCAGCTTACGCGCGGATGGGCGCGCAGATGTTGCGCCACCTCAAGTCCGTTCGTGCAATGCCGCTCCATCCGCACATGCAGGCTCTCGACGCCCTGCAGGATCTGCCACGCGCTCATCGGCGACAGCGTCGCGCCATACACGCGCAGCGTCTCCATGCGCGCGCGCATCGTGAAGCCGAAGTCGCCAAAGGTCTCGTAGAACTTCACGCCGTGGTAGCCGGCCGACGGCTCGGTCATGCCGGGGAACTTGCCGTTGTCCCACGGGAACTTGCCGCTCTCGACCATCACGCCGCCGAGCGTCGTGCCGTGCCCGGCGAGGTACTTGGTCGCGGAGTGCACGACGATGTCGGCGCCGAACTTGATCGGGTTGCACAGGAACGGCGACGGCACGGTGTTGTCGACGATCAGCGGCACGCCGTGCGCGTGCGCGACATCGGCGACGGCGGCGATGTCGAGCACCTTCAGGCTCGGGTTGCCGAGGCTTTCGGCGAAGACCGCACGCGTGCTCGGCCGCATCGCCGCGGCAAAGGCTTCGGGCGAGCCGGCATCGACGAACGTCGTCTCGATGCCGAGCTTCCTCAGGTTCACCGCGAGCATGCTGACCGAGCCGCCGTACAGCGCACCGGCCGCGACGACGTGATCGCCCTGCTGCAGCAGCGTCATCAGCGCCATCGCCTCGGACGCCATGCCGCTGGCCGACGCGAGCCCGGCGCGTCCGCCTTCGAGCGCGGCGACACGCTCCTCGAGCGCCGCGACGGTCGGGTTCGACAGCCGTGAATAGACGTTGCCGAAGGTCGCGAGGTTGAACAGGCTCGCGGCGTGCTCGGCGCTGTCGAACACGAAGCTCGTCGTCTGGTAGATCGGCAGGGCCCGCGCGCCGGTCGCGGCATCGGGGATCTGGCCGGCGTGGATCGCGAGCGTTTCGGGCTGGTAGACGTGATCAGCCATCGCGGTGGCTTCAAGCGGCGCGCCGCGCCGAGATCATGCCGGTGTTGACGCCGGCCCAGTGCAGCCCGCCGAAGATGCGCGCGTGCTCGATCTTCACGCAGCGGTCCATCACCGAATCCATGCCGGCCTCGCGGGCGAGGCGGTCAGCATCGAGGTTGACAACGCCGATCTGCTGCCACAGGACCCGGGCCTTGATCTGCACCGCCTGCTGCGCGATCGGGAGCACGTCCTCGGTGCGGCGGAACACGTCGACCAGGTCGACCGAGTCGGGAATCTCGAGCAGATCCGGATAGCAGCGCTCGCCGAGGATCTCGGTGCTGCGCGGATTGACCGGGATCACGCGATAGCCGTGCTGCTGCATGTAGGCCGCCGCGAAGTGGCTCGGTCGGTGCCACTCGGGCGACAGGCCGACGACGGCGATGGTGCGGCACTCGCGCAGGATGCGGCGCAGCGTGGCGATGTTGTCGAGCATGCGGCGGGCTCCTTCGTGATCGATCAATTGACCGCCAATGGCGAAGCATGCGCCGCGATCGCGCTCTCGTCCGCTGGCAACGCAGGCACGGCGGCCCCGTCGGCCTCCGAAGGGACCTTGCAGGCGGGCCATTGGCCAGGCTCCGGTGCCTCCAGCAAACGGCTGCGCAACGCGACCAGTGCCTCGGCATCGCCGAGCAGGCGCAAGCGGTCGGCGGCGGTCAACGCGCCCGGCTCCTCGGCGGTTGCGCGCGCCACCAGCCGGGCCTGCGCCGCGGCCTTGGCTGCCGTCGCCGGCGGCCGTCGGGGAATCGCGCTCAGGACCTCGGCGTGGACCTGCGGGTCGGTGATCGCATCGGTGAAGCTCGGCAGGGCCGGGAACGCGGCGGCGTATCGATCCGCTTCGGCCAGCACCGGCGGCTGCATCCGCTCCTCTGGGATGAGGAACAGGCCATGCGCCTTCAGCCATCGTCCCGGCGCGGCGCGGCTCGTCCACGCGGAGATCGGGGGGCCCAGCAACAACCCCGCGAGCACCGGCGACAACCACCACTGAAACGTGGCGGCGCTGAGCATGATGGTGCCGATCCAGGTGAGCGCGAACACGACGCCGAGCGCATGCCGCTGCAGCGCCTCGCCCCAGCCGGTGGCTGCGTCGTGCCGCGGCGGAGACTTCCAGGAGATCTTCACGCCGGTCAGCGCAGCCAGCACGAACTGCGTGTGGAACAGCATGCGCACCGGCGCGAGCAGGACCGAATGCAGGAACTCGAGCAGCGCGCTCAGCAGCAGCTTCGCCTTGCCGCCGTATTGCCGCGCTTCGCCCCTGGCGATGATGCCGAACAGCGAGATCACCTTGGGCGCGAGCAGCAGCACGGCGGTCAGGCCGAAGAGCGTCAGCATCAGCTTGAAGTTCGCGGTCGGCCAGATCGGGAAGAGCTGATACGGCTCCTTGAAGTAGGTCGGCGTCATGTGCGAGTGGGTCGCGAACAGCACCGTCGACAGCAACAGGAACGCCAGCCAGAACGGCGACGACAGATAGGCCAGCACGCCGGTCATGAACACCGTGCGGTGCACCGGATGGAGGCCGGGCTCGAACATCAGGCGCGAGTTCTGCAGATTGCCCTGCGCCCAACGGCGATCGCGGCCGAGTTCGGCGAGCAGGTTCGGCGGCACCTGCTCGTAGCTGCCGTCGAGATCGTGCGCGATCCAGACCTTCCAGCCGGCGCGGCGCATCAGCGCGGCCTCGACGAAATCGTGCGACATCACGCCGCCGGACAGCGAGGTCTTGCCCGGCAGCGGCGGCAGCGCGCAATGCTCCATGAACGGCGCCACGCGCAGGATGGCGTTGTGGCCCCAGTAGTGCGATTCACCGAGCTGCCAGTAGTGCAGGCCGGCCGTGAACAGCGGACCGTACACGCGCGAGCAGAACTGCAGGATGCGCGCATGCGTCGTTTCGTGGCCGGCGGCGCGCGGCGCGGTCTGCACGATGCCGGCGTCGGGGTGCGCTTCCATGACGCGCACCATCGAGACCAAGCAATCGCCGCTCATCACGCTGTCGGCGTCGAGCACGATCATGTAGCGGTAGTCGCCGCCGAAGCGGCGGCAGAAGTCCGCCACGTTGCCGGCCTTGCGATGCGTGCGGTGCTGTCGCCAGCGGTAGTAGACGCAAACCGCGACGCCTTCGCGCTGGAGCGCATCGGTCAAGCGCGTCCAGGCGACCTGCTCGGCCACGCGGGCCTCGGGGTCGTTGGTGTCGCTGAGCACGAAGAAGTCGAAGCACTCGCCGAAGCCGGTGCGCGCCAGCGACTCGCACGTGGCACGCAAGCCGGCGAAGACGGTGGGCACGTCCTCGTTGCAGATCGGCATGATGACGGCGGTGCGCGCCTCGGCCGGGATCGCCGGGGTGGACTCGTCGCGCAGCACGTTCGTCACCGCGTGGCGGTCGCCACGCTGCAGCATCACCCAGGCGCCGAGGACGGCCGTCCAGAAGCCCGCCGAGACCCACGCGAAAAGGATCGCGAACAGCACCAGCAGTCCGCGCTCGGCCCAGTCGTGGCCGTGCTCCGGCATGATGTCGATCATGTAGTCGGTGCCGATCGCCGCCCCCAGCGTGACCAGAACCAGCAGCAGCACGCGGCGCAGCATCAGTGGCCGCTCGACGGCGGCCGTGCGCCAACGCGCCGGCGGCTGACGGCCGAGGAGCCGCCGCACCGGTCGCCACAACGGATGCCCGGCCCAGGCCTGCTCCGCCATCGAACGGCGGTGCATCGGCGGCATCGGGGTCGGTGACTCCGTCATGGCTTGTCCGACTCCGGCGGCACGATGTAGCTCCAGGTCTCCGTCAGCACCTTGCCCGCGTCGCGGATCTGCGCGCGCATCTCGACCGGCTTGGTGGCATCGTCGCGCTTGATGCGCACCGTGAGCCGCCATGCGCCCGTGGCGGTGTTGAGGGCGAGATTCTTGTCGCGCAACTGGGCGTTCTCTCCGACCTCGACGAACGCCTCGGGCTTGACCTCGGGCTTGAGATCGCGCAGCGGCGGGCCGTCGAAATCAACGACGAAGTTGATGTCCCCGTCGGGCTGTTTGACATAACCACGCCCGCGCCGCGTCTGCACCACCCAGGCCTTGCCGGCGGGCGGCTGCGGGTTGAGCTGCCAGCGCATCTGGTAGGCGAAGTCGAACGGCCGCCGGGTGTCGGGCGCGTTGTCGGGCACCCAGTAGGCCACGATGTTGTCGTTGGTCTCATCCGGTGTGGGGATCTGCACCAGCTCGACGCGCCCCGCGCCCCATTTCCCGATCGGCTCGATCCAGGCGCTCGGGCGCCGCTCGTAGATGGCCTGCGGATCTTCGTAGCTGCTCGTCGCGTGATCGCGCTGCAACAGCCCGAAACCGCGCAACGGATTGGCGCTGAACGACGTGACGAGCAGGCGCTTTGGATTCACGAGCGGTCGCCACAGCCACTCGCCGCTGCCGGTCGCCACCGCGAGGCCATCGGAGTCATGGACCTCCGGCCGGTAGTCGTCGCGCCCGCCGGGCTGGTTGTCGCCGAAGAGGTACATGCTGTTCAGCGGCGCGATGCCCAGCTTTGTCACCGCTTCGCGAAAGAACAACTTCGCGCTGACTTGCACCACCGTGTCGGTTCCTGGCGTGACGACGAACTTGTAGGCGCCGGTCAGATGCTTGGAGTCGAGCAGCGCGTAGATCGTGAGCGACGTGTCGGTGCGGCTCGGACGGTCGATCCAGAACTCGGTGAAGCGCGCGAAGTCCTCGCCCGGCGGCACGGCCGTGTCGATCGCCAGGCCGCGGGCGGACATGCCGTAGACCTGGCCCTTGCCAAGGGCGCGGAAGTAGCTCGCACCGAGGAACACCAGGATCTCGTCCTTGTACTTCGGGGTGTTGACGGCGAAGTGCACCCGAAACCCGGCGAATCCGACGCCGCGCAGCTTCTGCGGATCGATCTGGTTGCTGCCGTAGTCGAACATTTCGGGGTCGAACTCGACGCGCTTCACGCCTTGCGCGTCGACGGTGTTGATGCGCACCGGATCCGGAAAATTCTTGCCCGGATGGAAGTACATCAGCTCGAACGGCAGCTTGTCGCCGTGCCACGTCGCGCGTTCGGGGCGGAAGCGGATCTCGCGCAACGCGTCGTAGTCGAGCGCGGACAACTGCATCGGCAGCTTGGTCGTCGGCGGCTTGTAGCTCTCGGACGCCAGCGCGCGGGCGCGCGCCTCGATGTCCTTCGACCCAATGGCCAGCGCCGCGGCGGGCAGCACGAACGACAGGCACAGCAAGAGCCGCGCGGCAGCGCCTGGCAAGCGACGAGAGACGGGATTCAGAGTTCGGCCCTTCGAGAATTGGCGCAGGGAATTCTCCGGCAACGGCCGGTTCCATCCCTCACTGGTGCAAGGCCAGAACTCTAAGGGTATTTGCGGTCGTTAACGACCGGATGGACTCGATTACAAGATGACGCGGCGTCGTCCGACGCCGCGTCATGAGGTCGACCGGAGCCGGTCGACGGCGGTCAGCCGTGGTTCAACCGTGTTTGGCGTCGAAGAACTGCTCGTCCTCGGTGGAGCCCTTCAGCGCGGCGGTCGACGACAGCGCCTCGATCGTCGTCGTCACCGCGTCGAAGTAGCCGGTACCGACCTCGCGCTGGTGCTTCACCGCGGTGAAGCCACGCTCGGCCGCGGCGAACTCGGCCTCCTGCAACTCGACGAACGCGCTCATGTTGTTGCGCGCATAGCCATGGGCGAGGTTGAACATCGAGTAGTTCAGGCTGTGGAAGCCGGCCAGCGTGATGAACTGGAACTTGTAGCCCATCGCGCCGAGTTCGCGTTGGAACTTGGCGATCGTCGCGTCGTCGAGGTTCTTCTTCCAGTTGAACGACGGCGAGCAGTTGTAGGCGAGCAGCTTGCCCGGGAACTTGGCGTGGATCGCGTCGGCGAACTTCTTGGCGTAGGCCAGGTCCGGCTTGCCGGTCTCGCACCACACCATGTCGGCGACCTCGGAGTACGCCAGGCCGCGCGAGATCGCCTGCTCCAGACCCGGCCGCGAGCGGTAGAAGCCCTCGACGGTGCGCTCGCCGGTCATGAACGGCTGGTCGATCGGATCGACGTCGCTGGTCACGAGGTCGGCGGCTTCGGCGTCGGTGCGGGCGATGACGAGCGTCGGCACGCCAATCACGTCGGCCGCCAAGCGCGCGGCCGTCAGCTTGGCGACGGCTTCACGCGTCGGGACCAGCACCTTGCCACCCATGTGGCCGCACTTCTTCACCGAGGCGAGCTGGTCTTCGAAGTGCACGCCTGCGGCGCCGGCATCGATCATCGACTTCATCAGCTCGAACGCGTTCAGCACGCCGCCGAAACCGGCTTCGGCATCGGCCACGATCGGCGCGAAGAAGTCGACGTCGTTCTTGCCTTCGGACCACTGGATCTGGTCGGCACGGGTGAAGGTGTTGTTGATGCGCTTGACGACCATCGGCACCGAGTTCGCCGGGTACAGCGATTGGTCCGGGTACATCTCGCCGGCGAGGTTGGCGTCGCCCGCGACCTGCCAGCCCGACAGGTAGATCGCCTTCAGGCCGGCCTTGACCTGCTGCATCGCCTGGTTGCCGGTCAGCGCGCCGAGCGTGTTGACGAAGGGCTCGGTGTTGACCAGGTTCCACAGCTTCTCGGCGCCGCGCCGCGCCAGCGTGTGCTCCGGCTGGATCGAACCGCGCAGGCGCACGACGTCGGCGGCGCTGTAGCCGCGCTTGATGCCCTTCCAGCGCGGGTTCTCGGCCCATTCCTTTTCCAGGGCGGCAATTTGTTGTTCGCGGTTCAGCGTGGTCATCGAAGGCTCCAGTTCAGAAGTGATGGAAAGAGGAAACGGGATGGACTCAAGAATAACGACCGCCGCGCCGATCGGGAACACTTGTGTCTTATATAAGACTAAATTTCTTGTCTATATGAATCAACAAGTTATACGACTACTATCACAATACGGTGTTGAAATCTCAACCTGTGAAAGATTTTGCGGCAGCGCAGCATCGCACCTTTCCACGATGTGGAAACGCGGCTTCCGATCGTGAAACGGCTCAGACGAACCCGAGCCAGCGCCGGTACAGGCGATCGGCCAACCGCTGCTGTGCGGCCAGCGCCTGCGCCGCCTGGGCGCGCATCGTCGGGCCGCTCTGCACGGTGCGCGGATGCGCCTGCTGCAATCGGAGGTATGCCGGGTCGCGCGACGCCGACCACGTCGCGAGCTTGGTCGCATCGACCTCGACGTGGAACTGCATCGCCAAATGCCGGCCGATCGCGAAGGCCTGATTCGGGCAGGCCGCCGTGCTGGCGAGCAACTCGGCACCCGCCGGCAGTGCGAAGCTCTCTTGGTGCCAGTGGTACACGGTGAGCGCGCGGGCCTCGCCGAACCAGGCGCGTGCCGGTGGCGTCTTGGCGACGGTCATCGTCTGCCAGCCGATCTCCGGCTCCGGCGACCGCGTGATGCGAGCGCCGAGCGCGCGCGCCATCAACTGGCCGCCGAGACAGTGGCCGATCACCGGAACGTCGGCCTCCATCGCCTGCAGGATCAGCCGCTCGGCCTGCCTCAGCGACGGCAGATCGTCGTTGGCGCTCATCTCGCCGCCGAGCAGCGCGAGCGCGTCATAGCCGGTGATGTGCTCGGGGTAGGCCTGGCCGGCCTCGGTGTCGAAGGTGTCGTACGCCACGCCCTGCGCGCTCAGCCACCGACCGAGGTAACCCGGCCCATCGGGCGTGAGGTTCTGCAGGACGCGGACTCGTATCATCGGCCGCCAGTCTAATGACCGCCCGATGACCAGTTTCGCGTTTCAATCGCAAGGCACATTCCTGAAGGTGCCCGCGCCCTCGCCGGCCACGCCGTACATCGTCGCCGGTGTCGCGTGGGACGGCGCCGTGACGAACCGCCCCGGCGCACGCTTGGGCCCGCGCGCGATCCGCGACGCGAGCCACATGCTGTGCGACGCGGTCCATCCGCACTTCGACGTCACGCCGATCGGCGTGCTGGGCGATGCGGGCGATCTGCCACTGCCCAACACCAGCCTCGACGCCATGCGCAGCGCGATGCTGCCCTGCGTGGCGCCGCTGATCGAGCGGCATCACGTGTGCTGGCTCGGCGGCGACCACTCGATCACGCTGCCGTTGCTGCGCGCCTACCGCGCGCGCTTCGGCCGCCCGCTGGCGGTGATCCACTTCGACGCGCATTGCGACACCTGGACCGATCATTTCGGCGAACCCAGCGGCCACGGCACCTGGGTCTACGAAGCGATGCAGGAAGGGCTCGTGATCAACGAGTGCTTCGTGCAACTCGGCATCCGCTCGTCCGCGACGCGCGAGGCGCGCGAGTATGTCGCCGATCAGGGCGGCTTGATCTACACCGCGCGGCAGCTGCGCGGGCTCGAAAGCCCGGCGCAGCTCGCGCCGGTGCTCGCGGCGATCCGCCAGCGCCTGGCCGAGCACGGCCACCCTCCCGTGTACCTGAGCCTGGACATCGACTGCCTCGACCCTGCGTACGCGCCCGGCACCGGCACGCCCGAACCTGGCGGCATGACGAGCAACCAGGTGCTCACCGTGCTCGAGGAACTCGCCGAGCTGCCGTTCGTGGGCATGGACTGCGTCGAGGTCGCGCCGCCGTACGACCACGCCGAGCTGACGAGCCAGGCCGCGGCCGCGTTCGTCTGGACCTACCTCTGCGGCGTCATAGCGGCAGCGCGGTCGTCTTCTTGACGGTGCGCAGCACAAGCAGCGAGTTCGTGCGCGCCACGTTCGGCAAGCGCATCAGCACGTCGGAGTGGAAGCGCTCGAGATCCTCGGCGTCGCGGTAGGTGAAGCGGATCAGGTAGTCGTTCGACCCGGCGACGTAGTAGCAGTCGAGCACCTCGGGCTGATCGCGCACCGCCTGCTCGAACGCTTCGAGTTGCGGCGTGTTCATCGCCTCGAGGTTGATGATCGTGAAGCTCACGCCGTGCTTGCCGACCGCACGCGGGTTGACCATGGCCACGTACTGCGCGATCACCCCGCTGTCCTCGAGCGCCTTCACGCGGCGCAGGCAGGCCGATGGCGAGAGCTGCACGCGTTGCGCGAGCTCGAGGTTGGAGAGCCGGCCTTCGTGCTGAAGTTCGGTCAGAATGGCGCGGTCGATCGCATCGAGTTTCACTTCCGCGGTCGTATTTCGCATCGGATTCGAACGATGTGGCAATGAACCGCATGATATTGCAGCGTCCAGGGTCTACCCCGGCCCAAAGCGGCGGCACATTGCGCCGACCCTTGTCTAGACTCTCGTCCGTTCCGCTCGCACACTACAAGGTTGCGGGTGAATGGTCACCCTCGGAGCCCTGAACATGCACAAAGACGACCCCGCCGCCCTCGCCGCTGCCGCCAACAACGCATCGTCGGGTGCGAAGCAGGCGATGGATGCCTACTGGATGCCGTTCACCGCGAACCGGCAGTTCAAGCAGGAGCCCCGCATGCTGGCCAAGGCGTCGGGCATGCATTACTGGACGCCCGAGGGCCGCCAGATCCTCGATGGCATCGCGGGCCTGTGGTGCGTCAATGCCGGCCACGCGCGACCGAAGATCGTGCAGGCGATTGCCGAGCAGGCCGCGGAGATGGACTTCGCGCCGCCGTTCAACATGGGGCATCCGAAGGCGTTCGAGCTCGCCGAGCGGCTCGTCGCGTTGACGCCGAAGGGGCTCAACAAGGTCTTCTACACGAACTCCGGCTCGGAAGCGGTCGAGACCGCGCTGAAGATGGCGATCGGCTACCACCGCGCCCGCGGCGAGGGCTCGCGCACACGGCTGATCGGGCGCGAGCGCGGCTACCACGGCGTGAACTTCGGCGGCATCACGGTCGGCGGCATCGTCGGCAATCGCAAGACCTTCGGCCCGCTGCTGCCCGGCGCGGATCACATCCGTCACACCCACGATCTGTCGAAGAACGCGTTTTCGCGCGGTGTGCCCGAGCATGGTGCCGAACTCGCCGACGATCTGGAGCGCCTGGTCGCGTTGCACGATGCCTCGACGATCGCCGCGGTGATCGTCGAGCCGGTCGCCGGCTCGACCGGCGTGCTGCTGCCGCCCAAGGGCTACCTGCAGCGCCTGCGCTCGATCTGCGACAAGCACGGCATCCTCCTGATCTTCGACGAGGTCATCACTGGTTTCGGCCGGCTGGGTTCGCCGTTCGCTGCCGAACACTTCGGCGTGACGCCCGACCTGATGACCGTCGCCAAGGGCATCACGAACGGCTGCGTGCCGATGGGCGCGGTGTTCTGCAAGCAGGCGATCCACGACGTCTTCATGACCGGCCCGGAACACGTGATCGAGTTCCTGCACGGCTACACGTACTCGGCGCACCCGCTGGCGTGCGCCGCGGCGCTCGGCACGCTCGACACCTATGCCGAAGAAGGCCTGCTGACGCGTGCCGCGAAGATGGCG
>Ga0209023_10007540_pt1 | contig 11113 bp, 13 predicted proteins | sample LakOneMetagenome_FD_187468 | JGI IMG/M metagenome (GOLD analysis project Ga0209023, IMG submission 187468) | Freshwater and sediment microbial communities from Lake Erie, Canada (SPAdes) (version 2) | ecosystem: Environmental > Aquatic > Freshwater > Lentic | place: Lake Erie, Canada...
ACGACCCCGGCCGGACGAAAGTCAATTTCGAGATCTTCGACTTCAGCCTCGATGGTGAAGACATGACCGCGATCGATGGGCTGGACCGGGGCGAAGAAGGCCGGATCGGACCCAACCCCGACACCTTCAACCCTGCCTGAGTACCCTGAGACCATGAAACCACCGTGGCGTGATCTTGAGGAACGGCTGGAGTTCGAGAACGAAGCGGAACGCCCGCTTCGTGAATCCGGTGAAGGAGAGTCAGAAGGATTCGAAGAAGCGGAAGCGGAGCTGATCCATCAGGCCGAAGATCCGGACCTCGGTCGCGATCCGTCGCTTGACGCCTTCGAACCCGAAGAGGATGCCGGTTCCACCTTCTCGGAAGCCGATGAGGTCCACTCTTCCGAAGAACCCGGGGACGACTTCGAGGGCTGAGCCCAACCGGGCGGTCCGCCGGTCGGTTACTTGAGCAGTCGCGAGAGCCGGCGGTCCTTCAACGACTGGCCCCCGGTCTGTTCGGCCGGGCAGTAACAGAGCGTGTAGTCCTTGTAGTGGACGGCCTGGATCACCTTGCCGCATCGCGGGCAGGGTTCGCCCTCCCTTCCGTGGACTTCGAGCGGCTTTTTCAGCTTGTCCGGTAGCGGAAGCGTGAGCTCCGACTCGTAGAAGCCGATCGCTCCCGCGAGCCGGTCGTGGATCGACTGGATCAGGATCCCCGCTTCATCCGGATTCAGGTCCGAGGCACGCTTGAACGGCGAGATCTTCGCGCTCCAGAGAATCTCGTCGACCCAGGTTCGCCCGATTCCGGCGACCGTCTTCTGGTCACGAAGCAGCGAGTAGAGCGGCCGGTCGGTGGTCGTCACGAGTTCCACCGGGACCGCTTCAGGCCAGGCATCCGGCCCGAGTTTGGTCACCGCCTCATCGGCTTCGACTTCCCCGGTCGGCATCAGCTTCGCCCAGGCCCGCTGTCTGGTGCCGGTTTCCCGGATCCTCAGCTCACGACCACCCTCGATCCGGATCAGCACCCTGGAAGTCCGGTCCTTCGGTCCGGCCCTCTTTCCATGGAGCTGCAGCTTGCCGGCCGACATCAGGTGGATCAGCAGCGAGTTGCCGGAGGAAAAGTCGATGATCAGCAACTTGCCCCGGCGGCGGATCCCGGTGAACTCGTCCCCCGCCAGCCCGTCGAGCGGGGGCTTGAAACTCTTCATCACGTTGATCCCCGGCGCCATCGCCGATTCGACCCGGGCACCCTTCACCGCTTCGCCGATCAGCCGGGCCGTGATCTCGACCTCCGGCAGCTCGGGCATGTTTCAGGCGCTTGCCGGGTTCGCCGCGGCAGCGGGCTGGGGACGCGCCACTCCGCTCACGATCGGCCGGGCGACCGGCGGCATCGGGAACTTGTCCTGCTCGGCAGTCACCTCGACCTCGAAACCGCTGGCCCTGAGCATCGGCACGGTTCGCCGGTTGCAGTGGCAGCCATCGGCGATCTTCATCCAGGTCTTCTCCATCCGGTCCTGCCAGGGACCGAGCCGCGGACCGTCGGAGCGCACATGCTCCATGAAGAGGAACCGGCCGTCCGGCTTCAGCACCCGGCGGATCTCTGCGGCGGTCGCTTCCGGATCGGCGACGGTGCAGAGCACCAGGGTCTCGATGACCATGTCGAAGGTGCCGTCCTCGAAGGGCAGCATTTCCCCCGGCGCCCGGACGATTTCCACGTCGACTCCGGCCGGGGCCTGCTTTTCGGCCAGCAGCTTCGCCTTGTGGAAGTCCGGTTCAACCAGCACGAGGCGCTCGAGACCTGCCGGGTAATGCTTCAGGTTCAGTCCGGTTCCGGCCCCGAGTTCCAGCACGGAACCCGAAGCCTGGCCCACCACCTTCCTGCGCCAGCGTTCAAATCCCGTCTTCTCTCCCAGCCAGAGGAACGGCTCGTAGAGCCTGGCCGACAGCTTGCTGCCCGGGACCAGGTCCGCCGCCGCTTCAGCCTCCTGCCGGGTGGCGGTCATGACTCCTCCGGATGAGCCTCGATCCAATCCCGGACGAATGGGCAGGTGGGAATGATCTCCAGGTTGCGGGACCGGGCGTCGGTCACCGCAAACTCGATCAGCCGGCTACCCAGCCCTTGCCCGCCGTGGGCGGGATCGACTTCCGTGTGGACGAAATTGATCTGATCGCCGTCGAGCCTGTAGTCGGCCAGCCCGGCGAGTTCTCCGTCGATCCGGATCTCGTAACGGTTGAGGGCGCTGCGGTCACTGACTTCGACCTTCTGGTCATCGGTTTCGGCCATGAACCAATGTTAGTGATGGCGAAATCCTGTTCACCCGGGTCGGTGGTGGTTAAATGCCCAGGAGCCATGTCCGTTTTTGAACCGACGCTTTCGAGTGAGAAACTCGCCGAAGCGACCGGCAGGAACTGGGACGAGTGGCTGGAACTGCTCGACCAGGCCGGAGCGACCAAGCGAACTCACACCGAGATTGCCCGCTGGCTGTCCGACGAGCAGGGGGTTCCCGGCTGGTGGGCCCAGTCGATCACGGTCGGTTACGAAAGGGCCCGCGGCCTGCGTGAGCCGGGGCAACGCGCCGACGGCTGGTCGGTGACCGCCTCGAAGACGATCGCCGTCCCGATCGAGTCACTCTTCGAGGCTTTCGAAAGGGAATCGATCCGGGAGAGTTGGCTGCCGGATTCCGAACTCCATCTGCGGACCGCGACCGCCCCGACCTCGGCCCGCTACGACTGGGGCGATGGCTCGACCCGGCTGATAGTCAGCTTCGAAAGCCTCGGGCCGAAGAAGAGCCGGGTCGCCCTGGAACACGAGAAGCTGCCGGACGGGGAGATCGCCGACCGGATGAAGGGCTGGTGGCGTGAACGGATCGACGAACTGAAGATCCTGCTCGAATCCGGCTGAGCCCGGTCGGTTCAGGCGCCGGGTTTGACCACCATCAGGTAGATCGCGAGGATGATCAGGATGCCGGTGACCGGCCCGAGGTAGCCCTGGATCTTCGCTTTCGCGAGGTACTCGTCCGAGGGGGTGAAGGTCCCCGTACCGGCCGCTTCGATCTCGCTGTTCAGCATCGCTTCCAGCTTCCGGTCCGAAGGGATGAAATAGGCACCGTTCAATCCGCCAAGGATGATCACGATCGCGAAGGTGGCGCTGATCCAGAACGAGCCGAAGCTCCAGCCCGCGTCGGACACCTGGTAGATCCCGGTCACCAGGATCAGGACCAGGGCGGGGCTCGCCACATAGCGGTTGATCGTCAGCTGCATGCGATGCACGTAGGGAAGATGCCGCGGGTTCATCTTCATCGCGACCGGGAACAGCAGGGCTTCGGCGAAAGTCATTCCCAGACCGACTACCACTGCGGTCACGTGAATCCAGACGGACAACTGATACCCGGTCAGGGCAAGCGGCAGGTTCTCCATGCCCCGACCCTATCCCGCCCGCCGGAGCAATACGATCCTCCGGTCCAGTCCCTTCCCCCTGTTTGAAAGGTCTTCATGAGAAAACCCCTTGCCATCGGCGTTGCCACGCTCGCCGTCCTGCTTTCGCTTGGCCTTGCTGCCTGCGGTTCCAGCGACGATTCCAGCGACACGCTCTCGAACTCGGAGCTCATCGCCCAGGCTGACGCCATCTGCAAGCAGGGCAGCGACCAGCTCGATCAGGAATACAGCGCGGCCGCCAACGGTGGCCAGCTTCAGGGTGCAGACCTGACCGCCTTCGTCACCGACAACGTGCTGCCTCAGTACGAGGAACAGGCCAAGCAGCTCGGTGAACTTCAGCCGAATGAAGATGACGCCGACGCCTACAACGACATCGTGACCAAGTTCAACGATGCGATCGACCAGGCCAAGGCCGACCCCGAGGCAGCCCTCGGTGCCAACAACCCCTTCGCTGACGCCACCCAGGCAGCCAAGGATTTCGGACTCACGGAGTGCGGTTCCACCAACTGAGATTCCACAGCAACATCTGATTTGAAAGGAGCCGTCCGCCAGCGCGGGCGGCTCTTTTCTTTTCCGGTCGCGAAGGCTCTACGATGGCCCGGTCCCGTCTTCCAGTCAAACCGAAAGGTCCTCATGAGAAACCCGTTCGCCATTGGCGCGGCCACCCTTGCCGTCGTACTTTCACTCGGGCTCGCCGCCTGCGGTGGCAGCGACTCCGATGACTCGCTGTCGAACGCCGATCTGATCGCCCAGGCCGACGCGATCTGTGAGGACTACAACAACCAGCTCGTCGCCGCCTTCAACGAGACCGACCTCAACAACCAGTCGAGCAAGCAGGAAGTCTCCGCCTTCGCCAGCGACACGATCGTGCCGCTGTACGAGAACCAGGTCGCCGAGCTGCGCACGCTCGAGCCGAACGAAGACGACGCCGAGGCCTACAACGACATCGTCGACACCCTCGACTCCGAAGTCCAGGCCGTCGCTGAAGATCCCGTGGCCGCGATCAACCAAGACAACCCCTTCGCAGGGGCGACCGCCAAGGCAAACGAGTTCGGACTCGAAGTCTGCGGTAGTGGCGCCTGAGCCGGAATCCGGCACCACCTGATTCACCGGGAGCCGTCCGCAGTCGCGGGCGGCTCCTTTTCTTATCCTGCGGTCCATGTACCTGCTCTTCCTCGACGAGTCCGGCACCCCTGACGACGGGATCTTCGCGGTCGGCGGGGTGATCGTCAGGGCCGATGAGTGGAACGAAATCAAGCAGCGCTGGGAAACCTGCCTTGAAGACTGCGGCTGGCCGAGGGAGAACGAGTTCAAGTGGTCCGAAACCCAGAGGGTCAAGGCCGCTGCGGACATCGCCGACCGCGCCTACGAATGTCTGACCTCGCTGCCGGTGACCTGCCTGGTCACGGTTCTCTACCCCGACAACGGAGGCCCGGTAGTCAGGGACGAGTTCTTCGCGACCCCTGACGAGACCTACAAGACCGCGCTCACTTTCATCGCCGAGCGTTACCAGCGTTTTCTCGCCAACGCCGATTCCCACGGGGTGATCGTGCTCGACTCCCGTCGGCTGGAGGAGGACAACCACATGCGACGCTACTTCGACCGGATCCGTTCCGACGGGACCGGTTTCGCCAACCTCGACCGGATCGTCGACGGGCTGCTGCTCGGCCCTTCCCACTTCTCGCTCGGCCTGCAGCTGGCCGATCTGGTGGTCGGGCCGACCCGGACCGCCCAGTTCAAGCCCGGCACGGCTTCCCGTTATCTCAGGGAGTTGAAGCCCCTGTTCTGGAGCAACCCGAACACCGGCGAGATCGACGGGGTAGGCCTGAAGATTTTCCCGAAGCCGGCGAGCGAGGCAAAGGACCGCAACAGCCCCGACGTCAGGCTCTTCAACCCGGGGCAATCACCCGGGTGAGGTGAATTCCCGGTTCATGCCCGGCGCTAGACTTGCCGTGGCCGCATAGGAACCGAGGAGAGGAGCACGCAAGTGCTTGACGAGAACCGCGTCGCCGTCCTGAATGTTGTCTGCGACACGATCGTGCCGTCGCTGAAACGCGACGACGATCCGACCGGGTTCTGGGCCCGGTCCGCTGCCGACACCGGCGCCAATCAGGCCGTGCTCCAGGCGATCAACGAGATGCCCGAGGCCGACCGTAACGGGATCGGCGAACTGCTCGACGCCCTCGCCATGCAGAACTTCCCGGCGCTTTCCCAGGAATCCCGCGAGCAGATCCTGACCAACATGTCGCTGGCCAGCCGCGAAGCCGCAATCGGGGTCGGCGCCCTGACCGGACTCACCCTCTTCATGCATTACGGCCTTCCGCCGAACGCGAACTGGGAGCAGTTCGGCTTCCCGGGACCGATCTCCCCCACGCCCCAGGTGGAAAAGCCCATCCACCCGCTGACTCCGGCGGACGGGGATGAACTCGAAGCCGATGCGGTGATCGTCGGTTCCGGTGCCGGCGGTGGCGTGATCGCCGCCCGCCTGGCCAAAGCCGGACTCAAGGTGATCGTGTTGGAGATGGGCGGCTACTTCAACGAGGCCGACTTCGACCAGACCGAACTGAATGGCTTTGCCCGCATGTACTGGCGCGGCGGCCCGACCTACACCGCCGATTACAACGTCAGCCTCCAGGCCGGCAGCTGCCTCGGCGGCGGCACCCTGATCAACTGGACCAACTGCCTGAAGCCGAAGCCGTGGGTCCGCCAGGAATGGGCCGACGAATATGGACTCGAGGATGTCAACACTCCCGACTTCGACCGGCACATCGATTCGGTCTGGGAGCGAATCATGGTCAACGGGGACTGTTCCGAGCTGAACCAGACCCAGAAGACCTGGATCGACGCGGCCGAGAAGCTGGGATGGTCCTGGCATTCGACCGATCGCAACTGGGACAGGTCGAAGCATGACCCGGCGATGGCCGGATTCATGGGTTGGGGTGACCAGTCCGGGGCCAAGCAGTCCACCCTCAAGACCTACCTCCAGGACGCCGTGGAGAACGGCGCCGAGGTGATCGTCGGCTGCCAGGCCCGCAAGGTGCTGGTCGAGTACGGCCGCGCGGCCGGAGTCGAGGCCGATTTGGGCGGCGCGAAGATCACGATCCGGGCACCGCGCGTGGTCGTGGCGGGCGGCGCTCTTGAATCGCCGGCGCTGCTCCTTCGCTCCGGCATCGGCGGTCCGGCCGCCGGCAAGTACCTGCGGCTCCATCCCTGCACCCTGATCTTCGCCAGCTACTCGGAGGACCAGAAGGCCTGGTGGGGCGCACCCCATGCGGCGGTGGTCAACGAGTTCGAGAACGGACTCGAAGACGACGGCTACGGATTCCTGATCGAAGGAGCCCAGTACACGACCGGTCTCGGTGGTTCGGCCATACCCTTCACCACCGCGGCCGAGCACAAGGAGGTCCTCGCCGGTTACGCCAACGGTTCGATCACGATCAACCTGACCCGTGAACGCGGCGGCGGACAGGTCTTCATCGACGGGGACGGCAATTCGATGCCGACCTATTCGATGACCGATCCGCGGGACATCGCGAACATGCATTTCGGTCTTGAACAGCAGGTCCGGCTTCATCATGCGGCCGGCGCGAAACAGATCTACGCCCTGTCCCAGGGGATGCCGGGCTGGCGGGTCGGCGACGACCTCGAAGCCTTCGTTTCCCGCATCCACCGCATGCCGCTCCGGGCCGGCGGCGCGAGGCTGTTCGCTGCGCACCAGATGGGAAGTTGCCGGATGGGCAGCGACCCGGCTGAAAGCGTCGCCAACCCGAACGGTGAGCTTCATGACGTGGCCGGTGTCTGGATCGGTGACGGTTCGGCCTTCCCCACCCCTTCCGGCACCAATCCGATGATCACGATCATGGCGCTCGCTTCCCGCACCGCCGAGCGGATTCTTGATGAAGCGGGAGCGACCCGAAAGGCCGGCCAGACCGAGGAGGCAGCAGCATGAATCCGACCGCAGAGGCAGCCCCCGGGATCGACCGGACCAGCCGCCACTTCATCGGTGGCGAGTGGCTGGAGCCGCTTTCAACCGACACCATCGAGGTGATCAACCCGACCACCGAAGAGGTCATGGGCGCCGTTCCGGCCGGCTCGGCCGCAGACGTTGATCTGGCGGTCGCCGCCGCCCGCGCCGCCCTGCCGGGATGGAAGTCCCTCACGGTCCAGGAGCGGGCCGGGTTCTGCACCCTGATCGGCTACGGCCTGCAGGACCGCGCCGAGGAGATCGCCGGTCTGATCAGCCAGGAACTCGGGACCCCGGTCACCGAGGGGATGCTGATCCAGGCGGGATTGCCGGCCATCGACTTCACCTCGATGGAATACCTGGTCGAGGAACTGCCGTGGGAACAGACGATCGGCAATTCGAAGGTGATCCGCGAACCGCTCGGAGTTGTCGGTGCGATCACCCCGTGGAATTACCCGATCCACCAGATCGCCGCGAAGATCGCCCCGGCGATCACCGCCGGCTGCACGGTCGTCCTGAAGCCGAGCGAGATGACCCCACTGGCCGCCTACCTCCTGATGGAAGTGATCGAGGGAGTCGGTCTTCCGGCCGGCGTGGTCAACATGGTCACCGGAATCGGTCCGGTGGTCGGTGAGGCGATCGCTTCCCATCCGGACATCGACATGGTCTCCTTCACCGGTTCGACCAGGGCCGGGATCCGCGTTTCGGAGCTGGCCGCAGCCTCGGTCAAGCCGGTCACGGTGGAGCTCGGCGGAAAGTCCGCCAACGTGATCCTCGATGACGCCGATTACGAGGAAGCCGTGGTCAACGGGATCCGGAAATGCTTCATCAACGGCGGCCAGACCTGCACCGCACTGACCCGGATGTTGGTCCCGCGGGACGCCCTGCCGATAGCCGAGGCGATCGCCGCCGCGGCGCTGGCCGAGATCAAGACCGGCAACCCGGGTGATCCGGAGACCCAGATCGGTCCGATGAGTTCGGCCGTCCAGCGGGACCGGGTCCGGGGATACATCGAGAAGGGGATCGAGGAAGGCGCCAAGCTGGTCGCCGGCGGCCCCGAAGCCCCGGAGGGCCTCGAGACCGGCTACTTCGTGCAGCCCACGGTGTTCAGCGAGGTCGACCCCGGGATGACGATCGCCCAGGAGGAGATCTTCGGACCGGTCCTCTCGATCATTCCCTATGACTCGGAGGAGCAGGCGATCGAGCTGGCCAACGATTCCGCTTACGGCCTTTCCGGCGGGGTCTGGTCTTCCAATCCCGACCGGGCGGTGGAGGTCGCCCGCCAGATCGATACCGGAATGGTCGAGATCAACGGCGCCGCCTTCAACCCGCTCGCCCCCTTCGGGGGCCGCAAGCTCTCCGGCCACGGCCGGGAGCTCGGGCCCTACGGGATCGAAGACTTCCTGACTTTGAAGTCGCTCTACATCTAGTCAGTGGTGCGCCGGTTGAAGGCGCGGATCGTCAGCGGCACGGCTATCGCCAGAAGCGCCCCGCACCAGAGGATCGAAGCGACGATCGGGTGCTGAAGCGGCCATGCCGCGTCACTCGGGATCGCGGTCGGGTTGCCGAACAGCTCCCGGACCGAGGCGACCACGCAGCTGACCGGATTCCACTCGGCGACCAGGCGGAGCCCGTTCGGGAGTGATTCGGTCGGCACGAACGCGTTCGAGAGGAAGGTCAGCGGGAAGACCGTCATGAAGACGATTCCGCTGACCGCGTCGGTCGAACGGGCGGTGATCCCGGCCAGGGTGCCGAGCCAGAGCATCACGAAGGCGAACAGCTCGAGCAGGGCGAAAGCGGCGATCGCATCCGGGACCGACGAGTGGATCCGCCAGCCGACCACCAGTCCGGCGCAGCAGAGGACCGCCACCGCCACGGTCATCGCCGCGAGTTCGGCCATCAGGTGCCCCGTCAGATACGAGGAACGGCGGATCGGCAGGCTGCGCAGCCGGTCGACCATTCCTTCCTTCAGGTCGGAGGCGATCGACACTCCCGGACCCATGATTCCGAAGGCCAGGGTCTGGACCAGGATGCCGCCGATCAGGTACTCCTTGTAGTCGCCGTTCGGGACCGCGATCACCCCGCCGAAGACGTAGGCGAAGAGCAGCACGAACATCAGCGGCTGCAGGGTGACGTCAAGCAGCTTCTCGGGGATCTGCCTCACGTGTTCGAGGTTGCGACGGGCGAGGATCAGGGTCTCTTTCATGATCAGGCCTCGACTTTCGTGTTGTCGGAGTCACCGGTCTTGCCGGTGATGGAAAGGAAGACGTCATCGAGGGTGGCGTCACGCCGGTGGACGTCGGTCACGTCGATCCCTGCGGAATCGAGCGCGCGCACCACTTCCACCAGCCGTGTTCCGGAGCGAACCGGCGCGGTGACCAGCCCGTTGCCGGGATCCGAAGTGACTTCGTTCTCTGCGAATCCGGCGAGGGCGGTTGCGGCCGGGCCGGCGTCGGCGGCTTCGGCCAGGCTGACTTCGATCCGGTCTCCCCCGACCCGCTGTTTGAGCTCTTCCGGGGATCCGGCGGCAGCGACCCTTCCGTGGTCGAGCACGACGATCTCGTCGGCCAGGCGATCGGCCTCTTCGAGGTACTGGGTGGTGAGAAGCAGGGTCACCCCTTCGGCAACCTGCTCGCGGAGCACGTCCCAGAGTTCGTTGCGGCTTGCCGGATCGAGTCCGGTGGTCGGTTCATCGAGGAACAGGACCGGAGGCGAGGCGACCAGGGTCGCGGCAAGGTCGGCCCGGCGACGCATGCCACCCGAGTATTCCTTGACCAGCTTGTCGGCCACGTCGCTCAGGCCCAGCCTTTCGAGCAGTTCGTCGGCCCGGGCGCTGGCGTCCTTCTTCGGCATGCCGTAGAGGCGGCCGACCATCTCGAGGTTGGCCTTGCCGCTCAGCAGTCCGTCGACGGTGGCCGACTGACCGGCGACGCCGATCCGCTTGCGGACCTGTGCGCCTTCGCGGACCACGTCATACCCGGCTACGGTGGCCGAACCCGAGGTGGGACTGGAGAGGGTTGTGAGGATTCGGATCGTGGTGGTCTTGCCGGCTCCGTTGTGGCCGAGCAGTCCGAGCACCGATCCCTGGGGGACGACCAGGTCGAGATCTTCGAGAGCTGTGAAGTCGCCGAAGCGCTTGCCCAGTCCCTCTGCCCTGATCCCGGCGTCCGCAGTGTTGTTCTTCAAGTTTTCATACATCGTACGAACAAAATAGCAGTACGCTGTACGAATGGCAACGCGACCTCCGAAGAAGCGTCTCGGCCGGGACGAGATCGTCCAGGCCGCGCTGGCGATCGCCGAGGAAGAAGGCATCAAGGCCGTCTCGATGCGCAAGGTCGCCCGGCGCCTCGACGTCGGCACGATGAGCCTCTACCACTACGTCCGAACCAAGGACGACCTGCTGGCCCTGATGGACGACGCGATCATGGGCGAGATCGTGATCCCCGAGGGAGAGATCCCCGAAGGCTGGCGGGAACGGGTGACCCTGATCGCCAACATGAGCTTTGCCGCCTGGATGTCGAGGCCCTGGCTGATCGACGTCGAGGAAGACGACTTCCGGATCACCGAGAACGGACTGCGCCACATGGAACAGACGATCGGAGCCCTCGAAGGACTGGACATCAGCCCGGGACTCAAGTTCGAACTCATGTCCCAGGTCGACGACTACATCTTCGGTTTCGCGATCCGCGAACGCAAGGTCGGCCCCGGCAAATTCACCCAGACCGAACAGTTCGA
>Ga0209023_10007541_pt1 | contig 11110 bp, 16 predicted proteins | sample LakOneMetagenome_FD_187468 | JGI IMG/M metagenome (GOLD analysis project Ga0209023, IMG submission 187468) | Freshwater and sediment microbial communities from Lake Erie, Canada (SPAdes) (version 2) | ecosystem: Environmental > Aquatic > Freshwater > Lentic | place: Lake Erie, Canada...
GCTCGATCTCGGTCGTGAGCCGCCCGCCCTCCGGCGTGATGAACGTGCCGTCTGCCTGCCAGCCATGTTTTCCGAAACCGCTACTGCTTTTTGGCGCGAAAGCGACCGTCCACATGTAGATCTCGCCGAGGCCGGTCGAGATTGGTCCCATCTTCGGGTCGACGCCGGGCGGAAGGCTGGATCGCAATTCGATCAGCCGCTCGTTGATCTGCTGGCGTGCGAAATAGATATCCGTCGCGTCGCTGAAAACTGCCGTGATCTGCGAGAAGCCGTTGCGCGACAGCGAGCGCGTGCTTTTCAATCCAGCAATGCCCGCCAGTGCGGTTTCGATGCGGAAGGTGACCTGCTTCTCAATTTCTGCCGGAGAGAGCGCCGGAGCTGTCGTGTTAATCTGCACCTGCTTGTTGGTGATGTCAGGAACGGCATCGATAGGCAGCCGCGCAAGCGACCACGCACCGAGTACGACAAGTCCAAGACTGAACAGCACCACGGTCCAGCGATGCGCAATCGACCATGCGAGAATGAAGCGGATCATGATAACCTCAGTGCTGATGAGCGGCTTCGCCGCGGCCGAGGTCTGCTTTCAAGATAAAGGTGTTCGCTGTCGCGATCCGCTCACCGGCTTTAAGCCCGGATGTGACTTCGAATGCTTGGCTGTCTTCGCGGCCTGTCGTGATCTCGCGCGCCTCGAAGCCATCAGGCGTGCGCACGAATACTGCCGCGTGGCCGTTCACGGTCTGCACGGCAGTTTTCGGCACAATGATTTGCATCGATTCTTGCCGCACTGGAATGTCCGCGGTCACGAACATGCCCGGCCGAAGCAAGTTGGCGGCGTTATCGACCGACGCGACCACGCGCGCGAGGCGTGTTTCCTTGTCGAGCAATGGGCTGACGAACATGATCGTTGCGGTAAGTGCGGTATTTGCGCTTGTGCGGATGGCGATCTGCTCGCCTTCGCTGATGCTCGTGACATCCGCAGCCGGCAAGGCAAGCTCGGCCCACACGACGCTCGGATCGACAATTACGAACAGTTCGCTTTCCTGACCTTCGCGGCCGACCAGCGATCCGAGATCGACGCGGCGCTCGGCGACTTTGCCGCGCAGCGGAGCGCGCAATTCCTGCAGGCGCAGGCTTTCGATAGGCTGCTGCGGAAGTGCCGCAATTTGATCGCTCATCAGGCCGAGCGCGAACAACTTCTGCCGCGCGACATTGAATTTGATGCGTCCGTCCTCGAACGTCGTTTTGGCACGAAGGAAATCGTTCTCGCTGGTCACTTTGGACTCGAACAGACTCTTCGAACGATTGAACAGCGTTTCTTGTAAGTCGAATGCCACCCGCGTCGCGAGATACTCGCTCTTGGCGTCCGCGACCTCGCGGCTTTCAATGATCGCCAAGACGTCGCCTTGCTCGACGCTATCGCCGATCCGCTTGCGGAGTTCGGCGACGGTCCCGAGCAACCGCACCGAAACCTTGGCGATGCGGTCGCCTGCCGGAACGATGCTGCCTGGCACCGTCAGGCGCTTGTTCAATGCGCCGCCGCTGATCTCCTGCACGGCGAAATTGCCGGCCTCGACCTGCCGCTCGCTAAGTCTGATCGCCGCGTTTTCGCGATGCTCGGAGCGCGCTGGCGCTGGCGTTGCTGTTGAGTCATGCGCAGTTGACGACGGGCTGAAATACGGGGCCGCAAGGACGCCGAGCGCGGCCATGGCGCAGGCGAGTGTGAATTTGGTCATCGGTAAAATCCCGCGAATGAAATCGCATGGCCGCATGAGCGGCGACATGAATTGAACGCTTGCAGGCCGCCGCGCAGCTCAAAGCTGCGGACGTGCCGGACGGTCCCCAAGGATCAAGGGACCGCGTGTGCGTTCAGGCGCGGGGTGGTTTGAAAAGTGGAAGGCCGGCGAGGGACGTCAGCATCTGATCGCGGCCGAGGGGCGGCGCGTGATGGCTGACATCGGTGGGTATCTGCACAACGCTGAGCGGCTGCGCCGTCACATGGCTCAGGCAATGACCGCAATGGGCGGGCATCTTGTTGTCCGGTCCGTCGGGCGAAGGCGTGCTGCCATGGTCGATAGTGACAATGACAGAATCGTTTCCGGCGAACGCGGTTTCGCAACCCGCGCAGTGGATCAAAGACACCAGAAGGCCTAACACCAGCGCCAGCACCAGCGGAATCCGGCGTCGCCGGTCGCTGCGGGACGCGCCGATGTGGGCGCCATATGTGGTGGTGTCTGCCATGACCCGTACCGTTAGATTCTCCGCTGGGCGTTTTCGAGGCCTGTCATACGGCCTGATCCGGCGCCAAAGCGCAAGCGCATGCGGTCTCGATGTTTGTCTCGATCTGGATTGTGGTGTGGTGAATGCCGAAATCATCATTCAAATGCTGCGCAGTGTGTAGCAGGAAAGCGTCGCCGGGTTGACCTCCCGGCATCACGAGATGGCAGGTCAGCGCGACTTCCGTTGTGCTCATCGGCCAGATGTGCAGATCGTGAACCTGACTCACGCCGGGAGTCTGTTCGAGGTAACGCCGCACGGCAAGCGGATCGATCGACGGCGGCACGGCGCCCAGCGACATCGCAGTGCTGTCGCGCAGCAGCCCCCATGTGCCCCACACGATCACGGCGACAATCGCGAGACTCGTCACGGCATCGAGCCACAGCCAGCCAGTGAACATGATGATAACCGCAGCGATCACCACGCCTGCCGATACGGCGGCATCGGCGGCCATGTGCAGGTACGCGCCCTTGATGTTGAGATCGCTCTTGCGGCCCGAGGCAAACAGCAGCGCAGTGAATCCGTTGATAAGGATGCCGATGGCTGCAACGATGATGACAGTCTTTTCGGCCACTGGCTCGGGATGTAACAGCCGCATCACAGCTTCCCAGCCGATCGCGCCGACAGCAATCAGCAGGAACACCGCGTTGAACAGCGCGGCCAGGATCGACGAACCTCGCAAGCCGTACGTGTATCGCGGCGAGGGCGGGCGCTTCGACAGGATCACGGCGATCCATGCGACGACCAGTCCGAGCACATCGGAAAGATTATGGCCCGCATCCGCGATCAGCGCGGTTGAATTGCTCGTATAGCCGTAGATCGCTTCGACGATGACAAAAGCTGTATTGAGCGTGATCCCGATGGCGAAGGCCGTGCCGAAATTCGCCGGCGCATGAACGTGACCCGCGTGACTGTGCCCCGCATGACCGTGCGAGTGCCCGTCATGTGCGTGGTCGTTATGCGAGTGATCGTGCGAGTGCGCCATGCGTATCCCGTTACGCCGGACTCGAAACAGAATCCGGCTGCATCACGGGATATGCGTCATCCGCAAAGCGAATACTATCACAATGGGAAAGTTGCCTGCGCGCAGGGACTACTGCAGAAACGGCTTCACATCGGCCACGGCGCGCGAACGTGTCACGGCGGTTGCGATATTGTCAGCCAGCAAGCGAGCGAGGCAGGAGTAGCCCCAGTCGTTCATGTGCACGCCGTCTTCCGTGATGAAGCGGTCGAATGCGATGGACTGGTCTTCGTGCCAGTGACGCATCGCCACGTAGCGCCGGAACAGCGGCACATGGGTCAGTTTCGCGACGTAGGAAATCATGCCGACCATTTCGCTGGCGGCTGGTTTGGCGTTGACCTTCGGAGCGAATTGCGGATCGATCAGCATGACATCCGCGCCGCTGTCTTTAATCCGCGTGATGCCACTCTGCAGCAACGTTTCCGTCGCCGAGATGCTGCCATCACGCAAAATGCCGTTGGTGCCGAGCTGCCAGATCACGAGGTCCGGCTTGAGTTCGAGAATCGCGTCCATGCGCGCCATCATGTCGGCGGCCTCTTCGCCGTTGATGCCACGATTGATGACCGTCACCGGCGTACCGGGAAAGCGCTGGCGCAATTCGCGCTCAAGGCGGCTTGGGTAAGCGAAAGAGGGTGAGCTTGCGCCCGATCCGCCGGTCGATGATGAGCCGACAGCGACGATGGTAATGGCTTCCTGCGAGTCGAGACGCTTTGCCACGCGCGCGATTGGCGCGTCGAACTGTAACGCTGCTTTGGCCTGCCTGCAGGGCTGCTCTTTGAAAATCGCGTTGAGATCGCCGGAGGCGTTATTGGCTACGCTCATTCCGGTCGTGACTTGCTCCGCAGAAGCTGGCGTCACCGAAAGTGCCACAGAAACGCCGAGCGCGATCACGGCAAAGCGCGCCGCGATTGTCGCAGTGTTCCAGCCAGTGGCGAGATGAAGCATTCAGCGGACCTTGGGATGGCGGCCATCGATGGTCCGCACGCCATACCTAGCTAAAACAGCCGCTCTATTCAATAAAGTTCGTAATTGTTTTGGAACTTAAACCTGGTCGTTTATTTCTGAAATGGTTGATTTATTGTGACTTTTTTCTCATTGCGTCGCACAAATTCCGGCACCTTCGACTTAATGCTAATGCCGGATTCGGCCTTAAGCGGCCTTGCCGATCAGCGTGCTGTAGCCATTCCAGATGATCTGGATGCCGATGCAGAACAAGATGAAGGCGGACAGGCGCATCAAAACATCGGTCCCGCGCGCGCCGAGGAACGCGATGATGCGGTCAGCGAAGCGGTAACAAACGAAGATCGTCGCCGCGATGCCCGCAAGACCAGCGATGGCCGCGCCGCCGAGCACAGCAAGCTGCGCGAAGTCGGCGGTTGGCCGCTGACTTCCCAACGTGACGGCAACTGAAATCGAGCCCGGCCCGACGGTCAGCGGCATGGTCAGCGGATAAAATGCATCGATGGTCGGCCCAGCAGTGCTGACTTTGGTGCGGTCATCCGACTCTTCCGGCGCATGGAGCAGCCGCCACCCGAATGCCGCGACCACAAGTCCGCCTGCAATGCGGACCACGGGCAGGGTAATCCCAAAAAACTCGAGAACGTGCGATCCGATGAACAGAGAGCCCAGCAACAGGAAGAAGCTGTTTCGCGCAACATTCAAGGCGAGAACACTGCGCTCGGCGTTGGTGCGTCCGCGCGTCATGCGCAGGAAAAGTGGCGCGCTCCCGACCGGATTGACGATAGGAAAGAGCGCGGCATAGACCAGCAAAAACGCGTTGACGATGTTCTGCAAGATAGCTGCTCCAGCAAGCCCGGCCTGACCGCCGATTTCGACCAGAGATCGCCGGATTTTGCAACTTGAGATGCAGGGCCGGGATGCTTAGACGCTGTGTCTGCCGCTCTCGTGTTGCGAGCCTGCCGTTGCTATCTTCGTGGCAACGCAACCAAGGCCAAAATCATGCGCCGAGAGGTTTTCGCAATCGGTGTTCTGATGCTTTTACCGTGTGCCACGCGTGCCGAGTCGGTGGCGGTGGACTGCACGATCTTGCCTGGCGAAGAAACGGCCAGCGTATCGCTGAGCAATCCGCTGGCGGACACGGCGTCGTGCCAGGCCAACTGCAAGTTCTCCACGCCGGTCTATGACGACAATCCGCAGATCATCTGTGCCAAGCTCGTGCCCGCAGGCAAGCGAGTCGAGATGTGCATCCTGAAAGCGGCTGGCAATAAATTCGTGAAGTTGTTGTCGGGCACAGCCGATTGCAAAAAGCCTTGAGATGCGAGGCCAAAAGAAAACCCCGCTTTCGCGGGGCTTTCCTTACTCAACTGCTATCGGCCGAAGAACAGCCAAAGCAGAATAATAACCGGGATTGGCACACCCAGCAGCCACAACAAAAGCCCGCGTCCCATGATCGCTCTCCATCAGCTATGATGAGACAAGAACGTCAGGCTTCGGAACTTGTTCCATTCGTTACAGCAACGAATGTTGAATGTTGGATTGCATTACCAATGTCCGGTGTTGGCCATCGACGTCCACGGCTCCTGCGGTGCAAGCGCGTCGCCTTTCTGCAAAAGCTCGATGGAATGTAGATCGGGCGAACGGATAAACGCCATCTGCCCGTCACGCGGGGGGCGGTTGATCGTGATGCCGAGCTTCATCAGGCGATCGCAAGTCGCGTAGATATCATCGACCTCATACGCCAGATGGCCGAAGTAACGATCCTCGCCGTACTTCTCCTCGTCCCAGTTGTAGGTTAGTTCAACAAGAGGTGCGCCGCGTCCCTTGACCTGCTTCAGCAACGCTTCATCGTCCGCGGCGCAAAGAAACACCAGCGTGAAGCGGCCTTTTTCGCTTTCTGTGCGGCGGACTTCTTTCAGTCCGAGGGCGTCGCTATAGAACTTCAGCGCGACATCGAGGTTCCGTACGCGCAGCATGGTGTGCAGATAACGCATGTTTCTTGTCCTTGTGAAAATCTGCGAAGGGCCACTTCGAGCGCGCGAATTGCATCATAAAGTCGCTATACATACAACGCCGTGCAAGCGGGTCGTTGGCCGCGCTTAGGACGGCAAAGGTAACTCGATGTCCGTTGCCGTCGGGCTGTGCGTCTCGGCGGAATCGGCGGCGCACTCGCGAATGACATAGTCCTTGTCGAGAACACGCTTGGGCTTCGGGTTTTCCTCGTCGGACGATTCGTCCACCACCAAACCGTTATCGGTTGCGTGTTTCCAAACGTCTGCTTTGGTCGGGAAAGCCCGGCTGATTTTGGAATCCTGACAGAACAAAGCGTAAGCCATTTGGCGACTCCGAAGACTGCACCGGGTGCCCGCGCTGCGTGTAACGAGCAGGCGCTATTCAAGCTTTTCGCCCGACTTCAAGTTCCGTTCCACCGAATTGAACTTTACGGCATCTCGCGCGTTATCCCCCCGGCAACGAAAGGAATGCACCATGAAAAAGATTGCAATTGCTTTGGCGACAGTGGCCACCATTGCTGCGATTTCGGCTCCGGCTGAAGCGCGGGGCGGTCGTAATGCGGCAGCTATTGGACTGGGGCTCGCAGCAGGCGCGATTGCGGCTGGCGTAGCAGCCAGCTCGTACGACTCCTACAACTATTATGGCGGCCCTTCCTATGGATACGCCGAACCGTACGGTTATGGATACGGTTACGAGCGTCCATACTATCGCAACCGGTCGTATTCACATCGCAGCAACAATCCCAACCCGGTCGATATGAACCCGTATAACGGTTGGTAAGATCGAACGCATCGAAAAGCCCGGAGTTCGCTCCGGGCTTTTTTTGTAGTGAAAGCTAGTGAACCTGCTCAGGTTCGATCTGCGCACGATAGATTTCACCGTCATCATCGCTCACAACAACGGCCCAGCCTCCGCCAATCAAATGCGGCTCATCCTTCGCGACCTTCTTCACCAATGCGTCGGCGACCTCCGTCGCTTGCACCGCATCGTCATATTCCTGACCGCCGAGATTTGTGAAATTCGACGACGAGTCCGCTAGTCTAAAATTGAAAATGGGCATCTGTCCCTCCTGAACGAAAAACCCCGCCATCTGCGCAAGGCATCTGACGGGGTTCTTCGAGCTTTCATTTTTTTCAGAACGTCTGCTCTTAATATGCCAACGCAGCACCTGCAGATTCGTTCCATCAGGAGTCGCTGTTTTTTATTTCTCGGATTTCGTAGCCGTCATCCAATTTAGAGGTCTGGCCATCGGCAATCCCAGCCTTGATGGCGTCCCGGATCGCGGAGGCCCTGTTCGGATAAGGTCGGCTGACCCGGGCGGAATCGTAAAATACGGCCCACATGGCTGCTCTCCTTCTCATCAAGAAAACGGTTTCAGCGGAGATGAGTTCCGGGCCATAATGCCGTCGCGGCGGCCGTAAAAAACGGACCCAATGAAAACCATTGCGACGCTTCGGAAGAGGCGAGGGCACGATGAAACGATACGTGATCTTTTTCTTGATTGGGCCCTTTCTCGGCGGCTTCATGCTGCTGTTCGCCTCAACGGTGCTTGCAAATTACTGGGCCGGCACAAGCCCGCACGACGTCGGAAAACTGTTCTCGGTCTTTTTCAAATCGCTTCCGTATTACTATCTGTTCGGATTCGTGCCGGTGCTGATGTATGCGGCCATCGACGACATCATTGCCCATGTTCATAAGATCGGCGATGTCTTGCGGATGTTTCTCATGGGCGTGATTGCGTTTTTCGGAACAGTTCTGCTGTATGGATTTCAGGGAGGCTCGCCCGACAAAAAGCAGGTTCTGCTTGTTGGGTTCGCAGGCCTGGTCCCGGCGGTTATTTCATCATGGCTGTCGCGGAACGTCGCGCCGCATGGTCCTCCAAAATCTTCCGAACAGCTCGCGCCGAAATAACGCAAAGCGCATGCTCGCACGCGGCGCGAAAAAAGTTTCCGTCATGCGGAACTTTTATGCTGCGCCGCCGTTATCCATCGCACACCAAATGTGGGAGGCGTTTTTGGACGATGTGATCGATCGCATTATTCACACCTACGGCATGATGCGCAGTCAAAGCGAGCAGGCGCTCGCGGACGCGCGGGAAAGTGTTGTCGGATACATCGCGACATTGACGTCGGCTGGCGAAACAGACCCGCAGCGGCTGGCTGTTTGCGGGCTTGCTTACTTGCGCGAGCGCCAGGACGGAGCGGCGCCCGGTTTCACCGGCTGCTGAGTTCAACCTCTTCGAAAAGGTTTGAAATGGGGGCTTAACGCTCCCATTTTTCTTGCGATATACATTTCCAAGATGATCGAACTGCTTTGACGTGCCCGCCATCGAGACTTCCGAATGATCGCTCCCGATCAGCGCAGTGGAATTGAAATGCTTGGCGACATGATCGCCGAGGCGCGCACCATCGTGCCGTTCACGGGCGCTGGCATTTCAACGGAATGCGGCATTCCGGATTTCCGGTCGCCGGGCGGGCTGTGGACCCGCAACCGGCCGATTCCATACGAGGAATTCGTTGCCAGTCAGGAGATGCGCGACGAGTCCTGGCGCCGCCGTTTCGCGATGGAGCCGAGTTTTGCCGCGGCCAAGCCGGGACGGGGACATCGCGCGCTGGCCTCGCTCTATAAGGCCGGCAAGATCCCGGCGATCATCACGCAAAACATCGACAATCTGCATCAGGTGTCTGGCTTCGCCGAGAACCACGTTGTCGAACTGCACGGCAATACCACTTACGCCAAATGCATCGGGTGCGGACAACGCTTCGAGATCGCGTGGGTCAGGCAGCGCTTCGAAGTGGAGGAGATCGCTCCGTCCTGCATTGCATGTGGCGATCCAGTGAAATCCGCTACCGTCTCGTTCGGTCAGGCGATGCCCGAGGATGAGATGCGCCGCGCGGCTGAACTCGCCAAGCAATGCGACCTGTTTCTGGCGATCGGCTCGTCGCTTGTCGTCTGGCCCGCCGCTGGGTTTCCGCCACTCGCTCGCAAAAGCGGCGCGAAACTGGTCATCATCAACAACGAACCGACCCGGCAGGACAACATCGCGGATCTGGTCATTCGCCACGACATCGGCGAAACCCTCAGCCCATTCGTCGGCAATTGAGCAACCCAGATTGATTCGCAATCTTCAAGACTGTTCATAGGTCATCGCTGATTTCTTTTTTGTCTTTCAGCCCTGTTGCGGAGTGTTATCGTCGAATCACGGATTCGCGCTGCTTCGTCTTGAGTCGTCATGGTGGAGCCCACGAAACTCGCGTTGTCGCATCACGTACTTGGTCATGTCTTAGCTGACTGACTGCAGATTTTGTTTGAGGTCCGTAAGGTCATGGGTTCGGACGCATTTGAGTCCAAAAAAGCGGGCAGCCCATCGACGGGGGCTGGACCTGACAGGTTTTCTCCCAGCGAGCTGGCTGCCAGAACCGACCGGAATTTTGCTGCGGACTCGTTCGCGGCGGCCGATGGCGCAGCCGTCAATCTGGTCGAGATTTCCGGCACCATCAAATGGTTCGATGCCTCCAAGGGCTATGGCTTCATTGTGCCTGACAACGGCTGGCCGGATGTGCTGCTGCATGTCACCGTTCTGCGCCGCGACGGCTATCAAACCGCCTATGAAGGCGCGCGGCTTGTGTGCGAATGCGTGCAGCGGCAGAAGGGCTATCAGGCCTTCCGTATCGTCTCGATGGACGATTCAACCGCCATCCACCCGGCGCAGATGCTTCCCGCGCGCACGCATGTCAGCGTGACCGCGACAAGCGGGTTGGAGCGGGCGCAGGTCAAGTGGTTCAACCGGCTTCGCGGCTTCGGCTTCCTCACATGTGGCGAAGGCACGCCGGACATTTTCGTGCACATGGAAACCTTGCGCCGCTACGGCATGACCGAACTGCGGCCCGGACAATATGTGCTGGTCCGGTTCGGACCCGGCTCCAAGGGCATGATGGCGGCCGAGATCCAGCCTGAGGCCGGCGCGCCCGGCCTGTCCTCTCACTAATCTGCTTCAGCTTTGGGGATGCGCTGCGCCAGTCATGCGCGGCGTTCGTGCGCCTGAACGGCTGTCTCGAAGATTAAATCCTCGTGATCCAGCGTATCGGGGCAGGCCCTGTCTGGTCTTTGCCACGATCGCCGCGTTAGGGTGAAAGCCCTGTTGTTCCAAGATCGGTTTCTGATGCGTCTCACTCTCTCTGGAAATATTCCCACCGGCATTCGCTGTTTCATTGCCTCGCTGATCGCGCTTGTCGCGGTCGCTGTGAGCCCTGCCATCGCAGCCGACGTTCAATCGCTCGAGATCGTCACGAAGTCGGGCGTGCAGGTATTTTCCGTCGAGATTGCCACGACCGAAAAGGAGCGGGCGACTGGTTTGATGTACCGGAAAGAGCTGGCTGAAGGCCGTGGCATGCTGTTCGATTTTTCGCCCGAGCAGAACGTCCAGATGTGGATGAAGAACACCTACATCCCGCTCGACATGATCTTCATTCGCAGCGACGGCCGTATCCTGCGGATCGCCGAAAACACCGAGCCGTTTTCCGAGAAAATCATTCCGTCCGGCGGTCTGGCCAAGGGCGTGCTGGAGGTTATTGGCGGCACGGCGAAGAAATACGGGATCGCTCCGGGCGACCGCATCGCCCATCCGCTGTTCGGCACGCGCTGAGCCTGTCCGCCGCGCCTCGCAGGCGGCTTTCGACAGATCCAATGATCTTCAGAAAAACAATTCAACTTCAATGAGTTGATGGTCGGGGCAGGAGGATTCGAACCTCCGACCTGCGGTACCCAAAACCGCCGCGCTACCAGGCTACGCTATACCCCGAGAAGGCCAGTCGATACACGCTTCGCCCGGTGCCAGCAAGGCGC
>Ga0209023_10007542_pt1 | contig 11109 bp, 10 predicted proteins | sample LakOneMetagenome_FD_187468 | JGI IMG/M metagenome (GOLD analysis project Ga0209023, IMG submission 187468) | Freshwater and sediment microbial communities from Lake Erie, Canada (SPAdes) (version 2) | ecosystem: Environmental > Aquatic > Freshwater > Lentic | place: Lake Erie, Canada...
TTCGCCTGCCGCGACAGTGCGGCCGACGCGGGACAGGTGCTGGAGTATTCGACTTCGAACGCGAGCGCGATGCGCAAATGCCCCTCGGCGAGCGTGGCTTCGATTTCGACCGGATAACGCTTCCAGCCGCTGAAGCCGCTTTCCAGCGCGGGCCGCTGCAGCAGCGCGTCGTAACGGATGCGCAGCCGCGCCTGCGTCGCGAGTCCCTGTTGCGAAGCGATGCCGCCCTGCAGCAGGTGGCGCAGGCCGGCTGGGGTGATGGCTTCGCGCGCGAGGCCGTCCTGCAGTTGCAGGTACAGCCGCGACATGTGGATGCCGCGCGCGTCGGCGCGACCGAGGTTCACCGCGACATCGATGTCGGCCGCGACCTGCAGCTGGCCGCCGGCACCATCCGGAATACGCACCGGCAGCGCGATGTGGTCCATGCCGACCCAGTCCAGCGGCCGCGCGAGCGCGACGGCGTCGCCGGCGACATCGGGCAGCGGGGAAGGATGGCGATTCGACATGCTGGCCATTCTACCGGCCCGGGCGGGAACACCCCCGGAACGCTGCGTTCAGCTGCGGGCGATGACGCGGCAACGCCAGGGCAGGGTCAGGCGCGACCACGACGACGGCGAACGGCCATCGGCGGTGGCCTGCAGGCGTTCGCGCACCAGCAGGGCCTGCAAACGCCCCGGCAGGGAGCCGTGGTGCGGCGGTGCCCAGCGCTGCAGCAGGCGCGCGGCCCAGGCCCGTACCGCGTTGCCGCCGGCTTCGGCGCGAACCGAATCCGGAACCGCGACCTCGCCCTGGCGCAGCAGCCGCTCCGCCAGCAGGCCATACACCACGCTGCGCGGCGGCGGCGGGGATGGCGGCGGCTGCGCGGCGTCGGCGAACAGGGTGACGCCGATGCCGGCCACGCCCTCGGCGAAGGGCTCCAGCCGGATCGCGGCCTGGTCGGGATCGGGCGCCGTGCCGCGGCTCGCGAACAGCGCGGGGATCGAATCGGCCAGCAGGATCCACGGCACCGGCTGCTTCTGCAGCACCGATCCGAGCGGATGCCGACGCCGGCCCTGGGCCCAACCCTGCAGCTCTTCCCTCCACCAGGCCAGCTTGGCCTCGCCCGGGCGCGGGTCCTCGCCGGCCCAGGACGCTTCGGTCAGCTCATGCCGCAGCGCGAACCACGCCGAAGCCACCTCGCGCTGTTCCTCGGGCACGAACGCCTCCGCCACCGACCATTCCGGCCAGTGCTCGCGCCACTTGGCGATGAACTCCGCGGGTGCGGCATCGATGTCCATCACGGCCACCGTAACGGATCGTGCAGGTCCGACGCCACTTCCGCCAGTACGTCCCCGCCCCATCCCGCCGGGGTTTCTTCGGGCAGCCGATACCCCCACAGCGCGACCACCGAACGCATGCCGGCGGCGCGCGCGGCGTCGATGTCGCGCTGGTCGTCGCCGACGTAGACGCAATTTTCGACCGCGATTCCCACCGATTCGGCCGCATGCAGCAAGGGCAGTGGGTGCGGCTTGCGTTCGGGCAAGGTGTCGCCGCCGACCAGCACCGCGCAGCGCGCGTCCCAGCCGAGCTGCGGCAATACCTGCCTGGCGAGGTATTCCGGTTTGTTGGTGACGATTCCCCAGCGCGCGCCATCGGCCTCGATCGCCTGCAGCAGTTCCGCGACGCCATCGAACAGGACGCCGTGCTTGCCGAGTTCCCGTTCGTAGGTATCGAGGAACTCGCGGATCATCTCCTGCGGCACGTCGCCGCCGAGTTCGGGGAACGCCGCCGCGCTCATCGCGCGCGAACCGCGCGAGACGTGCGGACGCAGTTCGGCCAGCGGCATCGGCCCCTGCCCTCGGCGTTCGCGCATGCGATTGATCGTCGCGACCATGTCCGGCGCGCTGTCGAGCAGGGTGCCGTCGAGGTCGAACAGCGCGAGCCTGGGGAAATGCCGGGATTCGGGACCCGGGACCCGGGACCCGAACAGCTTCCGGTCCCCGGCCCCTGGTCCCCGATCCATGCTGTTCACGGCTTCACCGCGCAGGCCAGGTAATTCACGTCGGTGCGCGACACGATCCTCGCGCTGTTGCGCCACGGCTCGTAGGCGAGTCCGCTCACGTCCTCGAGTTCCAGCCCCGTTTCGCGCAGCCAGCCGGCCAGTTCCGACGGCTTGATGAAATCGCGGTACTGGTGCGTGCCCTTCGGCAGCAGTCGCGCAACATATTCGGCGCCGACGATGGCCACCGCGAACGCGGCGGGCGTGCGGTTCAGCGTGGACAGGAACAGGCGTCCGCCGGGCTTGAGCAATCGCGCGCAGGCGTCGATCACCGATGCCGGCTCCGGCACGTGTTCGAGCATTTCCATGCAGGTGATCGCATCGAACGCCGCCGGCATTTCCTCGGCGAGCGCCTCGACCGGGGATTCGCGGTAATCGACCTTGATGCCGGACTCCAGCCCGTGCAGGCGCGCGACCTTGAGCAGGTTGGGCGCGAGGTCGATGGCCGTGACCTTCGCACCGGCCTGCGCCAGCGCTTCGCTCAGCAAACCGGCGCCGCAACCGACGTCTAGCACCGCGGCATCGCGCAGCGCGACGCGTTCGGCGACATAACCGAGGCGCGCGGGATTCAGCGCGTGCAGGGCTTTCTGCGGGCCTTGGGGGTCCCACCACCGTTGCGCGAGTTCGTCGAACTTGTCGAGTTCGCTCTGGCGGAAGTTGTCGTGCGTTGCGTTCATGCAATATCTCCGAGCCATCCATGGCGCATGGCGCCTGCCTGCGCATCCATGCACAGGCGCTCGGCGTCGCGCGAACCAGTGGTTCGCGAACGCGCCGCCTCGCCCCACCACCGTTGCGCGAGTTCGTCGAACTTGTCGAGTTCGCTCTGGCGGAAGTTATCGTGCGGAGAAGCATTGGCCATGGCGGTACCTGATTTTGTAGGAGCGCTCTCGAGCGCGACTTGCATGATTTGCCGCGGGCCGGTCGCGCTCGAGAGCGCTCCTACAGGGGAATTATCGTCCGATCGCCGCGATCCGGTCCCGCCACTGCCGCGCATTGGCGACGATGGCGACGGGATCCATGTCGACCAGTTCGCGCTCGCGCAACTTGCGCGCGCCGGCGATCCACACATCGCTCACCTGCTGGCGGCCGGTGGCGTAAACGAGTTGCGAGACGACGTGGTGCAGCGGCTGCGTTTCCAGCGGCGACAGGTCGACGCAGGCGAGGTCCGCCTGCTTGCCGGGCTCGATGCTGCCGATGCGGTCGTCCCAGCCCAGGGCCTTCGCCCCGCCCAGCGTGGCCGCGCGCAGCGCGGAGAACGCGTCGAAACCGGCGGCGTCCTGCGCCACGGCTTTCGCGAGGATCGCCGCGGTGCGGGTTTCGCCGAACATGTCGAGGTCGTTGTTCGAAGCGCAACCGTCGGTGCCGATGGCGAGGGTGACGCCCGCGCGTTCCAGCGCACAGGCCGGGCAGAAGCCCGAGGCGAGCTTGAGGTTGGATTCCGGGCAATGCACCACGCTCACGCCGCGTTCGGCGCAGAGGTGGATCTCGGCCTCGGTCAGCTGGGTCATGTGCACCGCGATCAGGCGGTCGTTGAACAGGCCGAGCCGGTCGATGCGCGCGATCGGGCGCTGGCCGTGCTTTTCGACGGACTGTTCGACTTCCTGCGCGGTTTCGTGCAGGTGCAGGTGCACCGGGATGTCGAGCTGGTCCGACAGCATGCGGATGCGTTCGAAGTTCGCGTCGCTGACCGTGTACGGCGCATGCGGCGCGAACGCGGTGGCGACCAGCGCGTCGTCGCGCCATTGATCGTGCACCTCGCCGGCGCGATCGAAGTATTCGTCGTCGGACTGCGCCCACGCGGTCGGGAAGTCGATCACCGGCAGGCCGACCCGGGCGCGGAAGCCGAAGCGCATGTACGTGGCCGCCTGCACGTCGGGGAAGAAGTAGTTCTCGTTGGCGCAGGTGGTGCCGCCACGCAGCATCTCGGCGATGGCCAGGGTCACGCCGTCGGCGACGAAATCCGGGCCGATCACCGCCGCCTCGATCGGCCAGATGTGCTGCTGCAACCACACTTTCAGCGGCAGGTCGTCGGCGACGCCGCGCAGCAGCGTCATCGGGTTGTGGCAATGGGTGTTGACCAGCCCGGGGACCAGCGCTCCGTCAGGGCGCGACACGGTCTCCCCCGCGGCGAAGCGCGCGCGTGCCTCGGCGACGGGCAGCACCGCGACGATGCGGTTTCCAGAAACGGCAACGGCGTGATCCTCGAGGACCACGCCGTGCGGAACCACCGGCACGACCCAGCCGGCTTCGATGAGGACGTCGCAGCGTTCCCGGGCGGCGTCGGTCATCGGCTTATTTGACCCGGCTGACGTATTCGCCGCTGCGGGTATCGACCTTGATCACTTCGTCCTGGGCGACGAACAGCGGCACGCGCACCACCGCCCCGGTTTCCAGCGTGGCCGGCTTGCCGCCGGTTCCGGCGGTGTCGCCCTTCACGCCAGGATCGGTCTCGACGATCTTCAGTTCGACGAAGTTCGGCGGCGTCACCTGGATCGGGTTGCCGTTGAACAGGGTGACCACGCACTCCTCCTCGCCCTTGATCCACTTGGCGGCGTCGCCGACGCCGGCCTTGTCGGCCTGCACCTGCTCGAACGACTCCTGGTTCATGAAGTGCCAGTATTCGCCATCGTTGTAGAGGTACTGCATGTCGGTATCGACCACGTCCGCGGCTTCCACCGAGTCGGTCGACTTCATGGTGATTTCCTGCACGCGGCCGGTGCGGATCTGGCGGAAGCGCACGCGGGTGAAGGCCTGGCCCTTGCCCGGCTTGACGTAATCGGTTTCGAAGATGATCGAAGGTTCGTTGTTGACCAGGATCTTCATCCCGTTCTTGACGTCGTTCATGCCCAGGGTGGCCATGGGTACTCCTTGGCGCCACCCGGCCGGGCGGCTAAATGGTTGTTGTTTAAAATCCGGGGTCTGGAGTTCCGGTCACGCCGGAACGGGACTGGATCGAAGCCGCAATGATACCCGCAGCCCCCTTGGCCTTGCAGCCCACCGCCGCCCCGCGCTGGCGGCAGGCATGGCGCGAGGCCGTGCGCGATCCGCGCGAGCTGCTGGACATGCTCGGGCTCGAATCGCTGGCCGGCCGCATCGCGCCCGAAGCCGCGCGCGATTTCCCGCTGCGGGTGCCGCGCGGTTTCGTCGCGCGCATGCGCCACGGCGATCCCCGCGATCCGCTGCTGCGCCAGGTCCTGCCGCTGGACGACGAAGACCGGATCGCGCCCGGCTTCGGCCTCGACGCGGTCGGTGACGGCGCGGCACGACGCGGCAACGGGCTGATCCACAAGTACGACGGCCGCGCACTGCTGGTCGCCACCGGCAGTTGCGCAGTGCATTGCCGCTATTGTTTCCGCCGCCATTACCCGTATGCCGAGGACAACGCCGCCGCGGCCGGATGGCGCGAGGCGGTGGCGGCGATCGCGGCCGACCCGTCGATCGGGGAAGTTATCCTGTCCGGCGGGGATCCGCTGTCGCTGGCCGACCACAAGCTGGCCGAACTCACCGACGCCCTGCGCGAAGTTCCGCACATCCGCCGGCTGCGCATCCATACCCGGCTGCCGATCGTGCTGCCCGAGCGCGTCGACGCCGGCCTGCTCGCGTGGCTGCGCGGCCTGCCGTGGCCGGTGGTGGTCGTCGTCCACGCCAACCACGCCAACGAATTCGATGCGAACGTCGATGCAGCGATGGCCGCGCTGCACGATGCGGGCGCGACGCTGTTCAACCAGGCGGTGCTGCTGCGCGGCGTGAACGATTCTGTAGAAGCCTTGTCGGGCCTGTGCGAGCGCGGCTTCGCCGCCGGCGTGCTGCCCTACTACCTGCACCAGCTCGACCGCGTGGCCGGCGCCGCGCATTTCGAGGTCGGCGACGACGAGGCGCTGGCCCTGCACTCGGCCCTGGCCGCGCGCCTGCCTGGCTACCTGGTGCCGAAACTGGTACGCGAAATCGCCGGCGATCCGGGCAAGCGCGCGCTGGCCGCGGCGTGGACGCCGCCGCCGCCTTCGTGTAATTAGGCGTCTCCCCCAACGGAGTTCCGCATGTCGAAGGAAAACGACGTCGCATTGCGCCTGGTGGTGGTGGACGACAGCGTCGAGGACGCCGAGGCCATCGTCAGCGGACTGCGCAACGCCGGCATCGCGATCCGCCCGCAGCGCCCGGCCTCGCCCGAGGAGCTCACCGCGCTGCTGTCCGGGCAGGCCATCGACCTGGTGCTGGCTTCGCGCCGCTCGCAGGCGGTTCCATTCGACGAGGCGATGCAACTGGTCGTCGGCAGCGGCAAGGACATCCCGGTGCTGGCGCTGTTCGACGACATCGACGCCACCGGCGCCGCGGCCGCGATCGGCGCCGGCGCGCGTGCCCTCGCCCTGCGCGACAAGCCGCAGCAACTGTTGCAGGTGGTGCGCAACGAATGGGCCGACCTCGAAGCCCGCCGCGCCCTGCGCCGGCTCGAGGCCCAGGTGCGCGAGACCGAGCGCCGTTGCGATGCGCTGATCGAATCCTCGCGCGATCCCATCGCCTACGTGCACGAGGGCATGCACATCCGCGCCAACTCCGCCTACCTCGAGATGTTCGGCTTCGATTCCTTCGAGGACGTCGAGGGCATGTCGCTGCTGGACCTGGTCGCGCCGCGCCACGTCGCCGAGTTCAAGCAGCTGCTGAAGCAGCTGAGCAAGGGCGAGGCGCCGCCGCCGAGCTACGAGCTCGAGGCCCGCGGCATGGACGGCGAGGAATTCCCGGCAGTGATGGAGTTCACCCAGGCCAGCTACGAGGGCGAGGCCTGCGTGCAGGTGGTGTTCCGCCGGCAGGAACTGGCGAACGACCCGGAGCTGGCGCAGAAGCTCAAGGACCTGCAGGAGCGCGACCCGGTCACCGGCCTGCTCAACCGCCAGACTTTCCTGCGCACGCTCGAGGACGCGATTTCCGACGCGGGCAAGAACCAGGCGCGGCACGGCCTGCTGCTGGTCGAGCCCGACCACTATCAGCGCCTGCTGCACGACATGGGCCTGGACGCATCCGACGCCATCCTCGCGGCCATGGCCGGGCGCCTGAAGGATGCGCTGCAGGGCGATGCGGTCGCGGCGCGCTTCGGCGAACACAGCCTCGCGGTGCTGCTGCACGGCGGCGACCACGTCACCACGCCGGCGCTGGCCGAGCGCATCCGCGCCGCCTTCGCCGACGGCATCTTCGAGGTCGGCGACCATTCCAGCGCGATCACCGCCAGCATCGGCGGCGTGCAGATCGGCGAGAAGATCGCCAACGTCTCGCAGGTGCTGGCCAAGGCCAACCAGGGCGTGCAGTCCGCGCTCGGCGTGGGCGGCAACCGCTTCGAGATCTTCGACCCCAGCGCCACCGACCGCGCCGAGGAGGAACGCATCCAGGCCTGGGTCGCGCGCCTGCGCGATGCGCTGGACAAGGACCAGTTCGTCCTGCACTACCGCCCGGTGATCTCGCTGCTGGGCGAACCCGAACCGCTGTACGAAGCCTACCTGCGCCTCGATGCGGGCGAAGGCGAGATGGTCGGCCCCACCACGTTCATGCAGATCGCCGAGGAACACGGATTGCTCGCGGAGATCGACCGCTGGGTGGTCGGCCACGCGATCGCGGTGCTCGGCGAACGCCTGAAGTCGGGCAAGCCTGCCACCCTGCTGATGCGGATCAGCCAGGATTCGCTCGGCGACGAACGCTTCGCCAAACACATCGCGGAAACCCTGCTCGAGCACGGCGTGCCCGGCGACCGCCTGGTGCTGCAACTGTCCGAGTCCAAGGTCTTCACCCACATGCGCGACGTGCAGTCGCTGATCGAAAGCCTGCGCAAGCTCGGCGTGCGCACCGGGCTGGAGCAGTTCGGCGCGGGCATCGATTCGATGCAGTTGCTCACGCACGTGACCCCGGCCTTCCTCAAGCTCGACCGCAGCTTCATGGAAGACCTGCCGAAGAACGCCGACAACCAGAAGCGCATCCAGGCGATCGCGGCCCACGCGCGGAGCAACGGCATGCGCAGCATCGCCGAGTTCGTGCAGGACGCGGCCAGCATGTCGACGCTGTTCTCCTGCGGCGTGGACTACGTCGAGGGCGATTTCCTCGCCCTGCCAAGCTCGGAGATGAACTACGAGTTCGAGTAGCAGAGGCTGGGGTCTGGGATCTGGGGTCTGGGATCTGGGGTCTGGGATCTGGGGTCTGGGATCTGGGATCTGGGATCTGGGATCTGGGATCTAGGATCTGGGATCTGGGATCTGGGATCTGGGGTCTGGGGTCTGGGGTCTGGGGTCTGGGGTCTGGGGTCTGGGGTCTGGAAAGCAAAAAAGCCCGCGTTGCCGCGGGCTTTTTCGTGCGGGATTCGTTTTTCGTCCCTAGTCCCTAGTCCCTAGTCCCTAGTCCCTAGTCCCTAGTCCCTAGATCCCGCTTCACTTCACAACACCCTCGCGCACCGTGCTCGCGCCGAGCGGCGCGTTGCGCAGCGCGGCGATGCGCTCCTCCAGCGGCGGATGGCTCATCAGCAGGCGGCCGAGGCCGAGGCTGCCGCCGCTGATGCCGAACGCGGCCATCTGCTTGGGCAGGGTGCTTTCGCCGTGGTTCTGGGCGAGGCGTTCCAGCGCGGCGATCATCTTGTCGCGACCGGCCAGGGTCGCACCGCCGGCGTCGGCGCGGAATTCGCGGTGGCGCGAGAACCACATCGCGATCACGCTGGCGAAGATGCCGAACACCAGCTGCAACACGTTGACCACGATGAAATAGCCGAAGCCGCCGCCTTCGCGGTTGCCGGACAGATAGCCATCGACGATGCGGCCGACGATGCGCGCCAGCACGATGACGAAAGTATTGAGCACGCCCTGCAGCAGCGCCATCGTCACCATGTCGCCGTTGGCGACGTGGCTGACCTCGTGGCCGAGCACGGCTTCGGCCTCGTCGCGGTTCATCGCCCGCAGCAGGCCGGTCGAGACCGCGACCAGGGCATGGTTGCGGTTGGCGCCGGTGGCGAAGGCGTTGATTTCCGGCGCGTCGTAGACCGCGACCTCGGGCATGCCGATGCCCGCCTTCTGCGCCTGCCGTTGCACGGTCGAAACCAGCCACTGCTCGGCCTCGTTGCGTGGCTGGGCGATGACCTGCGCGCCGGTGAAATGCTTGGCCACCCACTTCGACATCAGCAGGGAAATCAGCGAACCGCCGAAACCGAACACCGCCGCCATCACCAGCAGGCCGGTGAACTGCTGCGGGTCCACCTTGAACACGGACATGACGATGCTGACCAGCATCAGCACCGCGAGGTTGGTGGCGAGGAACAGACCGACACGCTTCAACATGGATGGCTCTCGATTCCCGCGCGACCGGCGCGGACATGGGCTAAGTGTGGCGGGCGCGGGTTAAATTCAAGCCAACCATGAGCACACCCGTTCCCCATCCCTATCGCGGGAGATTCGCGCCCTCGCCCACCGGCGCCCTGCATTTCGGCTCGCAGGTGGCCGCGTTCGGCAGCTGGCTGGCGGCACGCCATGCCGGCGGCGAATGGCTGGTCAGGATCGAGGACCTGGACCCGCCGCGCGAAGTCGCCGGCGCCACCGAGGCGCAATTGCGGGCGCTGTCCGGGTTCGGGTTCGAATCGGATGGCCCGGTGTGGCGGCAATCCGGGCGCGGCGACGCATACCGCAGCGCGCTCGACCGCCTGCTCGCGGACGGACTCGCGTTCGAATGCCATTGCAGCCGCAGCGAACTCGCCGGCGAAGGCGGCATCCATCGGCAATGCATCGCCGGTGCGCACAGGCCCGACCCGGCGATCCGGCTGCGCGTGCCCGACGGCTGCGAAATCGCGTTCGAGGACGCGGTGCACGGGCGCATCGTCCAGCGCGTGGACCGCGAGGTCGGCGATTTCGTGCTGCGCCGCACCGACGGACTGTGGGCCTACCAGTTGGCGGTGGTTGTGGACGATGCCGCGCAAGGCATCACCGACATCGTCCGCGGTGCCGACCTGCTCGATTCCACCCCGCGCCAGATCCTGCTGCAGCGCGCGCTGGCCCTGCCGACACCGCGCACCCTGCACCTGCCGCTGGTGGTCGACGACGACGGCCGCAAACTGTCGAAATCACTGGCCGCCCTACCGGTCGATGCCGACGATCCGCTGCCCGCGCTGCGCGCGGCCTGGGCCGTGCTCGGGCAGGACGCAAGGGTGCTGGAAGGCATCGCCGAGCGCGATGCCCTGCTCGCGGCCGCGGTCGCCGCGTTCGATCCGGCACGCATTCCGCGCAGGCCGGTCGCGGTGTCCGCCGCGTTGCAACATGGTCGTGACATGGCGCGGACTAGAATCGATCCGGACCCGCACACGAACCAGGAAGGGAGCACGCCATGACTTCGAGAGTCGCATTCGTCACCGGTGGCACCGGCGGCATCGGTACCGCCATCGTCAAGCGCCTGGCCGACATGGGCCACAAGGTCGCGACCAACTACCGCAACGAGGAAAAGGCGCGTGCCTGGCAGCAGCAGATGAAGGCGCAGGGCTACGACGTCGCCATCGTCAAGGGCGACGTGACCTCGCCGCAGGAAGCCGAGGCGATGGTGCGCGAGGTCGAAGCGAAGCTCGGCCCGATCGACATCCTGGTCAACAACGCCGGCATCACCCGCGACGGCACCTTCCACCGGATGAAGGCCGACCAGTGGGGCGACGTGATCAACACCAACCTCAATTCCTGCTTCAACGTCACCCGCCCGGTGATCGAAGGCATGCGCGAACGCAAGTGGGGCCGCGTCATCCAGATCAGCTCGATCAACGGCCTCAAGGGCCAGTACGGCCAGGCCAACTACGCCGCGGCCAAGGCCGGCATGCATGGCTTCACCATTTCGCTGGCGCGCGAGAACGCGAAGAACGGCGTCACCGTGAACACGATTTCCCCGGGCTACATCGCCACCGACATGGTGATGGCGGTGCCGGAGGAAGTGCGCGCGAAAATCGTCGCCGACATCCCCACCGGCCGCCTCGGCACGCCGGAGGAAATCGCCTACGGCGTCGGCTTCCTCGCCGCCGACGAGGCCAGCTGGATCACCGGCTCCAACCTCGACATCAATGGCGGGCACCACATGGG
>Ga0209023_10007543_pt1 | contig 11108 bp, 7 predicted proteins | sample LakOneMetagenome_FD_187468 | JGI IMG/M metagenome (GOLD analysis project Ga0209023, IMG submission 187468) | Freshwater and sediment microbial communities from Lake Erie, Canada (SPAdes) (version 2) | ecosystem: Environmental > Aquatic > Freshwater > Lentic | place: Lake Erie, Canada | collected...
GCGGATCGTGGAGCGCCGCGCGCAGAACTTCCTGCCCGCGCCCGATGGAAGCTACCTGCTCACCGGCGAAGGCCGCACGCATCAGTCGATCGCGAAGTTCAGCGAGCGCGACGCGCTGCGGATCGACGACTTCAACCGCGAACTGGAGACCATCGCCGACGTGCTGCGCGCTTTCGTGCTGCGCGCCCCGCCGGATGTGGTCGAGGGCTTCGGCCTGCATGCAATCCGCGAGGCGTTCAACGCCCTGACCAGCGCCAACATCCTGCGCGGCCTGTCGCTGGAGAGCCAGCGCCTGCTGCTCGACCTGTTCACCTGCTCGGCGGGCGACATGCTGGACGACCGTTTCGAGAGCGATCTGGTCAAGGCGCTGTTCGGGTTCGATGCCGTGGTCGGGAACTACGCCAGCCCCTACGCAGCAGGCTCGGCCTACGTCATGCTGCACCACGCCTTCGGCGAGGTGAATGGCCGCAAGGGCCTCTGGGGTCATGCCCTCGGCGGCATGGGCGCGATTACCCAGGCCATGGCGGCGGCGGCCCGCGCTCATGGGGCGGAGATCGAGACCGATGCCGGTGTCCGGGAGGTCATTGTCGAGGGCGACCGCGCGGTTGGCGTCATCCTTGACAACGGTACTTCGATACGGGCGAAATATGTCGCCTCCAGCGTCAATCCGAAGCTGCTTTACACCCGCCTGATCCCGCCAGACGCCCTGCCGAAGCCGTTCCTCGACCGCATCGCCAACTGGCGGAACGGGTCCGGCACCTTCCGGATGAACGTCGCCCTGTCGGCGCTCCCCTCCTTCAAGGCGCTCCCCGGCGAGGGCGATCACCTGACCGCAGGCATCATCATTGCCCCCAGCCTCGGCTACATGGACCGCGCCTGGCTCGACGCCCGCGCTCACGGCTGGAGCCGGGAACCGGTGGTCGAGGTCCTGATCCCGTCTACCCTCGACCCGTCGCTAGCTCCGCCGGGCCAGCATGTCGCCAGCCTGTTCTGCCAGCACGTCGCACCGCAATTGCCGGACGGCCGGTCATGGGACGACCACCGCGAGGAGGTCGCCGACCTGATGATCGCCACCGTGGACCGTTACGCGCCCGGCTTCGCCCGCAGCGTGATCGGCCGACAGGTGCTCTCCCCGCTCGATCTGGAACGGGAATTCGGGCTGCTCGGGGGCGACATTTTCCATGGCGCGCTGTCGCTCAATCAACTGTTCTCGGCCCGGCCGATGCTCGGTCATGGCGGCTATCGCGGGCCGCTGAAAGGGCTTTATCACTGTGGCTCCGGCGCCCATCCCGGCGGCGGCGTGACCGGCGCTCCGGGTCACAATGCGGCAGCCGTTATCCTGCGGGATCATCAGGGAATCTTCACTTAAAGGATTGTGGAAAGAACGCCCGGCGGCTGTTGAGAAGCTGTGGATAACCCTGTGGATAATCAGTGGATTTCCGTCTGGTTAAAGCTTTACTAACGTGTGGAAAACCCGGGTTAACAAAGTGTGAAGAACCCCGGTATGTTCAGCGCGTAACCGGTGGACAGATTGTGGAGAAATGGGCGATGCAGTCAGGACCTTCAGCCCGCCGGACCCGCCCGTGACCTCATCATCTTCCCAACCTGTGACGCAGGCCACCTTCGCCATCGGCGACGAGCGCACCGCCAGCCGCGTCGTGGATGCGATCACCGAAAGCTACCCCAGCCACGACCTCGCCATCGCCGCCTTCGAGGTGCCGGGCGGCCGCTGGGACGTCACCATGCATTTCGGAGAACCCCCGGATCAGGACTTCATCCGTGCGCTGGTGACCGACGCCGCAGGCGAAGCCGCCGCCGGTTCCATCGTCTTCGGCACGGTCGAAACCAAGGACTGGGTGAAGGCCAGCCTCGCCGATCTCGTGCCGGTCAGCGCCGGGCGGTTCATCGTCCATGGCAGCCACGACCGCGACCGGGTGCCGCCCAACAAGCTCGGGATCGAAATCGAGGCGGCGCTCGCCTTCGGCACCGGCCACCACGGCACCACCCGGGGCTGTCTCCTGTTGCTCGATCAGGTGTTGAACCAGCGCACCCCCAAGCGGGTGCTCGACCTTGGTTCGGGAACCGGGGTCCTTGCCATCGCGGCGGCCAAGGCGCTCCGCCGCCGGGTGCTGGCGACCGACATCGATTTCCGGTCAGTGCTTGTCGCGCGCGAGAACGCCCATCTCAACGGCGTGGGAACTCTGGTCGAGGCGGTCCATGCCACCGGCTTTCATGCGCCGGACTTTGCCGCCAACGGCCCGTTCGGTCTGGTGATGGCGAACATCCTCGCCAACCCGCTGCGGCGGCTTGCGCCGGACATGGCGCGGCAACTGGCGCCGCACGCCTTCGTCATCCTGTCGGGATTGCTGCCGCATCAGGCGAACAGCGTGGTCGCCGCCTATCGCGGCGAAGGCTTGAAGCTGCTCAAGCGCATCCAGATCGACGGCTGGAGCAGCCTCCTGATGCAGAAACGATGAGATTGTCATGGCCGGACTCTGTTCCGGCCATCCCGATTAATGAAACACCGCGCTCAATTGGTCGAGATCACCGGCACAAGGCTGGTGATGACATTCTGAATTTACTGAACTTATTCCCGTCTCATCCGGTGAGGCGTGATGTCGGCCTCGGTATAGCCAGCTTCAAATCGCGCCCGCCGGGCCTCTCGCTGCAGCCGGCTTTCCGTCAGACGATCCAACATCTGGACGATGACGCCGCGCGGCTCCCTGATTATCACCGCCGGAACGCTGCCGCCCTGATGGACTGGCGGCGAAATCTTCTCAAACATAAAAGCTGGCATGCCCTATCCCCTCTCCGTTGAGTTGAAAAACACACCCCTTCGCATTTCCGCGAGGTCCACTTCGTCTAAGCATCTTTGCTCTCAAATGGTTCCTCTGAGTGGCCTTCCCTGTAGGCACTGATTACAAAGCATGGATCGTGCCATTCGCAATTGACGCAGCCCCATGACAGGGCTGCCGATTGCCCGTCAATTCCGTGCCTCCTAAGGTTCACCAATGTTCGAAGCCCAATTCCAGACATTCGAAGACCCTGAGGGCGGCGTCGCCCTGGCTGCACGGCTGTCAGCCTTCCGCGAAGAATTGCTGCGGCGGCAACTCACCGGCTTTGTGATTCCCCGCGCAGACAGCCAGCAAAACGAATATGTGCCGCCGAGCGACGAGCGGCTGGCGTGGCTGACCGGATTTACCGGCTCGGCGGGACTAGCCATCGTCCTGACCGGCGAAGCGGCGGTGTTCGTGGACGGCCGCTACACCATTCAGGCTGCCAAACAGGTCGATACCGCCGCATGGAGCATCGAATCCCTGATCGAGCCGCCTCCCGAAAGCTGGCTGACCGCGCATCTGTCACCCGGCGATCGCCTCGGTTTTGATCCCTGGCTGCACACTTCGGCGGCAGCCGAGCGCCTCGCAAAAGCCTGCGAAAAAGCCGGCGCGGAACTGGTCGCCGTGGACAGCAATCCGGTGGATGCGGTCTGGACCGACCGACCCGCCCCGCCGCTTGGACCGGTGAAGATTCACCCTGCCCCACTCGCAGGCGAAAGCGAGAGCGACAAGCTCGCGCGTATCCGCACAGAGATTGCCAAACTGAAAGTCGAAGCGCTGGTGCTGTCGGATTCCCACGCCGTAGCATGGACATTCAACATCCGCGGCGCGGATGTCGCGCATACGCCGCTGCCGCTGTCCTACGCTCTGATCCCGAAAGACGGCCGGCCTAAGATTTTCATCGATCATCGCAAACTCTCGAACAGCGTGCGCGATCATCTCGAAAAGAACGCCACGGTTGAAGAACCCGCCGCGCTGATGGGACAGCTTGCTGAACTGGCGCAGGCCGGCGCAGCTATCGGCCTCGACAGTGCAACAGCCGCCGACGCGCTAAGCCGCCTGATCACAACGGAGGGCGGCAAGCCGGTTCGCGTGTCCGATCCGGTCGCAATGCTGAAAGCGGTGAAGAATGCCGCCGAGATCGCGGGCACCCGCGCCGCGCACAAGCGCGATGGCGCGGCGCTGGCAAAGTTTCTGGCATGGATCGACCGCGAAGCGCCAAGCGGCAAGCTCACCGAGATCGATGCGGTCGAAGCTCTGGAAACCTTCCGCCGCGAAACCGGCGCGCTGAAAGACGTCTCGTTCCCGACCATTTCAGGCACCGGCCCGAACGGCGCCATTGTGCATTATCGCGTCACCCGCAAGTCCAACCGGCGGATCGAACCCGGCGACCTGCTGCTGATCGATTCCGGCGCGCAATACGAAGACGGCACCACCGACGTCACCCGCACCATCGCCATTGGCCAGCCGACGGAGGAAATGCGCGACCGCTATACCCGCGTGCTGCGCGGCCACATTGCGATTGATCGCGCGGTGTTTCCCGAGGGCGTCAGCGGCGCGCAGATCGATGCCTTCGCGCGGCAGTTCCTCTGGCATGCAGGCATCGACTTCGAGCACGGCACCGGCCACGGCGTCGGCAGTTATCTGTCGGTGCATGAAGGCCCGGCGCGCATTTCCAAGCTCGGCACCACGCCGCTGAAGCGCAGCATGATCCTTTCCAACGAACCGGGCTACTACAAGACCAATGCCTTCGGGATCCGCATCGAAAATCTTGAACTGGTTATCGAGAAGACCATCGAGGGCGCGGAGAAGCCGATGAACGGGTTTGAACCGCTGACACTCGCGCCCTTCGATCGGCGGCTGATCAATGCAGATCGGATCAGCAAGCAGGAGCTGCGCTGGCTCAACGCCTATCACGCGCGGGTGCGCGACGAGATCCGCCCGCTGGTGGACGAAGCAACGAAGATCTGGCTCGATGCGGCGACAGCGCCCATGGCCTATTCCGATTGAGAACAAGAGGTCTTCGCTGACAATCAAGACAAGAGTCCGGACAACGTGACCGACACCAAGACCGAGAGCGCAGCCACAAAAGTTGCCGCGCCTGCCACATGGAAACTGCTACTGATGCTGGTGGCGATGAACGGCCTTGCGCCAGTCTCGCTCTACATCCTCGTGCCTGCGCTTCCAATTCTGGCAAAGACGCTCGGCAGCGATGTCTCCGCCGTTCAGCTCAATGTCTCGCTGTTCATGGTGGGCCTTGCGATCTCGCAGTTGGTGACCGGATCGCTGTCCGACCGTTTCGGCCGCCGTCCCGTCCTGCTCGGCGGATTTGGACTGGCCGTGATCGCCACCATTGGCTGCATGTTCGCGGAAACCTTGCCGCAACTTATTGCCGGGCGTTTCCTGCAGGCACTCGGCGGCGCCACCGGCATGGTGATGAGCCGCGCCATCATCCGCGATCTTTACCCACGCGAACGTGTCGGCGGCATGATCAGCCTCGTCATCGCAGTGATGATGATCGCGCAGCTTCTCAGCCCGCTGATCGGCGGCCTGCTGGAAACAAGTTTTGGCTGGCGCGCGATCTTTTACTTCATGGCTGCGACGTCTGTGGTCATCACGGTTGGTATTGCTATCGGCCTGCCGGAGACGCGGCCGGTTCAGGCCCCGACAGACGACAGCGGCTTCTTCAAGGACGTGCGCGCGCTGTCCGCCAGCCGCGTGTTCTTTGGCTATGTGCTCTGCCAGATGCTGGCCTCGGCGATCATCTTCACCTTTGCAGGCGGCGGACCTTACATCGTGGTCAACCAGATGGGCCGTTCGACCGCTGAATACGGTCTTTGGTTCGCAACATCCGGACTCGCTTATCTGCTCGGCAATCTTGTTTCGGTGCGGCTCTCGCCGCGTCATGGCATCGACCGCATGATCTGGCTCGGGATTGCGCTGCAGATTGCCGGATCGGTTCTCAATGTGATCTTTGGCGTGACCGGCCTCAACCAGATGCCATCATGGCTGTTTGGCACTCATATGATCGTGATGTTCGGCAACGCCTTCGCCATGGCCAACGCCTCCGCCGGCGCGATCAGCATCCGCCCGCAGGCGGCAGGCACCGCGGCAGGCGCGATGGGCTTCCTGCAAATGGGCTTCGGCTCGCTCTGCTCGCAGCTCGGCGCGTTTCTCGGCGGTCAGTTCGCGACACCGCTGCCGCTCAACATCGCGATCCTGATCATCTCGGCATCATGCGCCGTCGTGATCGTACTGCTGGTGCCGCGCACGCATGTTACCGTGACAACGGAAAAGATCGTCGAGGCGGAAGCGGAAGAGACGGGACTGATTTAACTTCCGCCTACCAGCGCCAGCCATTCGTCTTCGGTCAAAACCTTGACGCCGAGCTTGTTGGCTTCGGCAAGCTTCGATCCCGCACCCGGCCCCGCAACCACGTAGTCGGTTTTCTTCGATACCGAACCCGATGCCTTGGCACCGAGCCGCTCAGCGGTGGCCTTGGCCTCGTCGCGGGTGAATTTTTCCAGCGAACCGGTGAACACCACGATCTTTCCGGCGATCGGCGAATCCGTCTTCGCCTTTTCCGCAGGCTGAACGGTGATCTCGTCCAACAGATCATCCACCGCCTTGACGCTATGCGGCTCCTTGAAAAACTCGACCAGTGCGTTGGCGACAACCGTGCCCACGCCCTCGATGCCATTGAGGTCGCGATAGGCCTCGGACTCCTCGCCCTCACCCGCCGCAATCATCGCCGCGCGGAAAGCTTCGACCGTCCCATAATGCCGCGCCACCAGCTTGGCGTTGCCCTCGCCAACATGGCGGATGCCGAGTGCGAAAATGAACCGCGCCAGCGCGATGGTCCGCCGCGCCTCGATGGCCGCGAACAGGTTGCGCACCGACGTTGCGCCGTACCCTTCCCGATCAGCGAGTTTCTTCTGCGATCGCGCGTCGCGCTTCTCAAGCGTAAAAATATCGACCGGCGACATCACCAGACCATCGGTGAAGAATTCCTCGATCTGCTTGTCGCCGAGACCGTCGATATCGAACGCATTGCGCGCGACGAAGTGTTTCAGCCGCTCTTTCGCCTGCGCGGGACAGGCCAGCGAATTAGTGCAGCGGCGCACCGAGTCCGGCCGTCCGGTCTTCGGATCTTCCTCACGCACGGCATGGCTGCCGCAGGCAGGGCACACCGTCGGAAACTTGTATGGGTTTGCATCCTTGGGACGCTTGTCGAGCACCACGCTGACGATCTGCGGGATCACGTCGCCCGCGCGCTGCACCACCACCGTATCGCCGACGCGGATATCGATGCCTTCGCGGATCGGCTGGCCGTCATTGCCGATGCCCTTGATATAGTCCTCGTTGTGCAGCGTCGCGTTCTGCACCACAACGCCGCCGACCGTCACCGGCGCGAGCTTGGCCACGGGCGTCAATGCGCCGGTGCGGCCCACCTGGATTTCAATATCGTTGAGCATCGTCGTCGCCTGTTCGGCGGCGAACTTGTGCGCAATGGCCCAGCGCGGACTGCGCGACACAAAACCAAGACGCTCCTGCCAGTCGAGCCGATCCACCTTGTAGACCACGCCGTCAATGTCATAGCCGAGCGATGCGCGCTTGGTTTCGATCTTCCGGTAGAATTTCAGAACGTCCTCGACGCTGTCACACAGCGTCGTCAGCGGATTGGTGACGAAGCCGGCCTTGCCGATCCATTCGATCATCTTGAACTGGGTCTTCGCCGGCATCTCGCTCATCTCGCCCCAGGCATAGGCGAAGAATTTCAACGGTCGCGACGCGGTGACCGAGACATCTTTCTGACGCAGTGAGCCCGCCGCCGAATTGCGCGGATTGGCGAACACCGTGTCCTCGGCTTCCGCCTGCCGCTTGTTCAGCGCAAGGAAGTCTTTCTTGAGCATGTAGACTTCGCCGCGAATTTCGCAGACGGCCGGAATGTTGCGGCCCTTCAGCTTGTGCGGGATGTCGGCGATGGTCCGTACGTTCGCCGTGACATCCTCACCGGTGAAACCGTCGCCGCGTGTCGCGCCGCGCACCAGTTCGCCGTCCTCATAGCGCAGGGAAAGTGAAAGACCGTCGATCTTCGGTTCGGCCACAATGGCCGGAATATCGTCGTCGCCCAGCTTCAGGAAACGCCGCACGCGATCGACAAAATCCGTGACGTCCTCGTCGGTGAATGCATTGCCGAGCGACAGCATCGGCACCGCATGCGGCACTTTCGCAAATCGCCCTGACGGCGCGGCACCGACTTTCTGCGACGGCGAATCCCGCGTGACCAGACCTGGGAACCGCACCTCAATGGCGTCGCTGCGCTTGCGCAATTCGTCATAGGCTGCGTCTGAAATCTTCGGCGCGTCTTCGTTGTAATAGGCTTCGTTGTGACGCTCGATCTCGAGCGCGAGACGCACCAGTTCAACCTTGGCCTGCGTCTCGGTCAGCTTGTCGACGGCGATGGGTGGTTTCTTCGGTTTCGCGGCCATGACCGACGCCTCACGCCGTAGCTGCTTTGAGCAACCGATCCGCCGCCGCGCGCGCTTCGGCGGTGATCTCCGCGCCTGCCAGCATGCGCGCGATTTCCTCGCGGCGATGATCCTTGGCCAGCGTCGCCACCCGTGTTGCGACACGCTTGCCCTTGTCGAGCGCATCCTTGGAAATCAGCAAATGCTGGTCCGCGCGCGCCGCCACCTGCGGCGCATGGGTCACGGCCATGACCTGAACCTTCTCCGCAAGCCGCGCCAGCCGCGCGCCAATGGCATCGGCCACGGCGCCGCCTACACCGGTATCAATTTCGTCGAACACCAGCGTCGGCGCGGAGCCGCGATCCGACAGCACGACCTTGAGCGCCAGCAGGAAGCGCGAGAGTTCGCCGCCGGACGCGACCTTCATCAACGGACCCGGCTTGGTGCCCGGATTGGTCTGCACCCAGAACTCAACGCGATCATATCCTTGCGGCCCAGGCGACGTGGCGTCCGATTCAACCTGCGTGGAAAACTTCGCACGGTCGAGCTTGAGCGGCGCGAGTTCAGAGTTGACCGCCTTGTTGAGTTTCTCTGCCGACTTGGTGCGCGCCGCGGAAAGCTTTTGCGCAGCCGCGTCATAAGCCTTGTCGGCGGCAGCAGCGGCTTTCTCCAAAACCTTGAGCTGGCCCGCGCCCGCGTCGATCAGCGCAACATCCGCAGCATAGCGCTGCGCCAGTGCAGCCAGCGCGTCGACCGGCGTCGAATATTTCCGCGCAGCGCCGCGCAACGCGAATAGCCGCTCTTCGATGCGCTCGAGTTCAAGCGGATCGAAGTCGGCTGCAATGAGCGCGGCGTTGAGATGCTGATCGGCCTCTTCGAGTGCATTGATCGCGGCATCCATTGCCCTGACCGCCGGCTCGATCAGCGACGGGGCAGTGCCCGCGCGGCGCTCAAGACGACGCACCGCAGCAGCGAGCGATGAGACCGGCGACTGCGGCCCGCCAACCGCGGCCTGCGCCTCGCGCAAATCCTCGGCGATCTTCTCGCCCTGCATCATGGTGGTGCGGCGTTCCGCCAGCGACGTCTCCTCGCCCTCCTGCGGATCGAGCGTCTTCAATTCCTCGGACGCATGGCGCAGATAATCGGCTTCGCGCGCGGCGCGCTCCATCCCGGCACGATGCTCTTCAAGAGCCGTGCGCGCAGTGCGCCGCGCATCCCATAGCGCCTCGACAGCACTGACATCTTTTTCGAGTCCCGCGAACGCATCGAGCAAGCGGCGATGCGTGGCGGTGTCCACCAGTGCGCGCTCGTCATGCTGGCCATGGATTTCCACCAGGGTCGCACCGAGCGCTTTCAGGGTCTGAACGCTGATGGTCTGATCGTTGAGGAAGGCACGGGTGCGCCCGTCGGCGAACTGGACACGGCGCAGGATCATCTCGCCGGTGTCGTCGAGGCCGTTCTCACGCAGGATGGCGCTGGCGGGATGTTTTTTGGGCACGTCGAACACGGCCGTCACCTGACCCTGCTCCGCGCCATGACGGACAAGGCTCGCGTCGCCGCGCCCGCCGAGCGCCAGCGCAAAAGCATCCAGCAGAATGGATTTGCCCGCACCGGTTTCGCCGGTGAGGACAGCAAGGCCGTTGAGGAAATCGATATCAAGCCGCTCGATCAGGACGATGTCGCGGATCGAAAGCCGGGCCAGCATGCGGAGTTAGTCCTGCAACAAGAAATTAGCCGAGGCCAACCTTCTTGAATGCGCGGGATATCCACGAATCCTTGTTGGCAGCCGGCTCGACGCCGCCGGACTTTACAAGATTGTAGGCGTCTTTGTACCAGCGGCTGTCAGGAAAGTTGTGGCCAAGGACCGCCGCGGCCGTCTGGGCCTCCCCGACGATGCCGATCGCCATATAGGCCTCGGTCAGACGCGCCAGCGCTTCCTCGACATGGCGCGTGGTCTGATACTGCGTCACCACCACCTTGTAGCGGTTGATCGCGGCCGTGTAGTCCTTCTTGTCCATGTAGTAGCGGCCGATGTTCATTTCCTTGCCGGCGAGCTGGTCGCGGGCCGCTTCGATCTTTTTCTTGGCGCTGGTGGCGTATTCCGAGGTCGGATACTTGCGGATCACTTCTTCAAGCGCCGCGATCGACTTTTCGGTGCGACCCTGATCGCGCGAGATGTCCGGGATCTGGTCGAAATTCGAAGCCGCGATCAGGTACTGCGCGTAAGCCGCGTCCGGGCTGCCGGGATGCAGCGCGACGTAACGGTTCGCGGAGGAAATGCACTCGTCGTAATCGCCGTTTTCATACGCGGCATAGGCCGACATCAGCAGCGATTTGCGCGCCCACTCGGAATATGGATGCTGGCGATCCACTTCCTCGAACTTCTTCATCGCGGACTTGCGGTCGCCCTTCTTGTTCATGAGGTACAAGCCCTCATTGTAGAGCTTGTCCGCAGGCTCATCGACGAAGGTTTCTTCCTTCGCCATGAACTTGTCCCACAGCGCGCCGGTGCCGCAGCCGCTGAGCGGCACGGCAAGCATCGTCAGTCCAAGCGCAAGGCGCACCTGACGGCCGAGGCGGCTCATGAAAAACGGGCCGGAAGTATTGCGCAGTTCGAGCGTCATAGGTTGGGCCGACCTGAATTTGAAATCCGACGCGGGATCAACCGACCACCGGCTCTGGGTTGCTGACACGCCGCATCGCGGCACAAGCAGTCCACGGGCTCGTCCAGCGCGCCTATGTAACTGAAAAACGGACCTTAACCAACCGGATAGGAGGACAATTCGCCGGGATTAAGGCG
>Ga0209023_10007544_pt1 | contig 11107 bp, 12 predicted proteins | sample LakOneMetagenome_FD_187468 | JGI IMG/M metagenome (GOLD analysis project Ga0209023, IMG submission 187468) | Freshwater and sediment microbial communities from Lake Erie, Canada (SPAdes) (version 2) | ecosystem: Environmental > Aquatic > Freshwater > Lentic | place: Lake Erie, Canada...
GTCGGCAACGTAGACGTTGCCCTGACCGTCGACATCGATTCCGTCGGGAGACGAGAGGCCGTGGAAGGGGAGCACCACCTGGGGTCCCCCGACGGCAGGGACCTCGACCACCTCCATCCCGGTTCCCGTTACGAAGTAGCGGTTGCCGGCGTCGTCGACCGCGATGTCGCGCACCATGGGCGAGCCATCGAGCTTGAGCTGGATCGATGCGCTCCCGTCGGCAGGGAACTCCTCGACCATGTCGTTACCCCAGCCGCTCACGTAGAGGTTGCCCCAGCGATCCACGGTCACGCGCTCAGGGGTGGCGATGGCGGTCGCGAACGACTTCTGCGGCCCACCATCCGCTGGCAGCTCCGCAACCTGGTTGTGGTCGCTGTCCGCGACGTAGACGTTTCCGGCGTCGTCGACCGCGACCCCTTCCGGGCCCGCCAGCCCGGCGAACCCGAGCTCGATCTGGGCCCCGCCAGGGGGAACCTTGAGGACGCGGCCGCTATTGAAGTCGGTGGTGTACACCGCACCCCACCGGTCCACCGCGACGCTCTCCATGACGAACGCTCCGTTGAAGCCCATGGCGACCTGGGGACCGCCATCGGCGGGCACCTTGACGATGTGATCGCTCCCCGCATCGGCGACGTAGGCGTTGCCCCACTGGTCGACGGCGACGTCCTTCACGAAGCCGAAGCCCGACCCCACGAAGGTCTGCTGTCCCCACGACTGCACCGGCGCCGCCCCCACCCGAGTGGGGACGGCCACGAACGTGGCGGCAGCCAACCCGATCGACGCCACCACTGGCCACAGCCCGACGCGCAGCGACGCCGAACCCATCCGAGCAACCTTCATCCCAGCCTCCCGCAACCGGTCGATCGATGTTACCCGCACCGATCGGCTCGGTGACGGGTGGACCTCACCCGGCTTCGCGCCTCAGATCCGGCGGGCTCACCGCGCTCGTGGAGGCTTGGCCACCTGCTCCTTCACCATGGTGAGAGCCAGGGCGGGGCAGGCGGCGACCGCTCGACGGGCATGGGCCATCTCGGCCCGGGTGATCTGGCGCGTCGCCACGATGGGATAGCCCCAGTCGTCGAGGGTTATGCCCTCGGGGAACAGGGCGGCGCAGAGCCCCTCCCCCGTGCAGGCGATGGGGTCCAGGCGCAACGTGTGGATCACCGCCATCGGGGCTCCCCGATCCTGGTCGGGATGGGCACGAGGCCCGGTTGCTGGGATGCGCCGCAGGGATGACCCCGCCGATGGTCCTCGAGGTGGGGCCCGAACACCCGGAGGGTGCTGCGCAAGAACCGAGCGGCACCGTCGGGCATGGCGCACGCACCTCGACGTTCGACCTCACCGGCCCACCGCTCCAACGGTCCGGGGGCAGAGTGGCCCGGGAGCACGAGGTCGTGCATTCCGGCGGCGATGGCGGCCAACCCGTGGACGCACGGGCCGCACTGCCCAGCGCTCTCGTAGGCGAACCAGTCGAGCACCCTCGCCGACTCGAGCACGCCGCACCCAGAGGCGGGAAGGACGAACACGGCCGCGCAACCGAGCGCCGCCCCGTGGGGAGCCAACCCTGCGTTGCTCAGCCGGGCCGACGTCAGGGCGCTGGCCGGGAGCCACGCCCCGAAGTAGCCGCCCACCAGCACGGCGCTGGCCGGTTCGGTCAGGCCTCCGGCGGCCCGGACCACCTGGTCGAGCGGGGAACCGACTCCCGCCTCCACCACCCCTGGATGGGCCACCGAGCCCGTGATGGTGACCAGGCACGTGCCCGGTTCGTCCTCAGCCCCCACCTCTCGGAACCACTCCGGGCCCTCCTCGGCGATCAGGGCCAGGTGGCAGACCGTCTCCGCGTTGTTGATCAGCGTGGGACGGCCGTCCACCCCCTTCTCGAACGGTCGGGGAGGCGTCACGGTCGGCTTGGCCTCGCCCCCGTTGATCCAGTGGACGAGGGCGGTCTCCTCCCCGGCCACGTAGCGCGGCGGCGTTCCGCGCACCTCCACCGGGACGTTCCCGGGCTCCAGGTGACGTCGCTCGGCGACGGCGGCCTGCAGCGACCGGACCGCGTCGCCGTCCTCTCGATCGATGCACACCAAGATGCGGTCCGCCCCCACCGCGGCGGCGGCCCAGGCCGCCCCATCGAGCAGGAGGTGCGGACCCCGCTCGGCCAGCAGGTGGTCCTTGTGGCTGGTGGGTTCGCCCTCCGTCGCGTTGATCACCACCACGGGGACGTCCTTGCCCGCCCCGACCGTGCGCAACTTGCGTCCGGTGGGGAAGCCCGCCCCTCCCCGCCCCCGGAGACCGCTTCGTTCGACGGCGTCCACCACCCGGAGATCGGGTCGACCCGGGCGGGCCACGAGCGGCTGCGGATGACGCGATCGGTAGCCGGGGAGCTGGCCTGGGGAAGCGCCGCCGCGGATGGCGGCAAACAGGCGGGCGGTGGTCCGCTGAGCTGGCTGGGTCGCGAAGGGAGAAGCGGTCTGGTTCGTCATGGTCCGTGGCCCTCGAAGCCGTCGTCGTCCTCGCCGCCGCCATTCGACCCGGCATCGACGGGACGCAGTCGGATCGTCCCAGACAGCTTCTGGGACGACCGGTCGATGGACAGCTCGGCGGTGAACCTCGCCCGACGGCCGTCCGGCTCGGTGACCACGGCGGTCACGGTGTTGCCGCGCAGGCCGGACACCGATCCTCGCCAAGCCCGATTCGACCCCACGGCCGCCACCTGCACCTCGCCACCGCGGAGCACCACGCCACCGGACGAGTCCGGGCTGCCGGTGAGGTCGATGCGGACCTGGACGTCCTTCGGGCCCGTCCCGGACTGGCCGACCAGCGCGACCTGGCGCTCTCCGCCCTTGTCGGTGGTGGTCCGGACCCCCGTGATGGCGTCGTCGATCGGGACCGACAGCTCGGGCCCCACCGGCGCCGGGGTCGCCGTGCCACCGGGGACCAGGGGCACCGAGGTGGTCGACGTCCCGAGCCGAGCACCGTGGGTGCTCCACCCCGTGTGCATGGGTCCGGTGACGGCGAAGGCGATCAAGGCCACCGGCATCAGCCCGGCCAGGGCGATGGCGACGGGGGCCGCCACCGGATGCGCCGGCCGCCGCGCCTCGATGCGCCACAGGATCGCGGCGAACACCGCCACCAGAGCGAGCGCATCCAGGGCGAGCATCCACGTCTCGGGTGCATCGGTGCCGGTGCCGAGCCCGTGCACGAACGCGATGGGCCAGCACACGTACGCGAGCCAGTGGATGGCTCGCCAGGCCCGAGGCCCGATGCGGACCCGCACGAGGCTGCTGATGGTGATGGCCAGGAGGCAGTCCACCGCCAGGGCACCCAGCCCGACCCACACCGGGCGATAGCCGGCCATGAACGGGACCACGGTGTCGATCCAGCCGATGGGCACGAAGCCATCCAGCACCGACGTGGCGATGTGGATCACCAGGAAGACCACCACCACCAGGGAGACGTTGCGGTGGATCCCCTCGATCACGAACCGGGGCCACCGCTTGGACTCCACCCGGGTGATGCCCGCCACGCCGAGCACCACCGATGCGGTGAGAAGCAGGAGTGCCACCACGCCGCTCCCACGCGTGAGGTACCAGAACGACTTGCCGCCGAGGGCCGCGAGGGTGGGGATCACGCCGAGCCCACGCCGGTCTCGACCGGTGCACACCAGGAGCCCACGAGCGTCTGGTCTCCTTCGGGCGTCACGAGCCGCGCTTGCAGGCCGAGGCCGGCCAGCCACCTGGGCGCGTCGACCCCCCGGATCATGGCGGCGGTGCTGGCGATGTTGGCGTCGACGCACGATGCGGCGGCCACGCTCACCGTCCGCCACACCTCCGGGACCGGCCGGCCGGTCCCGGGATCGATGAGGTGGTGTACCTCGACCCCACCTCGACGCCATCGCCGCGCTGCGGTCCCCGACGTCGCCAGCCCCCCGCTGAACAGGGCCACGGTGGGTCCCGCCTCGCCGAGGTGGGCGTCGTGGTGGTCGCTGAGGAGCACCGGCCAACCACCGGGAGGGGCGGTGCCGGCCAGGGACAGGTCCCCACCGAGGCTCACCAGGACGCCGCAGCCGACCAGCGTGTGGGCGGCCGCCGCCGCTCGATCGGCGGCGAACGCCTTGGCCGTCGCGCCGAGGTCGAGCTCGACTCCGCTCGGGACCGAGGCGGTGCCGTTGTCGCGGTCGATGGTGATCTCGGGCCAGCGCCGGGCCACCGTCACCGATCTGATGCCAGGCCCGTCCGGGGCGACGCGGCTGAAGTCACGGTCGTAGCCGACGATGCGGAGCGCTCGCCCGACGGTCGGATCCACATCACCGTCGGTCACCCGCGCCGCTCGCAGCGCGATCTCCAGCGCATCGAGGAGCAGCGGCGAGACGGAAGCCGGCTGTGGTGCGGAGGCGTTCAGTCGGCTCAGGTCCGAGTCGGCCCGGAACCGGCTGCAGGCCAGGTCGATGGCAGCCACCTCGGCGAAGACGGCGTCGGTGGCCGCGGCCAGAGCGCCGCGGTCGGTGGTGACCACCACCCCGGTGGTACCCAGTGCATGGAAGACCGATCGGGAGACCTCCACGATCAGGAGGCCCCAGAGGCAACGACCGGGGGAGCGACGGTGTCCACCGGCGGCGTGTAGGCCGGCTGGGGCGGCGCCGTGAGCGGTGGGGCTGTGGGAGCCGGAGCGGTGGGCGTCGGCGCGGCCTGGACCGGTTGCGTGGCGGGCGACGTGGTGTGGTCGACGCCCGGCTGAGCGGCCGGGGCGCTCGTAGGGGTCGAGGCGGAGGAGGTGGTTGGGTCGCCGACCGGCCCGGGAACGGTGACGGCCGCATCCGCCACACGCGTTCGGGCGTGGCCCGGCTGGGCGCCGGCCGCCACCACGGCGATTCCACCGGTGAGGGCCAGCCCTCCGACCAGGGTCCACCGGGTGACCTGCGCGACCCGGTCCAGACCGGCGTCGCGGCGATGGGGAGCCAGGTGACGTCGATCTGGATCGGGGGGCGACGTGGGGCGGGGGCCATGGCCTGGGATGGACATGGCCCAAGGATGCGCTCCGAAACCTCAGGATCTTGTGAGAAGCGCGTCAGCGAAGGGTCAAGTCTTGGCAAAGGTTGCTGATCCAGCCGCCTCCCCCGGCCATTCTCAGCGGGTCAGGGGGTTCCGCCCGACCTCGTGGTGATCCTGCGGAGACCGTCGGTCAGGCGATCTTCTGACTCAGTCGGGTCGAGGTCGCCCCGGTCACGAACAGTCCGGCGGCAGCGTCGATCTTCTCGATGTACGTCGGGTCGGCGCTGATCTTGGCGTTGGCGGCGTCGATCTCGTCGAGCGTGTTCGCCAGCGTGATCCAGCCCACCGAAGCCCACGGGCCGTACACGCTCCGGCTGAACGAGCCGTCCTGCCCCGTCACGTTGTGAACGTGGTTCAAGATGTCGACGCCCCAGCCCATGGCATCGGAGATCTTGCCGTCGGCGCACTGCGCGGTGACGACGCTGGCGTAGTTGCCCACGCCCGTTCCCGTGCCAGCCATGGCGAGGAGCTCGATGAGCGAGTCCTCCGGAGCGCCGACGAACAGGTCGGCGGCCTCCGCGGTCGCCGCCATGTAGCCGGCGTCGGCCTGCAGCTTCTCGGTCATCGCTCCCAGGGCTGCGTGGCTCTCGACCCTCGTCGTCCAGGTCACGGTGGTGATCGGCGCGCCGTACAGGACCGTCCAGGCACTCACCTCTTGGCCGGTGACGCTCTTGACGCGCCCGGCGATGTCGATCGAGAACGCCAGCGCATCCATCCCGCGCTTCGCATCGGCGGTGCTGGTTCGTACGAACAGGTACATGAGAATCCCCCCTCATCTGGCCCGGGACGTCCGGGCCTCGCCATGGTCGGTCAGGCCGGTTACAGGTCCGCATCACCTTCTCGGGTGATCGAGAACCGCGAGTACTAGCGTTCCGCGGGCTCAGGCGGTCCTGCGGGAGGAAGCCTTTGGAGTTCGTCGTGCTCGGGCCGGTGCAAGTGCTCCACGATGACGGCGCGCGGGTCCGTCTCGCCAGCGATGCCCAACGGCGCCTCGTCAGCGTCCTGGCGCTGCGCGCCAACACCATCGTGCGTTCCGAGGTGCTGGAGGACTTCCTCGACCTCTCCGCCGGCGCCCTCCGCACCTCGGTGAGCCGGTTGCGACGCACCGTCGGGTTCGACGTCCTCGTCACCGCACCGCCCGGCTACGAGCTGCGCACCGACCGCGTGGATGCCCTGCGCTTCGAACGTCTGATCGCCGAAGCAGCGACCATCCCTGACGCAGCCGACGCCGCTCGTCTCCTCCAGGCCGCGTTGCACCTGTGGCAGGGTCAGCCCTACGAGGAGTTCGCCCACGAGCCGTGGGCCCAGGCCGAGGCACAGCGACTCGTCGAGCTACGTGCCGGTTCCATCGAGCGATTGGCCGCGATCGAGATCGACCGAGGCGACTGGTCGGCTGCGATCGCTCGCCTCGACGAGCTGATCGCCGAACAGCCGTACCGAGACGAGCCGCGCCGGCTCCTCATGGACGCCCTCGCCCGCGCGGGCCGCCGACCCGATGCGCTTCGAGCGTTCCAGAGCTACCGCCGCTTCCTGCTGGCCGAGGTCGGCACCGAACCGTCGGCGGAGATCGTGGCCCTGGACCGGGCGATCGGCGCGGCACTCGACGGCGACGCGTCGGACACGTCGGACACGTTCGTGGACATCGCAGCCGAGCTCCCGACGCCCTGGACGTCCTACGTCGGCCGAACCCGGGACACCGCGACGGTCGTCGACCTGATGCTCACGCACCGGTTGGTGACGCTCACGGGCGCCGGTGGCTGCGGCAAGACCCGGCTCGCCCTCGCCGCTGCGCATGTGCTCCGCAACCAGGGCGACCGCGTCGTCCGATGGGCCGACCTGATCCCGGCCAGCACCGCAGCCGGAGTCGCCGAGCGCGTCCTCGCCGCCGTGGGTGGCACCGCCCGGCCCGGCCGCGATGTCACCGAGCTGCTTCTGCGCTGGCTCCGGGACGCCGAGTCGACGGTGTTGGTGCTCGACAACGCCGAGCACCACCTCGATGCCGTCGCCCGCCTCGTCCACATCGTCCTGCGATCGTGTCCTGAGGTCAGCGTGCTCGTGACCAGCAGGGAGCCCCTCGGGGTGGCGGCCGAACACATCTGGCGCGTGCCGGCGCTGTCGGTCCCGGCGGCGGCGGGATCCACCACGCTCGACGACGCGCTCCGATCCGACGCCGTGCGCCTCCTCCTCGAACGGGTCACCGCCGCACGCCCCGGCCTGACGCTCGGCGACGCAGACGTCGCATGGCTCGCCTCGATCTGCCGCAGCGCCGATGGCCTGCCCCTTGCGCTGGAGCTCGCCGCGGCGTCGATCCGCTCCCTTCCCCCGGACCAGGTGGCCCTGAACCTCGACGAGACCCTCGCCCTCCTCGGCCACGGCCCGGCCTCGGACGTACCCCACCACCAGACCATGCGGGCATCGATCGCGTGGAGCTTCGGGATGCTCGACCCATGCGCCGAGACCGTCCTGCGCCGCATCGCCGTGTGCGCGCAGGCCTTCACTGCCGAGACCGCCGTCGAGGTGGCCTCCGATGGGGAGCGCGTCGACGCGACCACGGCTCGCACCGCCCTGTGCTCGCTGGTGGACAAGAACCTGGTCCACCTCGACGATGCAACCGGTCGCTACCGCCTCATGGAGACCACCCGCCAGTTCTGCCACGACATCGATGACCCGTCGACACGAGCGGACATCAAGGCGGCCCGAGCCCGGTGGGCCCGGCACGTGGCCTCCCGACCGAATGACAAGTGTCCTTGACGTAATGACAAGGTCACTTTACAGTGCCTCCATGGAGAGCAACTCGGATCCAGGTCGACGAAGTGCCAGCGACGCCCGGCGCGACCGGGCAACGATGTGGGAGGCGCTCCCCGCTGTCGTGGTCCTGGTGACGCTTCAGCTCAGCCTGATCCTGATCGATCCGGATGGCGGAGCGAGCAGCGCCAACCTGGCGTGGTCGTTGCTCCCGCTGGTCCCCTTCGCCTGGCTGGTGTGGGCCCACCTGCGGACCATCCGACGCGCCGATGAGCGTCAGCGGGGCTTGCTGCTCTCGGCGCTGGCAGCCGGGTTCGGCGCCGCCATGCTCCTGGCCTTCGCCGGCGGCCTGCTCGACGCTGCCGGCATCGGCAACGCAGCACGGTCGCTGCAGGTGACCTTCATCGGCGGGATCGTCGTCTGGCTCGCCACGTTGGCCGTGCTCAACCGGCGGACGGCGTGAACAACCGCTTGCGCGAGCTCCGAGCCGAGCACCGGTGGAGCCAGGCCGACCTCGCCGATCGCCTCGATGTCTCGCGCCAGACCATCAACGCCATCGAGACCGGCCGCTACGACCCGAGCTTGCCGCTCGCCTTCAAGATCGCCCACCTGTTCGATGCCCCGATCGAATCCATCTTCGTGCCAGGATCGGCTCCCGAACGTGGATGACGCCCATCGTTGGATCGTTCGCTCAAGTGCCGGTAGGCCGAAGAGGCACTCGGGTCCGGGACCGATCAGCGCGACGGCACGCGAGCCCCAACGGCCTTCACCGGGTGGTGGCGGACGGCCGAACGGTGTCGGAAGCGCCAGCCCAGGCTCGGGGCCCCCTCCTTGTCGACCGCCGCCAGGATCAGCCCGCCGAGCAGTCCGACGTTCTTGGCGAACTGCACCTGCTGGACCTGGCGGTCTTGCCCCTCGGCCTCCCAGAAGCGGTGGCCGGCGAGGGTGGTGGGAACGAGCGATGCAGCGAGGGCCGTCGATGCCAAGCGCGGCATCCGACCCGTTGCGAGCAACAGCCCGGCACCGACCTGGACCGCGGCGTTGATCTTGATGTAGGTGGTGTTCTCGAGGCCCAGCGAGCTGCTGTCGGCGACGTCGTGCAGGGATCGCTCGGCGTCGTGCATCGCAGCCGCCGCTCCATCGGCGGCCGCCGTGTGACCGACCGGGGTGTCGGCCGTTGCGCTGCCGAGCCGGTCCGAGGCTGCCTCGACGGCCGTCGCGGCCCCGACGGCAACCTTCTCCACGACCGGAGCGGCCACCTCGGTCACGAGGTCGATCACGGGTTCTGCGAGGGGGACCTTCGCCTGGGGATGTCGGAGCGCATCGACGCCCCCCAAGATGAAGATCGACGCGAGCATGGGGCGGCCAACACGGCGGGAGAGCATGTCTGCCAATGCCCCGGTGTCAGGCGGTTCAAACCGTCGGGCGGAAGCGGATTCGGATCGGCCCCCGCCACTCCTGCTCGGGATCGACGGTCACGGTCCTGCCCTACGGCTCGACCTGGCGCTTCGACGACCAGGGCGCCGACCTCGGCACGGCCTGGCGCAGTGCCTCCTACGTCGACACGGCGTGGAGGCAGGGCAAGGCGCAACTCGGGTTCGGCGAAAGCGACGAGGCAACGGTCATCTCGGCCGGACCCGACACCGACCGGATCCTCACAACCGGGGCGGCCGGAGGAACGCCGTGTGTGCGGGCAACATCGAGTGCCAGGTTGGGCTCGCAACCGTTGACGACGCCCGTCGTAGGATCGTTCGCTCAGCCGGAACTCGGGTCCGCAGGAGACTTCCTCCCGCGTTCCCTTCCGGCCCCGTCCTCGTAGCTCAGTCGGATAGAGCGATCGCCTCCTAAGCGATAGGCCACAGGTTCGATTCCTGTCGGGGACACCGGAACCCACCATGGGCACCGAGCCACGCCCGTCCGCCAGCCCGGCGCAGTCAGGCCGCCGATCGCTCCTGGATGAGCTCACCCCACTCGCGGCCCTGCTGGACGGCGAGCGGGTAGACCGGGCGTGCCCGGTCGGCATCGAACAGGCCCACGGGGTTCCGGCCGGCGAGCTTGCCGATGGCCCGGTTCGGCCTGATGAGCTCGATGGTCTTGCCCGGATGTTCGCCACGCCATCGCCCGAGTTCCCGGCTGAGCATGAACCCGGCGGTCCGGCCCATCGGCCCCAGGACCGGTCCGGCGAGGGGTGCGACCACGATGATGTGGTCCGCAGCGGTGGCGGCATCGATCGAGGTCGCCGACCACATGCCGCCGTCCACGTAGAGCCGTCCGTCCACCCGGTGGGGCGGGAACACCCCCGGCACCGACGACGATGCGGCGACCAGGTCCGCCACGTCGTAGCGGCCGCCGTCGAGGATGTGCCGGCGTCCGCTCGGCAGGCAGACGGCCGAGACCGACACCAGGTGGTGGCGTGCGGCGCCGAACACGTCTCGGGCGATCTCGGCCAAAACGTCGCGGCGAGTGGGTACCGACGGTGATTCCAGGTCGGCGAAGTCCTCGTAGCCCAGGCCCAGGGCCATGGCCGATGCCACCCACGACCCTGCGGACGTGCCGAGCGCTGGGGCCGAGCGAACGTCTATCCCGGCCTCGACCAGGCCCTCCGCCACGCCGGCACCGTACGCGATGCCGAACACCCCGCCCCCGCCGTAGACCATCGACAGCCGGTGAGGCGATCCGAAGACGGAGGGCGCTCCGTCCAGGTCGACGTGACCGGGGTCGGTGTGGTGGTCGGGGCCGGTGTGGTGACCGGTGGACGTGGAACCGTTGGTCTGAGCGGTGGAACCCATCGATGACACCTTCCGCCCCGCCCGGCACCTCGCAACAGGGTCCTTTGGCCCATCCCGCCCGGCCGGGCGGCGCTTCGGCGTGGATCAGGGGTTCATGACCCGTGCGGTGCACCCGGGCTTGGCGCTGCCGTCGAACGCCGTCGCCAGGAACTCCTGGAGCGGCGAGCCGGTGAAGGTCAGCTCGGCACCCTTGGTGCCCTTGGACCCGATCTGGCCCGGCACCGAGAAGTGGGTGGCCGGGCTGGCCGCGCCGTGCTTGTGGAACAGGTCGAGCTCGAGGTGGCCGAGGGCACCGCCATCGGCAGGGCAGTAGGCCTTGCTGGAGAGGCTGTCGAACAGGGCGCGTGACATGCAGTCGTCCGGGGCGGGGATCGCCGCGGCCTGGCCCTTGGCGGGCACGCAGTGGATCACGGTGTCGGCCTCGCCCTGGGCGATCAGCATGGGCACCGGCTTGGCGTCGACGATGGGGGCCTTCGGGTACGGGTTGACGCCCGCTGGTCCGGGGAGGTTCCAGCGGATCCACGA
>Ga0209023_10007545_pt1 | contig 11106 bp, 8 predicted proteins | sample LakOneMetagenome_FD_187468 | JGI IMG/M metagenome (GOLD analysis project Ga0209023, IMG submission 187468) | Freshwater and sediment microbial communities from Lake Erie, Canada (SPAdes) (version 2) | ecosystem: Environmental > Aquatic > Freshwater > Lentic | place: Lake Erie, Canada | collected...
AGGAAGATCAGGAACGGCACGGCGCCGATGCCGATGCGAAACAGCGAGCCGCCCAGCACGGCGGAACGGAACACCTGGTTGCGGAACAGCTCCAGCGCCAGCAGCGGATTCCTGGCGCGCCGTGCGTGGAGGAGGTACAGCGCTCCGCAAACCAGTCCGACCGCGACGGTAATGAAGCCGGTGGTCGGCGGCAGCGCCGGCAGGCTGACGACGGAAAGGCCGAAGACGATGCCGGACGCGGCAAGCCCGGAGAGCACGAAGCCGGGAAAATCAAGCGGCGGCGTCTCAGTCGGTCCGGTCTTCGGCAAATAGCGGGTGGCGAGCCATATGCCAACGAGCCCGATCGGCACATTGATCAGGAAGATCCAGTGCCAGGTGAAATAGGTGGTGATGAAGCCGCCGACGGGCGGGCCGACCAACGGTCCGACCAGCGCCGGCACCGTCAGCCACGACATCGCCGCGACAAGCTCGTTCTTCGGCGTGGCGCGCACCAGCACCAGGCGTCCAACGGGCGTCATCATGGCGCCCCCCATGCCCTGCAGGAAACGCGATACCACAAAGGCGGGCAGCGAATTGGAGAAGGCGCAGGCGACCGAGCCGGCGATGAAGACGGCGATCGCGGCGCGGAACACGTTCTTGGCCCCGAACCGGTCCGCCATCCAGCCGCTGATCGGAATGAAGATTGCCAGCGACACCAGATAGGACGTTAGCGCCAGCTTCAGCGCGATCGGGCTGGTGTGGATGTCGACGGCGATCGCCGGCAGCGATGTCGCGATCACGGTCGAATCCATGTTCTCCATGAAAAGAGCGACCGCCAGGATGAGCGGGATGATGCGGTTCAAGGGAACGCCCTGATCTGTCTTCGCGATTCTAGGCCTGGCTTGGGGGCGAGCCGGACGCGACCGGGCGGTTATCATGCATCGGCCCGGATGTCGCATTAAATTGCTGTCACTTTTGCATGAATGCAACTCCTGGTGGCTCCGGGACAGGGGAGCGCAACAGTTTACGATCCAGCGCAACGACCGGCTTTTCATCGTCCGCGGGACGTGTTACCAGCCAGCGCCAATCCTGAAAGGGAAGATCAGAGTCGGCGCTGGCCATTTCGGCCCGGCGCCTTTTCCGCATTCAAGAGGACTGGCCATGGCGAAAATCATCGAGACGTCCACCGGCGCTTTGGCGCTGACTTTCGACGACGTGCTGCTGCAGCCCGGCCACTCCGAGGTCATGCCCGGCCAGACCGACATCCGCACCCGCATCGCCGGCGACATCGACCTCAACGTGCCGATCCTGTCGGCGGCCATGGATACCGTCACCGAGGCAAGGCTCGCCATCGCCATGGCGCAGGCCGGCGGCATCGGCGTCATCCACCGCAATTTTTCGCCGGCCGAACAGGCCGAGCAGGTGCGCCAGGTCAAGAAATTCGAATCCGGCATGGTGGTGAACCCCGTCACCATCGGGCCGGACGCGACGCTCGCCGACGCGCTGGCGCTGATGCGCGCCAACGGCATTTCCGGCATTCCGGTGGTCGAGAACGGCGGCACCGGCGGCCACACGGTCGGCCGGCTGGTGGGCATCCTCACCAACCGCGACGTGCGTTTCGCCTCCGATCCGTCGCAGAAGGTCTATGAGCTCATGACCCGTGAGAACCTGATCACGGTGAAGGAAAATGTCGACCAGGACGAGGCCAAGCGCCTGCTGCACAAGCACCGTATCGAGAAGCTGGTGGTGGTGGACAGGAAGGGCAATTGCGTCGGCCTGATCACCGTCAAGGACATCGAGAAGTCGCAGCTCAATCCCCACGCCACCAAGGACGCGCAGGGGCGGCTTCGCGCCGCCGCCGCCACCAGCGTCGGCGACGACGGCTTCGAGCGCGCTGAGCGGCTGATCGACGCCGGTGTCGATCTTCTGGTCATCGACACCGCGCACGGCCATTCGCAGCGTGTGCTGGATGCGGTGGCGCGGGCCAAGAAGCTCTCCAATTCCGTGCGCATCCTGGCCGGCAACGTCGCCACCGCCGAAGGCACCAAGGCGCTGATCGACGCCGGCGCCGACGCCGTCAAGGTCGGCATCGGCCCGGGCTCCATCTGCACCACGCGTATCGTGGCGGGCGTCGGCGTGCCGCAGCTCTCGGCGATCATGTCGGCTGTGGAGACCGCGCAGAAGTCGGGCGCGACGGTGATTGCCGACGGCGGTATCAAATATTCGGGCGACCTCGCCAAGGCGCTGGCCGCCGGCGCGAGCGCCGCCATGATCGGTTCGCTGCTTGCCGGCACCGAGGAAAGCCCGGGCGAGGTCTATCTGCACCAGGGCCGCTCTTTCAAGGCGTATCGGGGCATGGGGTCGGTCGGCGCCATGGCGCGCGGCTCGGCCGATCGCTACTTCCAGGCCGAGGTTCGCGACACCCTGAAACTGGTCCCGGAAGGCATTGAAGGGCAGGTTCCCTACAAAGGACCTGTGTCTGGCGTGCTTCACCAGCTTGCAGGCGGCCTGAAAGCCGCTATGGGTTATGTCGGTGGCCGCGATCTTGCCGAGTTCCGCGAACGCGCCACCTTTGTGCGCATATCCAACGCCGGACTTCGTGAAAGCCACGCCCATGACGTCACGATCACCCGCGAAAGCCCGAACTATCCGGGCGGATTTTGATCAGGCCGGCGAACAGTCCGACAGCCGGGGACTGTCGCGCGGCCTGACGACCGCGGTGCTGCGGCTGTCGCGCCATGCGGCGGCGCTTTCGACGGCTTCCGCCGCGATCTTCCTCGCCATGACGGTGCTGGAGTTCTTCTATTTCCGCCGCCTGAGCGGCGGGCTTCCTTCGCTCGACATGCGGTTCACCGGCTTCACGCCCGATGAAGGCATGGCCTGGCTGACCGGGCTCGGCCGCCGCGGCGGCGAGATCATCATCGTCTGGCACTACCTGACCTTCGATCTGCTGTTTCCGGCGGTGCTCTCGTTCACGCTGGTCAGCCTGATCCTGGCTTTTGGCCGGCGGATCGCCAGATTCCGCGCCATGCCGGCGCAATTGCAGGCGCTTTCGGCGGTCGTGCTGGTCCTGCCCTATACGATCGCCGACTATACGCAGAACTTTGCCATGGCGCGGCTGTTGTCGGACTTCCAGTCGGCCAATCCCGATTCGCTGTCCTTCGCCTCGTCTGTGACGGTCGCCAAATTCGTGCTGCTGGCGGTTCCATTCCTGGCCGTCGCGGCTTTCGTGCTGGTCGGCCGGCGGCGGCGTTAGGGGAGGCAAGGGCGGGAGATGAACCAGACCGCCATCTTCTGGCCGATGCTGGCGCATGTGCTGCTGGTCTACATCGTCTACCTGGTGATGCTGAAGCGCCGCTACCTTGCGGTAAAGTCAGGCGAGGCCAGGATCGGCCAGTACAAGGTCCGTTCGACCGAACCGGCCTCCAGCGTCACCGTCGCCAACAATTTGATCAACCAGTTCGAACTGCCCGTCCTCTTTCACGTCCTGGGCCTGGCGCTGTTCGTCACCAACGGCGTCAATTACCTGACGCTGGCGCTGATGTGGCTTTTCATCGTGACGCGCTACATCCACGCTTGGGTGCATCTCAGCCGGAACCACGTGCTGCATCGCAGCCGCGCCTTCTTTCTCGGCGCGGGCATACTGCTCGTCGCCTGGATCTGGTTCGCGCTGCACCTGGCTGGGGTGGTGTGAGCGCCTTCTCAACAAGGGGAGAAGGAAGAGGTGTTACAGATCGAACACCGCGATCCTGCGCTTGTCGAACTTGATGCCGATCTGGCCGCGCACCAGGCGTAGCGCCTGTTCGCCGAACACGGCTCGCCGCCAGCCTTGCAGCGCCGGCACGTCCGCGTCTTCACCCTCGGCGGCGATCCGGTCGAGGTCCTCGCTCGAGGCCAGCACCTTGGGCGCGACGCCCTCCTTCTCGGCGACGATCCTCAGCAGTACCTTGAGCAGTTCGGTTGCCGCGCTCGAGCCTTCCGGCGGCTGGACGCTCTTCGGCAGCTTCGGCATCGCCTCCTTGGGCAAGGCAAGGGCGGTGTTGACGGCGGCAAGCAGCGCCGTCGCGGTAGCGGACCGCTCCCATCCCTTCGGCGTCGTGCGCAGCCGTCCGAGCGCGACGGCATCGCGCGGCGCCTGCTGCGCGATCTCGTAGATCGCGTCGTCCTTGAGCACGCGCCCGCGCGGCACGTCGCGCTCGCGCGCCTCGCGCTCACGCCACGCGGCCACAGCCTGCACGATCGCCAGCTCCTGCGGCTTGCGCAGCCGCATCTTCAACCGCTTCCAGGCGTCCTCCGGATGCGGATCGTAGGTCTCGCGCGAGGTCAGCACGTCCATTTCTTCGTTCAGCCAGTGGGCGCGGTCCTCACGCGTCAGCTCGGCGCTGAGATGCTGGTAGACCTCGATCAAATGGGTGACGTCGGCAAGCGCGTATTCGAGCTGCTTCTCGGAGAGCGGCCGGTGTCGCCAGTCGGTGAAGCGCGAGGACTTGTCGAGCCGCGCGCCGGTGATGCGCTGCACGAGCTGGTCATACGAAACGCTGTCGCCGAAGCCGCAGACCATGGCGGCGACCTGGGTGTCGAACACCGGATGCGGCACCAGATCGCCGAGATGGACGATGATTTCGATGTCCTGGCGCGCGGCGTGAAAGACCTTCACCACCGCTTCGTTGGCCATCAGCCGGAAGAAGGGCTTGAGGTCGATGTCGGGAGACAGCGGGTCGATCAGCGCCGTCACGCCGGGCGCGGCCATCTGGATGAGGCAGAGAATCGGCCAGAATGTCGTTTCGCGGATGAATTCGGTGTCGACGGTGACGAATTCCGACTTTTCGAACGCCGCTATGACGCTATCGAGTTCGCTTTGTGTGGTGATGACGCGCATCAAATCGCTTTTGGCACAGACATTACATCTCCTTCAATTTCAGCCGCGCGCGCTTTCGTCAAGCCGCTGCTGTTCAAGCATCCGGATCGCCGCTCCGCCGGGCGAGCCGCGCAAACAGGGTGGAGGTGCGCAAAAGCGCGGTGAAGCGGCTGCGCTGGCCCGCCGGCACGCCCGACCGCACTTGCATACGGTAGACGATCACGACGATGAGGATGGTGTAGACGGCGGCGCTGAAGACGAACAGCGCGCTCGGCCCGAAATACTGCATCGCCGCCGACGCCGCGAACGGACCGCCGATGGCGCCGAAGGAATAGAACAGCATCAGCGCCGCGTTGATCAGCACGAACTCGCCCTTGTCGGCGCGGTCGTTGGCATGCGCTGCCGAAAGCGAATAGAGCGGCATGGCAAAGCTGCCGAAGACGAACACGATGACGAAGTTGAGGAACGGGTCGCCGCGCGCCACGAAGGCGAGCGCCAGCGCCGCGAGCATCGCGCAGCAGGTCGTCGCCAAGAGCACGGCGCGCCGGTCCCTGCGGTCGGAGAGGTAGCCCAGCGGATACTGGATGAGCGCGCCGCCGAAGATGCCGACGCTGACGAAGGTCACGACATCGGCGACGGACATCCCGATCTCCTCGGCATAGACGGGCGACAGCGTACGGAACGCGCTGTTGGTGACGCCGACCGCTATGCAGCCGATTGAGCCGAGCGGCGAGATCCGCCAGACGCGAGGCAGGTCGAGCTTGACGTCTTCGGGCGGAGCGGGGTTGGAGCGGTCTCCAAGCGAGACCGGCACCAGCGAGAATGTGATCATCATCGACATGACCGCGAAGATGGCGAAGCCGCCGACGCCGAAGATCGGGATCAGGAATTGCGCACCGGTCACCGAGCCGATGTCGACCATGCGGTAGATGGCGAGCACCTGCGCGCGGTCCTTGTTGGCGACGCCGGAATTCAGCCAGGCTTCCATCACCGTGAACAGGCCGGCGAAGCAGAAGCCGCCGGCAAAGCGCACCGCGCACCACATGACGGGGTCGATCACCAGCACCAGGAGCAGCGTGCCGACCGAGGCGATAGCGGCGAGCGCCGAGAAGGTGCGCACATGGCCGACCGCCTTCAGGATGCGGGTGACCGCCAGGCAGCCGAGCAGGAAGCCGGCGAAGTAGAAAGTGCCCATCAGGCCGATGTCGGACGCACTGAACCCTTCCTGGGCGCCGCGCAAAGCAATAAGCGTGCTTTGCAGCCCATTGCCGCCAAGCAGGATGCCGGCGGCGATGAGGAGCGGGATCAGCGGACGGATGGAGGACATCGAGGCAGGCGATCACGTTTCGGTGATCTTTCATGGACCATCGATCCGGCCAATGCCAGCGGCAAATGCCTGGCTGAAGCGGGCCTTATGCCGCCACCGGCCGGGATATCGGACTGCCGGGCGGGCAGGGGTCTCTAAGCCTTGCCGGCCCGTATTTCCATTTCCCGTTCGACCATCGCTGGCGCTTCGCCTGGAATAGCATTGATGCCTTGCGCGGTCGGCCGTCGGCCCAGCGAGCCCGCCGTCAGCAGACTGAGCGCGATGAACGGTATGCCGATTCCATAGGCGGAACGGATACCCCAATGTTCGGACACGAAGCCGAGCAGCGGCGGGCCGAGGAGGAAGGCGATGAAGGAGATCTGCGACAATGCCGCAACGTTGATCGGCGCGGGGCGGTCGGTACGCTGGGCCGCGGCGGAGATCGCCAGCGGGAAGATGGCGCTGCTGCCGATTCCCAGCAGGGCAAATCCCAGCATCGAGACAAATGGAGCAGGCGAAAAGAAGACGATGAGAACGCCCGCCGCCATCGCTACCAACAGCACGCGCGCCACGGCGCGTGGCGAGTGACGGTCGACGAAGCTGTCGGCAAAGAAACGTGTCGTCGCCTGCGAGAACGCAAACAGCGCCACGGTGAGACCGGCAACGAAAGGACCGGATTCGAATATGGTACGCATGTAGATCGCCGACCAGTCGATGCTGGCGCCTTCCAGCAGCATCGCCGAAAGCGTCACCGCGACGAGGACGAGGATCGGCGCCGTCGGCCGCGCGAACATGGGGGCTCTCTTGCCAGTGCTCGCGAAGCGGGCAGGCGCAGGCTCGAAACCACCGAGAAACAACGCCACCGAAACCGCCACGATGGGTACGACCAGTGCCAGATGAAGCTGCGGCGACAGGCCGAGATGGGCCATCGCGCCACCGAACAGTCCGGCCCCGAAGAAGCCCGCGCTCCAAAACGAGTGCGCCCGGTTCATGATCCTGCGCTTGAGCAGGAACTCCGTCCTGTCGGCCTCCACATTGAGGATGATTTCGACGCTGCCAATCATCAGACCGACCGGCAGCAGCATCAGGAACAGGGCAGCCGGCCCTGTCGCATGTACCGCGACGGCATAGACGAGCGCGATCAGCGGCACGAGCCAGAGCAGTGCCCGGCGAAAACCGACACGGTCCAGGATCGGCGTCGCCAGCGTCAGAGCCGTCAAGGTGCCTATTGGTGTTCCGATCAGGCTCAGGCCAAGCATGCCGTCCTCGATCCGCATGGCGTGCTTGATGTCGGGCAAGCGTGGAAAAATGTTGCCCATGGCGAAGGAGTAAATCGCAAACCCAGCATAGACGCGGTGCTGAGGAGCGAGTTTGAGGCCAAAGGTCATAGCGGCGGCTTCCAGGGAGAGGTGCGGCGATATTCGCCAGCCAAAGGCCGCTTCTTGCATAAACGTGCGAAACGTGCAAGAGTGCGTATAAACAAATAGGATCGTGCATGCTGACCGAGCAACGGCACCAAATCATTCGCGACGCGCTTGCGGCGGAAGGGCGGGTTTTGGCGGGTGAACTGGCCGATCGTTTCGGCGTCTCGGAAGACACGATTCGCCGGGACCTGCGCGAGCTTGCCAAGTCCGGCCAGTTGCGCCGCGTCTATGGCGGAGCGGTCGCGCCTGCGCCTTTTGCCGCCGCGACGATCGGCCAGCGCGGTCGCCATGCCGTCGAGGAAAAGATGCGCCTGGCACAGGTCGCGGTCGGAGTGCTCTCCTCCGGCCAGACGTTATTCATCGATGGCGGCACGACCAATCAAGCGATCGCCAGGGCAGTACCGCGCGATATCGCGTTGACCGTGGCCACCAATTCGCTGGGCGTGGCGTCGGCGCTTGCCGATCTACCCCTTGTCGACCTGATCATGCTCGGCGGCCGATTTGCCCGCGATCTTGGTACCTGCGTCGGTGGCGACACGCTTGCCGCCGTGGCGCAGCTCAGTGCCGATCTGTTCTTTCTGGGATCCTGCGGCGTCGATGCCTCGCGTGGCGTCACCGCCTTCGATTCGGCCGAGGCCGAGGTGAAGCGGGCTATGGCCAGAAACAGCGCCGGCATCGTCATTGCCGCCACCGCTGACAAGCTCGCCACCGCGGCTCCCTACCGCGTCGCCACGGCTGACGCGATCCGCCACCTGGTCGTCGAAAGGACCGCACCCGCCGCCGTCCTCGTCGATTTCGCGCGACAGGGCACCGAAATCCACCTTGCGTGAATGGCGCAAGCCGCGCGCCGGTGTGACCGCTCGCCTTGACAAAACCGGCCTCCCATGCGCTTTTCGCGCCAATTTTCGAGCCGGGCTTTTGCCCGCAATTTTCGGATTCCACCAATGACAATGCATCGTTACCGCAGCCACACCTGTGCTCAATTGAGAAAGAGCGACGTCGGCAATTCCGTCCGCCTGTCGGGCTGGGTGCATCGCGTGCGCGACCATGGCGGGCTGCTCTTCATCGACCTGCGCGATCACTACGGCCTGACCCAGATCGTCGCCGATCCGGATTCGCCTGCCTTCAAGGTGGCCGAGACCGTACGCGGCGAATGGGTGATCCGCGTCGACGGCGAGGTCAAGGCCCGGCTGTCTGAGACCGCCAATCCGAACCTGCCGACAGGCGAGATCGAGATTTTCGCGCGCGAAATCGAGGTGCTGTCGGCGGCCAAGGAACTGCCGCTGCCCGTTTTCGGCGAGCCGGACTATCCGGAAGACATCCGCCTGAAGTACCGATTCCTCGACCTGCGCCGCGAGACGCTGCACAAAAACATCGTGGCGCGCACCAAGATCATCGCCGAGATGCGCCAGCGCATGGGCGAGGTGGGCTTCACCGAGTTCTCGACACCGATCCTGACCGCATCGTCGCCGGAAGGCGCGCGCGACTTCCTGGTGCCCTCGCGCATCCATCCCGGCACCTTCTACGCGTTGCCGCAGGCGCCGCAGCAGTACAAGCAGCTCATCATGGTCTCCGGCTTCGACCGCTACTTCCAGATCGCACCATGCTTCCGCGACGAGGATCCGCGCGCCGATCGCCTGCCGGGCGAATTCTACCAGCTCGACCTCGAGATGAGCTTCGTCGAGCAGGACGACGTGCTGTCCACGATGGAGCCGGTGCTTCGCGGTGTCTTCGAGACTTTTGCCGCCGGCAAGCCGGTGACGCAGAAATTCCGCCGCATCCCCTATGACGAGGCGATGCGCACCTACGGCTCCGACAAGCCGGACCTGCGCAATCCCATCGAGATGCAGGCGGTCTCGGATCACTTCCGTGGCTCCGGCTTCAAGGTGTTCGCCAACATCCTCGCCAACGATGCGAAGGCCGAAGTCTGGGCCATTCCCGCTAAGACTGGCGGCAGCCGCGCCTTCTGCGACCGCATGAATTCCTGGGCGCAGGGCGAAGGGCAGCCGGGCCTGGGCTACATCTTCTGGCGCAAGGAGGGCGACAAGCTCGAAGGCGCCGGACCGATCGCCAAGAACATCGGCGAGGAGCGCACCGAGGCGCTGCGCCAGCAGCTCGGCCTTGCCGATGGCGACGCCGCTTTCTTCGTCGCCGGCGATCCGAAGAAGTTCGTCTCCTTCGCCGGCGCGGCGCGCACGCGCGCGGGCGAGGAGTTGAACCTCGTCGACCGCGACCGTTTCGAATTGTGCTGGATCGTCGATTTCCCGTTCTTCGAATGGAATGAGGACGAGAAGAAGATCGATTTCGCCCACAATCCGTTCTCGATGCCGCAGGGTGGCATCGACGCGCTCAATGGCGACGACCTGCTCGGCATCAAGGCATTCCAGTACGACATGGTCTGCAACGGCTTCGAGATCGCCTCCGGCGGCATCCGCAACCATCTGCCGGAAACCATGGTCAAGGCTTTCGAGACGGTTGGCCTCGATCGCGCGACCGTCGAGGAGCGCTTCGGCGGCCTCTACCGCGCCTTCCAGTATGGCGCGCCGCCGCATGGCGGCATGGCGGCGGGCGTCGATCGCATCGTCATGCTGCTCGTCGGGGCAAAGAACCTGCGCGAGATCACCATGTTCCCGATGAACCAGCAGGCCTACGACCTGTTGATGAACGCGCCCTCCGAGGCGACCCCGCAGCAGCTTCGCGAACTGTCGCTGCGCGTCGCGGCGGTGAAGAAGGAAGGCTAGGACTCAAAGCCAAGCCTTTCTTTCTTATAAACGAGTCCGCCTCGAAGACCGGTACTCCTCCAACTTGTTCGGCTTAACCCGGTACTCGTTGTCAAACGTGTCGTAGCCAATTATGTTAGGCATTACTTAAATGCCAACGGAGATGGCCATGACATATCTGGCGGAGGTCGGCATTCTGGCGCTCGGAAGCAGGCTTCGAGCAGCGAGCGAACAGCTTTACGCGATGGCCGATGAAGTCTACGCCGCGCACGGGATCGACCTCGAGGCCAGGTGGTTTCCGGTGCTCAGGACCCTCCACGACCAGGGGCCGCAGTCGGTCGGCGATTTGGCCAGGGCAGTGGGGCTCACCCATTCGTCGATCAGCCAGCTTGCGTCACGTCTGACCAAGGATAAGTGGCTGACGTCGGTGCCAGGCAAGGATGACCGCCGCGTGCGCGAGCTGGCGCTGACAGCCAAGGCGGAGGCTGCGCTGCGAAAGGCCAAACCTTTGTGGCGCGCGTTGCGCGACGAACTGGACGCCCGTTGCCAGGCAGGCGGGATAGATTTGATGACGGCCATCGCGGGGCTGGAGCAGATGCTCGACGGCACGATAGCCACGGCGGTCAGCGAGAGGGCGTGCAGGCTGGGTGGCGATGCAATCGAGATCGTGCCGTTCAAGCCGCCGCTGCGGGGCCACTTCTACCGGCTGAATGCCGAGTGGCTGAAGCGGTACTTCTATATCGAAGAGGGCGATCACGCTGTTCTGTCCGCGCCCGAAAAGCATATCCTGGGATGTGGCGGCAGCATCTATTTTGCCTT
>Ga0209023_10007546_pt1 | contig 11105 bp, 7 predicted proteins | sample LakOneMetagenome_FD_187468 | JGI IMG/M metagenome (GOLD analysis project Ga0209023, IMG submission 187468) | Freshwater and sediment microbial communities from Lake Erie, Canada (SPAdes) (version 2) | ecosystem: Environmental > Aquatic > Freshwater > Lentic | place: Lake Erie, Canada | collected...
AACCGCACCCATGATTTTGTTGAGTTCGAAGGAGTCCATTTTCGATCAGGCTCCAAGGCCGGAATGTCGACATGCGCGGCCGGTGAGACGGCCAAGGAATACTACACGAATTACTACCGGCAGCAGGCGTGCAGCGCAATACAGGCAGCCGGATCGAGATAACGGTTTGCCTGCCTTCTGGCAACCCGTATAAACGCGCGGCACGTTGAAACACCCTATATTTCCTCATCATTTGGCCGTTTGAACCCCTTCCCGCCCCGATGACAGAAACCCGCACATTGGTGCTGATTCCCGCCCGCATGGCCGCCACCCGGCTGCCAGGAAAGCCTCTGCTGGACATCGCAGGCGTCCCCATGATCGTGCATGTCCTGCGCCGCGCGCAGGATGCGGGAATCGGCCGTGTCGTGGTCGCCACCGATGCGCCGGACATTGCCCGCGCCGTGAACGCGCATGGCGGCGAAGCGGTCATGACCCGCGCGGATCATCCGTCCGGCTCGGACCGGATTTTCGAGGCGCTGGAGGCGCTCGATCCATCGGGACGAATCGATACCGTCATCAATGTTCAGGGCGACCTGCCGACCATTGCGCCGGATGATATTCGCGCCGTGGTGAAGCCTTTTGAAAGTCCAGACGTGGATATCGCGACGCTGGCCGCCGTGATTACAAAACCTGACGAGCACACCAATCCGAATGTGGTGAAAGTCGTTGGCAGTCCTTTGGGCTCGCCCGCCGGCAAGGATCGTCTCCGGGCGCTGTACTTCACCCGCGCCACGGCACCGCATGGCGACGGTCCGCGCTATCATCACATCGGGCTTTACGCCTATCGCCGCGAGGCGCTGGCGCGATTCGTTGCCTTGCCGCCCTCGCCGCTGGAAATGCGCGAAAAGCTCGAGCAACTCCGCGCGCTGGAGGCCGGCATGCGGATCGACGTCACGGTGGTTGACAGCGTGCCGCTGGGCGTCGATACGCCTCACGATCTGGAAACCGCGCGGCAAATGCTGGCAGGCAAGAGATGACCAAGCAGATGAAAATCGCCTTTCAGGGCGAGCCCGGAGCGAACTCGCATATCGCGATTGCCGAGGCGTTTCCTGACGCCGTGCCGCTGCCGTGTGCGACCTTCGAGGATGCACTGGCCACGATTTCGTCCGGCGAAGCAGCACTTGGCATGATCCCGATTGAAAACTCGGTCGCTGGTCGCGTCGCGGACATTCACCATCTGCTGCCGCAGTCCGGACTCTACATTGTCGGTGAATGGTTCCTGCCGATCCGCCATCAATTGATGGCCCCGCGCGGCGCGACCATCAAGGACATCAAGACTGTCGAAAGCCACGTGCACGCACTCGGCCAGTGCCGCAACATCATCCGTAAGCTCGGCATCAAAGCTATCGTTGCGGGCGATACAGCAGGTTCGGCGCGCATCGTATCGGAGCGCGGCGACAAGAGCTGCGCCGCCATCGCTTCGAAACTTGCCGCGGACATTTATGGACTCGATATTCTTGCCGAAGACATCGAGGACGAAACGCACAACACCACGCGATTCGTGATTCTCGCGCGCGAACCGGTCTGGGCAGCGCAAGGCTCAGGCCCGCTGGTCACGACTTTTGTTTTTCGGGTGCGCAATTTGCCTGCCGCGCTTTACAAAGCGATGGGCGGCTTCGCCACCAACGGCGTCAACATGACCAAGCTGGAAAGCTACATGGTCGAAGGCAATTTCTTCGCCACGCAGTTCTACGCCGATGTCGACGGCCATCCCGAGGACCGCAACCTTGCTTTCGCGCTGGAAGAACTGAAATTCTTTTCCAAGGAATTGCGCATCGTTGGCGTTTATCCGGCGCATCCGTTCCGCGTGGCGTTCACGGAAAAGGCCGCCGAATAAGGCTTTCTACGCACTCTGCGCTCCGAACGCATCCGCAAGCAGGGTGTATGAGCGCTTACGCGCCTCGTGATCGTAAACCGCCGTGATCACCATCACCTCGTCGGCTTGAGTCTCCGCGATCAGCGGCGCGATCATTTGCATCACCGTCTGCTTTGAGCCGACAAACATGCGTGAACGATTGCGAGCGATCTTGGCACGGTCCGCGTCGGTGTAAGGATAGGCCTGCGCTTCTTCGATGCTCGGCAGCGGACGATATTGTCCACGGTCGCGCAGCAGGCGATTCAAATCCGCCGACGATGCCAGCCGATTGGCTTCCTCGTCGGTGTCCGCCATTACAACTGCGATGGCGAGAATCGCATGCGGCGTCTCACGCCAGCGCGACGGCGCAAAATGCGCGCGATAGTGAACCATCGCATCGGCTGCATCGTGCGACGCGAAGTGATGCGCAAATGCGAATCCCATGCCGACCTGCGCGGACAATTGCGCGCTGTAATCGCTTGAGCCGAGCAGCCAGATCGGCGGCAGCGGCACGTCGTTGGGCATCGCAAACACTTGGTTATAGGGATGGCCTTCAGGAAAGTTGCGCGTCTCCCATAAGGTCAACTCCATCAGCCGCTCGATGAAATCATCGCCCTCGCGCACATCGAGACGGCGGCGCAGCGCATGCATCGTCGCCTGATCGGTGCCCGGCGCGCGGCCTAAACCGAGATCGATACGACCGGGAAACAACGCTTCCAGCATCTTGAATCGTTCGGCAACCATCAGCGGCGCGTGGTTCGGCAGCATGACGCCGCCGGAGCCGACGCGTATCTTCTGCGTCGCCGCTGCGATCTGGCCGATCATGATGTCCGGCGCGGGTGACGCGACCGATGACAGGCTGTGATGCTCGGCCAGCCAATAGCGGGTGTAGCCAAGGCGGTCGGCATGCTGCGCCAGATCGATGCTGTTGCGCAGCGACTTGGCGGGCGGCGTACCGGTCGTGACGACGGAGAGATCGAGGACGGAAATGGGGGTCATTCGGCCAAGCTAATGACTCCCCCGCGCCTGACAAACGAGTGGCGCGCATGCCTCCCAGTCCGGGCATCTGGCTTACGAGTGGGCAGCGTGGTGACACCTCGATACTGAAGGATTTGCCTTGCCCACCCGATCATTGAGCCACCTGCCGTAAATTCGGCGAATATCGAGTAAATCTACTGATTTTCGAGGCATATCTGCCCCTCTCGGTATCTCCTACCAATTTCTAGACAGCCCAAATCGGGCCGATTGGGCAATTTCCCACATGATTTTGCAACCTATTGGGCTATCCGGAATGCCGCCCAAAGCCTATTTTGGCCTGCAATGGCGAGATGGCGGCGAACTTCGCCCCATAAGGCCGGAATTGGGCGGCAGGCTGCGCGGGATTTTCGCGGCGGCAGCCCACACGGCGAGCCCATTGTTTTCGATTTTCGAGCGGACTTTTGAGTGGAGCCCTTCAGCGTGACGAATGAACCATCCGCCCCGGCCATCTCGCAGGGGCAAAAGAGTCCGGCGATTTCGTTCGAGTTCTTTCCGCCCAAGACCGACGACATGGAGCGCAATCTCTGGGATGTCATCAAGCGGCTCGCACCGCTGACGCCGGACTTTGTGTCGGTCACTTACGGCGCGGGCGGCTCGACCCGCGAACGCACCCACTCCACTATCGCTCGCATTCTCGGCGAAACCAGTCTCACGCCCGCCGCGCATCTCACCTGCGTTGCTGCGACCAAAGCCGACATTGACGATGTGGTCGCGCGCTATCACGACGTCGGCGTCCGGCACATTGTCGCGCTGCGCGGCGATCCGACCACCGGCATCGGCACTGCCTACACGGCGCATCCGGACGGCTATCAGCAATCGTCCGATCTCGTTGCGAGCATCAAGCGCAAATATCCCGACATGGATGTTAGCGTATCGGCGTATCCTGAAAAGCATCCCGAAAGCGCCAGCCTGGACGCCGACATCGACGCGCTGAAAGCCAAGGTCGATGCCGGTGCGACGCGCGCCATCACCCAGTTCTTCTTCGACAACGATCTCTACTATCGCTACCTCGACCGCGTGCGCGCGGCAGGCATCACAATTCCCATCGTGCCGGGAATTTTGCCCGTGCAGAATTTCAAGATGGCAAAGAATTTCGCGCAACGCGCGGGCGCGACCATGCCGGACTGGCTGTCGCAGAAATTCGAAGGCCTCGATGACGATGCCGACACGCGCCGCCTTGTGGCCGCGACTGTCGCTGCCGGACAGGTGCAGAAACTCGCCAAACAGGGCGTCGATAATTTTCACTTCTACACGATGAACCGCGCGGATCTCGTGTTCGCCATCAGCCACCTGCTGGGCATCCGCCCCGGTGCGCAGAAAGCGGCGTGATCGCATGACGCTGAAAACATCGCCGACCGCCGAACAATTTCGCGCCCTCGCCCGCGAGCGCATCCTCGTGCTCGACGGCGCGATGGGCACCATGATTCAAGGCCTGAACTTCGATGAAGCTGCGTTTCGCGGTGAACGCTTCAAGGATTTTCATCGCGACGTCAAAGGCAACAACGACCTGTTAATCCTCACGCAGCCGCAGGCCATCGAGGATATCCACTTCGCCTATCTCGACGCGGGCGCAGACATTGTCGCGACCAACACGTTCTCATCGACCTCCATCGCACAGGCCGACTACGACATGGTCGACCTCGCCTATGAACTCAACCGCGACGGCGCAAAGCTGGCGCGCAACGCCGCCAACCGCGCCACCGCGAAAGACGGCAAGCTGCGCTTCGTCGCCGGTGCCCTCGGCCCGACCAACCGCACCGCATCGATTTCGCCGGATGTCGCCAATCCGGGCTACCGCGCGGTGACGTTCGACGATCTGCGCGTCGCCTATAGCGAGCAGATCAACGGACTGCTGGATGGCGGCGCGGATTTGCTGCTGGTGGAAACCATTTTCGACACGCTCAACGCCAAGGCCGCGCTTTACGCGATTGCCGAGATCACGGAGGCGCGCGGCATCCATGTGCCGGTGATGATCTCCGGCACCATCACCGACAAATCCGGGCGTCTTCTCTCCGGTCAGTTGCCGGAAGCGTTCTGGTATTCGGTGCAGCACGCCGACCCGATCACCATCGGCTTCAACTGCGCGCTCGGCGCGGAAGACCTGCGCGCGCATGTTGCCGACATTGGCCGCGTCGCAGATGCGCTGGTCTGCGCTTATCCGAATGCCGGTTTGCCGAACGAATTCGGGCAGTATGACGAGTCTCCGGAATACATGGCGAAGCTCGTCGGCGAGTTTGCGCAAGCGGGCCTTGTCAACGTGGTCGGCGGCTGCTGCGGCACCACGCCCGCGCATATCAAAGCGATCGCAGAGGCCTGCGCGCCGCATAAACCGCGCATCGTCCCCGAAATCCAGCCGTTGCTGCGGCTATCGGGCCTCGAACCGTTCAATCTCACGTCCGACATTCCGTTCGTGAATGTCGGCGAACGCACCAACGTCACCGGCTCCGCGCGTTTCCGCAAGCTGATCAAGGAAGGCGACTACACCGCCGCCTTAGCCGTGGCCCGCGATCAGGTCGAAAATGGCGCGCAGGTCATCGACGTCAACATGGACGAAGGCCTGCTCGACTCGAAGCAGGCGATGATCGACTTCCTCAATCTCATCGCCTCGGAGCCGGACATCGCTAAGGTGCCGGTGATGATCGACTCGTCGAAGTTCGACGTGATCGAGGCGGGCCTGAAATGCGTGCAAGGCAAGCCCATCGTCAACTCGATCTCGATGAAAGAGGGCGAAGAGAAATTTCTTCACGAGGCGTCCATTGCGCGTCGTCACGGCGCGGCGGTTGTCGTCATGGCGTTCGACGAGATTGGACAGGCCGACACGTTCGAGCGCAAGACCGAAATCTGCAAACGCGCTTACGATCTTCTGATCACGAAGCTCGACTTCCCGCCGCAGGACATCATCTTCGATCCGAACATTTTCGCCATCGCGACCGGGCTCGAAGAACACAACAATTACGGCGTCGATTTCATCGAGGCGACGCGCTGGATTCGCCAGAACCTGCCGCACGCGCATATTTCCGGCGGCGTTTCGAACCTGTCGTTCTCGTTCCGCGGCAACGAGCCGGTGCGCGAGGCGATGCACTCGGTGTTCCTGCATCATGCCATCAAGGCTGGCATGGATATGGGCATCGTCAATGCCGGCCAGATGATCATTTATGACGACATCGATCCGGAATTGCGCCAGACCTGCGAGGATGTGATCCTCAACCGCGATCCGGGCGCATCGGAGCGGCTGCTTGAACTGGCGGAAAAATTCCGCGGCCAAGGCAAGCAGGTCAAGGAGCAGGATCTCGCCTGGCGCGAATGGCCGGTCGAGAAGCGGCTCAGCCACGCGCTGGTCAATGGCATCACCGAATATATCGACGCCGACACCGAAGCCGCACGGCTGACGGTCGAGCGGCCGCTGCATGTGATCGAAGGTCCGCTGATGGACGGCATGAATGTCGTCGGCGACTTGTTCGGCGCGGGCAAGATGTTCTTGCCGCAGGTGGTGAAGTCCGCGCGCGTGATGAAACAGGCGGTCGCCTATCTGATGCCATTCATGGAAGAGGAAAAGGCGCGCAACCAGGCCGCGGGCATCGCGGGCGACGGACGAAACTCCGCAGGCAAGATCGTGCTCGCCACCGTGAAAGGCGATGTGCACGATATCGGTAAGAACATCGTTGGCATCGTGCTCCAGTGCAACAATTTTGAAGTCGTCGATCTCGGCGTCATGGTGCCTGCCGCGAAGATTATCGAAACCGCGAAAGCAGAAAACGCCGACATGATCGGCCTTTCAGGCCTTATCACGCCGTCGCTCGATGAAATGGTGTTCATGGGCGCCGAGATGGAGCGGCAGGGCCTCGACCTTCCGCTGTTGATCGGCGGCGCGACCACCAGCCGCGTGCACACCGCAGTGAAGATCGATCCCGCTTACCGGCGCGGGCCTGTGGTGCATGTGAACGATGCTAGCCGCGCGGTCGGCGTCGCGTCGTCGCTGCTGTCGCCGGAGAAGAAGGACGAATACGCCCGCGAGGTGCGTGCGGATTACGCAAAAATTTCGGCGGCGCACTTCAAGGCGCAGCAGGACAAGAAGCGGCTGAAGTTGCAGGCCGCGCGCGACAATGCAGTCAAGATCGACTGGTCGAAAACCAAGCCGGTGAAGCCGGCGTTTTTCGGCATCAGGAGCTTCAGCGATTACTCGCTCGCTGAACTCGCTGAATACATCGACTGGACTCCGTTCTTTCAGACCTGGGAATTGACCGGGCGCTTCCCGGCCATTCTGGACGATCCGAAAGTCGGCGAAGTCGCGCGCTCGCTTTACGATGACGCGCGCAAGATGCTGGACCGCATCATCAGCGAGAACTGGTTCAAGGCGCGCGCCACCATCGGCTTCTGGCCCGCCAATGCCGAGGGCGATGACATCGTGCTTTACAGCGATGAAGCGCGCACCAAGCCGCTGACCACGATGCACACGCTGCGTCAGCAGCTTGAAAAGCGCGAAGGCCGACCGAATGTCGCATTGTCCGATTTCATCGCGCCTCTCTCAAGCGGCGTGCCGGACTATCTCGGCATGTTCGTGGTCACTGCAGGCATCGGCGAGGACGTGATCGCGGACCGCTTCAAAAACGCCAACGACGACTATTCGTCGATTCTTGTGAAGGCACTCGCCGATCGTCTGGCGGAGGCTTTCGCCGAGCGGATGCATCAGCGCGTGCGCAAGGAATTCTGGGGTTATGCGCCAGATGAAGTGCTGAAGCCCGAGGAGCTGATCCTCGAACAATATGCGGGAATCCGCCCCGCGCCGGGCTATCCCGCGCAACCGGATCACACCGAGAAGGCGACGCTGTTCAAGCTGCTCGACGCCGAGCGCACTGCAGGCGTGACGCTGACCGAGAGCTTTGCGATGTGGCCGGGCTCGTCGGTGTCGGGTCTCTATCTCAGTCATCCGGACAGCTATTATTTCGGCGTCGGCAAGATCGAGCAGGATCAGGTGGAAGACTACGCCGAGCGCAAGGGCATGAGCGTCGCGGAGGTCGAGCGCTGGCTTGCGCCGATCCTCAATTACATTCCGTCGCGCGACATGCCCGCCGAAAGCGACGACGATGTTGCAACGCTGCCGCTGGCGAAACATCCGCCGGGCTGCGGCTGCGCGATGCATGTGCGACTTGCTATGAAGCCGCGCGCAGAAGTCATCCCGAATTAAAAATGGCCAGAGTTGATCTCCGGCCATTTTGATTTGCGCCTGCCAAATGCCGCTATGTCAGGAAGGTGACCTTGCCGGTGGACAGGCTGTGCATTGCGCCAACGATACGAAGCTGGCCGTCCGTCACGAGCGTCTTGAGCACGGGGCTTCGTTCCGTCAGGTTCGCCACCGCCATGGCGACGTTGGTTTCCGCGACCATTTGAACGAATGGCTTGTTCTTCGTGGTGCGCTCGCCATCCGTTTTGCTTGCCGCAACGGCGGGGCCGAATATGCGAGAGCATCTCTGTCAGGTTGCCGAGCTTCACATCATCGACCGCGCCCTTGATGGCTCCGCAATCGTTGTGGCCGAGCACCACGATGGCGCGTGCGCCCGCAACCTTCGTCGCGAATTCGAGACTTCCGATGATGTCCGTGTTGACGAAATTGCCCGCCACGCGCGCGCAAAAAATATCACCGATGCGCTGATCGAACACGAGTTCAGGCGACACGCGCGAGTCGATGCAGCCGACCACAGCTGCAAACGGTGCCTGCGCATATGATGTGTCCTTCACTTGCTGCATCAGGTTGCAGTTGATCGTCTTGCCGTTGGCGAAGCGATCGTTGCCCTCTTTCAGGCGCGCGATCGCATCCTGCGGGCTGACCGCGCTTTGACGGTCCGCCGTCATCACAGCGCATTCCGCGCCCTGCGCTGGGGATTGGGCTTGCGCTTGCGTGACTGCGAAACCGGATAACAGAGCGGTTGAGGCACATTGACAAAACAAACGGCGATTGAGCATGGCAAATTCCTCCGAAAATGAATCGATACAATTCGCGGGACAGGCGTCCGGTAACAGGATACGCCGCAAGGGAACCATCGCTACCGGAATGGTGAGCGTGGCACCGGGATACCGGTGCGGCAAAATGTCCGCTTGGACCTAGTGCTCGCCGTCGTCGCTGGCGAGAACACCTTTCACGGCCTGCGCCCAGCCGTGCAATTTGCGTGAGCGGGTCGCCTCGCTCATGTTCGGTTTGAAGCGACGTTCCAGACGCCAGGAATCCGCGAAACGCGATGGCTCCGGATAAACGCCTGCGCTCAGACCCGCGAGATAGGCCGCACCGAGTGCGGTGGTTTCCTGAATCATCGGGCGATCCACCGGCGCGTTCAGCAAATCCGCAAGCCGCTGCATGGTCCAGTCTGACGCGGTCATGCCGCCATCGACGCGCAGCACGGTGTTGGTCTCTTTCGCTTCCGACCAGTCGGCGCGCATTGCGGCCCACAGGTCGTAAGTCTGATAGCAGACGCTTTCGAGCACGGCGTGGGCGAGTTCAGCGGGGCCGGTGTTGCGCGTCAGCCCAAACAGCGCACCGCGCACACGCGGATTCCAGTACGGCGCGCCGAGACCGACAAAGGCCGGCACGAGATAGACCGACTGCGTGGTGTCGTTCGCATCGGCCAGCGGTCCGGTTTCGCCGGCGCTTTTGATAAGACCAAGGCCATCGCGCAGCCACTGCACTGCGGAGCCCGCGACAAAGATCGAACCTTCCAGCGCGTAGGTGCGCTGGCCGTTCAACTGATAGGCGATCGTGGTGAGCAGCTTGTTCTTTGACGCCACTGCCGTGGTGCCGGTGTTGAGCAGCGCGAAACAGCCGGTGCCGTAGGTGGATTTCATCATGCCCGGCGTGAAACAGGCCTGCCCGATGGTGGCGGCCTGTTGATCGCCCGCGATGCCGCGCACGGCAATCGCGCCGCCGAACAGATCCGGCAGCGTCTCGCCGAAATCCGCGGAGGAGTCGCGCACCTCCGGCAGCATGGAGCGCGGCACGCGCAGCAGCTTCAACAGATCGTCGTCCCACTCGCCTTTGTGAATGTTGAACAGCAGCGTGCGCGAGGCGTTGGTGGCATCGGTGGCGTGGACCTTGCCGCCGGTCAGCCGCCACAGCAGATAGGAATCCACCGTGCCGAACATCAGCTCGCCGCGTTCGGCGCGCTCGCGTGCGCCAGGCACCGAGTCGAGAATCCATGCGACCTTCGTGCCGGAGAAATAAGGATCGATGATGAGGCCGGTGCGCGCGCTGATGAGAGGCTCGTGGCCCTCGCTTTTCAGCCGTGTGCAAATGTCCGCCGTGCGCCGGTCCTGCCAGACAATGGCGCGATGCACCGCGCGGCCGGTGGCGCGGTCCCACACCACCGTAGTCTCGCGCTGATTGGTGATGCCGATGGCGGCAATGTCCGAAGCCTTGACGCCCGCCTGCTCCATCGCCTTGCGGCAGACGGCGAGCGTCGAAGTCCAGATGTCTTCCGGCTCGTGCTCCACCCAGCCGGACGCCGGGAAATGCTGCTGGAATTCCTGCTGCGCGGAAGCTGCTATGGAAATGTCCGAGCGAAAGACAATGGCGCGCGACGATGTCGTGCCCTGATCGATGGCAAGAATATACGACGCCATGCGGTTTCCTCGAATGCTTTTCATTGTCGTTTATACCGACAGGAAAGCGATTGAGCACCCGCGCGTCAATATGCGGAGGAGCGCCTTCTTTCCCCTCTCCCCTTGTGGGAGAGGGTGGCGAAATCGAGCGACGCGAGATTGAGCCGGGTGAGAGGTTGCTGTCATTGCGGGTGAGGCGTTCACCCCTCACCCGCCCTCGCTACGCTCAGGCACCCTCTCCCACAAGGGGAGAGGGGAACAGAGCGTGCATCACACCAGATTGCCCTGCGCGGCCACGCGGCGCAGGTGGAAATCCGTGTCACCGAACGTGCTTTCGATCATGGTCAGCCGCTTGAAGTAATGACCGATCTTCAATTCCATGGTCATACCGACGCCGCCGAACAACTGGATCGACTGCTGACCGACGAACTTCAGCGACTTGCCGATCTGAACTTTCGCTGCCGCAATCGCCTTGGCGCGTTCGTTTGCATCCGGAAATTCGGAGGCCTGCGTGGCGAAGATCGACATGCTGCGTGCCTGCTCCAATGCCACGAACATATCGGCAGCACGGTGCTGCAGGCTCTGG
>Ga0209023_10007547_pt1 | contig 11105 bp, 13 predicted proteins | sample LakOneMetagenome_FD_187468 | JGI IMG/M metagenome (GOLD analysis project Ga0209023, IMG submission 187468) | Freshwater and sediment microbial communities from Lake Erie, Canada (SPAdes) (version 2) | ecosystem: Environmental > Aquatic > Freshwater > Lentic | place: Lake Erie, Canada...
CCCCCGCCGTACCGTGGTCGTCCCGGGCATCGGCCTGGTGAGCAAGCGGCAGCTCGTCTGCGAGTAATCGCAAATTGGGGTGGAAGGTCGGCCAATGGCTCACCGGCCTTCCACTTCAAATCACAGCACTTCGAGCACCAGCTCCATCGTCATCAACACGGGATTGTCGCCGCGCATCAGCCGGCCCTCGGCGATACCGCCGAGATAATCCACCAGCGCGACATCGAGTACAGCTTCCAGCTTGCCGTCCGCATTCGCTGCGACGGCGCCGGAGGTGATCGCCAGTTCGGTCGCGAACGGCACCACCTTGCGTCCGTCGGTAAAATGCGCGCCGATCGTGCTGCCGACGCCACCGTGAATCTGCGCGCGAAAGATGCCGCGCTGCCGGCAGAAATTTTCCAGCGCTGCCGCAAAATCCTGGTTCGGACGCAGACGCAGCGCAAACGCACGGCTCGGCGCATCGATCCCGGTGCGCGCCTCGGATGCCACCGGCCCGAACAATTTGAAATTGGTCTCGCTGTCAGGCGCAGCCGTAAACACAGCGCCATCGATCCCGAACGCGTCGACCGCAAACGGCTCGGCGACGAAACTCTCCTCGGGCAGGATGTGCCCGCCGTGAACACGGCCGTCGGTCTCGGTCCACAGGCCGTGGCAGTGAAAGAACGGCGCACCGTCGCGCTGGCCGAGCGTCAACGCAGCGCACTTCAATCGCGTGATCCCTTGCGGGCGAAAGGTGTCGCTGTAGAACGCGGCATTGGCGCCGTCCTTCGACAGCGCCGGCATCACATAGGCCAATGGCCCAAGCGCTCCCGAGCGCATGCTCAGCACGCCGCCGGCAAAGCCAGCCTCGGCAAAACCGCGCCGCGCGGCTTCCAGCAGCGGCAGGCCGGCCTGGAGCGTGAACGAGAACGCCCGCCCCCGCCCTTCGACCCACTGAATGCGCTCGGTTACCGGCGCGCCCGGTTGGGCGATGCTGCGCATCACGTGCCCGTCGATTTGGCGACGACTTCGAGTAATCCGCGCGCCTCGAGTTCGTCGCGCACCAGCCGCTTCGGAATCTTGCCGTAACCGGATTTCGGCAACGCCTCCCAGAAGAAGAAGCGCTTCGGCATCTTGTAGCGCGACACCTTCGGCAGCAGGAACGCCGCCAGTTCCGCCTCGCTCACGGCAGCAGCGCCCTCGCGCGCGACGCAGACGGCAACGCCGACCTCGCCCCAGAACGGGTCCGGTACGCCGAGCACCGCGACCTCGCCGATCGCGGGATGGGTCAGGATCTTCTCCTCGACCTCGCGCGGATAGATGTTCGAGCCGCCGGAGATGTACATGTCCGACGCCCGGCCGGTGATGTAGACGAAACCCTCCGCGTCCATGTGGCCGAGATCGCCGGTGCGGAACCAGCCGTCGCGGAACGCCTTCGCGTTGGCTTCGGGGTTGTCGTAATAGCCGGCGAACACGCCGGGACCGATGACGCAGATCTCGCCGGTCTCGAACGGCTTCAATTCCTGGCCGTCGTCGCCCTGAATCGAAACCTGCATGCCGGTGCGTTCGAAGCCGCAGGTGCCGATCCGCGCCGTCGGGCTGTCCTCGGGATCATGCAGGTTGGGCGGCAGAACCGTGATGTTGCCGGTGACCTCGCCGAGACCGAAATACTGCACCAGCACCGAGCCGAGCTTGTTCAGCGCGGCTTTCTGGTCCTCGCGGTACATCGGCGCACCGGCGTAGATGATGAAGCGCAGCGAAGAGTGATCGAATTTGTCGACCGCGGGATGCTCGACCATCATTTTCAGGATCGTCGGCACCGTGAAGATGTTGCTGACGCGATGGAGTTCGATCAGGCGGAATGCCTCGGCGATGTCGAACTTCTCCGACGGCAGCAGGATGGTCGGCACGCCGCGCGCGGTCTGCACCAGTTGATGAACGCCCGCGCCGTGCGACAGCGGCGCCACCACCAGCGACGCGTCCTGCTCGGTAGTGCCAGGCATCAGGTCGGCGAGATGATTGGTGATGACGAAGGCCATCTGGCCGTGGGTCAGCACCGCCGCCTTGGAACGGCCGGTCGTACCCGAAGTGAAGAAGAACCAGCAGGGATCGTCGTAGTCGACCGCCGTGTTGGCGACCGTGGCGCCTTTGTTCGCCGCGATCGCTTCCGTCACCGAGGTCTCGCCGAAATCGCCCTCGCCGATCCGCCAGATGAATTCGAGTGCGGGATTAGCCGCGGCCTTGGCATGGTCGGGAAAGTCACCATGGCAGAGAAACGCCTTGGCGCCGGAGGCCTGCGCCAGATAGGCGACCTCGTCAGGCATCAGGCGAAAGTTGGTGGGAACCCAGACCGCACCGAGACGAAAGGCCGCGAACATCGACCAGAACATTTCGTCGCCGTTCTTGGAATGGACGAGGATGCGGTCCCCCTTGACGACACCGCGCGCGGCCAAAGCCGCCGCCAGCGCCGAGACGGCGGCATCGATCTCGCGCCAGGTCCAGGATCTGTCGCCCCAGACGAAGCCCGGGCGATCGCCGTGACGCCGTGCATTCTGGGTCAGGAGATATGCCAGGTTCATCACCCGGCGCGACATCCGCGCCAGCCCTCCGCGCGGGGCGGAAGCGGCGGCAGCGCCGCTCACCGGCGTCCCACCCATACGCCTGCCGCCAGCAGCACCAGGCCGGCGACCCCAGCGACAATGCCATGCTTGGCGTGGATCTTGGTGACGCCCGCTTCATGTCCGGGGAAGAAGCCCGGCAACTGGTCGGCCGGCATCACGAAATAAACCGCGGCGACGATCAGCAGGACGATGCCGAGCACGGACAGGACGAGCTTCATGGGTTTCCTCTTCAACGCAGACGGGGGCTGTTGGTCGCCCCGGGGGCAAGCATGGTTTATCGCCATCCCGCAGCCTTCGGCAAGGGCCGCTTCTCCGACACGGGACGTGGCTGCGCCTTGTCGGGATTCGCGCTGCAACTCGATCTATTCAGCGCACGCCGGTGCCCTTGCAGCGCTGGCATTTGACGACGTTGTCGCCCTTTTTCACCAAGCCCTTGCCCTCGCAATTCTTGCATTTCTGCTTTTTCTTGATGTTGGGACCTTTTTCGTTGGACATGGCGTTCTCCTGACTGGTGCCGGAATCACCATACCACGCCATCGCGGCAAAACTGACAGGCCACACCATGAGCGACGTCATCGACAACAAGATTGACCAGCGTTTCGAACTCACGACCGAAGGCCACCTCGCCGCTGCCTATTACCAGCGCCGCGGCGGCGTGATCACATTCGAGCACACCGAAGTGCCGCCCGAGCTCGGCGGCAAGGGCGTCGGCTCCAAGCTGGTCAAGGGAGCGCTCGATCTGGTGCGAACCGAGGGGCTGAAGGTGGTCGCCGAGTGCCCGTTCGTCAAAGGCTGGATCGAGAAACACGCTGATTACGCCGACCTGCTGAAGTCCTGAGACGGCCGGCTACAGCGCCGCGTCGAGCTTCTGCAAGCCGTCGCGTGCGGTGCGCAGGCCCGGATTGATCTCGAGGGCCTTGCGGAAATCCGCAATCGCCCCCTGCTTGTCGCCGAGCCGCATCTTGGCCTGGCCGCGGTTGTTCCACGAATAGGCATCGGCCGGATCGTATTGCAGTGCCTTGTCGTAGTCGGCAAGGCCGCCTTTGTTGTCGCCCTGGTACAGACGGATCATGCCGCGGTTGCGCCAGCCCCGCGCGTCTGATGGCGCGATCCTGGCCGCCTCACCGTAATCGGCGGCGGCGCGGTCGAGCTGTTCGGTGTCGCGATAGACATTGCCGCGGTTGATATAAGCGAGCACGTCGGGCCTGAGCTTGATCTGGGCGTTGTAGTCGGCGAGTGCGCGGGTCATGTCGCGCTTGCGGTAATAGGCGAAGCCGCGATTGCCGTAGGCGCCGGCGAGCGACGGATCGAGTTTGATCGCGGTGGAGAAATCCGCCAGCGCCCGGTCGAGGTCGCCCTTGTTCAGCCAAGCGTCGCCGCGGTTGTTGTAGGCCAGCGCAAAGGACGGATCGATCCGGATCGCCTCGTCGTAATCGGCCATCGCGCGGTCGAAGTCGCGTTTGAAGGCGTAGACGCGGCCACGGTTGCTGTAGGCGCAGGCATAGGCCGGATCGAGCCGGATCGCCTCGTTGAGGTCGGACATCGCGGACTCGAAATCGCGCTTCTCGGTCAGGCCATGGCCGCGGTTGCAATAAGCGCCGGCAAGCCGCTTGCCGGTCTCGGCCCTGGTGTCGATCACCGCACTGCAGGCCGTCACCCGGTCGCCGGGGGCCGTCGTCGCGCCGATGCAGGTCTGCCAATTCTGGTCGCCTTCGGCGGAGGCCGCAGGCGGCGGGGCGAGCATGACGGCGGCGCCGAACAGCGACGCGGTCAGATGGGGCAAATGGCGCATGCAGCAAAGTCCTGGTGAGCAAATGTCACCGTTCGTCGCCGGTTTGCATCGACGGGTTCACACGCCTACATGAACGGAGTGAATCATTCGAAACGATCAAGGGAACGCCCCATGGCCGACGTCCGGGACAACAAGGCCCAAAGCCGCTTCGAACTCGATGCCGAAGGCGCTGTCGCATTCGCGAACTACCGCCTGACGCCATCGGCCGTCGTCATTACCCATACCGAGACACCCCACTCCCTGCGCGGCCGCGGCATCGCGTCCGAACTGGTCAAGGGCGCGCTGGAGCTGATCAGGGCTGACGGGCGGAAGGTCGTAGCGGGATGTTCGTTCGTCGTGGACTATCTCGAAAAGCATCCCGAGACCGCGGATTTGACGGCGTAGCCGGCCAGCGAGGCTGGCCACGCCGTCGAGCGCTTACACGATCTTGATCGACATATCCGGCAAACCGTCCAGCTTGCAGAGCAGCACATCGCCCTTGACGACGGGGCCGACATTCTCCGGCGTACCGGAATAGATGATATCGCCGGCCTTCAGCTCGAAAGCCTCCGACAGTTTGGCGATCTGTTCGGCCACGCTCCAGATCATGTTCTTCAGATCCGAGTTCTGCTTCACGGTGCCGTTGATCGCAAGCGAGATCGCGCCCTTCTCGAAGTGCCCGGTCTTCGATGCCGGATGGATCGGGCCGATCACCGCGGCATGATCAAAGCTCTTGCCGATCTCCCACGGCTTTTTCTCCGCCGCCATGCCGTTCTGCAGGTCGCGCCGGGTCATATCGAGACCGAGCGCGTAGCCGTAGACGTGCTCGAGCGCCTTGTCGGCCGGAATGTTACTGCCGCCCGATTTCAGCGCCGCCACCAGTTCGACCTCATGGTGATAGTTCTTGGTCAGCGACGGATAAGGATGGTTGGCGACGGCGCCGACCGCGACGTTCTGGATCGCGTCGGTCGGCTTCTGGAAGAAGAACGGCGGCTCGCGGGTTGGATCCGAACCGCGCTCGATCGCATGCGCGGCGTAATTGCGCCCGATGCAATAGATGCGGCGGACTTGAAACACCTCGGTCTCGCCGACGATCGGGATCGTGGTGGCCGGCACCGCAAACATCGCCTTCGGGCCGGCCTGCGCGGCCGCTGGGTTGCCCTGCACGGCGGTGCCCGCCAGCGCCAGCGCTCCGGATGCCAGGATGGTCCTGCGATCGACGTTCGTCATGGGCGTCTCCTTATCGATTCTTGTTGTTGGTTTTCGTTTGGCGGCATCACGAAAAAGGCCCGCGAGATCGCGGGCCTTTGCCGTGCCTCGGTCAGCAGATCAGTGCTTGATTTCCGGCGGCAGCTTGCCGCCATTCGCGGCCAGCTTGGTCATGACCTGCTTGTGCAGCCAGATGTTCATGCTGGCCGAGTCGTTGCTGTCGCCGGTGTAGCCGAGCTCCTTGGCCAGCTCCTTGCGCGCCGCAAAGCTGGAGTCGATGTCGAGCGCCTTCATCAGGTCGACGATCGAGGTACGCCACTCCAGCTTCTCGCCCTTTGCCGCCACCGCCTTGTCCAGGATCGGCGCGACGTCGACGGTCTGCGCAGGGGCAGCCCCGGACGCTGCTCCACCCGCCGCTCCGCCGGCCGGAGCGGCACTGCCACCCGCGGGCGCGGCCTCAGCCTTGGTGCCGAAGATCGCGCTCATGATTTTTCCGAAAATACTCATCGTTCGCTCCCAATGAACTTGAAGATCAGGTGGTGGTCTGCCGCACTTTTCGACCGGCAATATCTCGCCGCGCCGCAACCGAGTTTACCGGGACCGGCCCTGCTTGCCAATCCAACATTCACCGAAGCGTGAGTGTGTTTCGCTTTCTTTGGGAGTACGCTGTCGGCTCAGCTCGCGACACGGCCAGTTCCTAATCTGTCTGCGCGTCTGGTCTGATCGTGATCATTTTTGGAAACGGCACGTTTGCGCGCCCGCAATGGCGCGAAATGTACCGCCAAAGGGAGACGACGACCATGGCCACCTCGTACCAAGGGAATGTCACATCTCTGACGCAGAGCGGACAAGATGCCGCAGCCGCGCCAGTGATCCGAACCATCGGCTTCTCCGACCTGCAACGAGCTTTGCGGCTCGGCTGGGAAGACTTCAAGGCGGTCCCAAGCCACGCCATCATCCTCTGCGTGATCTACCCCGTCCTCGGACTGGTGCTGGCGCGCACCGTGCTAGGCTATTCGGTCCTGCCACTGCTGTTTCCTCTCGCCGCCGGCTTCGCCCTGCTCGGCCCGTTCGCGGCCCTCGGTCTTTACGAGTTGAGCCGCCGCCGCGAGAAAGGCGAACAGGAACCGTCGGCTTCCGATGCACTCGACGTGCTGAACTCACCATCCTTCGGCGCGATGCTCGGCCTCGGCGCGCTGCTGCTGGCGTTGTTCGTGACCTGGGTTGCCACCGCGCAGGCGATCTACACGGCGGCGTTCGGCTATGAAGGCGTCAACGGAATTTCCGACTTCGCCACGCGCGTGCTGACCACACCGCAAGGCTGGTGGCTGATCATCGTCGGCTGCGGCGTCGGTTTCCTGTTTGCGCTGGTCGCGCTTTGCGTCAGTGTGGTGTCGTTCCCGCTGATGCTCGACCGTCATGCAGGCGCCGGCGAGGCGATGGTGACGTCGTTGCGCGCGGTCGCACGCAATCCGGTACCGATGGCGGCCTGGGGATTGATCGTCGCGGCGCTGCTCGTGGCGGGAACGCTGCCGTTCTTCCTTGGTCTCACCGTCGTCATTCCGCTGCTCGGGCACGCCACCTGGCACCTCTACAGGGAAACGATCGAGCCCGAACTCAACCCGCAGCCGCTGCCGCCGCGAACCCCACGCGAGCGCCGGCCCGCCGCTGATTTTCCGGCCAATCTGTTTCCGTGGCGGCGCAAAGATAGCTGAGGCGGATAGCTGAGGCGGTGACTGTCGCGAACTGGGCCGCCGGTCAGTTCCTGACTGGCGGTCTTGCACCGCGACGTTTGGACGGCGACAACGTCGTCCGGCTGCCCATGAATTGGGCGGCATTGCACGCCTGCACGCGCAATGATCATACAAGTGGAAAAGCCTTGTTTTGGCCGCTCTTGCCTCGAACATTCGATATGGTTTCGAGACTAACGTCGATAGTGACTCGACTTGGAACCCACTTGGGAGCGCGCGACGGTATGAGCTTTTGTCTTTCGTTCCCTCGCCGGCCGCTGCGTGCGGCCGCGTTGGCCGCTTTCGTGCTGGTAGCGGCTGCGCCAGCAGTCGCCGCCCCCTGCGGCAGTGGCACGTTCGAGGCCTGGCTCGAGGACTTCAAGAAGGAAGCCGCAGCTAAGGGAATCTCGGCCGCCGCGATTCAGGCCGGCCTGACCGGCGTCACCCTCGATAATGCGGTGCTGACGCGCGACAAGTCGCAGAAAGTGTTTACGCAGACTTTCGAGGAATTTTCCGGCCGGATGGTGCCGCCCCGGATGGCGCGCGGCTCCAACATGCTCAAGCAATACGGGTCGGTGTTGTCGCGGATCGAACAGACCTATGGCGTGCCGCCCGAGGTGATCGTCGCGATCTGGGGCCTGGAGACCGATTTCGGCGTCAACATCGGAAAATTCGCGACGATGCGCTCGCTGGCAACGCTGGCCTACGATTGCCGACGCTCCGATACCTTCAAGGCGGAATTGATGGATGCATTGCGCATCGTCGAGCGCGGCGATATCGCGCCGCAGGAAATGCGCGGCGCCTGGGCCGGCGAAATCGGCCAGACCCAGTTCATGCCGTCGTCCTACGTCAAGTACGCCGTCGATTTCGATGGTAATGGCCGCCGCGACCTGCTGCGCAGCGTGCCGGACGTGCTGGCCTCGACAGCGAACTTTCTCGCCGGCTATGGCTGGCAGAAGGGCAAGGACTGGCAACCCGGCGCGCCGAATTTTGCGGTGATCCAGCAGTGGAACAAGAGCGAGGTCTACGCCAAGACCATCGCCTATTTCGCCACCCAGCTCGCCCGGGCGCCGTAACCCCTCAGGCAAATGCATCGCGCGTTGCGTGTGGATCGGTGAATCGAGCAGGCGCAGGAGCGACGACTCTCATCGCGCGTCAGCGGCCACGACATCCGGTTGCGCAACTTCACTGCACAGTCAGGACGCAAAGGAATCGGGCCATTTCTTTCGCCCAGGTCGCAGTGATGCTCGCCCATGGCGATTCGCGCTCGCGCCGGGCAAGGCCACCCGGTTCGCCGTAAAGGCCCGATCCTCACGCGCTTCCTCGGGCGGCGGAGTATCTTTCCCCAGCCTAAAGAGTGATTTTATATTCACTTAATGAGAAGTGGCTGCATGCGAATCATGCATGCAAAAATTCCAAGAACAGGGCCAGAAACGGCATTTTCGGTCGTATTGGCACCGCTGACCTCAAATAAAGCTGGTCCGATTTCCATTTTCCCTTCCAGTAAAGTCCATGTCGAATTTGCGACCGTACCGCTGTTTTACTAGCACTTTCGCGTTACCTCCGTTCGCACAGCGCGGTCCCCGTTAGTCTATCGGGCAGCCATGCCGAAAGGTTAATCATTCCCTACCCGTGCCATGCGTTTTAGGTTTAGCTGCACCGCAACATCGGAACTTCTGCAATGCGGCATACCGCTCTATATTCATTTCAACGATGAGGCTTTCCTCCAAGAGCTGAACCGTAACTACAAGGAGACTACCATGCTTCTCTCGCTCATCCGCATGATCCAGGCGTTCCGGGACTATCAGCGCAATGTCAGCGAACTGTCCCAGCTCAGCGATCGCGAACTGGCCGATATCGGCCTCGATCGCTCGGACATTCCGCGCGTTGCAGCCGGGACCTTCAACGGCTGATTGCCCTTAAGCCGTCAGATCTGACGAACGGATAACGCCCGCCTCGCTGCGGGCGTTGTCGTATCCGGGGGCACCACCCGACTAAAACGCTGTAGCGCTCCCAGACGCTGGTGCACTCGCGGCGAAAACGCGCTAACCCTGCGCGCATGATTTCCAACACCTCCCAGACTGACACCGTCCACGTCATTGGCGGCGGCCTTGCCGGTTCGGAAGCCGCCTGGCAGATCGCCAATGCCGGCATCCGCGTGATCCTGCACGAGATGCGGCCCCTGCGGATGACCGAGGCGCACAAGACCGAGGGGCTGGCCGAACTGGTCTGTTCCAATTCGTTCCGCTCCGATGACGCCGCCAACAACGCGGTCGGCCTGCTGCATGCCGAGATGCGGCGGCTCGGCTCGCTGATCATGCGCTCCGCCGATGCCAACCAGGTGCCTGCCGGCGGCGCGCTGGCGGTCGATCGCGACGGCTTTTCGGCCGCCGTCACCAAAGCGCTGCACGACCATCCCCTGATCGAGATCGACCGCGCCGAGATCTCCGGCCTGCCGCCGGCGGAATGGGGCAACGTCATCATCGCGACTGGCCCCCTCACCTCGGCGCCGCTGGCGGACGCCATCCGCGAGCTGACCGATGAGAACGCGCTGGCGTTCTTCGATGCCATCGCCCCGATCGTGCACAAGGATTCCATCGACATGTCGGTGGCGTGGTTTCAGTCGCGCTACGACAAGGTCGGGCCCGGCGGCACTGGCGCCGATTACATCAACTGCCCGATGACCAAGGAGCAGTATGAGGCCTTCGTTACCGCGCTGATCGAGGGCGAGAAGGTCGACTTCAAGGATTGGGAGACCAATACGCCCTATTTCGACGGCTGCCTGCCGGTCGAGGTGATGGCCGAGCGCGGACCCGAGACGCTGCGATACGGACCGATGAAGCCGATCGGGCTGACCAACCCGCACAATCCGACCGTCAAGGCCTACGCCATCGTCCAGCTCCGCCAGGACAACAAGCTCGGCACGCTCTACAACATGGTCGGCTTCCAGACCAAGCTGAAGCATGGCGCGCAGCAGCGCGTATTCCGCACCATCCCGGGCCTCGAAGGCGCCGAATTCGCCCGGCTCGGCGGCCTGCATCGCAACACCTTCCTGAACTCGCCCAAACTGCTGGACGGCCAGTTGCGGCTGCGCGCCCAGTCGCGGCTGCGCTTTGCCGGCCAGATGACCGGCTGCGAGGGCTATGTGGAATCCGCCAGCGTCGGGCTGATCGCCGGCCTCTATGCCGCGGCCGATGCGCGTGGGCAACAGCTCTCGTCGCCGCCCGCGACCACAGCGCTGGGATCCCTGCTCGGCCATATCACCGGCGGCCACATCGAGGCCGTCGACACCGGCGAGACGATCGAGCCAGGTCCACGCTCGTTCCAGCCGATGAACATCAATTTCGGCCTGTTCCCGCCTTTGGCTGTCATGCCGACCAAGAAGGCGGACGGCACCCGGCTGCGCGGCAACGAGAAGACGGTCGCCAAGAAGCAGGCGATGAGCGCCCGCGCGCTCGCCGATCTCGACCGCTGGATCGCCGATCATCTGCGCGTAGCGGCGGCGGCGTAACATCATGGCTCTGCGAGGGGATGACGCCGCGGTTCTGTCGGCGCGGTGGACCGAAGGCGTGCTGCTGAAGCGCGACGTGTTTTCGACCGTCGAGCGTGGACGTTTTCGCACCGACAGCGGCGAAGTCGACGGCGTGCTGCGGCGGCTCGACCAGGTGCCGTTCTGGTCCTATGTGGTAGCCCGCCATTTGTTCGCCCGCGAACGCAAGGCGCTGACGCTGGCGCGAGACCTCAACGTCGGTCCAAAGCTGCTGTGGGCCGGACGCCAGGCGCTGGTGCGCGGCT
>Ga0209023_10007548_pt1 | contig 11105 bp, 10 predicted proteins | sample LakOneMetagenome_FD_187468 | JGI IMG/M metagenome (GOLD analysis project Ga0209023, IMG submission 187468) | Freshwater and sediment microbial communities from Lake Erie, Canada (SPAdes) (version 2) | ecosystem: Environmental > Aquatic > Freshwater > Lentic | place: Lake Erie, Canada...
CGAATTAGCGATCGCCACCTCAGTCTGCTCCCGCGTACGGGTCTTGGCCCAATACGAGTCGTTCTCAAGAAACGACTGGATGGCGTCTACGTCGAGACGTGATTTGTCGGTTTCGATCGTGAATCTGTCTTTAACCAAATGCATACAACAAAACAATTATAAACGATGCTCTAGAAACTCGTCGATCTCGCCATCGGACTGGAGAATAACTATATTTTTATTCGGAAACCTTTCAAATTCGGCAAGGATCTCGGGCTTTTTCTTTTTGGGGAAATTCCAAACCCAGAGTAGGAACTCAAGATTGAACTTCTCCGAACAGCCGACGGCCATTTCGGGGCGGGTTTGGCCGCGATATTGCCAGTTGCGTTTGAGCACGCGAAAGACGCAAGTTGTCCGCGGAATATCGAGGAATATTACTGTGTCGCATGCGTTCAACCGCATTGTGCGGGTTCCGCCGTAGTTGCCGTCCATGATCCACGATTCGCCTTTTATGAGAGTCGCTACGGTTTCTTCCCATTCTTCTTTTGGCGGTTCGACCCAATTCGGCCGCCAATAAAGCTGGTCGAGATGGATGACGTCGATGCCGACAGCATCGCCGAGGCGTCTGGAAAATGTCGATTTCCCTGATCCGCCAGAACCGATGACAAGCACCTTTTTCATATACCGAGAACGCTTCGACAGCGGCTGCTAAATCCGGCGGTCGCGGCTTGTGGATACTTTTTCGCGATCAGGCGGAGTTCGTCAAGCAACTCGGGCGAGTCTTTGGCGACCTTGGCAGCAACGGTCATAGAAAAGACTCTGACCGCGACCGGCTCAGCCGGATCCGCAAGCAGGTTGTAGCAAGCGTCAAAGATGCGCCCCTGGTAACGCTTTGGGATCTCAACATACTGAAACAGCCGTGCGACGTTTCGCCGGACAGCAACGTGAGCGTCATCGCGTTCAAGCTGCTTAATAAGTACGTTGAAATATGGCTTGACAAGGTCAGGATGACGCTCGATACAATAGCTCACCGGCCATGCCGCCCGCTGCGACACACGATAAACAGATCCCAGAAACAGGCGCATCAACTCAGCAAACCGTTCGGGGTCATCGCCGACGTATTCGACGATCTTCGCGGTCTGTTCTTTTGAATGTTCGGCAAGCAATGCCTCGCAAATGTCCATTAAGTAAAGCTAAAAACTAAAAGTGGAACGTCATTCTCCACTTTTAGTTTTTAGTTATTAACTTTTAACTAATTTGATAGAACGCCTTTCGGCCCTGATATCTTGCGGAATCGCCAAGGTCCTCTTCGATGCGGAGAAGCTGATTGTATTTAGCGATCCGGTCGGAGCGGCAGAGGCTGCCGGTTTTGATCTGGCCGGCGTTGGTGGCGACGGCGAGGTCGGCTATGAAGCTGTCTTCGGTCTCGCCTGAGCGGTGCGAGATGACGGCGGTCATGTTGTGCGTTTTCGCAAGTTCAATGGCGTCAAGCGTTTCGGTCAGCGTGCCGATCTGATTCACCTTGATAAGGATCGAGTTTGCTGCACCAGTGTCGATTCCCTTTTGCAGGAATTTGACGTTCGTCACAAACAGATCGTCTCCGACGAGTTGGACCTTGTCACCGACCTTCTTGGTCAGGTTTCGCCAACCGTCCCAGTCGTTTTCGCCCATGCCGTCCTCGATCGAGATGATCGGATATTTCGAACACCAATCGGTCCAGTAATCGGCCATTTCTTCCGAAGTCAGTTCGCGATTGTCGCTCTTTTTGAAGATGTATTTGCCGTCTTTGAAAAATTCGCTTGCCGCAGGATCGAGAGCGATCATTACGTTCTCGCCGGCTTTGTAACCGGCTTTGTCGATGGCTTCGAGAATGGTTTCAACGGCCTCGTCGTTGGATTTCAGGTTCGGGGCAAAACCGCCTTCGTCACCGACGGATGTCGAATAGCCACGAGATTTAAGCACGCCTTTGAGGGTGTGAAATATCTCGGCACCGGTGCGCAGTGCGTCGGAGAAATTCTCGGCACCGACCGGCATCACCATAAACTCCTGAAAATCGACGTTATTATCCGCATGAGCTCCGCCGTTGAGGATGTTCATCATCGGAACGGGCAGCGTTTTAGCATTGGCTCCGCCGAGGTAGCGGTAGAGCGGAATTTCCAGCGTCGCGGCGGCCGCGCGGGCATTTGCCATCGAGACGGCGAGAATGGCGTTTGCACCGAGCCTCGATTTGTTGTGCGTGCCGTCGAGGCCGATCATTGTCTCATCGACGAGAGTTTGATCGAGAGCGTCGAGGCCTTCAAGCTCGCGAGAGATCGTTTCGTTGACATTTTCGACCGCCTTCAAAACGCCTTTGCCAAGGTAACGGTATTTGTCTTCGTCGCGAAGTTCGACCGCCTCGTTTTCGCCCGTCGATGCACCGCTCGGCACAGCCGCACGTCCTTGCGTACCGTCCTCGAGAATGACCTCGGCCTCAATTGTCGGATTGCCTCGTGAATCCAAGATCTCGCGTGCCCAAACTTGTTCGATAAAACTCATTTTGATTTTTCTCCTAATACATTTTTAACGCAAAGTCGCTAACGGGCAAAGACGCAAAAGAAAACAATTGGCAGGAATTCTCAGGTTCCCTTTTTTTATCTTTGCGTCTTCGCTACTTTGCGACTTTGCGTTGAAATTCCTACTTCTGAAAACTAATAATATCGTCGAGTGTACCAAAATAAACCGTCGTCTTTGACTGGGCGATCGCACCTCCCGAATAGCCGGTGTCGAGCCGTGTCACCTCGCCGCCATTCTTTGAAACGCGGCAGAGAGCATCGAGGGTCATCGATTCTTCGTCAATGAAGTATATGTTCGCCTCGTCCACAACGACGGGCTTAAGTGAAAACGTTTTGACTACCGTGACCGGCGTTCCGCCATTTTTCGAAACCCTTTGCAGAGCCCAACGCGAATTCCCTTTTGAGCGAAAACCAAAGAACAGGTCGTCACCGCTTTGCGCCAATTCATCGACGCCCTCGTCGCTGCCGCCCTGAAAAATGATCTGTGGGGCACCGCCAGATTTCGCCTGTTTTACGACACTATCGACCGTCTTCCAATATACAAATTTATCATCCGCGACGACATTTCCGGGTACATTCTGCTGATCCGCAAAGACCGAAGACTTTCCGCCGCTCTTGGGAGCCGAATATATAGGTTTAGGGACCGACGGCGTGCCGGGCGAATAATAACCGTGATTTGTCCAATAAATCCGCTCGTTATCGACCGTCATGTCAATGCCGATGCCAACATTTTCACTGACGACCGTTTCTGCCGTTCCGCCATCTTTTGCGAGACGCAGGATGTTGCCGCCGGCGTTCCAATAGACGTATTTTTCATCGGTCGCAAGACCGCCTTGTTCGGATTGAGGCATTCGTTTGCCGTCGTCGAGAACTGTCACCGCTCCGGTCGCAAGGTCAACTTTTCGCAGGCCGTTGGTGCCTTCGTTTGCGTCGGCAATGGTCCCGCCGATGATAACGTAAGCAAATTTATCGTCAACCGCGATGTTTGAGATGTGCGAAAGTTTTTGCTCTTTTCCGGCGATCTTTTTGCCCTTTACCCACTGCGGGCTATTGCCCGTCTGCCCGCAACCTATGGCGATGAACGCAAGTGCGACAAGGGCGGTCAAAGACCTTCGGCTGGCTTCGAATGTTTTCATTATCCTTCTAATTCGTGTCCCGGAATTCGAAAGATAAATTTATCGTTAATTGCGTGGAAAAACAACGCGGCGGGATTGAAGCACACTTCACGTTGAAGTCGCGGTCATTTTGACCTGCGTGATGCGGCGTTTTTCGACCTTTTGGACGGTAAATGTATGGCCGTTGAACGCCACGGTTTCGCCCTCGCCCAGGATCTCGCCGGCCTCGGACATGAGAAATCCGGCTATTGTCGTATAGCTTTCCGAGATCGGCAGGCTCATCTCTAAACGCCGGTTCAGATCGCGAACGGCGAGGCCGCCGTCGAGGATGTAGCTTCCGTCGGTTTGATCCTTGATCTGTTCGTTGACTTCTTCGTCGTGCTCGTCCGAGATGTCACCGACGATCTCTTCGAGCAGATCTTCGAGCGTGATAATACCCTCGACGCCGCCATGCTCGTCTACAACAAAACCGAAGTGAAACTTTTCCTTCTGCATTTGCCGCAAAACGTCCTCGAGGTGAGCCGTGTCGACGACGTAATTCGGTTTGTGCAGCACCTCGGCTAGCTTAAAGCTCTTTGTCCGTTTGGAATATGCGACCAGATCTTTGCTGTGAACAAAACCGGCGATGTCGTCGAGCGAATCTCGATAAACCGGAAGGCGCGAATAGCCGTGTTCCTGAAAGGCCGCCGCGATCTCGTCAAACTTACTCGATTCGGGGATCGCAACGATCTCGGTCCGAGGGATCATCGCTTCTTTGACCGTCGTCTCAGAGAATTCGAAAACCTTGTTGATCAGCGTCTGTTCTTCAGCATTTATTTGGCCGCCTTGCTGTGAGAGGTTTATGAGTTGGCGAATCTCGTCTTCGGTGTAAACCGAAGCGTGCTCCAGTGAAGATGTCAGCCCGAGAATGCGTCCGACGAGTTTGCCGGAGTGATTCAACACCCACAAAAAGGGTGAAAAGATGAGCGCAAATAATTCGAGCGGCCGCGAAGCGAGAACGGCGAGTTGTTCGGAGCGTTCAAGGGCGAACATCTTCGGCACCAGTTCGCCCAATACTACGTGCAAAAATGTAACTGCGGCAAACGAAATGACGATCGCGGTTCCGTGGGCGATGTACGCGACCGAGGTCTCACCCGCGATTGATTCGGCGACCGGCCATAAAATTCGGGCAATCGTCGGTTCGCCGATCCACCCCAAGGCTAGCGATGCGAGCGTCACGCCAAGTTGAACCGCCGAGATAAACCGCGTCGGATGATCGAGCAGGCGTATCGCAGCGATCGCGCCGCCGTTGCCTTCGTCAGCGAGCTTCTGAACGCGCGTTTTTCGCACCGAAACCAGAGCGAATTCGGACGCGACAAAAAACGCATTGAGCCCGACGAGCACAAATATCGCCGCAATGTCGATAAGTGCCTCGCTCAGCGTGATCGCGTCGACAGTCTCTGAATGTTGGAGGAAAAGCAGGATGCTACTAGCGGGGTCGTCCATTATCTGTGGCTAATTTACTAAAACGAACAGTCGCGAAAGCCGCGCATATTTCTAAATTCTGACCTGACCGGCCAATTTGTTTGGAGTATAGCATAGATCGCCTATTTTTCAGCCACGAAGTTTTCGGCGTGGTGAGCGTCGATCATCTCGTCGATCATCATCCGGCACGAACCGCACCCGAGCCCCGCGTTGCAGATCGCGGAAACGTCGTCGACCGAATCGGCTGAATTTTCGCGAATTACTTGGTCGATACAGTCCTCGGTGACGCCAAAACATGTACAGATGAGCGCCTTTTCGCCAGCGAATTCCTCGATCCGCGACACTCGAAAATCGGACAGGGCGGAATGTATAGCTTGAAAACACGCCTCAACACAATCGCGACGGCCGTCCGCATTCGCGCCCAATACGCTTTTGATCGTTGCGGACAGTTCATAGTTGTGTAGTCCGTGAAGGTCTGTTAGGCGACGTCCAATCAGGTTTTCGCTCAACCCATCGGCCGCCACAAGCATATAGCCACAACCATTGGACCTAAAGCCAACGTCATTTATAAGCGCGGTTTCGACATCGATATCGAGGCTAAATCGGATAAATGAGCCGCAGCTAAAGCTCGCTCCCGTGCCGACACCGCTTGCAGTCGGTAACGGCTTGGCGTGCTGAATATCGGCTAGCCGTTCGGCAATGTTTACAGGATAAACCACGCCTTTGATGTTAAACGGTATCGTGCGAATCGCAAATCGCAGCTAATTCGCGTTTACAATTCACGCACAACAATCTACGATTGATTTGATATGCACGTCCGCTTTTTTTGCCTTTTACTATTCGCCTCTTGCCTGCCGGCGGCCTGCCAGCGTGCGGCCGCGCCGGTCGCGGTTTCGAACCGTCCGGTCTCGATCAACGACGTGCCGCAAAAGGACGTTCCGCTGTCGACTAAACCGCTTGCCGAGATGTCCTGGACGCTCGCCGATGGCACGAAACAAACTTTAAAAGATCTTGCCGGAAAAGCCGTGATCCTCGATTTTTGGGCGACTTATTGCCCGCCGTGCCGTGAGGAAATACCGCATCTTAATTCACTCCTGGCAAAAAACGGTGGTGACAACCTCGTTATAGTCGGCCTAAACGTCGGCGGCGACGAAGACAAGCCCGAGATCCCCGCATTCGTCAAACAAACTAAATTCGATTACCCGATCGCCTTCCCGGAGGACGATCTGATCAAATTCGTATTTGCCGGACGCGACGATATTCCTCAAACGATCGTCGTGGATCGAAACGGTCGCGTGGTGACAAAGATCATCGGCTTTAGCCCGAGGATCGCCGCCGAACTCGACGAAGCCGTTGCAAAAGCACTTTCCGCACAATAAGGCCCTTTATGAGAGACATTCCGGTTGGCAACGGCAGTTTGCTGGTTAATTTTGACGATAAATATCAGATCCGAGACATTTATTTTCCACACGCCGGGCAGGAGAATCATACCGAAGGATTTCCATTTAGGTTCGGGGTCTGGGTCGACGGGGTGTTTTCATGGGTCTTTGATGATGGCTGGAACCGTGATCTCAGATATTTGCAGGGAACTCTTGTAACCAACGTAACGCTAACCAACGACAGAATCGCCGTTAAGATCGTCTGCAGCGACACGGTTGCGGGGCGAGAGAACATATATCTTCGCCGAATAATTGTAACCGATACGAGCGGCACATCGCGGGAAGTCCGTGTGTTTTTGCACCACGACTTTCGTATTTATGAGAATAAGGTCGGCGATACGGCTTTTTTCGATCCGGACAATCGGGCGATCGTTCACTACAAAAAACACCGATATTTTCTCATCAACACGCAACCGGGCTTCGATTCATTTGCCACCGGAAGAAAGGCGTTTGGCAAAAACGAAGGCACGTGGCGTGATGCCGAGGACGGCAATTTGCAGGGAGGACCGATCACCGAGGGCTCGGTCGATTCGACGATCGGCGTTCATTTCCGGCTCGATGCAAATGCATCTCACGAATTCTACTATTGGATCGCCGCCGCCGCGTCTCACCGGGAAGTCGACAAACTAAATAGCCACGCACTAGAACGCGGCCCTGAGAAATATTTTAGCGAGACCGAAGAACACTGGCGTTCATGGGTCAACAAAAACGACATCGATTTCGCCGATCTGCCCGAAGACCTCGTTCGCTTTTACAAACGCTGTCTACTCACCATCCATACGCAGATCGACCACGACGGAGCGATCATCGCCGCCAACGATTCCGACGTTTCGGAACGGGCGACCGACAATTACAGTTATTCGTGGATGCGTGACGGTTCGTTTGTGGCAAACGCATTAGACAGTACCGGTTATCCGGAAATCAGCCGTAAATTCTTCGAATTTTGTGCTAAATGCATGCACCCAAACGGTTATTTTTTCCAAAAATATAACCCTGACGGCACGCTCGGTTCGAGCTGGCATCCGCGTTGGGACAGCTATCGAAATATCCCGATGGTTCCGATCCAGGAGGACGAAACCGCTCTCGTTCTATGGGCGTTGTGGCGTCATTTTGAGAAGGACGGTGATGTAGAGTTCGCTAAATCTCTGTACGAGTCGATGATCGTTCCTTGTGCGGACTTTATGCTCGAGTTTCGCGACCCCAACACAAAACTGCCAAATCCAAGCTGGAATCTGTGGGAAGACCGCCTCGGCGTCCATACATTTACTTGTTCGACCGTCGTTGCCGGATTGCGTGCGGCCGCGAATTTCGCGCGAACATTCAACGAGCCTGAACGGGCAGAAACGTATGAACGCGCCGCGGGCGAGATCGTCGAGGCAATGCGAGAGCATTTATATAGCGATCAGCTCGGACGCTTTTTGCGGTCGTTACAGGCGAATGGCGATGAATTGACTCCGGACCAGACGATCGATGCATCGCTTTTCGGCGTTTTCTATTTCGGTTGTTTTGATGTGAACGACCTGATCGTCGAAGGCACGATGAGAGCGGTCGAGGAAAATCTGACGAATAACACCGAATTCGGCGGGGTCGCGCGGTTTCAGAATGATGATTACATGCGGGTCGCCGACAGCGTTACGGGTAATTCGTGGTTCATTTGCACGATATGGATCGCCGAATACTACCTGGCCAAAGCAACCGCCAAAAGCGATCTCGCCCGGGCTCTGGAGATATTGCAATGGGTGCATGACCGCGCTTTGCCCTCGGGCGTGCTTGCCGAACAGGTCAATCCGCTCACTGGCGAAGACCTTTCTGTTTCGCCGCTGACGTGGTCGCATTCGACGTTCGTAACGGCTGTAAACAGTTATCTCACGAAACTTGCCTCGTTCGGGCAATGATTTGGTCTGACCTTTCGCGTCTCTGCGACTTTGCGTTAAAATCTATTTAATGCGAAAAGCAAAGATACTCGCGACGCTCGGACCTGCGTCGAACACTCAACCAATAATCGAAACAATGATCGGTGCCGGACTAAACGCTGTTCGGATCAACATGTCGCACGGCACGCTGGATGAACACGCTCAGACGATCGCCAACGCCCGTGCTGCAGCCGCCGCTCTCGACAAGCCTTTGTCGATCCTCGTCGACCTTTCCGGCCCGAAGATCCGCACCGGCAAACTGGTAAAAGGTGCGAGCGTCGTTCTGCACGAAGGCGACCTTTTTGCCATTACGACACGTGAGATCGATGGCGACGCCCACATGGTCGGAACCAACTACGATGGCCTGCCCGGCGTGGTCGAGACCGGAGCACGCATCCTCATCGACGACGGTGCGATCGAATTGATAGTTGAGTCAAAGACCGAAGCGACCATCAATTGCCGCGTTATTGTTGGAGGCGTTTTAAGCGAACGCAAAGGCATCAATCTGCCGAACACAACGCTGCCGATACCGTCGATGACCAAGAAAGATCACGCCGATCTCGAATGGGCAATGACGCAGAATGTCGATTACATCGCACTCTCGTTCGTCCGCACCGCCGACGATTGCCGTGAAGCAAAAGAAAAGATAAAAGCGCTAAACAAACGCAAACTCGGCCGGCCGCTGCTGGTGGCAAAGATCGAAAAAAGCGAGGCTATATCCAATCTCGACGCCATCATCGCCGAAACCGACGGCCTCATGGTCGCCCGCGGCGATCTTGGCGTTGAAACAAGCGTCGAACTCGTGCCTGTTTATCAAAAACTGATCATCGAAAAGGCCGTGACGAACGACAAATTTGTCATTACAGCGACGCAGATGCTTCAATCGATGATCGACAACCCGTTTCCTACGAGAGCCGAGGCTTCGGACGTTGCGAACGCCGTCTGGGACGGCACCGACGCCGTGATGCTTTCTGCCGAGACGGCATCCGGACATTATCCGGTCGAATCGATCAAAACAATGGTCCGCATCATCGACGCCGCCGAAACGATCAGTCCAGCGCAGCTTAAAAAACCGATCAAGTTTTCCCAGGCACCGTCGGGCCGCACGAGCCAAGCACTATGCAAGGCCGCCGCCTACGCCGCAAAAGAGATGATGACCGAAAAGGTCGCGGTCTATACCGAGTCGGGGTTGATGGCTCGCCGCCTCTCGACCGTTCGTTCCGGATTGCAAACGTTTGCTCTTACGACCTCCCAGGATGTGAGAAATCAACTTTCCTTGATCTGGGGCGTCCGTCCGTTTTTTCATGACGATCTCGGGCTGGCTGACGAGGTCGAATCGATCGGCGACACGACCATGTTCGATCTGATGAAAAGCAGTCCAGACAAGACCGGCGACCTGTTAAAGGTTGGTGAAAAGACGTTAATAGATGCGGGCGTCGTCACTCCGGGCGAAACGATTATCATGATGGCCGGACGTTTATCTGGTCAGGGGCTTTCGAGCTCTGTAATTGTGTGGTCGATCGGCGAGAGTATTCCGCGAAGGTAGGTTTAAGCTAACGCCAGTCCGGTGGTTCGACGGGCTGATATCGAACCTCACCTTTTTCGTCGGTGTAATAACCTGTCCAACGCGATTCGTCGCCGCGAGCTATGGTTTTAGGTTCAGATGGCTTAAAGGCAAACTCGGGCTGATATACCGACTTCCAGTTCTCGCCCATAAAAAACCAGAAAGCATAGACGCACGCCGCTGTCCCGATCGGCACATTCATTGCCGAGATAACTCCCGCCACGATCGACGCCATACGGGCCCATGGTTTCCGTTTGAACAAACCATAAGCCGCGATAAACGACGGCAGCGTAAAGATCATCTGCACCAGAAAAACAAAGATAAATATAAAAAATACTGGAAAGGGCGGCCCGGGATTTCCTCTTTGCGGTTCTGCAAAAAGGACCAAACTGAATATCGCCATCATAAATAACATTATCAGCGTCTGAAACGCCCCGTGAGCGAGAAACGCCCATGCAATGTACTTATTATGCTGCTCGTCGGTCATATTGTGACGCTTTCGCGAATAACGGACTTAGACTACCGCTCCAAATAGTTTCCCCACGCCCGCAGTGACGGCCATTGCGATCGCCCCCCAGAACAGGACGCGGGCCGAGCCTTTCAACATTCCCGCACCGCCCGCCTTTGCGGCGACCGCACCGAGAATCGCTAGAAATACAAGCGAACTGACCGCGACCGCCCAGATCATAGCGGTAAATGGCGAAAACCATGTTACAAGCAGCGGCATAGCGGCCCCGACCGAAAACGCGACCGCCGAAAATACCGCAGCTTGCAGCGGTCGGGCAGTTGTGGTTTCCGAAATTCCCAATTCGTCTCTGGTGTGTGCTCCGAGCGCGTCGTGGGCCATTAATTGCTGAGCAACTTCGTGGGCAAGTTCGGGCGTGAGACCGCGACCTTCGTAGATAGCGGCGAGTTCGCGGAGTTCGAATTCGGGCTCGGCTTCGAGGTGTTTTTTTTCGAGTTCGATGTCGGCCTTTTCCGTGTCCGCCTGTGAGTGCACCGAAACGTACTCGCCCGCCGCCATCGATAACGCACCGGCAAACAAACCCGCGACACCGGCGAGCATCACCGCCTCGTGC
>Ga0209023_10007549_pt1 | contig 11102 bp, 7 predicted proteins | sample LakOneMetagenome_FD_187468 | JGI IMG/M metagenome (GOLD analysis project Ga0209023, IMG submission 187468) | Freshwater and sediment microbial communities from Lake Erie, Canada (SPAdes) (version 2) | ecosystem: Environmental > Aquatic > Freshwater > Lentic | place: Lake Erie, Canada | collected...
CGATCCGCAGGGTGCGGCCACGTACAGCTACCGCATCAAGCCCAAGGTCAAGGGCGGGGCGCGTGCGGTGATCGACGGTGACCGCGACCTCGACGACGCGATCCGTGCCACCGACTACGACAACCTCGACCTGGTCCCCGCCGACTTCTCGTTCCGCAACTTCGACGTGCTGCTCGATGAGCAGAAGAAGCCCACCCGCCGTGTGGCCCGGCTGCTCAAGCCGCTGCGCGACACGTACGACCTCGTCATCCTCGACTGCCCGCCCAGCCTGTCGCTCGGCTCCGAGTCCGTGATCGAGGCGTGCGACGCGCTCCTCGTCCCCGTCATCCCGACCCCGCTGTCGATCCGGACCCTGGATCAGCTGGCGTCGTTCGTCGCCGACGAAGATCGCGACGTGACCTTGCTGCCGTTCTTCTCGATGGTGCACGGTCGCCGCCAGCTGCACATCGACGCGATGAAGCAGCTCCGCGCCAAGAAGGGCACCCTCCTCGAGACCGTCATCCCCGCCTCCAGCACCATCGAGCGCGTGTCGGCCGAACGAGCCCCGGTGGCGGCGTTCGCGCCCAAGTCCGTCGCGGCACGGTCGTTCGCGTCCTTGTGGAAGGAGACCGAGGCGGCGCTCTACGGCCGCAAGTCGGCGCGCAAGCGGCGCTGAGGATGTCGCCGAACTATTGACACTCAGAGTGTCAGATCTTACCCTGGCGGCAGGATCGACTCCCTGGGGGATCAATGACCGAACTCGTTCTCGACTCGCTGCAGCGCCGCATGGCGGCCATGCACTCGCTCTACTACCAGGCCGTCGACACGATGGAGCTCGAGCACGTCAACCACTTCGAGCGCGAGGGTGTCCTGCCCATCGCCTTCTCGCTCTTCCACTACACCAACATGGAGGACGCGTCCTTCATGATGATCACGGGCATCGAGCCGATCTGGAACGACTCCTGGCTCGAGAAGACCAAGGTCACGATCAACGACCACGGCAAGCACCGCACGGTCGAGGAGATGGTGGCCCAGCGCATCGGTGACTACGACGCGTTCAAGAGCTACCAGCGCGAGGTCTTCGACCGCACCGAGGCCTGGCTGCGCGACCTCGACCCGGCCGAGCTGAACCGGGTCGTCATCGAGCGCCCGTTCCCCCCGATGATCGCCAGCACGTACAGCGCCCGCGTGGCCGGCGACGTCGGCATCACCGTGCTCGACGCCACCGAGTGCTGGTTCTACCAGCACGGCCTGCGCCACATGGGCGAGATCGAGCTCGCCCGGGGCCTCGTCGGCCTCGGCGGCATGACCAGCTGACCCACCCCAGCCCGGAAGAACGCAAGACCGGTGTTCCGGTCGCGGGATCACGTCGCCGGCGACGCAGATCCGCGACCAGAACCACGCCCTGGTCAGGGTGTGGTCGTCGACGACGCCGGCGCGGTCTTGCTGACGGAGAGCCCGGCGATCCAGGTCTTGGGCCCGATCGTGGGGAGGGTGCCGTTGGCGGCGCCGCGCACCCCGTTGACGCGGGGGTTCGCGGCGAGCATCCAGTCGAGCTCGGCCAGCCAGACGTACGGCACCTGGTCAGCGAGGATCTTCGACACCTGCTCGTAGTCGGCCGCCTGCTCGGCGGGCGATCCGCTGCCGGCGGCGTGCTCGGTCAGCCGGTCGATCTCCGGGGTGGCGAAGCGGGGGAAGTTGAGCGAGATGCCCTGGGCGATCGAGTTGCTGCGGTAGAAGGTCGAGTCGACCTCGGGGCTGGCGTTCGCGAACAGGCGGAACTGGCCCATCTGGTAGTTGCCGGCCGCGATCTGGGCGATGGCCTGGATCTGGGGCAGCTGCTGGAGCGTCACCTTCATGCCAGCGGCTTCGAAGCCGGGGATCAGCAGCTGCGAGCCCTGCGCGTTCGCGATGTCCGCCGACGTGATGAACGTGAAGGTGAGATCGGAACCGGTCTCGGCCTTGTACTGCTGCACGAGCTGCGCCGCCTTGGCGGGGTTGAACGTCGGGAACCCGTTGTCCTCGAGGTGGCCGAGCTTGCCGGTGCCGTAGGGGCTGTTGGCCGGCCGGGCGACGTCGCCGTAGACCTCGTGGCGGAGCTTGGCCGAGTCGGTCGCGTACGCCACGGCGCGGCGGGCCGTCAGGCTGTCGAACGGCGGCTTCGTCGTGTTGAGCGTGAGGAACGCGATGTCGCCGTTGCGGTTCTCGACCCGCTTGAAGTCGCTCTGGCGGAGCTCGGTGATGTCGGTGCCGTTGATCGTCTGCATCAGGTCGAGCGTGCCGGAGCGCAACTTCTCCGCGCGCTTGGAGTCATCGGCGATCGGGACGAACTCGATCGAGTCGAGGTGGGGGAGCCCGGCCCTCCAGTAGGAGGGGTTCTTGCGCAGCGACCAGGAGACGTTGTCCTGGTGGCGGTCGAACACGAACGGGCCGGTCCCGATGGGCTTCTTCGCCAGCCCCGGATCCGCCAGCATGGCCGGCGCCACCATGTAGCCGATCTGCGAGGTGAGGGCGGCCGGGAAGTTGCGGTACGGCAGGCGCAAGGTGATCGCCACGTGCGTCAGGTCGGTCTCGCTGACGCCGGTGATGATCTCGTGGATCGGGGGCCCGGTGATGACCGACGCCCGGTAGGCCTCGAGGTTCTGGACGACCACGGCCGCGGTGAGGGGCGTCCCGTCGTGGAACTTCACGTCGGTGGGGAGGGTGACGGTCCAGACCGTGAAGTCGTTGTTGGGGTCGATCGCCTTCGCGAGGTAGGGCACTGCCTTGCCGTCGGCGTCGATCGTGACGAGCGGATCGAACACCGCGGAGGCCACCGTGTTCCCGGCCTGGGAGAACGCGAAGCGCGTGGGATCGAGGCCCTCGGGTTCGGCTTCGAGACCGAAGGCGAGGCGTCCGCCGTCGGTGATCTCGGTGTCCGCTGGTCCGCCGGTGATGCCGCCCCGCTCGTTCGGGATCATCGCCTGTGTCGTCGAGGTGGCCGCGGCCCCGCTCGAGGGTGCTCCGGCGTCGGCGCCACAGGCCACCAGCGCCACCGCGAGCACCATGCTCAGCCCGACCCACGTCGCCCGCCGGCCCCGGCCGCACCGCTCGTGTCGGCCCTCGGTCCGTGCCGTCCGTCGGCCCTCGGCCCCTGCCGTGGGTCGGCCCTCGACCCGTGCCGGCTCCTGATCGACCCTTCGCCTCATCCTCACCTGACCTCCGACCCGACTGCTCGCGCTCGCTCGCGACGCTCGACCGATCCGCGTGGGCACGAGCCCCTCAGGTCGGTCTCCTCCGTGGTGCTCCCCGGCGCACCGTGCCTCGGCGCCGCCTCGGGCCCGCCGATCCGTCGGCATCGCCCCGGACCCCGCACCGGCGCCGTAGGGTCATACTTGCGACTTTTACTGTACCAGTCAAGAAATGCCTACAGTTCCTGCTGTCACCAGTCGATGGTAGTGGAGTCGCGTGGTGCGCCGCGCGCGCACCGGTGGTTCGGTCGGCGTCGGCGGCCGTCCGACCCAGTTCGTGGAGGGTCGCCGCCGGGTCCGAGGAGAGGCCGCCATGACCGAGTACCGCATCGAGGAGCTGGCGGCGGCGGCCGAGACGACCGTGCGCAGCCTGCAGTCGTACCGCAACAAGGGGTTGTTGCCACCCCCGCGGCGCCAGGGTCGGATCGCGCTCTACAACGACGACCACCTCGAGCGCGTCCGCCTCATCGCCCGGTTGATCGACCGCGGGTACTCCCTGAGCGCGATCAACGAGCTCCTGCTCGGCCTCGACCGGGGGGCCGACATCAGCGATCTGCTCGGCATCGAGCAAGCGGTGGCTCGTCCCGACGCCATCACGCCGCCCATCGTGCTGAGCCGGCGCGACCTGAACCCGGCGTTCGGCGCCCTCACCGACGCGCAGGTGCGGGCCGCCGAGCAGCTCGGGGTCGTGCGCCGGCTGGACGAGGTCGCTCCGGACCCGCTCGACCAGCAGTTCGAGGTGACCAACACCGTGCTGTTGCAGGCCGGTGCCGCGCTCCTGGCCGCCGGCATCCCGCTCGACGCCGTGCTCGACGAGGCCCTGCTCGTCCAGCAGGAGATGGACCAGATCGCCCACCGCTTCGTGCGGCTCATCGCCGACAACCTCTTCGTGGACGGTGCACCGGCGCCCGCCAGTGGGGCGACGTCGCTGACCGAGATCGTGGCGCAGGTGCGCCCGCTGGCCGAGACGGTCGTGGCGGGTCACCTCGGCCCGGCGATCGAGCGCCACGTCCACGACGAGCTCGGCTCGCAGCTGAGCCGGATGCTCACCGCCGATGCGCTCGGCCCCGATCCCGTCGCGGGTGACGGCGATGTGCTCGCGGTCGAGGGCGAGATCGAAGTGGAGGAGATCGAGGCGGAGATCGATGTGGACATCGACATCGACGCCGGCATCGACGCCGGCGATCACGTCACGGCCGACGCCTCGTAGGCACCCGGCCCCGGTGCGACCGGTCGCCGAAGACCGACGGCGGCCGATCGCTCGGCCTGTGGCGCTCACGCCGGCGGCCGCTCGGCGACCCCCATCAGCTTCCACAGCGGCCGGGTCCACCGGGGCATGAGCCCGAGCTCGGTCCACAGCTTGCGGGTCTTGCCGACCGACTCGGACAGCAGGGCCTTGCCCGCCGGCGTGCGGAAGGACGCGGTCACCTCGGCGCGGGGGAGCCCGGTCGCGGCGCAGAGGTCGGCCGGCGGCACGAGCATCATGCGCGCCATGATCCCGAGCACGAGCGGTCCGGCGATCGTGAGCAGCAGCCGTTGGGCGCGCGGGCCGTCGGGGACGTCGCGCTTGAGCAGCTGGCGGGCGAAGGACAGGTGGCGCGCCTCCTCGGTGACGTGGATGCGCATCACCCGCTCGACGAGTGGGTGCCCGATGCCCTCGCGCAGCATCGCCTTCTGCAGGTGATCCACCGGATCTTCGCCGCCGAGCACGAGGAGGAAGAACAGCCCGGGCAGGCGGCGCGCGATCGGCGGCACGACGACCTCGGCGAGGATGCGCCACGAGCGGGCCATGCCCCGCACGGGGAGCCCGCTGCGGTTCACGAACTCCTGGAACATGAGCGAGTGCTGGGACTCCTCGATGATCTCGTGGTTCAGGTAGCGGAACTCGGGCGCGCCGTTCGGCGTGCGGAACGCCCGGATGAGCAGCCCCCGCTGCAGCAGGTTCTCGAAGTGCCAGCCGATCTTCATGCAGGCGGCGTAGCGGTACAGGGCGATGAGCGACTGCGCCTCGGGTGTCTGGGCGAGCACCCACTCGTTCGTCGAGAGGGGATCGACGGCGGCGAGCCGCAGGCGCTCGTCGGTGACCGACAGGGCGAAGGCCTCGTCGTCCCACGGCACGTCGACGTACGCGTCGAAGTGCTTGTCGACCGACAACCGGTTCAGTCGGCCGATCATCGTGGTGAACGCATCGGCCTCGTCACCAGCCGAGACGACCCCGGTCGGGGCGTCGGTCGGGGCGGAGGATTCGATCGTGACGGTCATCGAGGCCCTTCCTCTCGGGGGATCCACACGCACGGTCAGGCGGCGCGTGCGCGCCGTTGTTGACCAGAGGTCAACGATCGCACACCGTTGACCCCTGGTCAACAGTGCTGGTCGCCTGCCCTGGGGCGGCGGATGGGGGCCATGGATGTCTCCGGGAGCCAGTCTCCGGGAGCCAGCGGTCGAGGTCTGGCCCCTGCTCCCGGAGACACATCGGCGTCCCGGGTTCGCTCGGGCCCGACGGCCGGGGTGGCGCGCGGGCGTCACGTAGCATCCGCGGGTGGTCCGCAACGTCAGCGCCCCCGTCGTGCCGCGGCGCCCAGCCGGCTGAGCCCGGCGTCGCGCACCGATCAGCTCGTCGCGGCGGGCCTCGTGCTGGTGAAGCGCATGCCCTTCGATCAGGTCAGCGCGGTGGACGTGGCCCGCGAGGCCGGGGTCTCCAAGGCCCTCGTCTTCCACTACTTCCCGACGACCGGCGACCTGCACGCCGCGATCCTGCGGGCCGCCGCGGACGAACTGCTCGAGGCCATCGACGTCGACCCGACCCTCGCGCCGGGGGAGCGCCTCATGCTCGGGCTCGACACGTTCGTGACCTACCTCGAGCAGCAGCCGGCGAGCTACGCCGTCATGTCGCGCAGTGCCGGCGGCGACCCGCGCCTGCTCGCCGTGTTCGAGGAGACCCGGGCCAGCACGGTGGCGCTCATCCAGTCGGCGCTCGGCACCGACGAGCTGTCGCCCGGCCTGCGCATCGCGCTGCGCGGCTGGATCGCCATGGTCGAGGAGAGCGTCCTGCACTGGCTCGACGGCCGACCGGTCCCGCGTGAGGACCTCGTCTCGTTCCTCTACGAGACCGCGGTGGCGATGCTGACCGTCACGGCGCCGCCGTCGTTCCACCTCAAGGGCACCGACCTCGGCTGACGCCCCGCGTCACCATCCGATCCCCGGTCCCGGGTGAACGGCACCGGGTCGCCGATCAGATCACAGGCGCCGCGGCGAGCCGGCGGTCGAGGCGGGCGCGCAGCCACGGGGCCAGGCCGGGCGGCACCCGATCGCGGGCGTCATCGCGCCCGATGACGCCGGCGTGCAGCGCCTCGACCTGGCCCCAGCCGTGCAGGAGGTGCACCACCTCCCAGGCGGCGAGGCGCTCGGGGTCGAGGGGCAGTTGCTTGTCGTACTGGCGCAGGAACTGCGCGGCGAGCGGTGGGCCCGCCGCCTTGAGCAGCGTGCGTTCGATCGGGGTGCCCGCCGCCACCGCCGCGACGCGGAAGAGCAGCTGGGTCCGCGCGACGTCGCCGTGGCGGTCACCCAGCCCGGCATCCGTCCAGTCGATCACCGACGCGCGCCGGCCGTCGACGAGCACGTTCAGGGGATGGAAGTCGCCGTGGCACGCCACCGCCGGGTGGTCTTCGAGGAAGGGGAGCAGCGCCTCTGTCCGTTCGAGCGCCTGGCGCAGGGCCGCCTCGTCGAGCACCTCGGCCCACTCGTACACGGGGCGCAGGCGTCGGCGAGCGAGCGACACCTCGGCGAGCGGGAAGTGCTCGATCGGGCGGCGGTGCAACCGCACCAGGAGGTCGGCGAGCAAGGTCGCCAACCCCGGCGCGCGCCAGATCATGGGCAGCATCGCCTCGATCATGGGAACCCCGGGGGCCCGCACCATCACCTGCGCGGACGCGTCGGTGAGCTCGCCGGGCGCGCAGAGCGCCAGCACCTCGGGGGTGGGGTAGTCCACGGTCTGGCACCACCGCTGGACAGCGACCTCCGCCTGCGCGACCTCGTAGCGGTCGGCGTCCGGTTGCACACGGACGACCAACGGTGCCTGCCACGAGGCGGGGAGGCCTTCGCCGCGCAGGTCGACGAAGTGCACCTCGTTGTCCATGCCCTCACCGGCGCTGGACGGCTCGCCCTCCACCTCGACCGTCGTCGCGAAGCGCCCGGCGGCGTACACGGCCAACGCCGCCGCGACCTCGCGAGCCCGGACGTCGCTCATGCGCTCCCGGACCCCCGCCGCCGTGTGATCCCCATGGCCAGAACCCTATGGCTGTTCACCGAGACCTCGCCGGGAGGAAACGTCGCGGCAACCTCCGGGCGCGACGGTGCGACGGCGACTGCACATCCGCTCGCGGTCGCGGGAAGGGCCCTTCGATGGCGCGCTCCGATCCCACGGACATCAACTCCCACCTCATCTCGCCGCTCACGCCGCATGTGATCGTGCTCTTCGGCGCCACCGGTGATCTGTCGCGGCGCAAGCTGCTCCCCGGTCTGTTCCACCTGGTGCAGGCGGGGCTCGTGCCGGAGTGCCGCATCGTCGGCACGTCGCTCGACGACATCGACGAGGAGGGGTTCCGGGCCTTCGCGCGCGGCGCCCTCGACGAGTTCGCGAGGCACGGGATGACGGAGACCGAGTGGGAGGACTTCGCCCGCAACCTCCGCTTCGTGAGCCAGGCAACGGGGCCCGAGGGGCTCGCCAAGGCGGTCACCGACGCGGAGAACGAGCTCGACACCGAGCCGCTGCGCCTGCACTACCTGAGCGTCCCCCCGAAGGCCGCCCGGATCGTTGTCAAGACCCTTGATGAAGCGGGGCTGGTCGAGCGATCCCGCATCATCATGGAGAAGCCCTTCGGCACCGACCTGTTGAGCTCGTTGCAGCTCAACATGGCGCTGCACGAAGTGTTCTCCGAGAGCCAGATCTTCCGCATCGACCACTTCCTCGGCAAGGAGGCGGCGCTCAACATCCTCGCCTTCCGCTTCGCGAACGGGTTGTTCGAACCGATCTGGAACCGCGAGCACATCGACCACGTGCAGATCGACGTGCCCGAGACGTTGACGCTCGATCGGCGCGCCCCGTTCTACGAGTCCACCGGCGCGTACCGCGACATGGTGGTGACGCACCTGTTCCAGATCATGGCGTTCATGGCGATGGAGCCGCCGACCGCCCTGGAACCTCGTGCGATCACCGAGGAGAAGAACAAGGTCTTCCGCTCGATGCTGCCGATCCAACCGCAACAGGTCGTGCGCGGGCAGTACAACGGCTACCGGGACGAGGCCGGCGTGAACCCCCACTCCGAGACCGAGACGTTCATCGCGCTGAAGGCCGAGATCGACAACTGGCGCTGGGCCGGCGTGCCGTTCTTCCTGCGCACCGGGAAGCGCATGGCGGAGGGCAAGCGCATCATCTCGATCGCCTTCCGCGAGCCGCCGAAGAGCATGTTCCCGGTGGGATCGGGTGTCGGGGCCCACGGCCCCGACCACCTGACCTTCGACTTGGCCGACGCCTCGAAGCTCTCGCTGTCGTTCTACGGCAAGCGGCCCGGCACCGGGCTGAAGCTGGACAAGTTGAGCCTGCAGTTCGCGCTGCACGAGACGGGTCGCGCGGCGGACGTCCTCGAGGCCTACGAGCGGTTGATATACGACGCCATGAGCGGCGACCACACCCTGTTCACGAACGCCGAGGGCATCGAGCGCCTCTGGGAGCTGTCGATGCCGCTCCTCGAGAACCCGCCGCCGGCGCGCCCCTACGCGCCCGGTTCATGGGGCCCGAACGCGATCCACCAGCTGGTGGCACCGCATGCGTGGCGCCTGCCCTTCGAGCGGGCGTGGCGCGGCGGCGACGACTGAGCCGAATGTAGGGGTTTCCCTGATTCCCTGCGGCCGCCGCCTTCGTAGCCTCCGCGCATGGGACGGACGACGGAGGAGCGGGCTCCGGCTGCGGCGGACCAGCCGCGGGCCCGAACCGCGGCTCCGGCCACCGTGCTCGCACCACGCGCCGGCCGGTCGTGAGCGACTCCTCGCCGGGGCCGGGTTGGTGGCTAGCGAGCGACGGCCGCTGGTACGCCCCCGAGGCGGCGTCGCAGCCGACGCCCGAGGCCGGGACCGGGCCGGATCCCGACCCCGCGCCGCAGCCCGAACCTCCCACCGGGCCCCACCGCGAACCTTTGATCGGGCCTGGGATCGGGCCTGGGATCGGGCCTGGGGTGGGGCCGGAAGTCGGTTCTGAGGTCGGGCGAACGTCGGCATCCACGAGGGCCGACTCGACCGCCGCGCCGGTCGGGGCCTTCGTGCCCGCCCCGTCGTCAGAACCGGTGAGGCCGGCCACGCCAGCTGCCGCGCGACACACGCTCCTGCCGTCGGGTGCGACGCCGCAGCCCGAGTGGGACGGTCGTTCCTGGACGTGCGCCGATGCGGCCGGCGTGACCTACATCTGGGTGGACGAAGGGTGGGTCCCGCGCGGTACGAACGACACCACCGCGGTGGAAGCGCCGCCCGGCGAGGTCACCGAGTCGACCCCCCATCATCTCCGGCGTCGTGCCCGGCGGCGCCGGGGGCTCGTCGTGCTCAGCGTGGCGGCCGTGCTCCTGGTGCTCGTGGCTGGGTTCGTCGTCGTCCGGCGCGCCTCGTCAGCCGCCGGTGCCACGATCCCTGGCCTGGTGGCCGGGGACGACGTCGATCCGCGTGACCACCTGGCCCTGGCCGACGACGTGGTGGTCGTCCGCGACGGCGCGTCGCACATCCGGTCCGTGTCGGACGATCACACGACGTACACGATCGACGAGGGTGCTCCGGGACTCGACGAGCTCGCGGTCGGCAAGGTCGCGTTGTTGGCCGGCATCGATGCAGGCCGCGTCGTGCAGGAGGACCGCCACGACGGTCAGGTGACGCTGAAGCTCGCGCCCGTCGCGATCGCCGACGTCATCAAGGAGGGCTCGCTCCGTTGGGATGACGCCCGGCCTCGGGACGGGCAGACGCTGGTGTTCGTCGGGGCGCCGATCGTCGTGGATCCGCCCGAAGCCACCACGCCCGGAACCACGGCCGGGACCACGGCCGGGGCTCCCGAGCCGACATCGACCCCGACCCCGCCCCCGGCCCCGGCCTCACCGCCGGGCGCGAGCCCCACACCGGCAACTCCGAGCGGGTGGACGGGCGGCGATCCATCGGTCGAGCCGCTCGGCCTCGCGTTCCGGCCTGATGCACCCGACGCCCGGCTGCCGGCGGGAGTCGACCGGGCGAGCCCGATCGACGGGGACGTGTTCCGCGACGCGGCACCAGAAGGTACGACGAGCACCGAGCCACGGGCTGACAACCCGAAGACGTTCTCGACCAAGGTGCGAGGGTGGGATGCGACCTATGAGTTCAGCCGGCCGGGCGCGGGCCTCGACCTCAACGCGACGCTGACCAAGGGCGTCGGTCAGGGGTCGTTCAAGGTGCCGGGCGCGACGAAGGGGTTCGATGACGACACTGGAGCCCTGCAGATCTCCGGGAGCCTGAAGCTCCACCTCGATGACCTGAGCCACTCGGGAAGCATCGATGCCGCGGGTGGACGGCTCACCGCTCTCGGTGCCCGCGTCCCGATGCGCGGGTACTTCGAGTTCGCGAGCACCGTGCTGACCGAGGTCGCCAGCCAGTTCCCCAAGAGCTTCGCGATCAAGGTGCCGATCGTGTACGAGTGGCTGATCGTGGTCAACGGCCTGCCGTTCTACGCCTACGTCCAGGCGAGCTGGTTGTTCCAGCCGTCGCTGTCCGCGAAGAAGACCGGTCTCAAGACCCCGTTCCGGGTCGACTTCGGTGGCACCGCCGGCGCATCGTTCGCGAACGACGCCGGCCAGAGCAAGGACACGACCCTCACCGCCTACATCAACA
>Ga0209023_10007551_pt1 | contig 11101 bp, 11 predicted proteins | sample LakOneMetagenome_FD_187468 | JGI IMG/M metagenome (GOLD analysis project Ga0209023, IMG submission 187468) | Freshwater and sediment microbial communities from Lake Erie, Canada (SPAdes) (version 2) | ecosystem: Environmental > Aquatic > Freshwater > Lentic | place: Lake Erie, Canada...
AAGACCGTAACATGCAAAGCTGGGCGAACTATTGCTGAGGTTCCCTCATTTGGCGAAAATTATACATGGCGAAGTGTAACGAAAAACGGGAATAAGACAACTTGCAGTGAGCTACATCATTTTGCTACTTCTTTCTCAACTAAAATTGATTCAGCGAAAACGAAATTAACTGTCACGAGATCATGTGGAAAATATAAAAAGGCATATGTTTTTGTAGATGAGAGCGAAACATTGTATGATATGGATGGCCATCCTGTATGGTATTTGCCTGAACAGTTCGAAGGTGTTAGAGGCAACATACGAGACCTAAAACTCACGTCACGCGGCACTATTACTTTCCTTGCTGTAAGTACCGCCTACGAAATAAACATGGATGGCGATATTTTGTGGAAAGCCCCCGATAACGGTATTGTGAGCGGAACTAAGACCGAGTCCTATCATCATGAATTTACACGTCTTTCCAATGGCAATTACATGGTTTTGGGCAACGAGCGCAGTGATATTCCATTGTATAATTCCGACAAGACATTAAAGCTTAATGCTGAAGGAAAGCCAATGTTTGTGCCGCTTATGTTTGGCACCGTTATTGAGTATAACAAAAAAGGTGATGTTGTCTGGTCATGGAAATCATCAAAATACAGTAAGGAGTCAGACCTTGTCAATTACTTCGGTTATGCCTCAGGAAATAATATTCAGGATCTGCATGAAAATGCATTTTTCTTTGATGAAAAGGAGAAAGCCGTTTATGTAAGCTTCAAAAATATAGACAGGATTGTAAAAATTAAATATCCAGAGGGGAATGTGATTGGCACTTACGGCCAGGTATACAGTGACGGCAAACAGACTGGTGACGCTAAATTATTTTGTGGGCAACATGCATGTAAGTATTCTCAGTTGGGTTGTTTGTTCCTCTTCAATAATAATGGTTGTAGTGCTGGTGGAGCTCCTAAAATAAAGCAATTCAGGGAAATGAACGATGCAAATCATTCGCTGGAAAAATTATGGGAATATGACTGCCCTGTAGACGTAAATGAAAAGAAGGAGTTTACTACAGGGGGAAATGTAATTGAGTTGCCCGGCAACGATCTGTTTGTATGTATGGGTGGCACTTACAGCAAATTGTTTATTGTTGGTATGGACAAAAAAGTATTATGGAGCGCATTGCCTGAGCATTTAGATGGCGTTAATCAAACATGGGATGCGATGCACAGCTACAGGGCAAGCATCATTAACGATACAAAACTTTTAGAAAAGCTTGTTTGGAGTGTTGAAACAATCTCTTATCCTCGATTTGCGGTTGAGCAAACTGGCAAGAGGTGATCTCCGGGAAATCGATCCAAATACGTTCTTAATATCGAAAATGAACAAAAAATACGGGATCTTCTTTTCTTGTTTTTATACCCTTGAATCTCTGTTCGGAGATTCCCCCAAGCTGAAAATAGCGCTCTAAACAGCAGCTAGTTGATTTCGTCCCGTTTCCGGTAAGCAGCATAAGGTATGCGGAAATTAGATAACCTCTGGCAATTATATAGTTGCCGATTGTTTTAATGTGCATATTATTGAAGCTGATCCCTGCTTCTTTATTTGTTTATAAGAAATAGGTTATTCCCGATAATAGTTATATTTTGTTTTTAATTCTTGTAACATGAACAAATTTTTATCAGCACTTTTCGCATTGTTAATGATCATTGGCAATGTTTCCGCGCAGGTGCGTCCTAAGGAAGGAGGAATGCTTAATTACAGGCTGATAGGATTTTCACCTTTCATTGGTATGCAACATGGAAATTATGCTATTCAGATAGCATCGGGTGATATAACATCTGATACTGCCTTTAAAAACAATATCATCAAAACGGTTGTCTGTAAAACAGGGCGTGCAATAGCGGAGGTTCCATCATTCGGCAGCTGGTATACATGGCGTGTAGTTACCTTCAAAGGGCATGCAATAAAGTCATTCAGTAAATTATATCATTTTCAAGTAGTACCCGCAAGCGACCTTGACACATCTTTGGTAAGAGTGCGGATAATGAAACAAGCTGAAAAATATAAAGATGCCTATGTGCTTTTAGATGGCAACAGGGCAATGTATGATATGGAAGGGAAGCTTGTGTGGTATCTTCCTAAAAGCAAAGGCTACGACAGTAATGTAAGGGATTTGAAAGTTTCTCCTGAAGGAACATTGACATTGTTGAGTAATAATAATGCGCTTGAGATAAACTATAACGGAGAACTTTTATGGAAGGGTCCTGATGATGGAAAAGTAAGTGGTGCCGGCAAAGAGCAATATCATCACGAGTTTACACGCCTTAGTAACGGGCATTATATGGTTTTGGGTAGTGAAAATGTATTGGTCAAAACAGCGCCATCAACCAATAAGAATTTCATAACATTTGCCGGGCTTGATGCCGAAATGATGAAGAAAGATTCTACCGTGAACCAGGTATCTTTTGGTACAGTTATCGAGTATGATGTGCAGGGGAATGTTGTATGGTCGTGGAAAGCCTCTGAATATTTTAAACGATCAGAATTGGCAAAGTATGCTCCTGAAAACGGTGAGAATGCTTTAGGTCCTGTACTTCATATGCACGAGAATGCTTTCTTTTTCGATGAAAAGGAAAAGGTGGTGTACGTTAGTTTTAAGAACATAAGCAGGATAGTGAAAGTTAAATACCCGGAGGGTACTGTGCTGAACGAATATGGCGAACAGTATAAGCCGGGAGTGCCTGTAGAAGGTAATGGTCTGTATTGCAATCAACACGCGTGCAAGCGATCAGCTGTGGGCTGCCTCTTCCTCTTTAACAATAACGGCTGCAATCCCGGGGCGTTGCCGAAGATCAAGAAGTTGGCAGAGACTATGAATAAGGAAGAGCCGCTGAAGAAGATATGGGAATATACATGCACAGTTGAGCGTGGTGTACCGGTGCAATTTCATACCGGAGGGAATGTGTCAGAACTTCCTGATCAGTCACTATTTGTTTGCATGGGAAGCGAATACAGTAAACTATTTATCGTAAATAAGGATAAGGAGATACTTTGGAGTGCATTACCTGAAAAATGGAATAAGGATAAGGAAGCTTGGCTGCCCCTGCCTCAGTACAGGGCAAGCATTATACAGGATCCGGCTCAAATTGAAAAACTAATATTTAGTACAGAGGTGCCAGTTGACAACAAGCACGGAGAGGCTAATTAATTAGTTGCAAAAAAAAGGAGTTGATTGCTCAACTCCCGAATGCGTCTTTTATTTTATCAAAAAAACTTTTGTCGTCCCGCTCATTTTTCGCGTCAGGCCCCGGCTTGAAGTTGTTGGAGTTTTTCAGTTTCTCCATCAGTTCTTTTTCTTCATTGCTCAGTGTCTGCGGCGACCAGATATTTACTTCTATCAGCTCATCACCTTTTTCGTAAGACTGGAACGCAGGGAAACCCTTTCCTTTCAGCCTGAATATCTTGCCGCTCTGTGTGCCCGGTGGTATCTTGATCTTTGCTTTGCCGTCAATAGTTGGCACTTCCGCCTGCATACCCAGTACCGCATCGGGGAACGATACGTGCAACTGGTACACTACATCCAGGTCGCGACGGAAGAGGTGCTCATGCTTCTCTTCTTCTACAAGCAGTAGCAGGTCGCCCGGAGGGCCGCCACGTTCGCCTGCATTGCCTTTACCGCTCATGCTTAGCTGCATGCCGTCTTGTACACCTGCAGGTATATCCAGGCTCAGTGTTTCTTCGCCATATACACGGCCTTCGCCTTTACAGCCACCGCATTTCTGCGTTATGGTACTGCCTTCTCCATTGCAGGTAGGGCAGGTGGTCACTGTCTGCATCTGGCCCAGGAAGGTATTGGTTACCCTGCGCACCTGGCCCGATCCGCCGCAACTGCCGCAGGTCTGTATAGAGCCCTTATCTTTTGCCCCACTGCCTGTGCACTGCTGGCAGGTGATGTGCTTCTTTACTTTTATTTTTTTGTTGGCGCCGTTGGCAATGTCCTCAAAGGTCATTTTCAGCTTTATGCGCAGGTTCGCGCCGCGTGTGCCCTGCCTGCGGCCGCCACCGCCTTGTCCGCCAAACATACCGCCAAACATATCGTTGCCAAATATGTCGCCGAAATTCTGGAAGATATCTTCCATGCGCATACCGCCTGGACCGCCCTGACCGCCGTAACCGCCGCCGCCACCGCTTGCTGCATGGCCAAAACGATCGTATTGTGCGCGTTTATCAGGCGTGCTGAGTACATCATAAGCCTCGGCAGCTTCCTTGAATTTTTCTTCTGCTTCCTTATTGCCCGGATTGCGGTCCGGGTGAAACTGCATTGCTATTTTGCGGTAAGATTTTTTGATCTCATCTACAGGCGCTCCTTTAGTAACACCAAGTACCTCGTAATAATCTCTTTTTGCCATTATTTGTTTGGAATTGGGAATTGGGAATTTGTAATTTGGACTATAGATAGGGTGCTCCCCAAATTCCTAATTACAGACTACTAATTCCAATCAATATTTATGTTTTCGCTTTCTTATTTTCCTACCACCACCTTTGCATGCCTGATGAGCTTATCATTCAGGTAATAGCCTGCTTCTACTACGTCCATGATCTTACCCACCATTTTAGGGTTTGGTGCAGGTATTTCAGTGATCGCTTCGTGCAGGTCAGGATTAAATTCTTCATTAGCAGCTTCCATCACTTTCAAGCCTTTTGACAGCATGATAGTACGGAACTTGTTGAAGACCAATGAAACACCTTCTTTCATCACATTGATGTCAGTTGTTGTGTCCAGTTGCTTCGCAGCCCTGTCTACATCGTCCAGCACCACGAGCAGCGACTGAATAATATCCTTCCCGGCTGTCTGGGTCAGTTCCATGCGCTCCTTAGCAGTACGCCTGCGGAAATTGTCAAACTCAGCTACCATTCTCAGGTGTTTATCCTTCAGTTCTGCTATTTCGGCCTGCAGTTTTTCTATTTCTTCGTCATTGCTCTCACTTAGTTCGCTACCGGCCCTGCTATCGTCCGCATTCAGTACGTTCGACAATGCTTCTTCCATTGCTTCATTTTGTGACAAGTTGTCCGCATTTTCATTCGTTGAGTTGGAATTATCCGTCATATTCTTCTTTTTTTTAAAAAACATAGTCTCCTTTATTTTCTGCAATTATTTTGCCAATCCATTCTTTCGGGACAAAATGTCGCACGAATTCAAAAATAGTTTACATTTTTATGATTTTGAGCAGCTTAGTAAGAAATACTGTCAAATATGTTGTTTTGCAAAATAAGTGTATTTCCAGGGGTTAACCTGCCCCTTTTTTCACCCTCTATTTTATGTCTTTTTTTGCACTTATCCCGCCTTTCGCGGTACAGGTAAGATGAACGCTCCCGGTAAATTTGTTGCTATAATGAAATTCATTATTCACAACAAAAACAGGAGACATGAAAAGAATACTTATAGCCGCATCCTTACTTGTATTTGCAACCACGGCTTCTCGGGCGCAGACTGGCATGCATGCCAACAAATGGGAGAGTAACGACAAGGTGCACTACACCAAAGCAGCGTCAAAAGAAGCCAACCTGTTTGCCGATGCACAGATGGACATAAGCAACAGCGCCATCTCATTCTCCAACCTGCCTGATATGAGCAAGACCTATAGCGCCATGATCACCAATGGGGAAGGGGAGTTCATCAAACAAAAAAGGATATCGCCCGATGACAACCAGGTAAGTGTGAATCGCCTGGGCAAGGGGCTGTACTTCGTGACCATTGTTTATAAAAACAAAGGACAAAAGACATTCGTCATGAACCGGTAATTGTTCTTTTATTCCGCCTTTATCTTGCTGTCTATTTCGCTCAGCGGGAATATCTCTTTCACGCGTATGCCACGGTCTGTTTGCTGCAGTGTGCAGCATTCGTTCACAGGGTCGTGCTCAAAGAACAGTACCCAGTTATTGCTTACGGCTTCATTCAGCAGCGTGTGTTTTTCGTTCAGCGTTTCCAGTGGGCGCATATCATAGGCCATCACCCACGGCAGCGATATATGTGCGGTGCTGGGTATCAGGTCTGCGCAGAAGAGAATATTGGTGCCGTTGTAGTTGATCTGTGGCAGCATCATACTTTCGGTATGGCCGTTCACAAAGCGTATGCGTATATCCTGCAGCCATTCTTCTCCGTCTGATGTTTCTATGAAGCGGAGCTGGCCGCTCTCCTGTATAGGCAGTATATTTTCTTTCAGGAACGATGCTTTCTCGCGTTCATTTGGTGTTATGGCTGCATTCCAGTGTTTTAGCGTGGTCCAGTATGCCGCTTTCTTGAAAGCAGGTACCAGCTTATCTCCTTCGCGCACTATGGAACCACCGCAATGATCAAAGTGCAGGTGCGTGAGAAATACATCTGTTATATCGTCCATGGTAAAGCCGTGCTTCGCCAGGCCTTTTTCTATAGTGTCCTCGCCATGAGGGTAGTAGTGGCTGAAGAATTTTTCATCCTGCTTGTTACCCATGCCGTTGTCTATAAGTATCTTATAGTTACCATGCTCTATCAGCAGGCAGCGCATGGCCCAGCTGCACATATTGTTCTCATCGGCAGGGTTTGCCTTGTTCCACATGCTCTTTGGCACCACACCAAACATAGCACCACCATCCAGCTTAAAATGTCCCGCGTTTACTGTATATAATCTCATTTCAGAAGTTAAAAGTCAAAAGTTAAAACCTAAAAGTACCAAATTCCTAATTCCCAATTCCCAATTCCAATCTGCTCCTTCTCATAGCCTTACAAAATCAATGCCCCCCGATGGCAAAGAAAGTAATAAGGGCTACAATGGCGCTGCGCATATTCATAATACTATCTATATACCCAAACGACAGCATACCTATCACTATCGCCATCTTCTCCGTCACATCATAAAAGCTGAAGAAAGATGCGGTGTCATGCGTAGGCGGCATCAGCTTGGCGTAGGTCGACCTGCTGAGCGATTGTATGCCTCCCATCACCAGCCCCACAATGGCTGCCAGTATGTAAAACTCTGTAGCTGTATGTGTATAATATGCCCCTATGCATATACCGATCCACACGATCACCACGAACAGCAGTACAGGCAGGTTGCCAAATTTATCAGACAGCTTCGCCATGATGAACGCACCGGCAATAGCCACCAATTGAATGACCAGTATCACCGTTATCAGTTGTCCTGTTTCCAGTTTCAGCTCCTTGCTGCCAAACAATGCTGCAGCCAACATTACCGTTTGTACCCCCATACTGTAGAAGAAGAATGCCCCTAGATAGGTTTTCAATACTGGGAGAGCCTTTATCTGTCGCCATACATTGCTCAGCTCATAAAAGCCTGCAGACAGCAGGCTGTGCCCTGCCTTTTTGGGAAGCGCAACACCATTGGGCAACTTGTAGAACGTGATCTGTGCAAACCCTACCCACCACAGCCCCACCAGTACAAACGATAGCCGGGGCGGGAACGAATCATCAGTAATGCCAAACCATCCCGGCTGCAGCACAAATACCAGGCAGATGACCTGCAGTATCACGCTGCCCACGTAGCCGTAGGCAAAGCCCTGTGCGCTCACCCTGTCGCGGTCTGCCTCTACAGCTATCTCCGGCAGATAGGCATTGTAAAATACAATACTGCCGCAGTAGCCCAAAGCCGCAATAGTGGAACAGATGATCCCAAGCTCCAGGCTATCCCTTTTGAAAAAATACAGGCAGCAGCACGATAACGCCCCCATGTAGCAAAACAACTGCATGAACCGTTTCTTATTACCCTTGTAGTCTGCTATAGACGATAGGATAGGGGACAGCAGCGCAATGATGAGGTAGGCTGCGGCAATGGAATAGTCGAACAGCGAGCTGTTCTTTACATTAATGCCAAAGAAGGATACAGTATCATTGATTACAACGCCATCTTTTTTTACAGAAGTAACAGCGTTGTAGTAGGCCGGGAAAATGGTGGAGGTAATAACCAGGTTATACGCAGAATTTGCCCAGTCATACATAGACCATGCACGGTGCAGGGACTTTGGTGATGCGACAACTCCGGCATTATTCATTCGGCTAAAGTAATAGATTTTTTTCTGCCTGCCGAACCAAGCTATTCGATAACCTTCAATTCAATACTGTTCAGTGACCTCGGCTGCCCGTCACTCCCGGTAGCTTTTATATCGTCGATAATTATTTTAGCGGGCGTAGCCAGGCTTTTAATAATGCTGAGCTCAGCAACGCTAAGCGCATTCCCGTTTGTAAAAAAGGGACCCACAAGGTCATGCCCTTTCGGGAAGAAAGTGATCGTAAAATGCGTTACGTTATATGTGCCATTTTTATCGGTGAACTTTGGGTTGGCAAGCAGCTGAGCGCGTGTAACAGTTGAGCCGGGCATACTGCCCAGTAATATTGCAGGGTCTTTTTGCCTTTGAGCAAATCCCGCAAACGATGCAAACAATATCAATAACAGGATGGAGGCTTTCTTTTTCATAAAAGGGATTTAATGTTCGATATTAACTGTAATTATTGTCCATGGTGTCGCCTTGCCGGTAGCAACTGATTCCGCTTTTATACCTTCAAATCTTGCCTTGATCGGTGGTTTTAGCGTTGCCAGCCGGTCCCGTTGCTCCTTGGTCAGCGTATTACCCTTTGCAGTATAAGGCCCATACATATTCTGCTCACCTTGTATCAGGAAGGAAACTGTGAACTCCTTGATTGTGTACAACCCATTTACATCCACCAGGCTGGGCTTGGCCAGTAGCTGTTGCTTAGTGGTAGTGCCGCCATCTGCTGCATAACCTATCATCACCATCGGTTGCTTATCCTGCGCGGACAAGTGTAAGGATTGTAAGGAGACAAGCGCAATGCAGAATAGTACCTTTTTCATACTTTGGATTTATGTTATTAAAGGTACTGATATTCAAATTCAATTGAACCATTAAGCCAATCCGCAATTGAGAATTGGTAACTTTGCCCCATGGGCTATAAAGGAATACCAACCGGTGAAGTGCTGAACTTTATAAAGGAAAACTACCTGGGCAAAGAAGTAACAGATTCAAGATCTGAGGCGGGTAACTGGTTAAAGTTTACACTGGAGCATATAGATAAGGGCACAGCCCGTGTGAATATGCTGGTGCGCAAAGAAATGACGAACCCCTACGGCCACATACATGGCGGTATGATGAGCCTGGTAATAGACGAGAGTATAGGCTGGGCAGTTGTGAGCCTTGATACTGAAACGCACTATACCTCGCTTACGCTGAATGTGGATTTTCTATATGCGATAAAGGAGGGCGAGCGCTTGCGTGCAGAATCTAAGGTATTACGCATGGGCAAAAAGATCATTAATGTGGAATGTCATGTATATGACATGGAGGGTAAAGTGCTGGCTAGGGCCAACAGCAACCTGATCGCCACGCATATGGGGTGGAAGGAGTAAAACACCCTGACCTTAAAACCCCTGACCCCTGAAGGGGAACCTGCTATTGGGCGGAGTGTGTGGTCTCAGGGGGAGTGTTATTGATTAAGCAGAATTATTTTTATCTTTTCGGATGAAGAGGACGATGTTTTTGGGTGCATCAAATCTGGTATTTGAGCGGGCTAAGGAGCTTAGAGATAACATGACACCTTCCGAAATAATATTGTGGGGTTATTTAAAAGACAGTCCGCATGGTCATAAATTCAGAAGACAGCATCCCATCAATAACTATGTTGCCGACTTTTATTGCCATTCGCTAAAGTTGATCATAGAGGTAGATGGTACGGTTCATGAAAATAAGGAAAACCAACAAGCCGATGCTGAAAGACAGCAGGATCTGGAGAGTAAGGGTATTCACTTTTTAAGATTTACAAATAATGAAGTAGAAAAACACTTAGAAAACGTAATACTAATAATAGAAAATTATATAAAAGGCGCTTGAAAAAACAAATCAGCTAAATAGAACTCAGCACTAACAATATGGTATTGAGCTAAATAGCAGGTCCCCCTTTAGGGGTCAGGGGTTTTTATTACATTTGTCAAACTTATGCTGAACGGTAAGAAAATAGTAGTTGTATTGCCTGCCTATAATGCAGCCCGTACACTGGAACGCACTTATAAAGAGATCCCTTTCGATATTGTGGACGATGTAGTACTGGTTGATGATAACAGCCGGGACGATACTGTGGCCGAAGGGCAGCGTTTAGGCATTAAGCACATAATAAAGCATGAGGTGAACAAAGGCTATGGCGGCAACCAGAAAAGCTGCTACAGTAAGGCGCTGGCGCTGGGCGCTGATATTGTGATCATGCTGCATCCTGACTATCAGTATACGCCAAAGCTCATACTGGCTATGTCGTCAATAATAGCCAACGATCTTTACCCCGTTGTATTGGCATCAAGGATACTGGGCAAGGGCGCGCTAAATGGCGGCATGCCTATGTACAAGTACGTATTCAACCGTTGCCTTACTTTGTTTGAGAACATTATGCTCTCTCAAAAGCTCAGTGAGTACCATACCGGTTACCGCGCCTTCAGTGCAGAGGTGATCCGCTCTATTGATTTCACACACAACAGCGATGATTTCGTTTTTGATAATGAAATGATCTCGCAGATATTTATGAATGGTTACGAGATAGCCGAAGTAACATGTCCTACCAAGTACTTTGAAGAGGCCTCCAGCATCAACTTCAGCCGCAGTATGAAGTACGGAAGGGGAGTGCTTAGAGTGTCACTGGCGCACCGCTTCCATAAATGGGGATTAGTAAAAAGCAAGCTGTACGGGAAGAAGTAAAAGGTTTTAATACTCTTCGCCTTTATAAAAAACCTTAAAAATGCCCTGGCCTATCTGGTAGCTCACCACATCATAGTTCAGGCTCCAGTTAGTGAGTTCGGCATTGGTCACATCATACGCTTCTCCATCAGAGAATAGCCTGAGTGTGCCGGCCGTGTTCATGTAGGCAACAGAGTTGTATTGTATCAGGTAGCTTTGTGGATAGTAGTTTTCCATTTGGGTCACTTCCCCTTTGTAGCAGATCTTGAACATCCCACCGGGATCTTTATAGGCAATGACATTATCGGCTACCTGGTAGGTAGGGTTCATAAAGCCAATGACATGTATGCTGTCCCCCTGGAACACCTTGAAATAGCCATCACTGGAAACG
>Ga0209023_10007552_pt1 | contig 11100 bp, 6 predicted proteins | sample LakOneMetagenome_FD_187468 | JGI IMG/M metagenome (GOLD analysis project Ga0209023, IMG submission 187468) | Freshwater and sediment microbial communities from Lake Erie, Canada (SPAdes) (version 2) | ecosystem: Environmental > Aquatic > Freshwater > Lentic | place: Lake Erie, Canada | collected...
CGATCTCGTCGCATCGGCCACCGGCGCGGGCGCGGCGGCCGGCGCCGGCGCTGCGGTCGTGGCAGTGGCCGATGCTTCGGCGGCAGGCGCGGAGGCTTGCGCGGCGGCGATTTGCGGAACGGCGATCAGGCTCGTGGCCAAAGCGAATGCGGCCAGCATCGTGTGCGAGCGCGTGATCAGGGAACGGATGAGCATGGGGTGGACTCCTGACAGAAAACTCTTGGATGCGAACCGCGGTCCGCGTGTTTGAAATCGTGCATGCCGCTTCGTGTGGCGGCATGCCCTGAACACCGGTCGGTCCGGTTACTCGATCTTGTAGCTGAACGGCACCTGGACGATCACTTCACGCCCCTGACCCGCGCACTTGTATGCGCTGACGATGCGGGCGCTCGCCCGCGCGAAGATCGGATGCGACGAGTGGATCGCCTTGATGTCCTTCAACTCGCCGCTCGCGGTCAGGGTGAACTGAATCACCGCTTCGCCCTTCTCGAGCCCTTGCTTGATGGCTTCCTTCGGGAAGCCCGCATCGCCCATCACGGTGTTGTAGTTGGAGCAGGCGACCGACGCCGTGACCGTCGGGGGCGGCGCGGGCGGCGCCACGGGCGCCGCAACGACCGGCGGCGGCGTCGGCGTCATCACGGTGGGCGGCGGCGGTGTCGGCGACGGCGCGACCGAGATCGTCGGCTGCGGCGGCGGCGGAGCCGCGATCTGCACTTCGGGCGGTGGGATGTAGGGCGGCGGCGGCGCCTCGAGCTTGGGCGGCGGCGGCAGCACGATCTCGGGCGGCGGCGGCGGCTTCTTGATCTCTTCGATCACCTTGGTCTCGATGGGTGCCCGCACCACATCGACCACCTTCTTGGCCAGGCCCGTCACCAGCGCGTAAACGATGAACGCGTGGAACAGAATGACAACCGTGAGCCCCACCAAGTGGCGGCGAGGGTCCGCTTGTCGCTCGGAAAAATTCATGGTCTGGGATCTCCAGATGGATGCACTTAGTCGTTCAGCGAACCTCTGCACCGCCGGCTCGTGACCGGGAAGACAAGCGGGATCTGGAGCCCGTGGCCTTCGTGCAAGGCACGCATTCTAGCCAGTCGGAACTAGGCTATCCGCCCTAGCCGGCCCGAGGAAAACCCGGACGCCAAAAAAAAGCAGCAGCGCAAGGCTGCTGCTTCTCTTCCAGTGCGTCGAGCGATTACTGGAACTCGTACTTCAAGCCGAGCGTGAACGTGCGGCCAATCGCGCCCGCCTGGTTGTAGCTGGCGTTGTAGTGCGTGATGCCGTAGAAGGCCGACAGGTCGTACGGCGCGGCCCGATCGAACAGGTTGGTGATGCCACCATAGACCTGCAACGCCTTCGTGACCTGGTACTTGCCGGTCAGGTCGAAGGTCGTGAACGAACCGGCCTTGCAGCCAGGGCCGGGGGCATCGCTGCCGTCCGAGAAGTACAGCAGGCAACCGTTCGGGTCACCCTCGTACTCGACGTTCTTGGTGCCCGACACGTAGTTCACGGTACCGGTCAGCGACAGCGGACCACGATCCCACGTGAGTGCGAGCGTGGCCTTGTCCTTCGGCATGCCCGCAGAACTGCTCAGCGAGGTCGGGCCGTCGGTTCCCGCGTACTCGTACGTGGTGCCGTCTTCCAGCGTCCGCTTGAAGTGCAGCAGGTGCGTCCAGGTCAACGACCCCGTCAGCTTGCCGGCTTCGCCGAGGTTCATGCGCTGGCGCAGGTCGAGGTCGACGCCGCTGACCTTCGTGCTCGGGCCGTTCGTGTACGGCGCGCCGACCGAAATCAGCGTACCCGACCCGGTCACGCCAGGCAGGCCGTCGACCGCATCCGGATTGCGCGTGATCACCGCCGACGGGAAGCCGCCCGGGTTGCCGAGCACCGTCGCCGGGTCGGCACCGAGGATCTCGTTCGTGCGCTTGATCTGCCAGTAGTCGATCGAGACGCTGGTGTCCTTGATCGGCTCGATGACCAGGCCGAGCGTGAAGCTCTTGGACTTCTCAGGCTTCACGAGCGGATTGGCCGTGCTGATCGCAAGCACCTGCACGTTGCAGTCCGCGGCCAAGCCGGTCACCGGGCAGCGCACCGGGTCGACCACGTTGGTGTAGCCCGCGGCGCCACCCACGCTCACGCCGCTTTCGGCCGGCCCAGGAGCCCGGAACCCTTCGGCGTAGGTACCGCGAATCAGCACCTGCGGAATCGGCGAGTACTTGATGCCGACCTTCGGCGTCGTCGAGTTGCCGTAGTCGGTGTACTGGTCGGTGCGAATCGCGGCATTCAGCTCCAGGTTCTTCAACACCGGCGCGGACAGTTCGGCGTAGAGGGCGCCGACGTTGCGCTGCGCCGCGAAGCCGGAATAGCCCAGGCCGATGATGTCGGCTTCGAACGTGTACGGCCGCGGCGGGCTGTCGACCTTCTCGCGACGGAACTCGCCGCCGAGGGCCAGCGACAGGGCGCCACCGCTGAGCTGCGCCAGTTCGCGCGTCGCCTTGACGTCGATCGACGTGATCGAGGTCTTCTGACGGTTCTCGATCAGGGGTGCGATCGCGGCATTCGTCGCTGCGCTGTTGAGGCCCGAATTCAGGCCCAGCCGGTAGTACGTCAGCGTCGGGTTCATGCCGCTGGCGTTCGTGCCGTTCAGGTAGTCGCGCAGGACGCTGTCGCGGATGTAGCCGGTGGTCGTTTCCTTCGTCGAGCTCTGGGTGTACAGCACAGCCGCTTCCCAGTCCCAGTTGAACGCGTTGCCCTTCAAGCCTTCGAGCAGCCGGATCACCGTCGTGTCGTAGACGTTGTCGCGCCCGCCGAGGTCGGCCGTCAGGTAGCGCAGGCGCGCGTTCTGGCCGGGGAACGGATTGTCGGGATGGTTCGGCCCGATCGTGATGGTCGCGTTGTTCTTCACCGTCCCGCCCACCGGATCGGCCCAACTGCCGCTGACCGCCGACGGGGTGTAGGTGGTCGACACCTTCGACTTGAAGATCCCGAACTCGGCAAACGCCTGCAGCGAGGGCGAGAACTCCAGCGTTCCGCGGGTCAGGAAGTTGACCTTGTCTTCCTTCGGTTGGACCTGGATGTAGTCCAGCTGGTTGTACGTGCAGCCGGTGTAGCCGAGGGCGGTGATGGCCGCCGGCGTCACGCAGCCGGCCGGCGTGGCGAGCTGCACATAGCTGCCGCTCACCGTGCCACTGTTCTGGCCGGCCGCGGGACGGGCATAGCCGTAGTTGCTGCTGCTGACCGTCGTGCCGCTGATCTGGTAGCCGCCGTAGCCGGTCCCAGTGCCAAGGTCGTAACCGTGCGACATGATGTCCGGATCGCCCAGGCCATTGCGGCTCGCGCGATCGCTCAGGCGGATCTCACCGACCTTCTGCGCTTCGAGCGTGAAGAACAGGTTGTACTTGTCCTTGCTCATGTCACCGAAGCCGCCGGTGATCGAGGCCTTCGGGCTCTTGCCGTCGCCGTAGCGGGTCTGGCTGTACGAGGCGTTGAGGATCAGTCCCTTGTAGTCTTGCTTGGTGATGATGTTCACCACACCGGCGATGGCGTCCGAGCCGTAGATCGCCGACGCACCGTCCTTCACGATTTCGACGCGCTCGACCGCATCCAGCGGGATCGTGCTCAGGTCGACGAACGTGCGCTGGCCGTCATCGGCCAGGCCGTACGGCGCCATGCGGCGGCCGTTCAACAGCACGAGGGTCGAGTTCGCACCCAGCCCACGAAGCGAAACGCCGGACGCGCCCGCCGCAAAACCAACGCCGAACGACATCGGCACCGAGCCGTTGCTGGCGCCGTTCAGGCCGAGAATCACATCGGCGATGGTCGTCTTGCCGGACGCCTGTATGTCTTCGCGGGTGATGGTCTGGACCGGCGACGCGGTCTCCGTGTCGGTCCGCTTGATGTTGGACCCGGTGACAGTCACGCGCTGAAGTTCTTGCGTGGTCTGCTGCGCCAGCGCAGCGCCGCCGTACAAGACGGTGGCAGTTCCGCTGAACGCTAGCAACAGGCTCTTGGCCAGCGTTGTTCTCTTGAGCATCGAGGGACTCCTGATAGGAAGGTTGATCGAACGACCAAGTCTTTCAGCAAGCCCCATACCAGCTTTGTGAACGGGTCGTGGCCTGTCTGCGAAGACATGTAAATGGATTGTCACAGCATCGTTTAGAGGACTCGACTTAGGGTAAGCATGGATCAAGGGGCAGCGCCTCCCACCGACGGCCCCGCAACGATCCACCAACTGCCCGCCAGGCCTTTATCCATGCGGGTTCCAGCGAATCTGCGCAGCGTCTCCCGACGCCGCCTAACAGGCTCCTGAGCGGCCTGGATTCGGGCATTCCCCGAGGCTGCTTTACCTTACGCGTTGGGTTCGGGCAACAAGCTTTGCACGGTAACTCGCGGCACCGCGGCAAGCAGCTTGCGCGTGTACTCGCACTGCGGCCGCTGCAGCACGGTCGCCGCGCTGCCCGCTTCCTCGATCCGCCCGCGATTCATGACCGCGACGTCGTCGGCGATGTATTCGACGACGCCGATGTTGTGGGTGATGAAGAGATACGACACGCCCAGCTCACGCTGCAACGTCTTCAGCAGGTTCAGGATCTGTGCCTGCACCGACACGTCCAGTGCCGACGTCGGCTCGTCGCAGACGATCAGTTCGGGTTCGACCGCGAGCGCACGGGCGATCGCGATGCGCTGGCGTTGCCCGCCCGAGAACTCGTGTGGGTAGCGCTCGAGCGCGTCGCGCCGCAGCCCGACCTGATCGACCAGCCGTTCGAGCGACGCGCGCCGGGCCGCGCCGTCCAGGTCGGGGCGCAGGCCGAGCAGACCTTCCTCGAGGATGTCGAACACGCGCATGCGCGGATTCAGCGACGAGAACGGATCCTGGAAGATGATCTGGATCTTGCGACGCGCGGCACGCAAGGCGTCGCCATCGAGAGCGAACAGATCGTGCGCGCCGAAGCGCGCCTCGCCGGTCACCAGCGCCTGGCCGCGCAGCAGTTGCACGATCGCCTTGCCGGTCGTCGTCTTGCCGCATCCGGACTCGCCGACCAGCGCCAGCGTCCTGCCCGCGCCGATGTCGAACGACACGTCCTGCACCGCACCGAAGCTTCCCACCATCCGCTGCCGCAGTCCGCGCCGTATCGGAAAGCGCACCCACAGCTGGCGCACGCTGAGCAGCGGAGCCCCGACGCCGTCAGGCAGCGACACCTTTGGCGTGGGTTCGACCAGGGCCGGGTCGCCCAGCACGGGTCCCGCTGCAGCAGCATCGATGGACCGGTCCCGGTACAGCAGACAGCGCACCTGATGCGCGGCCACGTCGATCAGCGCCGGGGGCGTGGTCGCGCATGCATCGAACGCCCGATCGCAGCGTGGCGCGAACCGGCAGCCGTCGAACGACTGCGACAGCGGCGGCACGGTCCCCGGGATCGCGGCCAGCGCGGCCCCGCGCTTGGCGGCGTCCGGCAGCGCGCGCAGCAGCAGCCGTGCGTACGGATGCTTCGATGCCGCGAAGAAATCCTGCGCCTCGGCCACCTCGATGATCTGCCCCGCATACATCAGCGCGACGCGATGCGCCATGCCGGCGACGACCGCCAGGTCGTGCGTGATCAGCAGCAGGCCCATGCCCTGCTCGCGTTGGAGGTCGCGCAACAACGCCAGGATCTGCGCCTGGATCGTCACGTCCAGCGCGGTGGTCGGCTCGTCGGCGATCAGGAAGTCGGGTTCGCAGGCCAGCGTCATCGCGATCATCACGCGCTGCTTCTGCCCGCCCGACAGCCGGAACGGATACTCGTCGATGCGCCGCTCGGGCTCCGGGATGCCGACCTTGCCCAGCCACTGGATCGCCTTGGCGCGCGCCGGCGCGCCGCGCAGCGGCGTGTGCGTCTCGATCGCCTCGACGATCTGCTGGCCGATGCGCATCACCGGGTTCAAGCTCGTCGCCGGCTCCTGAAAGATCATGCCGATGCGTCCGCCACGCACCGCCCGCATGCCCGATTCGGGCAGTGCCAGCACGTTCTCGCCTTCAAGCGCCACCGAGCCGGCCGTGACGCCACCGTTGTCCGGCAGCAGCCGCATCAGCGTCAGCGCGGTCATGCTCTTGCCGCAGCCGGACTCGCCCACCAGTGCGAACGTCTCGCCGCGCCGGATCGACAGCGTCAAGCCGTCGATCGCACGCACCAGACCGGCATCGGTGTCGAGCGCGACCTTCAGCTTGTCGACGGCCAGCATTCGTGCGTGCCCCTCAGCGGCCGACATGGGACGCGCGCAGCCGCGGCCGGAAGCTGCGTGCGCGCGGGTCGAACGCATCGCGCACGCCGTCGGCGAACAGGTTCGCCGCCAGCACCAACGCGACCATGAACGCGAACGCCGCCGCGAACGACCACCACACCAGCGGGTCGCGGCTCATCTCGGTGCGCGCCAGGTTGATCATCCCGCCGAAACTGTTCATCGACGGATCGACACCGACACCCACGTACGACAGCACCGCCTCGTACAGGATCAGCGCGGAGAAGTCGAGCACCGTCGTGATGATGATCAGGTGCACCACGTTCGGGAAGATGTGCCGCACCATGATGCGGCCTGCACGCACCCCGAACGCGGTCGCGGCCTGGACGTACTCGAGTTGCGCGAGCTTCATCGTCTCGGCGCGCAGCAGTCGGCACAGCGTCGACCAGCCGGTCAACCCGAGGATCACGCACAGCAGGAACAGCCGCACGTCGGAGCGCTCGGCGCCGGTCTCGAACAGATCGGGATGGGTGTCGATGAAGACCTGCATCATCAGCACGCATGCGGCGATCAGCAGCACGTTCGGGATCGACGACAGCAGCGTGTACAGGTACTGCACGACCTCGTCGACCCAGCCGCGCAGATAGCCGGCCACGATGCCAAGGCCGACGGCGAGCGGCAGCGTCGCGATCGTCGACAGCGTACCGATCACGAACGCGGTGCGGATGCTCTTGAGCGCCTGGACCCAGACGTCGTTGCCGGTGCGGTCGGTGCCGAACACGTGATAGTGCTGGCTCAGCGCGATCAGCGCGCCGAGCACGAGACCGAGCGCCAGAACGGTCAGCACCACGGCGCGCAGCGGCAAGTCGGTCCGACCGCGCCAGAGCAGGCGCCACGCGTCGGGCCATTCGATGCGCTGCGCACGCGCGACACCGGCGGCCAGGGCCGCAGCGACGAGCAGCGCGAACGTCCCGCCGGCCGCCAGACCGAGCCCGGCCCGTCGCAGCACGTCGCCGGCCCATTGCGCCTCGTCGCTCAGGTGCTCGCCGCCATGCAGCAGGCGCGGATGAATCCGGACCATCGTGCCATGGACCTCGACGCTGTCCTTCGTCAGACCGCGGATCGCCAGCGGCGCCGAGTACGAGGCCTCGCGCCCTGCGATCTGGCGCGCCAGCAGCGCGTCGAGCAACGACTCGGTGCGGGTGCTGTAGGCCTGCGCCTGATCCTGGCCGCTGGCCGGCAGCGCACGGCGGAAGTGAACGCTGTCGACGACCGCGATCGCGAAGAACAGGAGCAGCACGACCGCCGAGCAGATCGCCGGCGTGTCGCGCCAGACCTTGGTCCAGACCGCGCGCAAGTTGGCGCTGGCGCGCACGCGCGCGGCGTAGACCAGCGCGAGCATGAGCAACGCCAGAACGACCCCATCGGTCCAGAGCACCACGATCTTGGGCAGCATGGTCGTCGGCGCGTCGTTCAGGCGAGCCGCACGCGCGGGTCGGCCCAGGTGTAGGAGACGTCGATGACGATGTAGCTCAGGATGTAGATCACCGAGCCGACGAACACCATCGAGCGCACGATCGCGAAATCCTGCCCGGTGATCGCTTCGATCACATACGAACCGAGCCCCGGAATGCCGAAGAAGCTTTCGAACACCAGGCTGCCGAGGAACACGTACGGCAGGTAGCTGCCCGCGCTGGTGAGGATCGGGATCAACGCGTTGCGAAGGACGTGGTCGAACAGCACCTTCGGTTCGGACAGGCCCTTCGCGCGCGCGGTGCGCACGTAGTCGCGGCCGAGTTCCTCGAGGAACATCGCGCGGTACAGGCGCCCTTCGCTGCCCAGGCGCGAGAGCAGCGACAGGATCACCGGCAGCACCAGGAAGCGCGCCGCATCCCATCCCGATTCGAAGCCGGAGATCGGCACCAGGTGGAACACCCGCGAGAACAGGAACTGTCCGACGATGATGTAGAACAGCGCGCTGATCGACAGCATCAGCACGCAGCTCACGACCCCCCAGAAGTCGATCGCCGAATGGCGGAAGAAGACGAGCAGCAACGCGAAGGCGACGCTGGCGATCACCTGCAGCACGAACAGCGGCACGGCCAGTTGCAGGCTGATCAGCATGCGCGTCTTGATCTCGTGGCCGATGTCGGTGGCGCTCTTCGAATCCGAGCGGCCGAAGTTCAGCGCGAACAGCGACACCGAGCGGTCCCAGAACACCGTGTCGGTCATTCGCTGCGACCCGGGCGCGGCGCCGTTCCAGTACAGCGGCTTGTCGTAGCCGCGCTCGGCCTTCCACTTGTCGATCTGCTCCTGGGTGACGCGCTTGCCGCCGATGTTCAGGCGCGCCATGTCGTCGGGCGTGTTGATCGTGAAGAACAGCATGAAGGTCAGCAGGTTGACGCCGAGCAGGATCAGCGCACCGTAGAGGCAGCGGCGGATGACGTAGTTCAGCATCGCATCAGCCCGCCGCGTTGGCGGCGGCCAGCGCCGTCTTGCGCTCGCGCGCGACGTAGCCGCGCCGCGCGATCCACGCCAGTGCGCCGGCCAATGCCAGCAGCAGCAGCAGCGGCCCGTAGCGCGGCGGATTCCACTCGGCCTGCTTGCGCGCACGCAGCGGGGCGTCGATCTTGTAGTACAGCGCGCGGTCGTTCGTGAAGATGCCGTACTTCGCGTTGCCGACCCATTGCTGGTAGGCACCGGCCGCATACGGGAAGTAGCCGAACGCCCACGGCGCGTCCTCGCGCAGCAGGTCGACCATCTCGTCGATCAGCTTCTGCTTGGCCGGGCCGTCGTCGAGCAGTTGGAGCTGGCGGTAGCGCCGGTCGAATTCGGGGTTGTCGTAGTTCGCGGTGTTCTCGCCTTCGAACTTCGCTTTCGAGTTCGGCCCGAAGAACAGGAACAGGTAGTTCTCGGCGTCCGGATAGTCGGCGTTCCAGCCCCACCAGAAGACCTGCTGCTTGCCCTTGAGCATCTTCTCCTGGAACTGGTTGTAGTCGGTCGCACGCACCTCGAGCTGGACGTTGAGCTTGGCGAACTGCTTGATCATCCAGTCGATCTCGGCCCGGTATTCCGGCGTCGGCACGCGCTGGTAGTCGTAGTACAGCACCAGCGGCTTGCCGGTGGCCGCGTCGCGGCCGTCCGGGTAGCCGGCTTCGACAAGCAGCGCCTTCGCCTCGTCGAGCGATCGGCGCACGACCTTGCCGTCGACGAGTCGGTGCGTCACCGGGTTCATGCCTTCGACGGTCCCGTGGCGCGATCCGAAGATGCCGGCCGGCACCGGCCCGTGAGCGGCTTCACCGGCCTTTTGCGTGAAGACGCGGCCGTAGCCCTCCTCCCAGTCGATCGCGATGCTGAGCGCATGGCGCAGCTTGCGGTTCTTCGCCTGCTGCACCGGCGTGTCGCCCTTGCCGACGACCGGATCGAGCCAGTTGAAGCCGAGGTACCAACTGCTCGGCTCGATGCTCTTCGGAAAGCGCAGGCCATGGGCATCGAAGCGCCGACGCACCTCGTCGGAGTCGCTCGCGTCGGCGAGAAAGTCCGGGCCCCAGTCGGGGCGCTCGATCTCCGGCACGTCGAGGTAGCCCTGGATGAACTTCGAGCGCAGCGGCGTCTTGTCCTTCTCGGTCGTGAAGACCAGCTTGTCGATGAACGGCAGCGGCTTGCCGCAATCGTCGAGCAGTCCGAGTTCCCGGTCGCCCGGCATGCCCTCGCACGGGTAGGTCGCACCGTGGTAGTTCGGGTTGCGCACCAGCACATGGCGGCGGTCCGGGTCGTACTCGACCGCCATGAAGGGCCCGGTGCCGACGGGCCAGACGTCGAGCGTGAGGCTGTTCTTCGCCATGCCGGGCTGTGCGTAGAACTGGTCGGCCTCCCACGGCACCGGCGCGGTGAACGTCAGGGTCAGCCAGTACTTCCACTGCGGGTACTTGCCCTTGATGCGGTAGCGCACGGTGTACTTGTCCAGCGCCACCACGCCCGCGAGCGGAAACTGGCGGAAGTCGAGGAACGGCTTGTCGAGCGCCGCCGGATCCTGCCCCGCGCGCAGCTTCCGGTCGGCCGCGCGGATCAGCGCGCCGTACTCCTTCAAGCCGATCACGTACTCCGAGAAGATGCCATAGATCGGCGCCTCGATGCGCGGCGTCGCATGGCGCTTGATCGCATAGACGAAGTCGTCGGCGACGAGCTCGCGCGTACCGCTCACCGCGAAGTCCAGCGGCGTGTGCTTGTCGCGCGTCTGCTCCGCCGTCATCGCGTGGTAGAGGTAGGCACCGCTGGCGTCCTTGGCCAATGCCGGATGCGGCTGATACAGCGTGCCCGGGATGATGTGGATGTCGTACTGGCTCTCGACGACGAGCTCGCCCGGTGCATCCTCGGGCAGCACCTGGCCGTCCTTGTCGAGGTAGCGCGGGGTGGCCAACGCGCTCGCCGCTTTGGGCACGAGCGTGTATGGCCGCTTCAGGAAGTGGTACGCGTACGGCGGCTCGTAGATCGAGTACATGTACGGCACCTCGTTGACCGCATACGACGCGGTCGGATCGAGGTGCCGCGGCGAACGCTCCTGGAACGCGATGAACATCGTGTTCGTCGACGCGCTGCCTTTCGGATTGGGGCTGTTGTCGCACGCCGCGAGCAGGAGCAGCAGCGCCCCCAGCGCCGCCAGCATCAGCGCGGCCAGCGAATCAGTGGTGCGCGTGCGCGGCGTGCGCATGGTCCCAGCCGATCAGCACGTTGCGCCCATCCACCAGCACCGTCACGCGCGCGCCGACCGGCATCGTGACCTTGGTCGGCACATGGCCGAACGGCAGCCCGGTCAGGATCGGCGTCTTCGTCAGCGTGCGCAGATGCGCGACGACCGTCTTCATCGAGAAGCCGCGGTCGTGCGGC
>Ga0209023_10007553_pt1 | contig 11098 bp, 14 predicted proteins | sample LakOneMetagenome_FD_187468 | JGI IMG/M metagenome (GOLD analysis project Ga0209023, IMG submission 187468) | Freshwater and sediment microbial communities from Lake Erie, Canada (SPAdes) (version 2) | ecosystem: Environmental > Aquatic > Freshwater > Lentic | place: Lake Erie, Canada...
CAGACCGCCGACGACTACGAGGCTCTGCTGCCCTGGACGCTCAAGTCCTCAGACGCCTAGCGGATACCGCCGGCGGCCGCAAGGGACGCCCTCAAAAGACCGCTTACGAGCAAATGCTACTGTCGCTCACAGTGAGACGAAGAAGATTGAATCATGTCGAAGCACAAATTCTCCAGCGCGCAACGATACGCGATCTTCTTGGTACATGGCATGAAGTGCCATCTGTGTGGCTACCCACTCGACCTAACCTCAATGGTAGTCGATCATGTTTTGCCCGAGCACCTTAACGAGAGTCCGTCACAATTAAACGCTGCTAAATCGGCGCTTGGCCTTCCCGCTTCGTTCGATTTAAACTCGTTCGAAAATTGGATGCCGGCATGCAGCCCATGCAACGCGAAAAAGGCAGGCCTCCAATTTGAGCCTTCCCTTCTTATCCAGGTGGAACTACAAAATCTCGCGGCGAAGGCCGACAAGGCTCGCCGGCTTTGCGACGAGGTCGTTGGCACCAGACGGCTATCTTCCGCACTGAACGTGCTAGAGCGAGCCCAGGAGAGCGGTTGGAATTTTGAGGGGGCGACACGAGCGAGACTCCTGGCCCTCTTGCGATTTGCCTCGCAGCGCGAGCTAATACCTAGGGGACAACCACTTCGTTTGACGAAGTCATTTCAACTAGTGACGACCACAGTAGAGGATGCAAGGCGTTGGGGAGCCACCCACTGGTCCATATCCCGTTGTGAGCCTGGAGAACCAGCACTGGTTGTGCTTTTTCAGGCGGAGCGAGGCGAGTGCGTTGAGTGTGGTTTGATCCAGCGGGTCTTTCAGCCGATCAATCAGGAAGGTGGTGGTGATCCGATTTGCGGCGTATGCCTGTCGAACTTGGATTGGATGGACCCTGTGACCCTGGGAGACTTGCCCACTCACGTCATTGAGGCGTGAGGCCTCGTTGCATCACCTCTTCAAGTCCATATGCCATGTCTGTCATCCAATTACGGCGAAATTTAGTCGGGACGCTCGCTACGTAGTAAGTCTTGGTGACACCGTGTCCTTCATTCGACGTGCCGAATTGTTAGTCCGACATTTCCGAAAAGCTCCCGGGATTTAGTGATTGGCGGGCATCGCGGGCGAGTGACTTATTGAGCATATCCATCGGTCAGGAAGTCGGGTTGACAAAATCGAACCGTGTTTGTACGATTTTCGTACATCGACTTCTGCACTTTGGAGAACATCCATGGCAAACCTAGAACCGCAACTCAAATCGGCGTTGGAAATGTTCTGGGATGACCACGCGCTGATACCTGCAGGGGGTGGTCCAAGCACCGTTGATGAGCTGCTGGAGCCAATCGAGTCCATGACTGCGGTCGAGGTACTGCTTACCCTCGACAAAATTGTGGGGACGAAACTGCCCAACACCGTCATTCAAGCCGGCGGCTACAAGACGAAAGACGAGTTCGTTAATCTTCTGTCTGCCAAGGTGCTTGAGCACTTGGCGAAGAAGCAATGAGCCAAGAGAAATTGGACTCGGCCGATGAGCAACGTTTAGCTTTGGCTCAGAGGCTGAGAGAGGCGCGTGAGTACGTCGGTCTTTCACAAGAAGACGTCGCGGCAACGCTTGGAATCTCCAGGCCGGCCGTAACTAACATCGAGGCCGGTGTTCGCAAGGTCGAAGCCGTGGAGCTCGACAAGCTGAGCCAGCTGTACGGGCAAACGGTCGCGTACCTGCTCACAGGGGAATCGTCGAAGACCGATGCGAGAGTGGCGTTTCTTGCTCGCGCGACTCAAGGATTGAGTGAGCAGGACCTTGAAGAATTGGGCCGCTTTGCGGACTTTCTGCGCAGCTCAGGCAAATCCAAACTTCGAGGTCCGTGATGGCTCGTGACGAACTGCTGGGGGCCGCCCGCCGCGCTGCGGAAGTCTTGGACGAGTTCTCTGCCAAGGACCGCATAAATCAAGGTTACACGCGCGTCGACCCGACCCTGCTCGCTAGCGCTGCGGACGTAACGGTCATGTATCGACCGCTGAAGAAGCTGCTCGGCGGCTTCCTTCGCGAAGATGGTGAAGCAGGAATCCTCGTTAATGTGGACCGGCCTCGTGGCTTGGTGCATATGACATGCGCACATGAGTTAGGGCACTACTTCCTCGGTCATGACAGCACTACCGATGACACTGTAGAAATCGGGATGAGCGCGCAGCTAATCGAGCGCCAGGCAAATCAGTTTGCCTACTCGTTGCTGGCGCCGCGATGGCTCGTCATTGCCATCATGCGGATGAAGGGTTGGTCGAAGAATCATCTAGAGAACCCATCTGTCGTGTATCAGCTATCTCTTCGCTTGGGGACAAGCTACGAAGCGATGGCTTGGTCGCTTTCGCGCATGGAAGTGATTTCGCAAGCTTCGGTGCGAGGCCTGCTGGCGAATAAGCCTAAGGCCCTGAAACTGGATGCGCTAAACATTCAGGACCCATCCGTGAAGCTGACGGGAGATGTCTGGATTCTCGACAAGTCCGACAAGGACCGCATTATCGAGCCTGCGTCCACTGACCGCTTTGTATTGGACCTTCCGAACCACGCTGGCACGGGCCATTTGTGGACCGTTGATGAGTTGCGGTGTGAAGGATTTACGCTCGAACCTTTCGTCCACGACGCCAGGACGGTGTCGAAGCGCAGCGACGCTCCTATCGTGGTGGGTGGCCTGGGCAGCGGGACAATGCGCTACGAGCTGGCCCTAACCAAAGGCTTCGTTGGCGCTGAAAGCGCCGCTTTGCAGCGTGCCGACATCGCTGTTCATGAGACTGCTCCCTGGGTCAAGGGTGGGGACAGCCACGACACGCTGACTTTTAGCGCTGAGTTCGATGACCTGAACCCGAACGGCGGTCTATCGCGGGCGGAACGTCAACGTAGGTTGGAGAACGTGCGAGGTCAGGAATGATTGAAGTTGAAATAAATCATTCTGACCGATTGGGCCCCTCCCGCAATCAGGGCAGGCGTCCGACGTGCCTAGCGTTTACAACCTCGGACCTGAATGCCTACGCAAATGCGACGACGCATTTGAGCGTGGAGTTTATGTGTCACCACGCGGCACGCCTTGGGCAGGACTGGCAGCCAGGCGACGGCTTCACCATGGAGCAGATTCTCGCCGCCGTTGAGAGCCCGGGACAGCCGGAAGAAGGCGTCTACCCCTATTGTGGGGATTCCCATGATGCTCCACTGATGGCGCCGCCAGCCAATTTGACGCCGCTGTACGCGAGCCAGACCAATAAGCGCGATTTGTCCCTTCTGGAAGTTGTGGCTCATATCCGACAGGGGCATGCCGTTGGCGTAGTTGTAGCGGTTACAAAGTCGCTGTTTTATCCTTCTGACGGTATTGTTGAATTTGATCCTTATGTCATACCAGACCAATTCCATGCGATGGTCGCCGTAGGCGTAGGGACGCATCGCATATCGTGCGAGGCGCACGTCCTGCTTCGGAATTCATGGGGCGAAGGATGGGGAAATCAGGGGCATGCTTGGGTGCCGGAACGGCACCTGCTGCTGCATATGCAAGAGGGTTTCTTGGTGTAACACTAAAACATGGCCGTTCTCTTCGACAAGCATTCACGGGTAGTACCGACTTGGCTTGCTGCCGCCAAATATCTTGAGCAAGCTCCGAATCGAAAGGCGATGAACATCGTCCTCGAAATCGATGACCCACTTACGATTGCCGCAGACGATGTTCTCGTGATGCAGCGAGTCGATGCTGCGCTCGCTCCTCGAGACCTTACACTCCGCACGGTGGCAGGGACCATCTTCCCGCTGGACTTGTACCGTCGTCACAAGCGTCCCGCCTTCTATGACAAATACAAGGCCATGCTGAAGCGCGGGAAGAAGCGGGGGACTTGGGGCACGTACGCGCTACGTATGATTGAGCGCCCAAGTAAGGATGGAACCGACACCATCAATCCTCTGGACTTGCTTGTCGAGCGCCTGAGTGACAAAGGCCAGCCGGCGAAGAAAGACGGCTCGATCGCGTCCTACACGTCGTCGTATGAACTGGGCGTGGCCGAACCGGCCGTGGATTTGGCATCGGGGCAGGAGGGTGATGACAATTCTGAAGGAGATGTCCCGACATACAACGCCGCAATTGATGGGCGCGAATGGCTAGGCATGCCATGCCTCTCCCACTTGAGCTTCAAACGCGTCAAGGAAGAGAATGGCTACTCGGTACATCTCACCGCAATGTACCGTTCGCACCACTACTGCGCCCGTGCACTTGGCAATCTATTGGGGTTGGCGCAGCTTCAATCGTTCGTTGCCAAAGAAGCGGGGCTCAAGATGGGGACTCTCACCTGCATTTCCTCGCACGCTGTGTTGGACGTTGGGGAATGGGGTGGTGTTGCAAAAGCAAAGACCGTCCTAGGGATTGACTCAAAATAGCGCGGCTTGCTGGGTACCGGCGGCAGGCGCCAGGCTGTCGCCGTAGATATCCTGCATGCCTTTACGGAAGTCGGCCACACCGCCGTAGCTCGGATGTCGAACACATTCGACGCTGATGCCAAAGGACCGAGCGTAGCTAGCTGCGTCTTGCCCAATGCAGATAATTCGGCGGATACCGAGCCAAGTGAAGAGCGCATGATTTAGTTCGGAAACCGCGGCCAATTCCTTCGCGGAAAACTTTCGGTTTGTCAGAGGATCATCGGCTTCGTGCGGATGGAAGGGGAACACGTTCCACAAGAGGGGGCGGCGTTCCAGGCGTTCTAGGATTGCCCAAATCTCGGCCGCAGTACGCTCGGCAACTACAGGCCCCTTGGTGGCCTTGGCCGGCGTGGCGCCTGGATACGAGTGTGCAAAAGCATCGAGCCGACGTTCATCGGTTAGTGCAAGCCCCGTGCGCCGGCCGCCCCTGTACCCGAGGTCGCGGCCCATCCAAATCGTATCCACTCCCAGCTGTTCAATTGCGCTGAGGTAGGTGCGCAGATTCCTGCGGCGAACCGCTGGGGCATCGGCGAGGTCGTGAACCTCGCAGCGGTTCCTGTAGGGATTAAAAACGCCATCCAAGCTAATGTCGGACAGCGCAGCAACGAACGAACGGGGGGTCATACTCATTGTTCAATCATTCGCAGGCGGCAACGCGGCGCCTACGACCATCCTCTTTCTTTTGGGGGCAATAGTTAGTTCGGGCTTCTCTTCGTCCTTCACAGGCGAAAATGTGATGGTGTGCTTGGTCATATTTACCGTTACATCGCCACCCCCCGCTTCGCAGAGCTGACGGAAAACCTCGAAGCCCTCCAGGATGGCCTTCTCCCATTGCCAGAGAGGGCACTGGTACACCTCGTATCCCTTCACCATCTCCCGTACCTGCTTCAGCACTCCATACTCGAGCCTGCCGGGAGGAGTCTCGGTAAAGTACTTGTGTCGGAACGCATGGTTAAAAATCCACGTGGCGATGCCCTCCTCGATAATCATGGCGCGAGCGCCGTCTTCGTCGCGGTCGATGTCGGGATTACTCTTCCGCTTGAGTTTCAGCAGGCCGCGAATGACGGGCGACCAACCCAGGTGCGCGATGTATGCCAGGTGGAACACATCATGGAAGCGATAGCCGTCTGGCTCGGTGCGATTATCGGTGAGGCGGTCACCGATGTTCACCCCATTCATCTGCTGAATGACGTAAGGAACACCCTCGGTTTCGCCAACCTCGATGAACCGCATTGTAAACTCCCGCGGCAGTTGCTCGAGCATCGAGAAGGACTCATCGAACAGCGGCTGATACGGCGTGCCTGCTTTGGGCCACCGAGATTCGAACTTCTCCACGTTCGCTTGCGCCACGTAAGCAAACTTAAGGTTGAACTGGGCGCAGACCAGAATCATGTCCGCGAGCAGTTCGCCAAGCAGACCAAGCGTGCTGCCGAGGTCTTCTGATTCAGATAGTCCCATCAGCTGGCCGCAATGCTTCCCAAGCCGACAAAGAGTCTCAGCTCGAGTTTCAGGGGAAATCTTGCTTCGGCAGTACTCGGTAAGCCCATCGAATTCAGAGAACGTCAGATTGCCGGCCGTCGGCTTACGATTGTCGACTTCGAGGCGACGCTGTAGTTCTTTCAGTGCTGCAACGCCGACGTCGTTCAGGGTCCGTTTGCACTCTACGGCAACGGTTGTGAGATACCAGAGTGCGTCACCAAGTTCTTCCGTGACATTCGCCTGCTCGGCAGCCCCAAGGTCACGATTCGATTTCTTAATTGCGGCTAGCGTTCCGCCAATCTCACCGAAAAATCCGTATCTGAGCTGGTTGAATGCACCGGTCTTTCCTTGAAACTGGTTTGATGCAGAAGCGCGTTGCTCATACTCGGAAAGCGACAGGCGCTGGTTGCCCGAAACCTCATCGGCGAGATACATGACGGTGACCCTCCTAGCTGTTTTTCTGCCTAGGACTGTGGCACAGCTAGCCGCTCTCCGTAAAGCTCAGCCTTCAGTTGCTTCGCGCACATGATGATAGTGCTGCGGTCGCCCATCGAGGCGCCCAAAGTCAGGGCTTTGTCTCTGACGCTTACTGTCACGTCATAGTGGGGATACACCGAGCGCTCCTGGAACCAGGCGCGACGTAAGCCGAGACGGCGAGCGAACTCGTGCAGTTCGACCAGGGAGTCGGCAACCAGGTGGCACCATTGCTTGCCTCTCCATGGGATGCGTTCGTCGTCAACGTAGATAGCCATGCTTGCGGATTTGCGAAAAGATTTGCAAAATAATATGCAAGATGCAAACAAATCGCAAGTCCGTCCACGAAGCCGAAGAACTCGCGCGCATGCTGCGGTTGCGAAGGAAGGAGCTCGGGATAACGCTCGTGCAACTCGCAATCGAGTTGGAAGTTGATGTTGGTCAGATATCGAGATTTGAACGAGGCAAATTCAAATTGGTGTCGAAAAATTTGCAAAAAATAGCTGATTACTTGCAAATATCCACCAGTGTTGAGCCCGCGGAAGACTCTGTGGTCAAAGAGTTTGCCGCGTTGATTGGCCGTTCTGAACGACATAGGGCTGCCGCAGTCGCGTTGGTTCGGGCGTTACAGGAGTTGCAATGAGTCTCGGCAACCCATTAGGTAGGCAACTGAGAAGACAGGAAGGCCACGTGAGCATTGCCGACGAATTTGCGGTCATCGATATGATTGCTCAAAGCGAGCTGCCGACATCAGCAGTGGATGCGTTTTCGCTATCTGTCATTAAGATGGAGCGACAATTGCGACGTCTCTTCACTTATCTCGTCTTCCAGTCTGACGCTTTTGACGCGAGCCACGTCGAGGGGCTGCGCGGCGTCCTGAATGCGAACGACAGAGTCTACTTTTGGGGCTTTGAGCGCGGCATCGGGGTATTGCACCAATCGTCCGTGCGTCAGATGCTCGGCGCTACGTACGACGATCTCGAGCCTTCCATTCGAGAAGCCATAGCAGCGCGAAACAAAATATTCCATGGTCAACTTACCAATCGGTGCCTGCAGCGAGAGGACCTTACTGCGTTTGTCGGCAGTATCCGCAGTTGGTGCGAGCGACTTGCCGACACCGCAAGACTTGAGTTGGGATATGACGGATTCGCGAGGCATTCCTTCCGCAAAGGTCCACGAGAGATCGTCGCCAGGTTTCGCGTCGAGGTTAATAGCTTAGAGAACTATCGAGAGTTTCTGGCACGGCATGTACAGCGACAACCCCAAGCGGCTCAGCACCTTCGATGAACGAGCGGCACTGCACTGTGTGATCTCAATCAAGCGGCGTAGAAGCTCAGTCGGCCTCACTCCAGATCAACCTGTGGACCATAGCTGACGGCGTCGATGAGCTTCATCGCCCTCCGTGCCGCGGATTGGGCTGGCACCAAGTCGTCATTCCGATGAATCTGTACCAGCATGTCCCGATCTTCGGGGTTGGACGCTGCTTCCGAGAGCAGCCGGGCCCAGTATCGCTTAGCCTCTGCATTGGGTAACGCTAAGACTGCTTCAAAGGCTTCCCCCGCAGTCAGCTCCCCGACGGAGATCCGACGCAAAAGGCCCTCCAATTCCGGGCCAGCATCTCGGTGCGTTTCACGATTGCGCTCTACGGCCGCCGCAAGGCTCTCCCTGCGAGTTTCTGCTTCTGCGAAGGTCTCTCGTACAAACACCGCCATCGGAGTTGCTAAGGCCAACTGTTCGCGATTCCGAAGTGCCTCGATCGCTGCCAGTGTTGGCACTTGCTGCTGGCGTAAGTAACCCCCACCGCCTATCGCGAAGGCCCGACGCAACTGTGCTACGAGTTGACCAAGGTCTTCTACCATGGAGACTAGGAACCAGAACGGGCGAGTGGTCCGCGGCGTGGAGAGCGCTGTCACGACAAAGGGCCATGCTTCATGCGCTGACAAATTTTCGCGGTTTAGTGCCTGGGCGAGCTGGGTTGGCCCTAACATCCAAAGGTCGAGCAAGAAGCTTTCCGGCGGCACGTCGAGATGACCGTCCGCCATCCGTCCATTCGCAGTCCCTACGTACGCTTCAAATTGGCCAAGCAGGTCCCCGAACGCTCGTCGCAGATGATGCTGGGCAATGGGCAATGCGTTAGGGTCCTGCGGTCGAACTACCACTGGTAAGCCTTGTCCTCCCGCGTTGAGTCGATGGAACCGCACCGGTGCTGCCCGCTGTAGCGTTTGAAGCAGCAGGTTTATGTCCTCGGTAGTTGGTGCAACTGCGGAACGATCGAAAGCATTTAGCCACTCCGGAGCGACCTCCGGCACTTCCGGAAGTACGAGGAACAACGAACGGAGGGAGGCGCTACGGTCCCTTAGCGTCTCGGACTCGCGGAAGCGTCTCGCAAGTTCTTCGACAATGATGTCCGCATCCACATTTGCTTCAGGCGGTCGAGGGAGTTGTTCAAGGTAGGGGCGGATACGGCTCGATTGCGCAAGAAGGTTGTAGAAGGCCAAAACCTTCTGAGCCTGCAACATGCCAACTGCACGCGATGGGCCATGGCCGGCGTGAAGGCCAGCAGCTCGGGCGCCGATGACTAGCACGAAACCTTCAGTCGCCCTGTGCAGCGCCTGTCGGTGCGCGGCGGCATCCGGAACACCAAACGTCAGAAACGATGCCCGGGGTGGGGGCGCCAACAGCAGCACTCGAACGTCCTGCAACACTTCCCGAGCGGACTTGAACTGCGTACGACTGGACATTAGAGCCTCTTCGCCCAGCACCTGCACTAGGATCGCTGACAGAACCTGCTCGGCCGCGGCGCCGATCAAACCTGCGGGAGCAGCGAACTTTGCGGCGTCCATCCGTAGCTCGTGACGTGTCGGCATGCCAAGACCGATGAAAGCTAAGTTCAATGCCTCTTGGCTGGCTTCGATGAGTCGTACGCTGCTTGTTCGAAGGTATTGCGGCATCGAGGATGCATCCTTGCATTTGCAAAGACTGATCGGAAGAAATCTCCTGTCGGAGGTAGACCGGCGCGACCTAAAGTCGGGGAGCAAGCTGTTGGCTGCGTCTGTCCCTGCCGCAGTATGCTCGAAACCACATCACCCAGCTACGTCGTGGCGCAGGCTGATCCGTTGCAATGAATCTGCAACATAGGTTTGAGTGATGGCCCGGCATCAGCTTGACCGTGCCCCTCACTCCTGAAGGTGCAAGAGGTCTTGTAACTCGTTTGATACCCGCTCCAAGGTCGCTGCTCGTAACTCCGGTGCCAACTCAATGACATAGCTGTAGGCCAAGAGCGTTAGCGCATGTATCTCGAGTGCAGTGGCAATGCTATCCACTTTGTCAATCGTCGGGCTCTTTAGCCCCCTCTCAAGGCTGCTCACATAGGTCCGACTTGTGGCCACATCGAGAGACTCTTGAGATGCATTTCTGAGCTTGCGGGCCGCTTTCAGTGCGCGGCCGAAGTTGGATCGTAGATTCACGGAGTTTCGCTGGAACAAAACTCAGAATCTCTTCTTTTGAACACTATAGGACTACAATCTATAGTGTTCAAAAGGAGGCATGTGATGTTTTTAACACTCGATGAGTGGGTGCATCCCAGTGGCGTCATTCAGGCACTGGCTCAGCCCGCCACCGCCTGGAACTGCATTGCAATGGACGGCATCCTTCCAAGTGTCCTTGTCGAATTCCAAGAACTTGAAGACGGCATCCATGTGGGCAGTAGATGGTTGATGCTGGGCGATCTTGAAGTACTCGCCTCACATTTTGTCAATTCAGATGAGCGTGTGGGGAGTGTCTATGTCTTGCTTCTCGAGATTTCTCAATGGGTGCTAAAGTCGATCAATGCTCTACGTCGATGCACTGCAGACGGCCAATCCTGGCTTGAGTATCTGGATGCGGCTGGCATTTGGCATTCAGCAACGCCGCTGCCACTACCCGAAAGGGTGACGGTGGATGAAGTTTGGCGCTTAGGGCACACTCGATCTTAATTGTGTTCGGTTGGACAATCCTGTCTGCATGAACACGGATTCAATGCGTATGCGTCTTTGCAACGCGTTTGGCGGAAACGGTAAGTACTGGATCCGTTTGGCGAAAACATGAAAGATCGGAAAATCGGTTTATTCCCGTCCGGAGCAGGGGAGGCCGCCAAAAGACACCTGTCCGAGGGGCGAGCCATCTATGTAAGTGACAAGGAATTTCCGGGGCGAGCCGTTCGGATTCATCCTGACGGCCGCCGCGAACTCATGAGACTAGATCGACAAACAGGCTCGCTAGTTGTCGACAGAGTGCTCACGTCATAGCGCCCTACGAGAGTTCAGTTCCTTCGTCATACAAGAAAACATGGTCTCAGTGCCATCTGTCGTCGGCTTCTTCAAAAGATAAAGGCCTTCCAACACGCGCTAACTCACTCTCCCACGCGTCGATCTTGGGTCGCACAGCTCTCGCCTGGCAAGCTAGTGTTCTGAATTCGGTTCGGGTTTTTGACCTCCTTTGGTCATGGCAGATGCCAAGGATTGGTGCCCCCCGTTTGGGCTGTACAGCCGCCACTATTTTCTAAGTCCCTAGTAGGAAGAACTCCTAAGAAAAGCCGCGACGAACTGGAAACGCGCCGGGAAATCGGCCTGTGCGGCGGCGCGCGATATCGTGATGCGGCCGGTTTCCAGCGGCTCGCGCAGAACTTCCAGCACGCGGCGCTCGAACTCCGGCAGTTCA
>Ga0209023_10007554_pt1 | contig 11098 bp, 4 predicted proteins | sample LakOneMetagenome_FD_187468 | JGI IMG/M metagenome (GOLD analysis project Ga0209023, IMG submission 187468) | Freshwater and sediment microbial communities from Lake Erie, Canada (SPAdes) (version 2) | ecosystem: Environmental > Aquatic > Freshwater > Lentic | place: Lake Erie, Canada | collected...
TTACCAGTGGGGGCAGCTTACCAGCCATAATTTTATTACATACCTGTTGTTAAAACCGGGAGCAGACCCTAAAGTACTTGAATCAAAATTTGATGACTATATCACCGGGTATGTGATCCCTTTTGTAAAGCAATTTATCAAGATCGATAATATAGATGAGTTTAGAAAAGCTGGCAATAAGATCCATTACAGCCTGATGCCGCTCACAAAGATCCACCTGTACAGTGATTATACTTATGAGCCAAGCCCATCAGGTAATATTCAATATGTTTACATATTCTCACTGGTAGCTATTTTCATTCTTATTATCGCTTGTATAAATTTCATGAACTTAAGTACTGCGAGGAGTGCAAACCGTGCAAAAGAAGTGGGAATAAGAAAAGTATTGGGTACAGGCCGAAAAACCTTGGTGAACCAGTTCCTTGTAGAGTCAACGATCACAGCTTTCATCTCTCTTGCCATTGCAGTTGTAATTGCATATTTTGTTTTGCCATTGTTCAATGATATTGCAGCAAAATCACTTTCGGTAAAAGACCTGCTTAATATAAAGATATTGCCGTTCCTCATCCTGGTACCGGTTGTTGTCGGGTTACTTGCAGGAAGTTATCCCGCCTTTTTTCTTTCAGGTTTTAAACCAATAGTTGTACTGAAGGGAAATGTGAATACAGGGTTTAAAAAAAGTAACCTGCGTAATTTCCTGGTCGTTTTCCAGTTTGCAACATCGATCATACTGATCATCGGAACGATCATTGTTTACAGCCAGCTGCATTATATACAAACAGCTAAACTTGGTTATAACAAAGACCAGGTGCTGATCATTGATGGGGCTTATGCACTAAACAAGAATATTACAGCATTTAAGAACGAGGTGCTCGGGATGCAGGGTGTAAGCAGTGGTACAATCAGTTCTTTTTTACCGGTCACCAATTCGTCGAGAAATGATAATACTTATTCTACAGAAGCTGTAATGAGTACCAAAACAGGAATTGATATGCAAACATGGGGCATAGATTATGATTACATCAAAACCATGGGCATGGAAATAGTTCAGGGCAGGAATTTCTCAAAAGATTTCGGTTCCGATTCAAGTGCCATGCTTATCACCGAAACTACGGCCAAGCTTATCGGTTATAATGATCCCGTTGGCAAAGTACTCTATGCGCCATCAAACACCGATGGTGACAATTCACTCCACCCGGTGAAGATCATTGGGGTTGTAAAGGATTTTCATTTTGAATCTATGAGGCAGGGGATAGGGCCTTTGTGCATGATGTTGAGAACCAGTACCGGGCTAGCATCCTTTAAAATTACCACAACAGATATAAAGGGCCTTGTTCACCAGGTAGAAAATAAATGGAAAGCATTAGCCCCGGGCATGCCTTTCAGTTATCGTTTCCTGGATGATTCTTTTAATGATATGTACCGCAGTGAGCAACGTGCAGGCACAATCGCTATTGTATTTGCAGTACTGGCTGTACTGATCGCATGTCTTGGTTTATTTGGACTGGTAACATATATGGCAGAACAAAGGACCAAGGAGATCGGGATACGTAAAGTACTCGGTGCTTCTGTAAATAATGTTGTGGTCATGCTATCAAAAGATTTTCTGCTGCTTGTGCTCCTTGCATCTGTTATAGCTTTTCCGGTTGCATGGTGGGCAATGCACAAATGGTTGCAGGATTATGTTTACAGGATCAATATCGGATGGTGGGTATTTGCAGTTGCCGGCATGATCGCACTATTTATCGCATTAGTAACTGTAAGTTTCCAGGCGATCAAAGCTGCGCTGGCAAACCCGGTAAGTTCATTAAGGACACAATAAAGCATCGAAATGATAAAAAAATATTTATATACCGCCTGGTACAACATTGTTGAAAACAAGGCCTCATCTTTTATATATATTATTGGGCTTGTTATTAGTATGGCCATTTGTATGCTCATCGGCCTTTGGATCCACAATAAGATCGCATGCATCCAGGATCTAAGCCAGCTCAGGATATTAGCAACTCAACCATAAAATTATTACCATGTTCAATAATTATTTTAAAATAGCCTGGAGAAACCTGTTTCGTAATAAAGCTTTTTCTTTCACCAACCTGTTAGGGTTAACCATAGGAATGACCTGTACTATCCTGATCCTTTTATGGGTGCAGGATGAACTGAGTTTTGATAAATTCCAGGCAGATTATAAGAACATCCACCAGGTAATGGCCAACCGTAATTTCAATGGAAAAATTTTTACAGACAATGCGATCATTTTTCCATTGGCGAAAGAAGCTGAAAAAAATTTCCCGCAAATAAAAAATGCCACTGTAACCAGTTACCCTGAATCACATGTACTTACATTAGGTGATAATATGTTCAAGAAGAACGGGATAACGGTGAGCGAACATTATTTTAATATTTTCTCCTGGAAATTCATCAAAGGGAATGCAGCCAGTGCAATTTCCGATCCCAACTCAATTGTGGTCACAGAATCTGCTGCTAGATCTTTTTTTGGAAATAGTGAACCGGTTGGCAGGACAATTAAAATGGATAATGACCATGAAGTTAAGGTGAGCGCTGTGATTGCTGATGTTCCATTCAATTCAACCATTCAATTTGATTTTATTCAGCCTTATAATTACGATGATGAAAATGTAAAAAGGGCTTTAAATGAATGGCAGAATTCTTTTTCCAATGTTTTCTTTCAAACAGTTCCCGGAGCTGATATTGATAAGTTGATGAAGAACGTCAACTCACTTATAAAAGATCATGATAAAACAGATCATGTAAGCACATACTTTTTGCACCCGATGAGTAAATGGCATTTATACAGTGATTTTAAAGAAGGGGTGAATACTGGCGGTATGATAGAATACGTAAGGCTTTTCAGCATCATTGCCTTCATAATTTTATTGATCGCCTGTGTTAATTTTATGAATCTTTCTACAGCCCGTTCAGAAAAAAGGGCTAAGGAAGTTGGTATCAGGAAAACACTTGGCTCGGGAAAAAAACAACTGGTACTGCAGTTCTTTTTTGAATCAATCATTCTTGCTTTACTGGCATTTATCTTTTCAATGATCATTATTTACCTGTTGCTTCCTTCGTTTAACCTTCTTGTGAGTAAGCAACTAGTTCTTCCCGTGGGTAAACCTTTTTTCTGGGCATGGGTTGCAGCTGTTGTACTTTTTACCGGACTTGTAGCAGGAAGTTACCCGGCTTTATACCTGTCATCATTTAATCCTGTAAAGGTTCTTAAAGGAACATTCCTCGCAGGAAAGAAGGCATTGATGCCACGAAGGGTATTGGTGGTAGCACAATTTGTGATCTCTATTTTACTGATATCAGCTACCGTAATTGTTTACCAGCAGATACAGCATGTAAAGAACCGGGATATCGGTTACAGGCAAGATAACCTCATCATGCTGCCGTCGTCTACGCCTGACCTTGATGACAGGTTTGGCATCGTGAAAGATGAAATACTGAAAACGGGATTATTTGAAGCCGTTACACGTACTTCAGCTCCAATAACAGAAATATGGAATTATTCCCCATCACCTGATTGGGAAGGAAAACCCGCCGGATCCAACCTGTTGTTTTCTGCCATGAGGACCGACGTTGATTTTGCAAAAACAATGGGCATAAACATGATCGAAGGGAGAGATTTTTCAACAGCCTCAGTTTCTGATTCTTCCGGTATGTTACTGAATGCAGCTGCGGTAAAAGCAATGGGGTTGAAAAACCCGGTTGGCCAACTGCTCACTTATGCCGGCAATAAATACACAGTAGTCGGGGTTACAGCCGATGTTGTGATGTCATCTCCCTACAAGCCTGTTGAGCCAATGCTTGTAATGTTCAAACCATATCATTCAAATTTTATCAGTGTGCGTTTAAACAGTCATGTGCAACCGCAGGCTGCACTTAAAGCGCTTGAACCGATATTTAAAAAATATAACCCGGCATTTCCATTTGAATACCAATTTGCCGACCTGGAGTTCGGGAAAAAATTCGCTGCTGAAGAACTGATTGGTAAGCTTACAAATATTTTTGCAGGACTTGCCATTTTTATCTGTTGCCTTGGCCTTGCAGGATTGGCTTCTTTCACTATTGAAAAACGTATCCGTGAGATCGGTGTTCGTAAAGTGCTTGGTGCATCTGTGCAGCAATTATTAATGCTGATCTCAAAAGAATTTCTAAAACTGGTATTGATCGCATTTGTTATTGCAGTTCCGGTAACATGGTGGCTAATGAATAACTGGCTTGATAAGTATGAATACAGGATCAATGTCAGCATCTGGTTGTTTGGTATTGTTGGTTGCCTCATCCTTTTATTAACATTAATTGTTGTCAGCGCCAATACGATCAGGGCTGCGGTAAGAAATCCTGTTAAAAGTTTAAGGACAGAATAAAACTGTTATTACCTGATATCAGCAGTCTCTGATAATAGAGTTTAATATTGAATACCGCTAAAGGATAAATGCCTGCAGCTTAAAGCTTCTTTTATGATCAGAAATTATCTAAAGATCGCCTGGCGGAATATTATCAAAAGCCGCCTTTATTCAACTGTTAATATCATCGGTCTGTCAACAGGTATTACATTTACTTTATTGATCGCAGGATATATCTGGGGCGAACTACAGGTGAACAAAGAACTTAAGAATTCCGGCAGGCAATACATCATCCAAAGTAAATGGAAAGACCCAAACCAGGGCAATGAACTCACCACATTCGGGCCACTTGCAAAATCATTGAAAGATAATTATCCAAACTTGGTTGCAAATTATTACCGCTGGGATGGTATTACATCAAATGTGTCGAAAGGCGATAAAAGTTTCCGGGAAGGATTGCAATTATGCGACAGTACCATGTTGAATATGTATGGTTTCCGTTTGCTCCACGGTGATGCAGGCACTGCTTTAAATGATCCTTTTTCTGTTGTAATTACTGAAGGAAGGGCTATTAAGTATTTTGGTAAAACAGACGTTACAGGGCAAACGCTTACAATAGAAAATTTTTCGGGTTCAAAACATGATTTCCTGATTACAGCAGTTCTGAAAGATATCCCGAAAAATTCGGTAACAAATGTGAACGGCGACAATGATAACCAACTCTATATACCTTCATCAAACCTGGCTTTTTTTGGCCGTAATATGGAGTGGGGAAATGCTTTTATAGTAGAATACGTTGAATTACAGAAAGGGGTAAAAGAAAGCGACCTGGAAAAGCCAATGCTGGATATCATTAAAAAAAATGTAGCTCCACAGTTTGCTTCCGGAGTTACTCCATACCTCGTCTCACTGGACGACTATTATCTCTCTGCCAATAACGGGCTGATAAAAAAAATGCTTTATGCATTAACTGCCGTTTCCCTGTTCATTTTATTGATGGCTGTAATCAATTTTGTAAATATGTCTGTAAGCCGGTCGGCAACAAGGATGAGGGAAATAGGTGTGCGCAAGGTTTTAGGCGGATTGAAGAAACAACTCATGATGCAATTCCTGGTTGAGTCGGTTATTCTTGTATTTTTTGCAACGCTTTTTGCATTACTGTTATACGTGCTTACCAGGAATATGTTTGGTAATATATTGGGAAAGGAAATTCCTTCATTAACAGATTTTCCTTCTTACTTTATTGGCTTCCCGGTTTTCCTTGCGTTGGTCATTGGAATTATTGCCGGTATTTATCCTGCATTTGTCTTGTCTTCTCTGAAATCAGTTGAATCCCTGAAAGGAAAATTAAGTTCGGTAAAAGAAAATGTATTATTGCGAAAATCCCTTGTTGCATTTCAATTCGGAACGGCTACAATTGCATTTATCGGAGCCATTATTATTTCAAAACAAATAGACCTCTTTTTTAGCGGTAACCTTGGTTTTAATAAGGATTATGTGTTGTCTGCACAAGTGCCACGCAACTGGACACCCGAGGGAGTAAGTAAAATGGAATACCTGCGTAAACGGTTCGCAGAGATACCACAGGTTAAAAATGTTACACTTTCCTATGAGGTGCCTGATGGGAACAATGGAAGCAGTGTTGCTATTTTTAAGGCAGGGGCAGATTCAACCACGGCAGTAACATCACAGTTCCTCATGACTGATGAAAATTATGCATCAGCTTATGCTATACCAATGGCTGCAGGAAAATTCTTTTGTGAACCCGGAGCATTTACTGATTCCTCCAAAGTTGTGATCAATGAAGCAGAGGTAAAAGCATTGGGTTGGAAAGTTGCGGAGGAGGCTATTGGCAAACAGGTTTATTTCCAGGGGAGCCCTGTGCCTGCTGTGATAGCAGGTGTTACTAAAGACTTCCATTTCGGTACCATGCAAAAAGCCATACAGCCTGTTATGTTCGGTCACGTAGGCGTAACCAATACTTACAGGTATTTTTCTTTTAAATTGAAACCCGGCGATATCGGGAAAAGCATTGCTGCATTGCAAAGCCAATGGGCAGCATTAATGCCGGGCACTCCGTTTGAATACAAATTCATGGATGATACACTGGAGAAATTATATACAACGGAAATACAATTAAAGAAAGCTTCATACCTGGCAACATTACTTGCACTCATTATTGTATTAATAGGAGTATTAGGGCTTGTATCACTGAGTGTGCAGAAAAGGACCAAAGAGATAGGAATAAGGAAAGTACTGGGCGCCTCCGTTAGTGGGGTGATAGCATTATTCCTGAAAGAATTCCTGGGTATTATTATCATAGCAGCAATGCTGGCGTGCCCACTTGCCTATTTCATGATGCAGAAATGGTTAAGCGATTATGCCTACAGGATAGAACTTACTTCTTTTCCGTTTATTATTTCTATTGTGTTGCTGATATTGGTAACGGCTTTACTGATAACTGCGCAAACCATTAAAATGGCTTTAACGAGCCCATCAAAAAATTTGCGGACTGAGTAAAGGTAAATGTAATAACTGCAGGCCATCCTGTATTAACACCTGGAAAGTATTATCAGGAAGTGATACCTATTAATAACAATTTAAAACTACCTGCATGCGTACTGCCTTTTTAAAAATTGCGTTCCGGAATATCTTTCGTAATAAGGTATACGCTGCAATAAATATAACGGGACTTGCAATGGGAATTGCTGCATTCCTGTTGTTGCTTCAATATATAAGCCTGGAAAAAGCTGTCAACCAGTTTCATGCAGACCTTCCCAATATGTACCGCCTGATCAATGAAGATCCTGCTGGTAAAACATGGCCGCAGGTTGAACCGGGCTGGGCAACACAGGCCAGTGAACGTTTCCCTGAAATAAAATCTTTTTGCCGTTTTGATGACGGAATAGCAAAGGGTATAGTTAGCCGAAATGAAAATAACAACCAGGCTTACCGGGAGAACAGGATAGGGTATGCAGATGGTAATTTTTTCAGTTTCTTCAACTTCCCTTTACAGTCAGGAACAGCATCAGCATTAAATAAGACCAATGTTGTTTTTATTTCGGAATCAGCAGCAAAAAAATATTTTGGCAAACAGAACGCTGTGGGTCAGACGCTGACATTGAATAACCAGTTCGGTTCTTCAATATATTCAGTAGAAGGAATTTTTACCGATATGGGCGATAATTCCGATATCCAATATGACATGTTGTTCTCCCTCGAAACCCTCAAAAATCCTGCAAATCTGAACGACAATTCCTGGGCAAGGGTGGATAATCTTGAATCACAATATATCAATACCTTTTTCAAATTAAATGACGGTGTGAATGCCGTTTCATTTGAAAAGAAACTTACCGCAATGCGGAACGAATTAAAAAAGGATAAAGATGGGATACAGTTTCACCTGCAGGGAATGGCCAATATTCATTTGGGAACCTCATTGAATGACCATTATCTTACTTCCGGCAACCTGAAATACATGTACATGTTAGGTGCCATAGCATTTTTAATATTGATGATCGCATGGTTCAACTATGTAAACCTGTCAACCGCCAATTCTTTTAAACGTGCCAATGAAGTAGGAGTAAGAAAAGTGATCGGTGCCACCAGAAGCAACCTTATCATGCAATTTATGGGCGAGTCGTTATTGATGAACCTGCTCGGCTTTGCATTTGCAGTTGTTTTAATTCTACTCATACAGCCTTTGTTTAATTCATTGATCGGCAAAACAGTTTCCCTTCAAACACTTGGGTTAACAAGGATATGGATATTCGCAGTACTGCTGTTGCTGATTGGCTCAATACTTTCAGGTGCATACACTGCTTTTTCTTTATCTAAATTTAATCCCATACAGACTTTAAAAGGAAAAATAAACAAAAGTGCAGGCGGTATTTTTTTGCGAAAATCACTGGTGGTTTCGCAATTTGTTATTTCCATTGTTCTCATCATTGCAACAATACTTATCTATACACAGCTTCATTATATGCGGAATGAAAAACTTGGAATAAACCCCAATCAGTTATTGGTGATACGCGGGCCGGAAATAGGGAAGGACAGTACGTATAAGAACCGTCGTACTGCTTTTTGGAATGAATTATCAGAACAACCATTTGTAAAAGATTATTGCAATTCAGGCAGTGTGCCAAGTGAATTTTACAATTTTACCACTGGTGGTTTCACGCAACCTAATTCTAAAAAGGGAGATGAAGTTAAAACGTATTCTTTTGCGATCATTGGCGACCGTTTTTTGAAGACCTATGATATTGGACTGGTTGCAGGAAGGAATTTTACCACAGCAGAATGCGCTGTTGAATGGAACGATAATAGCAAAGTGCTGATGAATGAAACCGCCATCAAACAATTAGGCTTCGAAACCCCGGAACAGGCACTTAATACAAAAGTGCAATGGGATGAACGTGCACTGCAGGTTATCGGTGTGGTGAAGGATTATCATCATACCAGTTTACAAAATGCTATCGAACCGATCATATTCTATCCTCAAAACAACAATGCTTATTTCACAGTAAGGCTCACTGCCGACAATATGCAGGAGAAAATTTCCTCATTAGAAAAATTATATAAGAAAAGTTTTGCCGGAAATCCCTTCGAATATTTTTTTATAGATGAGAATTACAATAAGAATTATGCTTCCGAACAGCAGTATGGGAATATATTCTCAACAGCCTCGATATGGGCAATATTCATCGCCTGCCTGGGCCTTTTTGGCCTTACCACTTTCACTGTAGAATCACGCATAAAAGAAATTGGCGTAAGAAAAGTTTTGGGTGCCAGTGTTCAAAGTATTGTATCGCTGCTGTCGAAAGATTTTATTTTGCTGGTCCTGATCGCATTTGTGATTGCTTCACCTATTGCCTGGTTCTTCATGAATAAATGGCTGCAGGATTTTGCCTATCGTATCAACATCAGCTGGTGGGTATTTGTGCTTGCAGGTTCTATTGCGTTACTGATCGCATTGGCAACGATCATTTTCCAGGCAGTAAAAGCAGCTGTTGCAAACCCGGTAAAAAGTTTGCGGACTGAGTAACTGTAAAATGGTATGAGTTAATTACAAAAAATGACCTTACAATAATTCATGCAGAAAAACAGAACCCTCTAAAACTTTCTTATGCTAAAAAATTATTTTAAAACAGCCTGGCGAAATCTTGTTCGTCATAAAGTTTACAGTATTACAAACCTGGCAGGGCTAAGTATCGGGCTGGCAAGCGTAATGCTTATCATGTTGTACGTAAGTGATGAAATAAGTTTTGATAAATTCCATCAGAACGGTAACCGCATTTACAGGGTAACACATGATGCAATGAGCCCGGAAGGAATAGAAGAAAAAGGTGGCAATACCGGTGCTTTACAGGCTCCTGCATTTAAAGAAGGAATTCCTGAAGTAGAAGCCACATGCCGCCTAAGGGGAGGATGGCAGGAATTGGTAAAAAAGGGAACAGATGCACTGAGCGAAAATATCATGTATGCTGATAAGAATTTTTTCAGTTTTTTCTCTTTTCCGGTCATAGAAGGAAATGCTGGGATCGCATTAAACGAGTGGACAAACGTTGTAGTTTCGGAAGATATTGCCAGGAAATATTTTAATACCACACATGTTGTTGGAAAAACAATGGAAATAAACCAGGATGGCAAATTCACTGCTTTCACTATTTCCGCTGTTGCAAAGAATACTCCGGTAAATTCAAGTATCCGGTTTGATTTTCTGTTACCGATCGAAAAAACGCTTCAGGAAGATTGGACGCAAAGATGGAATACCAATTTCCTGAATACATTTGTTTTATTAAAGAAAAACTCAAATCCAACACAGGTAAAAACAAAAATGACCGGCATATTTAATGTACGTGCCGGCGATATGATAGCCGAGATCAAAAAGAAATATCCCGGCGTTTATTACAAATACAACCTGCAGCCATTTCAGGCGATGCACCTGGAAAAGGAATACAATGTGAGCAATGGATTGTCTGCGGGTAGTAATGCCAGTTATTCTTACATATTGGGCGGCATAGCGCTATTCATCCTCATCATTGCCTGTATTAATTTTATCAATCTAACACTTGCACGTTCTTTTAAAAGGGGCAAGGAGGTGGGAATACGAAAAGTAGCGGGCTGTACACGCAGCCAGCTTATGAGACAGCATATCGGCGAAACTTTTATTTTAAACATACTGGCTTTTATTCCTGCCCTGATAATAGTTCAGTTATCCCTTCCGTATTTTAGCGAACTGGCCGACAAAGAATTAGCGGTTTCTTATATCTTTCGTTTTCAAAATATTTTACTTTTCTTGATCCTTGTGATCATTAATACATTGCTTTCAGGCTCATATCCCGCATTTGTACTTTCAGGTTTTAATCCTGTACAGACTTTATATGGAAAGCTAAAATTATCCGGCAGGAATTACCTGGCCAAAAGCCTTGTAGTTGTTCAGTTTGTCATTGCTGTCTTTTTGATCATTGGTACAGTGGTGATGCAGAAGCAATTTAATTTTATGCTGAAAAAAGATGTTGGCTATTCAACCACAGGTATTGTAGATGTAAATATACCCTATGAACAAAAAGATAAACTTCCTGCATTTAAAAATGAGCTGGCTAAATTTCCTTTCATCCAGAAAACAGCAGCGCAGAGTATCAGCATGACAGGTATGAATACAACTTCCGTTACCATAAATAACAAAGAAGTTTTCAATGTTCCCTTTTATAAAATGGATGAAGATG
>Ga0209023_10007555_pt1 | contig 11097 bp, 11 predicted proteins | sample LakOneMetagenome_FD_187468 | JGI IMG/M metagenome (GOLD analysis project Ga0209023, IMG submission 187468) | Freshwater and sediment microbial communities from Lake Erie, Canada (SPAdes) (version 2) | ecosystem: Environmental > Aquatic > Freshwater > Lentic | place: Lake Erie, Canada...
GGCGGGCGGCAGCTCGTCCTGCAGCAACTCGCCCGCGCCGCGGATGGCGGCCACGGGGCTCTTGAGCTCGTGCGTCAGGGCACGCACATAGCCCTCGATGTAGTCGCGCCCCTCCAGTCGGGCGCGCATGCGGTCCATGGCGCGCGCCAGGTCGCCCAGCTCTCCGGGCACCTGCGGCACGGCCAGGGCCGCGGTGGGTGGCGCATCGGCGTCGCGGTGCTCGCCGTCGGCAGGGCCCTGCACGCTCAATGCGTAGTCGCGCAGGCGGCGCACATTCCACACCATCCACAGCGTCACCGCCACGCCCACGGCGGCCGACAGCGCCAGCAGCAGCAGGCCACCCATGAACACCTTGCGCTCCGCGCGGTCGATAAAGCGCTGCACGGTGCGCGTGGGCTTAGCTACTGTAAGCACCCCTGCGATCTCGCCCTTCACATAGATGGGCGCCGCCACGTGCATCACGCCGCTGGTGTCGTCGCTGTCCACATCGCGCGTGGAGCGCGCACCGTACTCGCCGCGCAGCGTGCGCGACACATCGCGCCACTGCGAATAGTCCGCGCCCACGGCCCGGTTCTCCGAGTCGAACAGCACGCGCCCCTGCCGGTCGGTCACGTAGATGCGGTAGTCCAGCGACTGCTTGGCAAACCCCCAGATCGCCGCATCCACCGGCCGGCTCGCGTAGCGGCGCACGTTCTGCGCAAACGGGCTGGCCTGCCCGCTGCCGTCCGCCAGCCGCCCGGCGGCCAAGTCTTCACTGGCCAGCTCCGCGAGGATGTTGGCCGTGTCCACCATCATGTCTTCCATCACCTCGCGCACGCTCGGCTTGATCTCGGCCATGAACACCCGCAGCACGAAGAACGCCGCAATGCCGTTGATCAAAAAGAACGCGAACAGCAGCCGAATCCCCAGGCGCATCGGCTAGCCCCCCGCCACGCGCACACGCGCCGAAACAGGCGCGGCGCGAGCCAGCGCCACCGTGGAACCGGCTCCGCCGGGCAAGGGGTGGCGTCCCCCTCCGGGGGAAGGCGCGCAGCGACTCAGGGGGGATTCAGACATCGGCTTCACACATCCAGGCAGTACCCCATGCCCCGGTGCGTGCTGATGTATTCCTTCGCCGCGTCCACCTCGCGCAGCTTGGCGCGCAATGTCTTGACGTGCGTGTCCACCGTGCGGTCGGTGCTGTCGCTGTCGTCGCCCCAGGCGGCGGCCAGCAAAGCCTCGCGTGAATGGATGCGGCCTGCGCCGCGCAGCAGGTGGGCCAGCAGGCGGTACTCGCGCCGGGTGAGCGGCAGCGGCTGGCCGCGCAGGCTGATGCGCTGGCCGGCCTCGTCGTCCTGAAAGAGGCTGCGTGCGCTGCCAGGGGCCGGCGGCGAATGGACTGCACCGGTTGCACCGCCAGCGCTGGTGCGGCCACCCGCGCGGCGCAGCAGCGCCTTCACGCGGGCCGCGAGCTCTCTTGGGCTGAAGGGCTTGGCCAGGTAGTCGTCCGCGCCCAGCTCCAGGCCCAGCACACGGTCGATCTCCTCGCCGTGCGCGCTGAGCATCAGCACAGGCAGGGTGGACGTTCGCTCGGCATGGCGCAGCTCGCGCAGCAGGTCGAGCCCGCTGCCGTCGGGCAGGCCCACGTCCAGCACCAGCAGGTCGAAGTGCGCCGCGCGGATCTGGCGGCGTGCATCGTCCACCAGCAGGCTGTGCGTCACGGCCAGGCCGTCGCGCTCCAGCGCATAGGCGACGGTGCGGGCGATGGCGGGGTCGTCTTCGAGCAGCAGCAGCCGTGCAGTCATTTCTCAATCATCCGTTGAATCACCTGCGGCCCATGCCACTGGCGCGGCCCCAGCCAGTGCACCCGTGGAACTGGCTCTGCCAGGCCGCCGGGTGCGTCCTCCTCCCGCGAAGCGAGAGAGGGGGAGGACGCGAAGCGTCTCAGGGGGTGACGGTGACTCATCAGCGGGCGATCAACACCGGGAAGATCTTGCCCAGACCGTCGGCCATCACCTCTACCGCCAAGGCCGCCAGAATCAGCCCCATGAGCCGGGTCATCACGTTGATGCCCGTCTTGCCCAGCACGCGGGCGATGGGGTCGGCCAGCGCGAAGCACACGGCGGTGGCCAGGGCGATGACGACGCCGTAGCCCACCAGCGCCAGGGTTTGCCAGATGCCCTGGGCGCGGTCGGCGTAGATCACCACCGTGGACATGCTGGCCGGGCCGGTCAGCAGCGGGATGGTGAGCGGCACCACGGCGATGGAGCTGCCCGCAGCGGCCTTCTCGGCCCCTTCTTCATACTCGTTGGTGCTGGGCTTGGCCTCGGCCGGCTGGGCGTTGAGCATGTTCATCGCGCTGATGAGCAGCAGCATGCCGCCGCCCACCTGAAAGCTCTGCAGCGAGATGTTGAAAAAATCGAGGATCTGCAGGCCCAGCAGCGCGCAGGCGGCGATGACGCAGAACACGCTGAAGCTGGCCACCTGGATGGTGCGCCGCCGCTGCGGGTATGAAAACCCCTGCGTGTAGTGGATGAAAAAAGGGACGATGGCCAGCGGGTTCACGATGGCCAGCAGGGTGATGAGGGGCTTGAGGTCCATCAGGGCGCTCCGAAGGGCAAAGGAAAAGGGCAGGGCGGTTCGTCGGCGGCCGGCGCGGGCGGCGCAACGGCGTTGCGGGCCCCCGGCTGTGCGCGAGTATGCGGTGTTTTCGGGCGGATTTGCCCCGCGCGCATGCTGCGCTGCAGCGGACCCGCGCCGGGCTCCCCGCAGCGGTCAGCGCCCGCCCGACACGTCCATCAGCGTGGCCGTGGTGTAGCTGGCCCCCGGCGACATCAGCCACACGATGGCCTCGGCCACTTCGTCGGCGGTGCCGCCGCGCTGCATGGGCACCTGGTACGACAGGTCGCGCACCCGGTCGGGCAGGCCGCCGCTGGCGTGGATGTCGGTCTCGATCAGGCCGGGGCGCACGGCGTTCACGCGGATGCCGTCGGCGGCCACCTCGCGCGCCAGGCCCAGGGTCATGCTGTCAATGGCGCCCTTGGCTGCGGCGTAGTCCACGTACTGCCCCGCCGCGCCCAGGCGCGATGCGGCGCTCGACACGTTGACGATGCTGCCGCCCGCGCCGCCGTGCTTCGTGCCCATGCGCAGCACGGCCTCGCGCGCGCAGATGAAGCTGCCGATCACGTTGATGTCGAACATGCGCCTCCAGCGCGCCACGCTCATGGCCTCCAACCGCGCGGGCACGTCCACCACGCCGGCGTTGTTCACCAGTGCGGACAGGCGCCCCAGTTGTTCATCGACCGTGCGGAACATCGCCAGCACCTGCGCTTCGTCGGCCACGTCGGCCTGCACGGCGATGGCAGTGCCGCCCGCCGCCGTGATGGAGGCGACCACCGCCTGGGCGGCCTGCGCATCGCGGGTGTAGTTGACGGCCACGGCCCAGCCCTGACGGGCCGCCAGGCGCGCGGTGGCCGCGCCGATGCCTCGCGAGCCTCCGGTGATGAGTGCTACTTGGTGGGTGTCGTTCACGGCAGGGCCTCCTGAAGAAAATGGCCCGCATTTGAACAGAGGACCGCGCTCCGTCCAGAATGGTGCTTTCGCCGGGCACATGGGTGGCATGCTGAAAGGCGTGCAGATGGCGTTCCCGGGACGCCGCAGCCCGCTGCCACGGTGGTGGTCAGCGCCCTGTCCGTTCACGTGTCCCTCCGCTTTTTATCCCACCGATCAACGCAGCAAGGAGTCATTCCATGGGTCAATTCGTCAATCTCACGTCCAGCGATGGTGTCGTGGTGCCCGCCTGGGTCGCGCAGCCCGATGGTTCGCCGCGCGGCGCCGTCGTGGTGCTGCAGGAGATCTTCGGCGTGAACTCGCACATCCGCGCGGTGGCCGACCGCTTCGCGGCGCGCGGCTACCTGGCGGTGGCGCCGGCCACCTTCCACCGCGTGCAGCCCGATGTCGAACTGGGTTACACCGGCGACGACATGCAGGCCGGCATGGGCCTCAAGGCCGCAGTCGAGGCGCTGCCCGCCCCCGGTGTGATGCCCGACATCCAGGCCGCCATCGACTACGCCGCCGCGCAGAGCGGTCGCAAGGTCGGCATCGTGGGCTTTTGCTGGGGCGGCCTGCTGACTTGGCGCGCGGCCTGCACGCTGACTGGCCTGTCAGCCGCCGTGCCCTACTACGGCGGCGGCATGACATCGGCCGATGAAGCGGCCCGCGTGCCGAAGGTGCCGGTGCTGGCGCATTTTGGCCAGCGCGACCACTACATCCCGGTGGACAGTGTGCAGGCCTTTGCCCGCGCGCACCCTGAGGTCGAGGTGCATTTGTACGAGGCCGACCACGGCTTCAACTGCGACCAGCGCGGCAGCTACGACGAGGCCTCGGCCATGCTGGCGCGCGACCGCACGCTGGCGTTCTTCGACAAGCATCTGATGGCTTGAGCCCCCCTGAGTCGCCTGCGGCGCCTTCCCCCCGGGGGACGACGCCCTCGCTGCGGGGCGGCCCTTGCTTGGCGTCACTCGCCTGACCGCGCCCTCCGCGGGCGCCGGGTGTCGCGATGACTGCTCAATGTTTGGAGGTTGACATGGCGAGTACGACGCGTATCGAGGTGATGAAGCTTTTTTGGCCGCTACCGCTTGCTTCTAAAGCGCTAGCAGCTACTTTTTTGATAGCAATCGGGCTTCAGGCCCATGCCGCCGACTACAGCGGCCCGCTGTTCGACGCCCACTTGCACTACAACGAGGAGGCGTGGGACGGCAAGACCGGCCCGCACCCGCCCGTCGATGTGCTGGCCCGCATGCAGAAAAGCGGCGTGCGCGCCATCGTCGCCAACTCGCGGCCCAACACCGGTTCGCTCACGCTGGCGGGGCTGCCGCAAACGCGCGAGGCAGGCGTCGCCGTGGTGCCCTTCGTACGGCTGTACCGCAACCGGGCGGACTACACCGGCTGGTTTGCCGACGAAAGCATCTACACCATGGTGCAGACCGAGCTGGCGCGCGGCACCCCTGCCGGGCCCTACCGCGGCATCGGCGAGTTCCACCTGTACGACAGCGCCAACGCCGACGGCCCGGTCGCCAAGAAGCTCATGGCGCTGTCCGAAGAGCGCGACCTGGTGGTGCTGGCACACGTGGACGATGCGGCCATCGACCTGCTGATGGCCAATACGCCCTCTAAGGGCCGCAAGCTGCGCCTCATCTGGGCGCACACGGGCATCGGCGGCGCGCCGGTGGAGCGTGTGGACGCGCTGTTCGCGCGCTATCCCGGCCTGGTGGGCGAGCTGTCGTACCGCCCGGGCCTGGTGTGCGACGACAACCAGCTGTGCCCCGCCTGGCGCACGCTGCTGCTCAAGTACCCCACGCGGTTCGTGATCGGGTCGGACACTTGGGTCAATCAGCGCTGGCAGCACTACGAAAGCCTGATGGCGGGCTACCGCACCTGGCTGGGAGGTCTGCCGGCCGACGTGGCGCGCAAGGTGGCGTGGGACAACGCGGCGGGGCTATTCGGCACGCCGGCACCGGCGCCTGTGGCGGCGCGCTGACCCGCGACGTGGGGTGAGCGCGCAGGCCGTGTGCGAGCCCGGACAACTCAGCCCCGCAACGCCGGGTGCTGCTGCAGGTCCAGCGCGTTGCCTGTCGCAGCGCCACTGGCCGTGTTGTCGAAGATGCACCACACACAGCGCGCCTCGTGCGTGGCGGCCTGTATGCGCCGGGCCAGCGCTTCGATCAGCGCTGGCTCGTAGGCGGAGTAATAGGTGCGCGGGGAGCCATGCAGCCGGCAGTACACCAGCCCGGGCCAGCCGCCCGGCATCCTGCCCGCATCGTGCAGCACCGGGTCGGCCAGTACGCGTGCGGCCTGCCAGTGGGACAGCAGTGCATCGCCCTCGGCGGTGAACCAGCTGGCGTGGCGCGGCTCGACGGCGATGCCCACTGTGGCCTGCAGCCTTCGCAGGCTGCGAAAGAACGCCTCAGCCACCGGCGTGTCGAGCACCAGGCTGGGCGGCAGTTGCACCAGCAGGCAGCCCAGGCGCTCGCCCAGGCCGCCGACCTGTTCCAGAAAGGCTTGCTGCAGTGCCTCGGTGTCCTTCAGCCGCGCGTCGTGCGTGATGCTGCGCGGCAGCTTGACGCAAAACCTAAACGCGGGCGGCGTCGCTGCGGCCCAGCGCTCGTAGGTGCTGTGCTGGTGCGGCCGATAGAACGATGAATTGATTTCCACGGCCGGCAGTTGCCGGGCATAGCGCATGAGGTGCGAGTCGGCCGGGTCCGCAGCGGGAAAGCGGTGCTGACTGTCACGCGGCAGGCTCCAACTGGCGGTGCCAATGCACACCGGTGCGCGTGCTGGCGCTGGCGCAGCAAAGGGGCCGGCGGCTGGTGCATTCATCTGCGAACTCCTGGGGGTGGTGCAGACACCATGCTGGCCCCGCCGCGGCTGCGCGCGGGTAGGAAATGACCGCCGCGTGAGGGACGGGTACTGCTTGCGCCAGAACAACGACCGATGGAATGAGGGCTGCGGGCGGCCGGGGCAACCGGCCCCATAACCATGCGTAGTTAATCCTCTGATCGCTTCACCTAACTGCACTTTGGCGCACTGTTGGGATACGGCCTTGGATGCGAAATGACTGAACCATGAGCTGAAACGGTGTCAGGCGTGATTTAAATGTCGTGCGGGTGACGTTATTCAACCGATTCGCATAGTTTGGGAGCTGAACAACGGTGCCTATTTCGGAACACTAGCGGCTAGGATGGAGTTATGCGAATCCGTTTAGAGTTCGCGCAAAAATCTAAAAGATAATCTTTATGGGAGTGCGTATGTCAGCCGCAATTGATAATAGTAAAGAACCAGAATTTACGGTGATTGCCCGTATTGCTGCGATAGTTGTCGGTCGAATTGTGAGTCCATTAAGCCCAAGCCTTCACTTGACTTTGCTAATAAAAGACTTGTATGATGGATTTACAGCCATTGACGGCCAACCAGATGGCGGTTTTAGGATTGGTGGTTTTGAAAGAATAAAATCTAATTTCTATAAAAACACCATTCCCAATCATTTGTTAACTTTTAATAATCAAATGACTGTTGCTGAAAGACTGAAATATTCCAATCCCAAAGATATTGAAATTTCTATCATTCCACCAAAATTCATAACACCAAGAGATTTTAAAGACAAGCTCATCAGAAATGCCAAAAATTTTTCTGGTGTGATCACCCCATACTCTGTTCCTCGAAATATAGGCGGTGACAGAATGATTTCTGGTCAATATAACAGCTCATCCTACCTGATTGGATTGTTAAACAGCGTTGCGGGAGACGGTATTGGGTACGACATTGTGATTCGTACAGCCCTGAGGGGGTACCAGGTGCCAGGCCTAGACATGCCTATACCTTCAGGACACTTTACAGGATAAGCAGAATGCCGAGGGTCTTGAATTTTTGGCTGAACACAGGCATCTTGTTTGCTATTTCAATAGCAATTGGCCTTGCAATTGTTGTTGGCGAGCAAAATCGGGAATCTGGCTATTTGTGGGTAAAGTTTCTTGGATTGATTTTTCTGACGTTCATATATGCGAGCTGGATCTTCAAGAAATTCTTTCGGTTGACATTGAAAGATTTTATTCGGTACTTATTGCTGATGATTTTAATGAGTCTTGTGGCGGTGTGTATATTTTCTGTGGCCGTAGTGAAATTGATCGGTCTTTAAGGAAGGTTTGCGTAAATAGTCACCAGCGTGAACAGCCTCCAGTTGCGTGACCAAGCTGGACCCGCACGCCACCGCTACCGATTCATGCCCCTCAGCGCTCGCGCAAGCGCTGGATCAGGCCACTGCGCTTGCGGGCGCACTTGGCCGATATCGCCACCAACGCCAACCCAAAAATCCACTGGTTTGAGAACGCAAGCGGCGTCTGGAAGGCGTCTGATGGTGCTCAAGCACCCGTGCGCGCGAGGTACCGCTTGCGCCAGAACAGCGCCACCAGCGCCACCGCGATGGTGATCATCGAGCCCATGGCCCACCAGAAGCCGTCGGCCTTGTGGATGAGCGGAATGAACTCGAAGTTCATGCCGAAGATGCCCGCGATCAGGTTCAGCGGCAGAAACACGGCCGTCAGCGCGGTCAGCGTGCGCATGATGTCGTTGGTGCGGTTGCTCTGCACCGAAAAGTGCATCTGCACCGCGGTCTCGGTGCTTTGCTCGAGCCGGCGCACGTGGTGCACCACGCGTTCGATGTGCTCCAGCACGTCGCGGCTGCGCACCTTGAGCAGGTCCAGCTCGCGCAGGCCGCTGGGCGTGTCGGGCAGGGCCCAGGTTTCCAGCGCGTCGATCCAGTCCTGCACGGCGGTGCGCTGGTCTTCGCAGATTTCGTCAAGCTGGTGCAGCGACAGCCGCGCTTCCAGCAGCGAGCTCCAGTTCACATAGCGCGCACGCGGCTTGAGCAGCTCGTTTTGCCAGTGGTCGAGCTGGCGCGTGAGCTCGCGGCGCAGGTCCAGGTAGCCATCCACCATGAGGTTGACCACGCGCAGCATCAGGTCGGCCGGGCTGGTGGGCACCCGGGCGCCGGGCACCGGGCTGCTGCGGCCCTCGACGGGGCCGGTGGGCAGGGCGGGCAGCGCTGCCAGCAGGCGCGTGGCGTAGGCGTCGCGCACCGAGCAGTCGGTGGGGTGCACCGTGAGCAGCAGCTGGTCGAACACCGCAAAGCCCACGGGGCTGGTGTCGATGCGCCTCAGTACGGGCGGGCCGCCGCGTCGCAGCGCGCTCGCCGCCGCGTGGGCATCGTCCGGTGGCGATGGGGGCTGCGCTGCATCGCCGTGCGCCGTGGCCAGGCGGCGAAACACCAGCAGGTCGTACTGGGACGTGTAGTCGTAGTGCGACGGCAGTTGTGCGTTGAGCAGATCGGACACGTGCAGGTCCACCAGCTGCAGGCCCACCAACGCCTGCAGGCGGCCCTGTATCTCGGCCAGGCGGGCCTGGAAGGCAGAGCGCGAGCAGGCGATCCAGACGAAGCCCTGCGCGGGCATGTGTGCCGGCAGGCTGTCGAGTTCCTGCACGCCGCCGCCGTGGATGTGAAAGATGCGCATCGAGGCCGGTTCGGTTGTGGAGGATGAAAGCGCCGCAGGCGCGGGAGTGCCGGTCACTTGCCGCTGCTACTTGCGCAGCAGCCGAGCTGCGTCGCGCGCGAAGTAGGTCAGCACGCCATCCGCGCCCGCGCGCTTGAAGGCCAGCAGGCTTTCCATAATGACCGCGTCGTGGTCCAGCCAGCCGTTGGCCGCGGCCGCCTTGATCATGGCGTACTCGCCGCTCACCTGGTAGGCGAAGGTCGGCACCTTGAACTCGTCCTTCACGCGGCGCACGATGTCGAGGTAGGGCATGCCGGGCTTGACCATCACCATGTCCGCGCCTTCGGCGATATCGAGGGCCACCTCGCGCAATGCCTCGTCGCTGTTGCCCGGGTCCATCTGGTAGACGTTCTTGTCGGCCTTGCCCAGGGCGCCGCGCGTGCCCACCGCGTCGCGGAAGGGGCCGTAGAAGGCGCTGGCGTACTTGGCGCTGTAGGCCATGATGCGCGTGTGGATGTGGCCCTGCACCTCCAGCGCGTCGCGGATGGCGCCGATGCGCCCGTCCATCATGTCGCTGGGCGCGACGATGTCCACGCCGGCCTCGGCATGGGTGAGCGCCTGGCCTGTGAGGATCTCCACCGTCTCGTCGTTGATGATGTAGCCGGTGTCGTCCAGCACACCGTCCTGGCCGTGGCTTGTGTAGGGGTCCAGCGCCACGTCGGTCATCACGCCCAGGCCGGGGAATTCTGTTTTCAGCGCCCGCACCACGCGCGGGATCAGGCCGTCGGGGTTCAGGGCCTCCTTGCCGTCCGGGGTCTTGAGCGCCGGGTCGATGGCAGGAAAGAGCGCCATCACCGGGATGCCCAGCTTCACGCAGTCCTCCGCCACGGGCAGCAGCAGGTCCAGGCTCAGGCGGTCCACGCCGGGCATGGACGACACCGTCTCGCGCTGGTTCACCCCTTCGTGCACGAACACGGGGTAGATCAGGTCGTCGACAGTGACGGCGTTTTCGCGCACCAAGCGGCGGGTGAAGGCGTCGCGGCGCAGGCGGCGGGGGCGGTTCTGGGGGAACGGGGCTGGGCTGGGGAGGTGCATCTGTAGATTATCCCCCTGAGGCGCTGCGGGCCTTAAGGCCGGGCGTACCCGCTAAGGGGGACGCACCCGGTGGACCGGCGAAGCCGGATCCACGGGTGCACTGGCCTGGGGCGCGCCGGTTTTGGAGGTCTGTTCTGGCGAGGGCCTTTTGTACTGGGGAAAGTCAATTGATCGGTGCGAGTGTGATCATTCAATGCCTGGAAATGTCACTTGTAACGCGGTGTATCCGGTGCTAAATTGGCGCCGGGCAGCTGACTGCCCCCCGCTTTTTCCTCCCTGAGCGGGGCCTTGAGTTGCAGCGATGCAAAAGAGGCTTCCCGGCCCGGCGGATTGCCGGGCTCTTTTTTTGGGGCTTGGGGCGCAGCAGATTACTGCAAAGCACATCCTTTGCGATCCCTTGAGGGGCTTCTGCGCTCGAGGGGCTCGATCGGCCCTTAAACTGCCCGCATGCTCTGGGTCAAAGCCTTTCACATCGTCTTCGTGGCCAGCTGGTTTGCTGGTCTTTTCTACCTGCCACGCATCTTCGTGAACCTGGCCATGGTGGCGCCGGGCTCCGCGGCCGAGCGTGACCGCCTGCTGCTCATGGCCCGCAAGCTCTTGCGCTTCACCACGCTGCTGGCCGTGCCGGCGCTGGCGCTGGGCGCGTGGCTGTGGCTGGGCTACGGCATCGGGCGTGGTCCGGGCAATGGGTGGATGCACGCCAAGCTGGCGGTGGTGGTGCTGGTGATCGGCTACCACCATGCCTGCAGCGTGCTGCTGCGCAAGCTGGCCGACGGCACCAGCCGCCGCAGCCATGCGTGGTTCCGCTGGTTCAACGAAGTGCCCGTGGCACTGCTGCTGTGCGCGGTGGTGCTGGTGGTCGTCAAGCCGTTTTGATGGCGGAGGCCGACGCAGGTGCACAAGACCTCCGCCTGGCCGCTGGCGCTGATCTACACAGCGCTGATCGTCTTTGCCAGCCTGTTCCCGTTTGAGATCGGAA
>Ga0209023_10007557_pt1 | contig 11097 bp, 2 predicted proteins | sample LakOneMetagenome_FD_187468 | JGI IMG/M metagenome (GOLD analysis project Ga0209023, IMG submission 187468) | Freshwater and sediment microbial communities from Lake Erie, Canada (SPAdes) (version 2) | ecosystem: Environmental > Aquatic > Freshwater > Lentic | place: Lake Erie, Canada | collected...
TCCTCCGACCACATTGTGCTCAAATACAATGAATCAGAGTTTTGGTACATCAGTAGTTCCCGCAACAGGAATTAAGTATGTTTGGACTGCATCTAATGCTGTAGTATTTGCAATAGGAACTAACAAACAATACGCTATCATTAACTTCCCTAACGCAGGGACATCTGTAATAACGCTTACAGCGAAAGGTGCAGGTGGCTGCACAAGCAGTACGAATGTTTCTGTAAATGTAGGACCAGGCGTAGCGGATGCTCCGGCAAGGGTTACTTACTTTAACGGACAATTTGTATGCTTACAAAATATAGAAAGTTCTTACCAGTGGGGTTATGATGATGCAATGCTGAAGTCAACTTTACTTGCAGGTGAGATCAACCAGAACTATTACAATACAACTCCCGATCTTACTAATAAGCATTATTGGGTAATTGTAGGCCATAACGGATGTACGCAAAAGACATACTATAACAGCCCACTGGATGTAATGCCGAATGTTGATGTAACTGATGTGAAAGTATATCCTAATCCTGCAAATGAGCAGATTAATGTAACTATCAGCAGCACAATGCAATCGTCTGCCCAGGTAGAAGTGTTTAATATGCTTGGACAGGTAGTACGTACAGCAATCACTATTAACAATGCAGCAGCAATAAACGTTAAGGAACTGCCGGCCGGCATTTATGTACTTAACTGCACTCGTGATGGTGTGAAAGTAGCTACAGCAAGATTTATCAAAAACTAACCTCAACATTAAAAATCAATACAAATGAAAAAACTATTTTTCTTGTTGATAGCAGCCAATGGTGCATTATCAGCAGTAGCGCAGACTACAGATAAACATAATCGTACGATTCCTCCGGATAGTTCGTTCTCAAGATGGGCATTTGATGTAAACGTCCTCGGTGGTTTATTTAACCAACGGATGACTAATCAGAGTGTAGCGTCCAGTTATCCGAACGCACTAAATCTCAATACAGGTAATCTTAAATTCGCCAATGGCGGTTCCTTTGGATTCGATGGGCAGGTGGATTTCTTTGTAGGCAAGAAGCGCCACTTTGGGCTGGGTACTGGTATCATGTACCTGGGTCAATTTGGTACTGCCAGCCTCGATAATTTTCATGTGGAATACCAGGCAAAAGACAGCAGAGGGAATATATACAGACAGGTTGTTAACGGCCACCAAATAAGGGAGGATGTGAAAACCAGTAATTATAATATACCTGTTATGCTGAAATATAAGACGAGGCTTTCTAATCGCTGGGGCTTTACAACAGACGCGGGTATATTAGTGAACCTGATGATGAAGAATACTTATACTACGCATGCTTCTTTTGACAATGAGGCGATCTATAAATTTTCCGGCGATGGAGGAACTGTATATGATAACTCACCTGTACCGAACGGAGATGATTGGCTGATCACAAAAGTTCACTATCTTCAAAATAATCCTAACGGTAATGTTAATGATTATTTCAACGGGCTTCGTGCACAGGGGTACAATGTGGGTCTGAATCAGACGCCTGCTTCAAAAACGGGATCGGTGTCTTATGTTACCGGTGGTATTGGTTTCATGGTTCAGCCATCTTTCAGCTACTATTTGTCTGATAAAGCCGCACTTAATTTCGGTGCGTATTATCTCTACCAGCCCATTAGTAATAATGTGAATAAGGGCTACCAGGTTACAAATACAGCGGGCGATTATTCTTCTGTACTCAATAATGTAAAAGCGGGAGACGCTATGTCTTATGGCCTTAATGTTGGCATGCGCTTCTTTATCGGTAAGGAGAAGGATAGAGATCATGATGGTGTAAAGGACAAAAACGACCGTTGTCCTGATGTCTTCGGCCTTGTTCAGTTCCAGGGTTGCCCAGACACAGATGGAGATGGTATACCTGATGATCAGGATTCATGTGTTACTGTTCCGGGCATAGTAAAGTTCTATGGTTGTCCTGATAGTGATAACGATGGAATACAAGATAAAGACGATGCTTGTCCGTATGAAGCAGGGCTTGCGCAATTCAAGGGTTGCCCGGATAAGGATGGTGATGGTATACCGGATAAGGATGACCTTTGTCCAACTATAGCAGGCCTTGCACAATTCCAGGGATGCCCTGATGCAGACGGTGATGGTATACCTGACTACAAGGATAAATGCCCTACAGTGGCCGGTCCTGAAAGCAACCAAGGGTGCCCGATACCAGTTGAGCAGCCAGCTCCTGCTAAGGAAGAGACAAATATCTCTACACCAATATTATTCAATATCAACAAAACTACTGTTCGTGAATCTTCTTATCCTGTGCTTGAAGAAGCTGCAGAAGAAATGAAAGAAAATAAGAATGCAGTGATCGTAGTTGACGGATATACGGATGCAACCGGTACAAAAGCATACAATAAGCAGCTTTCTGTAAAACGTGCTGTTGCTGTAAAGAGCCACTTAAGGAAAATGGGTGTGAATCCGAAAAGAGTGAAAACAGTAGGTCACGGAGAAGACAGTCCTGCAGAAACAAATAGTACTCCTGAAGGAAGAATGCAGAACAGACGTGCTGTAATGAGGATGAAATAGATCAGAGCATTAGTTGTTAATAAACAGGCTATCCATTTTTCGGATAGCCTGTTTTATTTGCGTCGTTTTATTGCGAGTGAGGTGTCTTTTGATTGCAATAGCAGTTAATTAAAGATCAATATACTCGTTTGTGTTTGCGGGTTCAACTTAGATATAGATATTCTAAAGGCGGTATACAACTGCTCTATTAGCTGCGCATTTGGATTTGAAGTGGTATTTCAGACAGAGAATAACAAAAAGAGAATCATGGGTTCTTTAATAAAATCTCCTGAGTCGCGTTCCTCCATGTCGTAAAAAGCAAGTCCCCCGCCTCTTAGCGGGGATTTTCTTTTTTAGTTAGCTCTGATTTTTTTATTCTTTCACGAACTTTTTTGTTCCAATGTTTATACCATTTCTGGTGAAGGAGACCATGTAGACACCCGGTGTTATGGTATTGAGTTGTAATGTAGCTGATCCGTTAATAAGGGTGAAGGTTTTCTTTTCACGTCCAATCATATCGGTTATTCTTGCTTCAATAACATCGGTGTTAGCGGTTCCTTTAACTGTTGCTGTGATCCTGTCATCAGCGGGGTTAGGGTAGAGGGTAATTTCTATGTTGCTTGCATTGTTGGAGCTGATAGCCGTCGGTTTGTTATAGTAAGACTTGCTGTAGCAACCATCTATCAGGGTAATGACCCAGTAGTATTTGTGATTAAAGTCAGGGTTTGGTTCATAATAGTTCTGGTTGACCATTCCGGGCAGTATTGTGGAGTCTAGCGTAGCTATATCATCATAACCCCATTGGAAGCTGCGTGAAGTATTCTGTTCGCAGACAAACTCCGGCGCATAATAAACAACAGAAGGGTATTGTGTAGGTGTGCTGCTGATATTGTAAATAATACTATCGTAGCGTATGCACTCTGTATTACCTCCACTAATTGCAACAAGGCGTATCACACTTGTTCCTGCATCCGGGAAGTTGACGAGGCAATATTGTTTATCAGTGCCGGTAGCGTAGATCACTGCATTGGTAGCAGACCACAGATATTTTATGCCTGGTTTAGGGGGTGCTCCGGCACCGAAATTGCGCATCAGCGTATTGCCGCACAACTCATTTTCAGGATGCGTAGTAATGCGCAAGTAATCGGGCGCAGGGTTGATGGTAACGGTAAAAAGTGCAATGTCGGTTCCGCAGCTGTTAGTATACGTGTACCGGACAGTATCGATGCCACCCTTAATGCCGACTAACAGACCCCGGGCATATATAGTCGCGAGGCTATCATTTGTTAGTGTCCATACGCCACCAACAACAGAGTCGCTTAGTTGAATTGAAGTTCCGGAACAAACAAGGTTAGGCCCTTTTATTGTACCTGCATATGGCAATGGATTGACCATGACATTTATAGCAGCCGAACGGCAGCCATGTGGCATGGTATAGGAAATACGGGTCGTTCCGGTTTGCAAACCTGATAGTGTTCCTGAAGAAGATATTTGAGCCACAGTTGAATCACTGCTCTCCCATGTTCCGCCAGTTACGCTGTCAGATAAAGAAATGGAAGCTCCTTTACATACCGCTGACGGACCTGTGATCGGTGCTGCGATCGGGTATACTGTAACAGTATGCGAAGTAGTGCATCCGCCCCTTGTTGTATACGAGATCGTAGCAGTCCCAGTCCCTATGCCCCTTATGATACCTGACGGGTCGATGAATACAATTGACTCGTCTGTGCTGAACCAGAGTCCTCCCAGTAATGAGTCGGATAACATTGTGGTATCGTTCTGACACACAAAAGAACGACCGTCAATATTGGAAGGAGTATCATTGACATTGAGAATGGTAGTTGCGAAACATCCTCCCGGCATTGTGTAACTGATGATCCCTGTTCCGGGGGCTATGCTGGTAGCGATGCCGGTAACCGGGTCAATAATTGCTACCGTACCTGCAGTACTCCATGATCCGCCAATACTGCCAGGGTCGCTGAGCGTCGTTGCAGCACCGAGGCAGATGTTGACTATACCTGTTATTGGGCCCGGTTGGGGATTAACTGTAATGACTGCGGTGATCAGACAGGTTGTTGGTAAGGTATAAGTGACGAGGGCGGTAGTTGCAGTAATACCTGTAACTATTCCTGTAATGCTGCCTATTGTAATGGCGGTAGAAGACGTTGTCCAGGATCCCCCGCGATCGGGATCAGAGAGCAACAGCACTGCGCCTTCGCAAACATTTGTGCCCCCTGTAATAGTTGCGGGAGTTGGGTCTACTGTAACAGTAGTTGTCATGAAGCACCCTGTGGCAGTTAGTGTGTAAGTGATGGTGGTTGTTCCTTTTATAACACCGGTAACTATACCTGATGTACTGCCAATGGTAGCAACCGTAGTTAAATCGCTTATCCATGAACCGGCACCGGAGGCATCGCTTAAAGTAATGGTAAGGCCCTCGCAGACCCGGGAATGCCCTGTGATAGCCGCAGGCAAAGAATAGGTTTGGACCATGGTATTGATGGCACAACCAGTTGGTAAAGTGTAATAGATATTGGCAGTACCCGGTGAGATACCGGCAACGATACCTGAAGCAGAACCAATGGTAGCGACCGAGACATTGGTGCTGGTCCATGTTCCCCCTGCATCAGCATCAGAGAGTGTTATGTTAAGTCCAGGGCAGACAAAGAAAGTGGCCGCAGCTATGGGCGCAGGGGCAGGGTTTACCCTGAGCACGGAAGTCGTGATACAACCTGTAGGCAAATTGTAGGTGATAACGGTCGTACCAGCTGATACGCCAGTTGCGATACCTGAAGCAGAACCGATCGTAGCTACAGGGACATTAGCACTTGTCCATGTACCACCCGTTGATGCGTCGGATAGTATTGTTGTCAGGTCTTTGCAGACACTGTCCTTTCCTGTAATTGACACAGGCAGCGGATTAACGGTGACATTGGCAGTAACAATACAACCAGTGGAAAGTATATAAGTCACGGTTGCCGTACCGGCAGTACTACCGGTAACAATACCAGAGGAAGAGCCAATAGAGAGGGTAGTAGCAGATGTACTCCATGTACCCCCTGCATCGGCATCAGAAAGCGTAATGCTGAGCCCGGCACAAACAGCTAAGGACGGAGCTGTAACAGCAGCAGGTAAAGGGTCGACGGTTACAGAAGTGGTAATCGTGCAGGAACCAAGGGTATAAGTAACGATGCCATTTCCGGGGGCAATGGCTCTTACTATGCCTGATGCAGAACCAACGGAGAGTGTGGTGGCTGAAGAAGACCAGAATCCACCTGGGACAGAATCGCTGAGGGTAGTAGAAAGCCCATTGCATACCGATAAAGTGCCTTTGATAGCTGAAGGCTGTATCATTACCGTTACAGTAGTTACAGCTATGCAACCCGCGCCTGCTGCGGGAGTGTAAGATATAGTTGTTGTGCCTGCGGCAATACCGATGCATGCACCTGAAATATCGCCGATAGTGGCAACACTGGTATTGCTGCTGCTCCATGAGCCACCGGCCAGGCTGTTGGAGAGTGTAGCGTTGCTACCAGCACATAAGGGCACATTGCCGCTTATGGCAGAAGGGAGCGGATTTACGGTGATGGTCTTTGCGGCGAAACAACCTGTTGCCAGCTTATAAGTAATGGTTGCTGTTCCCGGAACCTTACCTGTGACCACGCGTGCGGAAGAGATGGTTGCAACAGAAGTGTTGCTGCTTGTCCATGTGCCGCCCGAGATGGAATCACTCAGCGTAATCGTTGCAGATACGCAGACATTCCCCTGACCTGTAATAGGCGCAGGTAATGGATTAATGGTGACGGTTTTCTCCGTTGCGCATCCGGAAGGCAGCGAGTAAGAAATGGTCGCGGTACCAGCAGCCTTTCCTGTAAATATGCCTGTCATAGAATCCACGAGAGCAATAACTGTATCACTGCTGGCCCATTTACCACCGGGGGATCCATTGTCGCTGAGGGTAGCGGTAGATGCGACGCATGCCGCAAAAAATCCTGTAATATTATTAGGTAAAGGATCAACGGTTTGCACACGGGTGACAATACACCCGGTAGGGAGTTTGTAGGTAATAGTAGCCGTACCCGGTGCAGCGCCTGTAGCGATACCTGAAGCTGAGCCGATGCCAACAAAAGCAATGCTGCTGGCCCATGTTCCACCGGCTACAGAGTCTGAAAGCTGGGTAGTCGTACCCTTGCAGACATGATCAGCGCCTGTAATGACAGAGGGCAGAGGGTAGACTGTGACGACCCTTGTAGCGGCACAACCGGAAGCAATTGTATAAGAAATGGTGAGCGTACCTGCACTGATTCCTGCAACAATACCTGCAGAGCCAACAGAAGCAATGGCGGTATTGCTGCTGGTCCATGAACCAGCGGTGGTGGCATCGGTGAGTTTTGTGGTAGCGCCTATGCATACCCCCGCAATACCGGTGATAGAGAGCGGAGCCGGGTTGACGGTAGCGGTAGTTGTGGTGTTGCACCCGTTTGACAGGGTATAAGTAAGGGTAGCATTACCCTGTACACGGCCAGTAACCAGGCCGGTGTCCACAGAAGCTACGTTGGTATTGCTGCTGGACCAGGTGCCGCCTGTTGTGGCATCGGATAGCAGCACTGTACGTCCTTCACAGACCACTGGTGTGCCTGCAATGGACACAGGTCCGGATTGTATGTTGATGGTTTTTGTGATGGAGCTACTGCAACCTGCACTGTCTGTAACGGAGAGGGAAACGGACTGTGTTCCGGAAACAGAGAATGTATAGGCAGGATTATTCAGGGTACTTGTGCCGCCGGACCCGAAGGACCATGCCCATATGGCAGAACCGGAATATAAGCTGTAAGAGGAATCACGAAAGGTTATACTGCTATTCTGGCATGCGGTAAGGGGAGTGAAATTGAAGTTCGGAATGAGGGTATCAACTTTTATGGAGTCTGCACCATCGCTGACCCTGGAACACCCTGCCGCGTCCTTTAGTAATAGCCTTGGCAGGTAAGCGCCGGGCGTAGTGTAGACATGGGTTACGGTATCAACGATGGTTGATGGCGAATAAGTGTTACCATCATTAAAATCCCATATCATACTGGTAGCCCCTGTGATAGTGGACCTGAAGAACACGGGAGCGCCATTACAGACAATGACAGGCGTATAAGAAAAGGCACCTTTGTACCCGAAGATACTGACATGGCCGATAGCGGTATCTATACATCCGTTGACATCTGAAGCTACGAGCCTGATGGTGTACAAACCCGGCAAGCTATAGATGTCATTAGGGTTGGGCGTCTGAGAAAAACTGCCGTCACCGAGGTTCCAGTCGAAGGCAACGGCATTGGTACTGAAATTCGAGAAGTTGACATTGAGGGGAGGGCAAATGGCGAAAGAATCACTCATAGTAAAGATGGCAGTAGGGATGGGATTTACCTGGAGGTAATTGATTTTAACCAGGGTATCGAAGCAGCCTGCGGGATCTATGGCTACGAGGGACACGGAATAGGTTCCGGGCGCTGCGTATGTATGGTCGGGCTGGAAAGCGGTACTGGTAGCGCCATCACCGAATGACCACAGATAGGAGCCAGAACCGAGCACCGCTGATGTGTTTCTGAAGTGGAAACTGGAACGGAGACAGACGACGGAGTCACTGACGCTGAAATTTGCCTGTGGCTTATGGACAACGGGACTGACTGAGCTATACGCAGTGTCCATGCATCCGAAAGTATCAATAGCGATCTCCTGAATAACGAATGTTCCGTTACTGTCGTAATTATGAATGGCGGAAGCTATGGTGTCATAGAAGACGGTAATGTCGCCGAAGTTCCATCTATGAAGCTTGACCGGCGCCCCATTAACGGTCTTGCTGGAATCGACGAATGTGGCAACTACCGGTGCGCATCCATTGGCAAAGGAGCTGGAGAATTTGGTGACAGGCTTGGCAACGATCATGGTATCGTAGAGTGTATCAAGGCACCCATGATTATTGAGCATGACAAGACTGATCAGGTGGTCGCCCTTTACAGGATAAAAATGATCAATGCTATCTTGCATCAGGGTTGGGTTGAATTGATTAGGATAATAAGGAGCAGTTGTATCCGTTGATGTCCAGTTGTCATACCAGTAATTAGTTACGGGCATAGTAAACACTGCGGATCCGACCGTTATATTATTAATGACGGCAGTTACTGTGTCTTCCTCGTCTCTACAGATATTCGACCTGTGGCTCTCAATTGTTGATGTTGCTGATAGTCGTAGCATATTAATATTAACTTCTGCAGTATCTCTGCACCCGCTCCTAATATTATGAGTGGACAGGACAATTTTATAAATTTTTGCAGAATCGAAATAATGTCTCTGATTTTTTACTGTAGAAGTAATACCATCTCCGAAATCCCATAAAAAATCATCGTCGCCAAGCGAATTATCTACAAATGAAACACCGTTGAAAGGAACGCAGAGGAAATCATATTTAATAATTGCAGTTGGAGAGTCAATAGTATCCGGAATACTGTAGGCGTCACTTTTGCAGCCATTGTAGTATACATACAATTCAGGGCTGAAAATACCGGTTACTTGCGGTTCATATTTAGTACTGGTTTTGGTCGGTCCTTTTTCAGAACCCCCATCATAAAATAACCATTCATAATCATCAATTAATGTTGATGTGGTGGCACTTGTATACGTTATTGTTTGACCCCTGCATATGTGACCCGGTGTCCTGGTGTAAGTGGCGATCTGTTTAGATCCTACTTTGATTTCTGTTACGGTGTCTACAACGCACCCATTAATAGTTCTCAGGATCACATGCAAATTATAGATGCCAACAGCTGTATAGACGTGTGTGGGTTTGGCTGCGGATGAACTGGCCGACCCATCGCCGAAATCCCAAAAATAGCTTGCCACAGCATGTGGGTAAGGTACGTCTATTGTACTTTTAGCGGTCGATATAAGGTCCTTAGTAAGTGTCTTAAGCTTTATGTCAAAATTGACAGTTAATGGTGCGCATCCTCCTCGTTCACCTGTAGTAGGTGCTTTTATGTCGTCAAAATTGTAAAATATATTGAAGACAGTGTCGCGTGTCTGAACATTAGATACACAGCCAAGTGTATCAGTCAAAGTCATAATAATATCGTGTGGCGGATGACCGTTCGTCCTTCCTGAAATAAGATAGATATTGTCTGCATACTGATGACTGACTGTATAGCCTGAGCCTGTACTATGGGTAGGCAGGTCTCCGAAATCCCAGGTTACGTTGATAGATGGCGTGGCAGTGGTTGCAGTGAAGTCAATTTGGGACTCAGGCAGGCAAGGCTGAAACGTTGTGAAACTACCTTTTGGTTCCGATATTCTTACCGGTTTGATAACACTGTCGTAGCAGAATCCATCGAACACCGACATAGTAACATTATATACTCCTTCTCCGGCAAAATTATGATACACGGTATCGAGAGTGCCCTTAGTTCCGTCTCCAAAATTCCACGTTCTAGATATGTGCGGCGCAAGTGTAGTATCGAAGAATTTGATGTCTGTGTTGTAGCACTCCAATAATTTAGAGGAGAAGGCGGCTTTCAGATTGCTGATCCCCACGAAGCTCGATTGGGTAAGACTGTCCATACATCCATTACCATCGGTGGCGATCAATTTTACTGTATAATCACCCGGTGCGGTATAAGTATGAGCAGGATTTGGCAATGTAGAGGTAGCCCCATCGCCAAAGAACCATTGGTATGTTATAGGGCCGGTACCCGTTGTTTTGGTAGTAAATGAAACAGTGGCAGGCGCTTTGCAGAAATGGGTAATGGGTGCATCAAAGTCCATTTTTACAGGGGTAAGCACATGTAAGTAAGTTGGCTTTGTGAGCGAGGCTACGCATTTCCCTTTGTTTTTTGCATAAAGAGTGATATTGTAAAAAGCAGGGTTTACGTAAGAATATGTTGCCGTAGCGAGCGTACTTGAAGCGCCGTCGCCGAAGTTCCATGTGTACTCCAACGGCCCCCACATATTAGCTGTAGAGGTACTTGTGAAAGTAACCGGACTTTTTACGCAGGCATTGATAGTGCTTAAATTGAAGCTTATTGTTGGCGGACCATAAGCCCGCAGTACCAATGATTTTGTTGCTGTTGCACTGCCATTTTTGGCAGTTAGGGTAACTGTATAAGTTCCCACAGATAAGTAAGTTGTTGAGGTAGGTCCAGAAGAAGTGGAGATAGGGGTGCCGTTACCAAAATCCCATGAATAGCTTGTTGCTCCGATAGACATGTTTGTAAATGTAATGGCTCCAGGCGCACAAAAGGCAGTGTCGCTTGCCGTAAAATCAGCGATCAACTGGGCCTTTGCATTGAAAGTTAAGAGGCAGGCGAGGGCAAAAATAATATGCTTGATAGATGATGACATTTATAAGTATTTTGGTTTATGGGTATGCGCACAACTCTGCGCTGGAAATTTCTAAAATAAAATTAACCTTTTTTTGCAACTTTTTCAATTAGTAAAAAGGCTGGAGAAGTATGTTGATTTATTTTATTTAATTAATTTCCTGCAATATTATTTTATAGCTAAGACAAAATAAAATACCATTT
>Ga0209023_10007558_pt1 | contig 11097 bp, 5 predicted proteins | sample LakOneMetagenome_FD_187468 | JGI IMG/M metagenome (GOLD analysis project Ga0209023, IMG submission 187468) | Freshwater and sediment microbial communities from Lake Erie, Canada (SPAdes) (version 2) | ecosystem: Environmental > Aquatic > Freshwater > Lentic | place: Lake Erie, Canada | collected...
GATCTTCACGTCCCTCAAATACCACGAGCCCGGCTACGGCCAGCTGTCCCGGGCCACCCCCGACGAGATTCGCCGCGGCGCGGACGACGAGAGCGAAATGGGCGCAGCTCACGATCAGTTCGCGCCGCAGCGGGAACAAGATCTCGCCACCCGGCTGGACGAGTACGTCCGGTTCGGATTGGTGACCGGAATTTTCTATGCGAGTTGATCAGATCATGGCGGAAAGGGGTTAGCAGGTGGGCACTGATATCGCCGGAGTGCGCTTCGACGCCGTCCGCAACTACAACCGGGTCATCCGACTGCAGGGCCGACTGAGCCTGGATGCCGACGACAACGAGCAGCACGCGATCTATGACCGCCGGTCCCGCGCCGCCGCTGCCGACTTGGGCAGTCCTGGCCCCCGACCCGGCATCGCGGGTACCGCCGTAGTCCCGCGCACCACACCCGATGCCTTCGCGCTGTCGGTCTCCGGGGGCTCCCTGATGATCGGGACCGGCCGAATGTACATCGACGGAATTGCCGCCGAGAATCACGGAGTTCCATCGGCGCCCGGACCCGTCCCCGTCGATCCACTGCTGGGCGGCACCGAGTACGGAACGCCGGTGCCGTACCCCACTCAACCGTATTTCACCCCGGCACCTGCCCTCCCCACTACCGGTACCCACCTGGTGTACCTGGACGTGTGGGAGCGGGAGATCACGGCTGTCGAATCGCCGGATCTGATCGATGACGCCCTAGGCGTGGACACTACCGCTCGTTCACAGGTGGTGTGGCAGGTGCGGGTACACGCCCCCGACAGCCCCGGAATAGACTGCAAAACCATCGATTCCGCCATCCCGGGCTGGATCGAGGTCATCGCCGCATCGGCGGGTCGATTGACCGTGGAAACCACCCCCGTCGACCCCGACGACAACCCGTGCTGCCTTCCGCTATCCGGGGGGTTCCGCGGCCGCGGCAACCAAACCTACCGAGTGGAGATTCACGACCCCGGACCCGCGGGAACCGCCACCTTCAAGTGGTCCCGGGAAAACGCTTCCATCACCCTGGCGGTCACCGAGGTCCTCCCGGACCACCGGCTCCGCCTGACCTCGCTCGGTCACGATGACATCCTGGGACTGCACACCGATGACTGGTGCGAAATCATCGATGACCATTGTGAACTCGATGGCCGCCCAGGAGCCATGCGCCGGATCATCGTGGACACCGACCGCAACGAGGTGAGTTTTGACAGCGCGCTTCCCGCCGAGCTCGCTGTTGATACTGCAGGCGCACTACAGCGTCACCTCCGGGTGCGGCGCTGGGATCAGTCCGGACTGGTCCGCACCAACACCGGCGCGACTGTTGCCGACCTCGACCTACCCACCGCCACGGGCATTCTGACTGTTCCCGCGGTTGCCACCCCGATCGTGCTCGAGGACGGGATCACGGCCACTCTCACCGCACCCGGTGGCGTTTTCCACACCGGCGACCATTGGATCTTCGAGGCGCGCACCGGCACTGCCTGGGTCCGCCCACTCGTGGATGCACCCCCCGTCGGACCCCTGCACCATTACGCACGGCTTGGCATCCTGGTCAACGGCGTTCCCGCCTCGGATTGCCGAGTCCCCTGGCCACCGGAGCCCGGCGGCGACTGCGGAGACTGCGCGGTGTGCGTGAGCGCCGAGGAACACAACAGCGGAGCGCACACCATCCAGATGGCCATAGACGACATTGCGGCCACCGGCGGTGTGGTGTGCCTGGGACCCGGCGACTTCGTGCTCGATCGTCCGGCGGAACTCATCAAGATCGGCGACGTGCACATTCATGGTCAGGGCGCCGCCACCCGGCTGGTCGGGTCTAACGACATTTTCGTCATCATGGTCTCATTCGGAATCACGCTCAGCGACTTCGCCGTTCTGTCCGGCGGCCTGAGAACATCTGTCCCCCTCATCGACTACGAGGGGCCGGCTGCGGCGATTCGGATCATCAGTGCCGAACGCATCCACGTCGAGCACCTCGCCATCGACATCAAATCTGTGGCGGATCAGCCGGGCCGTGCAGTCAAGATGCACGAATCACTGCTCGATGCCACCTTCAGGAACAACAGAATTCACGCTCCGATCGGATTCTGCGGCTGGGAGAACAACGATCATCCACTGCTGCTAGACAACGTCGCGATCCGGGAGAACACCATGGTGGTCGAGGCCGCCGGTGTCCATATCGACGGCCAGGCATATTTCCGCGGCGATGTCACCGTCGCGGACAATCGGATCAGCGGTTCGGCCCAGAGGGCAGCGATTACGGCACGCGGGTCGACAAGCGACGACGGTGCGACACTGGTGAAACGTAACCACATCACCATAGCCGAGGGCGCCGGGATCCTCGTCGGCTCGGCGGGAATCACCGTCACCGACAACATCGTGACAGCGCATCCACCCGACATTGCGGACATATTCGTCGCCAACGGCATCACCAGCGACCCCAACGGAGAGAAGAGCGAAAACTCCTGTCCCACGCGCATCTGTGGTAACCAGGTGTCGGGCTTCCTCGGCGCTGCCATCGACGTGCGACACGCCACCGTCGCTATCGACGTATGCGACAACCAAGTGCACGACACCGGAGATGGCATCGCAATCCGCTTTCAGGTTTCAGATATGTCGGCCCGAGTATCCGGCAACACGTTGCGCGACATCTTGTCACGTTTCGGTGGCGGTGCGCAGATGGTCGCGGGGATCCTCATCGCCGGCGCCGCCGGCGCCGAGGTCGCCGACAACACCGTGATCCGGGTGGGCCCGGAACGAAACCCCGAATGCACAGCGGTGGGCGTGCTGCTGTACGGGATTGCCGGGTGCCGGGTGCTCGGCAACGACATCACCGATGTGGGATATCCGATGGACCCGGGGCAGTCGTTCGACTGTACCGTCCTCGCGGTAAGCCGAATCACTCTGCACGGCAATCAATCGGCCCGACAACGTGGATACCCCACTGCTGACAGAGCGAGAGGAGTCGGGTTGCTGGTGCAGTCCGTGCTGGGTGATTTCGCGGCAGCGCTGAACCCCGATACCGCCTACATTGACGACCAGGTGGTCTATTCGGACGGCGGATCCTGGCTGGGCAATCCAGCCCTGGAACCGGCATGCGCCATCGATGGGAACACCTGGACGGGCAGCATCGAGCAGCCCGCCGTGGTCATCGAGACGCGCGAACATCCCGTGGTGCTGGCCAATAATATTTGCAACGCACCGGACTTCAGTACGGCGTTCACCGTCCAAATCGCGGGCCATTCGGCAGCAATTACCGGCAATCACATTCGGGGTGGCCAGCACTCGCTCGCCCTGGGGGTGTCCAACACACGGCTGAGTGTGCTCGGCAATCTGGTCTCCGCAGGTTCGATCAGCGGTCTTCCAGCAGGATTCGCACCCTTCAACATCTACGGAGTGAACTGATGCCCTACCTCATCACCGGCAAGCGGATCGGCGTCGATCGGCTGGTCGACGGACTGCTCACCGCCCGGGCCGGCACGACACAGCGGGAATGGGCGAAAACCGCCCTGATCGACGCCAATCCGGCGCTCGGCCGCGCAGCGGTGCCCAGGGGCACCCTGTTGCGGATCCCGAAGATGACGAACCTGCGGCAGGATCTCAGCGCCCTCGGCGAGGTGCTCGAGAGCGCCCGTCGTGCCGACGTTGCCGCGACCATCGCCGGGTTACCCGCTCGCGCGGCCAAGGACTGCGCCGCGGCGCGCAACCTGCAGAAACAGCGGTCCGAGCATCTCGATCGACTCGCGGCCGGCGCCGCCAATCGCGGACCTGGTCTGGGCAAGCGCAGCCTCAGCCGGCTCCGCAACGGCCTGGATCAAACTGTCGCAGACGCCGATGCCCGCGCCGAACGACTTTCGGCGGCCGTACCGAACTGGCTGGACCGCCTAGCGGCGCTCGACGAGCTGCAAGCCCAGCGACGGTACTAGCGCACACGCGACGGGAGGGTGTGATGCCATGAGCAACGCGCGGGCGGCGGCTGGCGTCACCGCGGCATTGGTCACGCTGGTGCAGCAGGCCGTCGACACCCTGGGCATCACGCCCGGCCCGGTGGTCACCGCCTCCAGTCTGGAGGACAGCGGCGATCACGGCCGAATCAGCATCACGCTGTACCGAATCACGCGAAACGGATACCTCGGCAACGACACCCTGCCCAGCCGGCACGGTACCGGGCGAATACACACGACCCCTCGGGCAGCTTTCGATCTGCACTATCTGCTCTGTTTCCGTGCCGATTCAGATTTCGACGCCCACACCATGCTCGCAGCGGCGGCCGTTGCCGTGGAGGCACAGCCCACAGTGTCGGCGAACCTGCTGGCGCTGGCAGCGGCCGATCATCCGGAGATCGTCGGCAACGACCTTGCCGACGCTGCCGAGTACGTGCGATTGAGCACCGAAACCCTCGGCTCCGACGAGGTCGCCCGGCTCTGGGCGCTGTACCCGCCCGGTTCCTTCGCTCCGACCCTCGCCGTCACTGCCGGGCCGGTGGTGATCGACTCGACCTTGGTGGCCCCGCCGACGTATCCGGTCCGCACGGTGGGCAATTCGATTCGGCCGAGCACGGCGGGCCAGCGGCTGGATACCATCGCGGGGCCCGACGGTATCGGGGCGCCGATCCGAGCCACATCCGCGCCGGCGCCGCTTACGTTGCGCGGTGCCGGATTTTGCGCCGGCGGGCAAATGGACGCACTCATCGACGGCGTTGTCGCACCTACCACTGTCGTCGACGACGGCGAGATCACTGTCGCGACGCCCATTCTCGACGCCGGCGGCCATCGGATTCAGGTACGCCGCAGCGATCCCCCGGGAGACAGTCAGGTGTCAAGCACTCGACAGCTCCAGTTCAGCGAAACCCGGGTGGCCTGGATCGTGCCGAGCATCGACGGCACACCCACGGTGGCGGCCGCGGCACCCCCGGCCATCGGCTCGGGGGTGATCAGCGCAACGGTGCACCCCCCGGTTCGGCGGGGTCAGCGGGTTTCGCTGATCCTGGACACCGACGCACGTACTCTCGTGCTGCCGTGCGCACCCCTCGCGGATGCCCCCGGCACCGGCGTGGACTTCCCCTTCCTAGACCTGCCCTCGGCTACCTATCGGATCACACTGGACGTCAACGGGGTACGCAGCATTCCGCCGGTCGATGCCAGCGACAGGTACGCACCGATAGCGGTGACGCTGTGAACAGCCCCGACCCACGCTGTCCATCGGCGACTGCAGAACTGCAGCGCTGGTGGTATCGCGAGAATCAACGCCATCTGGCGCTTTCTGCCGCTGCCGTCACCGCTCGGCTCGTCGGTGACCTGGCTGCCGCCGAGACCGGTGAGCAGGCCGCCAGGGATGTGGCCAGCGACGTATTGCATCGCACCGGCATCCGGGTGGGAATAGAAACTGTCTCCACACTGTTTGACCTGACCCGGTTTGAAACCAGCATTGTGGTGGCCGCCGCAGCCCCCGAGCTGGGCGTGGCGGAACCCGGCGGCATCAGCTTTCAGCAAGCCCTGGAGAACTTGCCGGAACCGCACTGGAGTGCGGTACTCCCGGACCGGCCGTTGCGAGGTTGGCGACTGCTGACTCTTCCGGGGTCCGCTACCGGCATCGGGATGACCAACATCGCCCTGACGCTCGATGAGCGGGTCCTACACGGACTGCTCGGGGCCCGCACCGTCGACGGGCAGCTCGCCGGGCTGGCCGAACTGGCCAGCCCGGTGTGCGAACTGACCGACGCACAGACGACCTCAGCGCAGCGCCTGGCCCGGATGTGTGCTTCGGCGGCCGGCGGGGGGCCAGGCTTCGAACCGGTGGTGCTGACCGGCGAGGATCAGTTGACTCGCCGTCAGGTCACAATCACCGCCGGCGCCGAACTCAGCTATGAGGCGCTGGTGGTGCGCGGTGACGGGCTGCGGCCGGCGACGCGTCTGCCCGAGCATCCGGCGGACCGGGCGGCTCTCACTCGACTGCTGGCGCGTGAAGCGGGCCTGGGCCGGCGACTGCTTCTCATCGAGGCCGAGAGCCTCGACGATATCGCAGAATTCGGCCGCCAGACGGCCGCGCACGGCGCTCCAGTAGTGCTCTCGGTGCCCGTGGTGTCAGCTGAGAACAGCCATTCCGATCTACCGAGAATCCTCATCCCACCGTGCACCGTTGCCGACCGCGTGGCGCTGCTGCAGGCCGATCTCAGCCTGCACGGGCGGCCGATCGAGAGCGACGCTGCGCGCGACCTTGCCGCCAGGCATGCACTGACCGCCGCGCAAGTTCCCACCGTGGTTTCCCGTGCCGTCCGATTGACCGCCGAAGACGGTCCGGTATCCCTCAACGAACTGGAGGAGGCCGCGCACTCCGCTGCCGCTCAACCTCTCTCAGGACTGGCGATGGTGCGTCGCGCCCACGCCCAACTGTCCGATCTGGTGTTGCCTGATTCGGCGCTGCGCAGCCTGCACGCCTTGGTGGCCACCGTGCGCCAGCGCGAGCGGGTGTACGGCGAGTGGGGTTACCGCACCCGGCTGCGCGGCACCGGTGTCACCGCCATGTTCGCCGGGCCGTCGGGCACCGGGAAGACCACCGCGGCCGAAGCCGTCGCGCACGAGCTGGGGCGCGATGTCGTCGCCGTGGATCTCAGCCAGGTGGTGAGCAAGTACATCGGCGACACGCAGAAGAATCTCGCCACGCTGTTCGCCGCCAACGAGGGCGGTTCGGTCCTGTTGTTCGATGAGGGGGATGCGTTGTTCGGCCGTCGCACCGCTGTGCGGGACAGCCATGACAGGTACGCCAACCTCGAGGTGAGCTATCTGCTGCAACGTATGGAGACATTCGACGGCATTGCGATCATCACCACCAATACCCGGGAGAACGTCGACTCCGCCTTTACCCGCCGATTTCGCTTCGTGGTGAATTTCCCGTTCCCCGATCAGGCCCAACGTGCGCAGCTGTGGAGCGCCGCATTTCCGGCCGGGGTGCCTACCGAGGGCCTGCAACCGGAGCGACTGGCCCAGCTATCGGTCAGTGGCGGCACGATCAGCCAGATCGCCATGCACGCAGCGTTCCTCGCCGCCGACGAAGGCTGCCCGGTGACCATGTCACATCTGCTGCAGGCCGTGCGCATCGAATGTGACAAACTGGAACGCGCGCTGGCAGCCAATGAGGTCAAGGGCTGGGTTACCCAGTGACCGAACCCCGCGATGGCAGTCGCGACTGGGTCGCGCCGCCGGCCCCCTACACAGTCGACTACGGCGGCGAGCAACGCACCATCACCCGGGAACAGTGGAGCCCGGAAGATCCCACGTTCGCCCGGATTAACCTCGGAGCGTTCAACATTCCGCGGTCCAAGGGCCCATGGCAGCAGCACTATGACAGGTTGGCGAAAGACAATGCCCTGCAGGCGGTCACCTCGGTCAGCTCCGGGAGAATCAGTGCGGCGCTGTGGCAGCAACGGGCGCCCACCGCCGAGCTGCGCAACCTGTGGCTGCTGCGGATGGGATGGCCCAGGGCCCAGGCCCCCAGCTGGTGGGAAGAAGCCGGCGGAAACAACAGCGACGGAACCGAGTTCAATCCCCGTGCCGGTGGCAAAGCCGCCCAAATCGACCACATCGTGGAACTGCAGCTCGGGGGGACCAATGTGCCGGAGAACCTTGCACCGCACACCGACACCGACAATACGGCCAGCGGGCGCGAGATTTGGACGGGTCTGCGCAGCGCGGCGCAGTCCGCTGCCACTGAGATAGCCAAGCGGCCGGGCGGCAACAAGCTGACAAGCCTGGCGCTGCACTTCGATTCGGCAAAGCAGTCGGGCGCCTATGACCTCGGGGATCCACTTCCCGAGCTGCCGGCTCCCGGTGCCTCCAATCGAGCAGAGGTGCTCGCCAGCCGCAAGGGCAAGGCGAAAACGGCGCTGCGTGTGCATTTCACCGCGGAGAAGGATCGCGAAAACCGGACGCGGCCGACCGAAGCGGATATGACTGTTCAAGCGGCGATGAACTCGACGCTGCCGGAGTACCCCATCCGGGCCGCGACCTCGGCTGTGCTTCGGGTATCCGAGACCGCAGACAAGGACCAGATCGAGAACTCCACTATTCCTGAGAACCACGCGGCTCGTGAGTTGATCAGCGGGATGGTGCTATCCCAGCTGCACCGCCCAAAGGGTTCCGGCAAGACCCACACCATCGACGCCTGGCTGGATTCACCCGCCCATCCCGCCGAGGGCGGCCGTAAGAAGACGCGCAATCCCATCAAGTTCGACCAGGGCGACAAACCGATCAAGCTCACCGTCACCGATCCCAAGGGCACCGGGAAGCTTCAAATGCCGGACAAGGGGACGGCCGTGGCCTTCACTTATCCGTATCTGTCCCGCGGCCAGATGACGCTCAAACTCAACGACGCCGGCGAACTTTCCGGACACGGCACGTTGACCCCAAGCGTACCGCTGCTGTCCAAGGTGCCGATCATCGTCGACTGGGATTCGACGGGATTGCGCGGATCGATACAGCCGCCTGTTGACAAGCTCAGCCTGCCGCCCTTCCGGATCACCGAGGCGGCTCTAACGGTTTCATTCGCCCCCGAGTTGTCGGCCGGCGGGCACATCGCCTTCGTGATCGGCAGCTTCGCCGAGGGGCGGATCACCGCCGGAGTCGACACCCGGGGGCTTTACGCCACCGGCGACCTCGCTGCCAAGATACCGGGGCTGGACGCCGCCGGCGGCCATGTCGAGTACCGACCGTCCACGGGTTTGACCGGGTGGGCCGAGGCGCGCGCCAGCAAGGGCACCGGCGTGATCCGATCCGGGTTGTTGAGGGTTGACCTCGCCCAGGGTAATTGGAGCGTCCAGGGCGAAGTTTCCGCGATGCTGCCGGGTGACTCGCCGGCCGTTCTGTCTGCCAAGCGGGTCGGCGACAAAGTGGTGTATTCGGGTCGGGCCACACTGAATGTCCCCGGCCTGCATCCCGTAGAGGTCACCGACCTCAGCTATGACGGCACACAAGTGTCCGGCAGCGCCCGTACAACATTTTCCGTTCTCGGAGCAACGGGCACGTTGGTGCTGGGTTACCGCGACGGTAAGTTCACCGGCCGCGGGGACGCTGAGCTGAAGCGAGGCAAATTCACCGGTAAGCTCGGCGCCGAACTGCATCCGACCGGAGCGCTAACCGGGACGGGTTCCGGACAGATCGAGTTCAAGCCTGGCTTGGTCGGGGCCGTCAGGCTCGAGTACGGAGCGGACCGACGGTTGAAGACAACCGGCGAAATACGTTTCCCGCCTTACACTTTCCTGCAGCCACACAGCAACCGAAGGCAGATATTTCAACGCAGCTTACCCGATATTCCGCTATTCGCCATCCCGCTCGGAGTCGGGGCAGTGGGGCTCGTGGGACGCATCGGCGGCGGTTTGGCGGTGCGGTACGGATACGGGCCGGGTGTGCTGCGCGACATGGTAATTCGCGCGACCATGTATCCGCTCGAACCGGATCATCAGCTCGAGGCGGCCGCCGAGGCCACCCTGGACCTGCCCGCCGAGGCCGGTATCGAACTGTCAGTGCGGGCCGGGATAGGGGCATCGGTGGCCTTTGCCAGTGCTACCGGGGGAATCACCGTTGTCGGTGGCGTGCTGCTGCGCGGCGGCATGTCGGCAAAGGCGACGCTGAGCTACGCGCGCGATGTGCTGATTCTCGATGCCGCCGCGAAGATTTCCGCCACTCCGATTCTCACGCTGCGGGTTGACGCCGACATCGTCATCGAGGCGGTGACCGGCGGCTCGTGGCGCTGGCCCTACAACCTGGCCGCCTATTCGTTGCCGCTCGGTGGCGAGTTCGGTTTGATCGCGCCGTTTTCCTACCGCAGTGATCAACCCCTGCGCCTACCGGCGGTAAGCGACATCCGGTGGATCGTGCCCGACATCGATGTCACGGCCCTTGCTACCCAGGTCGGCAACCGCGTTCGCGCGGCGATCAGCAGCTAGCCAAGCACGCAGTAGACAACCAATCTGTGCCAGCACGGTGTCGGCAGGCCTACAGCAGCGCGGCCTGGATGTCGCTGGCGGCCTCGGGGCCGTAGGCGCCGCGGATGCGCTCGATGCCGGCTTCCTTGTTCCAGGTCCATTCCTGGGTGCCGTCGGTCTCCAGCACCAGCACCGCCACCAGCGAGCCCAGCTCGGCGCATCGTTGCAGGCTCAGCCCGGCGCTGCGGCCGGTGAGGAAGCCGGAGCGGAACGCGTCGCCGACGCCGGTCGGGTCGACCTTGGCGGTCTCCGGGACGACGTCGACGTGCAGCACGGTGCCGTCGGGGTCGACGATGTCGACGCCCTTCTCGCCGAGGGTGGTGATCCGCAGCCCGATCTGGGACATCACCTCGGCCTCGGTCCAGCCGGACTTGCTCAGCAGCAGGTCCCACTCGTAGTCGTTGGTGAACAGCAGCTCCGCGCCGCCGATCAGGGCCCGGATCTCCTCGCCGGAGAGCCGGGCCAGCTGCTGCGACGGGTCGGCGGCGAACTTCAGACCGAGCGTGCGGCACTCCTGGGTGTGGGCGAACATCGCCTCGGGGTCGTTGGCGCCGATGATCACCAGCTCGGGGGTGCCGATGCGGTCCACCAGCTTCGCCAGCGAGATGTCGCGGGCCTGCGACATCGCGCCGGGGTAGAACGACGCGATCTGCGCCATGTCCTGGTCGGTGGTGCAGACGAACCGGGCGGTGTGCGCGGTCTGCGAGATCAGCACGTCTTCGCAGTCCACACCGACGGACTCCAGAGCGCTGCGGTAGTCGGCGAAGTCCGCGCCTGCCGCGCCGACCAGCGCGGCGTTGCCGCCCAACACGCCGATCGCGTAGGCCATGTTGCCGGCCACGCCGCCGCGGTGGATGACCAGGTCGTCGACCAGGAAGCTCAGCGACACCTTCTGCAGGTGCTCGGCCAGCAACTGTTCAGAGAACCGGCCGGGGAAGCGCATCAGGTGATCGGTGGCAATGGATCCGGTCACAGCAATGGTCACGAACGGCCACCCTTTCGAAGTTCTGCGGCGAAGGTTACCCAGGCTACCCAACCAGCCAACCAGCCCGAACTGGGGTGCGCGCCGCCACCGGCCCGGCGCCACCCCGGTTGGCC
>Ga0209023_10007559_pt1 | contig 11096 bp, 9 predicted proteins | sample LakOneMetagenome_FD_187468 | JGI IMG/M metagenome (GOLD analysis project Ga0209023, IMG submission 187468) | Freshwater and sediment microbial communities from Lake Erie, Canada (SPAdes) (version 2) | ecosystem: Environmental > Aquatic > Freshwater > Lentic | place: Lake Erie, Canada | collected...
CTTCCGATCTTGGCGTCCAGGCCTTCTTCCTCGGCCTGTTCCTTCACCAGGCCCGAGCCCGGCACGACCATGGCGGTGACATGCGGCGCGACGAGGCGGCCATGCAGGAAGGCTTCCTGCACCACGGCGGCGGCGGCGCGCATGTCCTCGATCCGGCTGTTGGTGCACGAGCCGATGAACACGCGGTCGATGCGGGCTTCCGAGATCGGCTGGCCGGCGGTCAGGCCCATATAGTCCAGGGCGCGATGCGCGGCCGAGCGCTTGTCCGGCGTGGCGAAGCTTTCAGGATCGGGCACATTGCCGGTCACCGGGATCACGTCCTCAGGGCTGGTGCCCCAGGTGACCATCGGGACCAGGGTCGAGGCGTCGATAGTCACGGTGCGGTCGAAGACGGCGTCCGGATCGCTGAAGAAGGTCTTCCAGTGGCTTTTGGCCATGTCCCAGGCCGCGCCCTTGGGGGCGGCGGGCTTGCCCTGGATATAGGCGTAGGTCTTGTCGTCGGGCGCGATCAGTCCGGCCTTGGCGCCGCCCTCGATGGTCAGGTTGCACAGGGTCATGCGGCCTTCCATCGACAGGGCCGAGATCGCCTCGCCGGCGAACTCGATGACATAGCCGGTGCCGCCGGCGGTGCCGATCTCGCCGATCACGGCCAGAGCGATGTCCTTGCCCGTGACGCCGGGCCCCAACTGGCCGTCGACGCGGACCAGCATGTTCTTCGACTTCTTCTGGCGCAGGGTCTGGGTGGCCAGCACGTGCTCGACTTCCGACGTGCCGATGCCGTGGGCCAGGGCCCCGAAAGCGCCGTGGGTCGAGGTGTGGCTGTCGCCGCAGACGATGGTCATGCCCGGCTGGGTGCGGCCCTGCTCGGGACCGACCACGTGGACGATGCCGTTGCGGATATCGCCCATCGGGAAGAACTGGATGCCGTTGTCCTTGACGTTGCGGGCCAGGGTCTGCAGCTGCAGGCGGGCCTCCTCGTCCTTGACGGCGTCGACGCCCAGGGCCTGGCCCTCGGTCGGGATATTGTGGTCGGCCACCGCCAGGGTGCGATCGGGGCGGCGCACCTTGCGACCGGCCGCGCGAAGGCCGGCGAAGGCCTGCGGGGTGGTGACCTCATGGATCAGGTGCAGGTCGATATAGAGGATGGCCTCGCCGTCAGCCTCGCTGACGACGTGAGCGTCCCAGATCTTGTCGTAAAGGGTTTTGCCGGACATGGCCGGGATATAGGGCGGATCGTGCGTGGAAATCCAGTCCCGGGCCGGGCTGGCGACAATTTCTTGCCGGGCGTGGCCGACAGGCGACTTTGCGGAACGAATAAAGGGCGCGCCCCTCTCGCGTGAGACCTGGGTGCGCGCCCTGTTGTCATTTTGGTTTCGTGACTTGAAGCCTTTGAAACCGGCCACACCCTGGAAGGGAGCGGTCTGAAACCCCGTCGCCAGAGCGGTGGGGGTGACATGACGGTCAGCTCAAAGCCGGCTTCTGTCAAGAAGTGTGCGAACGCACTAAAGGGTGATCTCGCCCGGATTGGTCGAGAGCGGGCCAGAAAATCGCCGCAAAGAAAAAGGCCCCGGCGTTTCCACCGGGGCCTCGTTCGATCTTCAGGACAGGCGGCTTATTCAGCGGCGCCCTTTTCCTTGCGGATCGTCTGGCGTTCGGCGATCCGGGCCGACTTACCGCGACGGTCGCGCAGATAGTAGAGCTTGGCGCGACGGACGACGCCGCGACGCTTGACTTCGATGCTTTCGATGTTCGGCGACAGCAGCGGGAACAGACGCTCCACGCCTTCGCCGAACGAGATCTTGCGGACCGTGAAGCTCTCATGGATGCCGGCGCCGGCGCGGGCGATGCAGACGCCCTCGTAGGCCTGAACGCGTTCGCGCTCGCCTTCCTTGATCTTCACGTTGACGCGCAGGGTGTCGCCAGCCTGGAAGTCGGGGATCGCCCGGACGGCCAGCAGACGCGCGGATTCTTCCTGCTCGAGTTGCTTGATGATGTTGATAGCCATGTCTCAGTCTCCTTTGGGCTTACCCTTGGTCGGGCCGCCTTTTGCCTGTTGATTGGCGAGATGCGCTTCCCAAAGATCGGGTCGCCGCTCGCGAGTGGTCTCTTCACGCATACTGTTGCGCCACTGGGCCACCTTCTTGTGGTCGCCCGACAGCAGCACCTCGGGGATATCCAGCCCTTCGAACGTCCGCGGTCGCGTGTACTGCGGATGCTCGAGGAGGCCGTCCTCGAAGCTTTCTTCCAGCGTGCTCTCGATGTTCCCCAGAACCCCCGGGGCAAGTCGAACGCACGCCTCGATCACGACCATCGCCGCCGCCTCGCCACCGGCGAGCACCGCGTCTCCGACCGAGACCTCCTCGAACCCCCGGGCGTCGAGCACCCGCTGGTCCACCCCCTCGAAACGGCCGCACAGGACGATGATCCCGGGCGTCTCGCTCCATTGCCGAACACGCGCCTGGGTCAGGGGCCGACCCCGGGCGCTCATGTACAAAAGCGGCCGCCCACCGACCTCCACGCTGTCCAGCGCGGCGGCGATGACGTCCGCTTTGAGTACCGCTCCCGCGCCGCCACCCGCAGGGGTGTCGTCGAGGAAGCCGCGCTTATCCTTGGAAAAGGGCCGAATGTCCAGTGTTTCCAATCGCCACAGGTCCTGCTCCTTCCAGGCGGTCCCGATCATCGAGACGCCGAGAGGGCCAGGGAAGGCCTCGGGGAACATGGTCATGACGGTAGCTGTGAACGGCATGGGCGCTCTTTAGCGCCGGACACGGCAAATGTCGAAGCGCGGCGAGGGACAGAGGGCGTCTTCGCCCGGCGCGTTTGGGGCTTGTTCACCCTCCTGGGCGAAGGTGAGGGCCAAGCCCGCCGACCGGAACGTTCATGCCCGCCAAGAGCCGCCTTTTCCAACGCCTCAGCGACGGCTCGCGCGGGCTTGCCCGCCGGCTGGCGCGCGATGATCGCGGCGCCATTGCGGTGCAGTTCGCCTTTCTGATCATTCCGATCGCGATCCTGGTGTTTGGTCTGGTCGATCTGGGCCGGATCAGCCTGATGCGGCGCGAGATGCAGGACGCCCTTGATGCGGCGACCCTGATAGCGGCGCGGTCCACCGCCTCAACCAACGCGACCCTGGAGGCGGTCGGCGACCCGGCGTTCCTGGCCGAGGTGGAGGGGCGCCAACTGGGCCTGACAGCATCCAGCTCGACCTTCACGCTGGGGACCAACAATCGCATTATCGGCAACGCCAGCGGGACCCTGCAGCCCATCATCGCCAACCTGTGGCGCAGCGGCGGCGTCACCGTGGTCGCCACATCCGAGGTCGTGCGATCGTCAAAGCACCTGGAAGTCGCGCTGGTGCTCGACATCACGGGCTCCATGAAGGGCACGCGGCTGGCGGACCTGAAGGTTGCGGCCAGGGATCTGGTCGACGTTCTGGTGCGCGACGCCCAGACCCCCTACTATTCCAAGATGGCGCTGGTGCCCTACTCGGCCGGCGTCAACCTCGGAACCTATGCCGACGCCGCGCGCGGCCCCGTGCCCGTCAAGACCATCACGGGCGCGGGCTGGAGCGCGGGCACAGCCAAGTCGATCAGCGCGATCACCAAGGCCAGTCCGGCGCAGGTCACCGCCAACAGTCACGGCCTCGCCACGAACGACTATGTCTATATCACCGGCGTCGGCGGCATGACGATGCTGAACGGCAAGATCTACAGGGTGACCAAGGTCGATGCGAACCGCGTCACGCTCAACGGCGCCGATACCCGGTCTTCCTCAAACGCCAGCGGCGGCACGATCCAGAAATGCCTGTTGTCGACCTGCAAGGTTGTGGTGACGACAAGCACCGATCACGGCTTCACCACCGGGGACAAGATCAGCTTCGCCGGCATGTCGGGCCTGACCAGCCTGAACGGGACGACCAAGACCATCACGGTGGTGTCGAACACGACCTTCGATCCGGACCTAACCGGCCCGGGATCCGCGACCTACACCAGCGGCGGGACAGCGACGTGCTTCGAGAGCACCGTTCCAGGCTGCGAACGCATTCGGTTCACCAATGTCGACGGCTACGAGACGTTCAACAGCCGGAGCGACTGCGCGACCGAACGCACGGGCGATGAAGCCTATACCGACGCCGCGCCCTCCACGGCCTATGTCGGATCGCACTATCCGACTTTCAACGACTCCCTCAGCTCCACCAACTGCCCCGTGGCGACGATCACGCCGCTATCGACCGACAAGACGGCGCTGAAGGCCCAGATCAGCGCGCTGGCCGACGGAGGCGCGACGGCGGGTCACATCGGACTGGCCTGGGGCTGGTACATGATCGCGCCAAACTTCGGCTATCTGTGGCCCAACGCCTCGCAGAGGCCCGCCGCCTACAGGACCAGGGACCTGATGAAGGTGGTCATCATGATGACGGACGGCGCGTTCAACATGCCCTACTGCAAGGGCGTCGTCGCCAAGGACCTCGGCAGCGGCACGTCGATCGGGAATGACGAGAAGATCAATTGCAACGCCACCAATGGCAGCTCGTTCGCGCAGGCTGCCGAGCTGTGCCAATCGATCAAGGCGTCGGACAACGCCATCACCGTCTATACCGTCGGCTTTACGGTCGGTAACGACCAGGCAGCCCGCGACTTCCTGACCACCTGCGCATCGAGCGCGGACAAGGCCTATTTCCCGGCCACGGGCTCCGAGCTCAAGACGAGCTTCAACACCATCGCCCAGGAAATCTCGAACCTGCGACTGTCCAGATAGCGTCAAGGCCCGGCGCACCGCGCCGGGTCCAGGCCGGTGCGCGAACTCAGGCCAGCTTGATCTCGCGCAGGCGCTGCTGAAGGAATTCATCCGCCGTGATCGATTCCGGATAACGGTCCGGGTTCTCGGCCGTGATGCAGCCGGGCAGGGTCTTGATCTCATAGTCCGACGCGAAATGCAGGAAGAACGGCGTCGAATAGCGCGGGATGTGGCGACGCTCCGGCGGCGGGTTCTGCACCCGGTGGATCGTCGAGGGCAGGACGTGGTTGGTCAGCCGCTCCAGCATGTCGCCGATATTGATGACGATACAGCCCGGCGGCGGGTTGATCGGCAGCCACTCGCCGTTGCGGTCAAGCAGCTCCAGACCGCCCTCCTCGGCGCCCATCAGCAGGGTGATGGTGTTGATGTCGCCGTGGGCGCCGGCCCGCACGCCCGTGGCGTCGATCGGGATCGGCGGATAATGCAGGAGGCGCAGGACGCTGTTGCCGTTCTCGATGGTGGGCGCGAAGAAGTTGCGATCCAGCTTCAGATAGACGGCGATGGCCTCCAGCACCTTGCCGCCCATGGCGTCCAGCGCGTTGTAGAACCACGATACGTCATGCTTGAAGGCCGGGATCTCGGCCGGCCAGACATTGTCGGCCATGGTGGCGCGGAACCGGTGGCCGGGCGGCAGGTCGCGGCCCATGTGCCAGAATTCCTTCAGGTCGTGATGGGCAGCGCCCTTGGCGGTCTCGACGCCGAACGGGATATAGCCGCGCGCGCCGCCCTTGATCCCGGCATATTGTTTCTTGATGTCGACCGGCAGGGCGAAAAAGGCCTTGGCGTCGGAAATGGCCGCGTCGATGCGGTCCTGGTCCATGTCGTATTCCGACAGCACCGCGAAACCGTAGCGTTCAAACGAGGCGCCCAGCGCCTGGGAGAAGCCCTCGAAATCCTTGCTGTAGAGCGTGAAAGAGATCGGATCGATCGCGGACGTGGACACAGGGCTCAGCCTTGGAAGTTAGTAAGTCGAGGCTTACTACACCGGGAAACGTCCGGAACGAAGACCCGTTCATCGTAGCGTCATGTCGCAGGATGGAACTTGACCATGAGCCGGGCGTTTGCCCTCTCGATGATCAAGCGTGACCACACGCACCGGACCTGAACACGGAAGACCACGGCCATGATGAAGAAGACCGCGCTGGTTGCGCTGCTGATGGGGGCCGCCGCCCTGACCGCCTGCACCACCACCGACCCCTATACCGGCATGCCGGTGCGCAACAACACCGGCACGGGCGCCCTGACCGGGGCCGGCGTCGGCGCGGTGCTGGGCTATCTGACCAACACCAATTCGGGCGAGCAGGGTCGCAAGAACGCGCTGATCGGCGCGGGCATCGGCGCCCTGGCCGGCGGCGCGGTCGGCAACTACATGGACCGTCAGCAGGCTGACTTCCGCCGCAGCCTGGAAGGCTCGGGCGTCATGATCCGCCGCAACGGCGACCAGATCGTTCTGGTCATGCCCAGCGACGTGACCTTCGCCGTCGACCAGTCGGACGTGCAGCCGCAGTTCACCCGCGTGCTCGACGACGTGGCGCGCACCCTGAACGCCTATCCCCAGACCACCATCGACGTCGTCGGCCATGCCGACAGCAGCGGCCCCGACGCCTATAACCAGACCCTGTCGGAACGCCGCGCCAGCTCGGTGGCCAGCTATCTGGTCGGCGCCGGCCGGGTGCTGGGCGACCGCGTCTTCGTGGCCGGCATGGGCGAACGCCAGCCGATCGCCGACAACGGCACGGCCGAGGGCCGCAGCCAGAACCGCCGGGTCGAAATCGTTCTGCGTCCGATCACGCAGTAGGGCCGGCTGTCACCAGTCCTCCCCCTGAAGGGGGAGGCGGCCGAAGGCCGGAGGGGGAAGATCGCAGTGAGTCACCAGCACTTCCCCCTCCGTCGCCTAAGGCGACACCTCCCCCGTTAGGGGGAGGATTTGAGCTACTCCGCCCCTTCCTTCTCCGCCCGCTCGCGCAGCTCCTGTTCCAGGCTGGCCGTATCCCACGCCCCGCCGGCGTCGCCTGGCCGCATGCGCGACAGGTCGGCGGCCAGCAGGCGATCCATGGTCTTGGCGGCGTCGCGCGAGGCCAGGATATAGGCTTCCTCCTGCCCCCACATCGGACGCAGCTCCTCGAAGGTGCGCCGGTCGTGATGCCGGAAGAACGAGGCCGCCCGGTGCGCGCGGTGGGCGCGGAAACCCAGCTTCTGCAAGGCCGTCTGACCCATGGCCAGGGCGGACTCGAAGGTCTCGCGCTCGACCGCGTCGGCGCCGTTGGCCAGCAGGTCATAGGCATGACGCCGATCCCAGGCCCGCGCCAGGATCACCAGGTCGGGAAAGGCCTTGCGGGCCGTCTCGACCAGTTCGACCGTCTTTTCCCGATCATCCAGCGCCACGATCAGCATCCGCGCCCGCTCGATACCCGCGGCGCGCAGCAGGTCCATCCGGGTGGCGTCGCCATAGTGCACCCGGCGACCGAACCGGCGCAGCAGGTCGATCTGCTCGATATCGCTGTCCAGAACCGTCGAGCGGAAGCCGTTGGCGGTCAGCAGACGGCCGGTGATCTGACCGAACCGCCCAAAGCCGGCGATGATGATGTCGGGCTCACCGTCGTCGAAATCGCCCGTATCCGGCGTGACGTCGGCGATGGCCGCGTCCATGGCCGCGGCGACCCGCTCGTAAAGGATCATGGCCAGAGGCGTCAGGGCCATGGAGACGGCGACGGCGGCGGTCAGCAGGGCCGCCAGCGGGGCGCCGATCACGCCCGCCCCGACCGTGAAGGTCAGCAGCACGAAGGCAAACTCCCCGCCCTGGGCCAGGGCCGTGGCGACGGCGGCCGCGCCGCGCAGCGGAGCGCCGAACAGCCGCGCCAGACCCAGCATGACCAGGAACTTCAGCACCATCAGGCCCAGCACCAGCCCGATCAGGGTCAGGGGCTGGGTGGCGATCAGCGGCAGGTCGACGCCGGCGCCCACGGTGATGAAGAACAGGCCCAGCAGCAGGCCCCGGAAGGGCTCGATGTCGGTCTCCAGCTCGCGGCGGAACTCGCTTTCGGCCAGCACCACCCCGGCCAGGAAGGCGCCCAACGCCGGCGACAGCCCGACCATCTGCATCAGGCTGGCCACCCCCACCACAATCAGCAGGGCCGAAGCGGTGAAGATCTCGCGCAGGCGGGCCTTGGCGATGAAGCGGAACAGCGGCCGCACCAGATAGCGCCCGCCCCCGACCACGGCGCCCACAGCGGCGAAGACGGAGAGGCCCTGGGCCCAGATCGGCAGATGCGAGACCAGGCTGGCGCCATGCCCGCCGGCGTCGCCATGGACAGGCGGCGCGATGGTGGCCAGCAGCGGCAGCAGGGCGAACATCGGGATCACCGCCAGGTCCTGCAGCAGCAGGATGCCGAAGGCGGCGCGCCCGACCGGGCCTTGCCTCAGGCCCTTCTCATCCAGGGTCTGCAGCACGATGGCCGTCGACGACATGGCCAGCACCATGCCGACCGCCAGGGCCGTCTGCCAGGGCAGGCCCAGCAGCATCGAGACCCCGGCGATGGCCAGCGAGGTGACCACCACCTGGGCGCCGCCGAAGCCGAAGATCGCCTTGCGCATGTCCCACAGGGTGGAGGGCTGGACCTCCAACCCGATCAGGAACAGCAGGATGACCACGCCGAACTCGGCGAACTTCATCACGTCGGCCTGGGCGCCGATCAGCGACAGGGCGTGCGGCCCGATGACCACGCCGGCGATAAGGTAGCCGAGCACCGAGCCCAGCCCGAGCCGCTTGGCGATCGGCACCGAGATCACGGCCGCGCCCAGATAGAACAGGGTCTGGGTGAGGAAGGATTCCATGGCTCAGACCTCCAGCTTGCTGGGCAGAAGCGAGGCGATGCGGGCCTTGTAGCGCTCGGCCTCGGCCTTCAGCGCCGCGTCGTCCTTGACCGCCGCGCCGTGCACGACGAAGGGCGTCTCCCAGACCATGCCGCACAGGTGCGCGGTCTGCTCCAGCGGCCGCAGGAACTCGTCCATCGTGAAGCGATTATAGCCCTGGGCGTGATAGGCCTTGGCGCTGGCCCCGGTGGTGCAGGCGACGAACAGGCGCTTGCCCTGCAGGGCCACGCCGTCGTGGCCATAGGCGAAGCCGTGCAGCCAGACCAGGTCCAGCCACTCCTTCATCAGCGCCGGGGTCGAGTACCAGTACAGCGGGAACTGCAGGGCGATGACGTCGTGGGCCACCAGGTCGGCCTGCTCGGCCTCGATATCGATCGCGAAGTCCGGATAGGTCTCATAGAGATCGCGGAAGGTGACACAGGAAAGGCCCTTGGCCGCCTTGGCCAGGGCCCGGTTGGCGCGAGAGCGTTCAAGCGCGGGATGGGCCAGGACCAGCAGCACGCCGGAGGTGGCGGGCGCGGCAGGGGTGGTGGTAGCGTCGCCCGTGGTTTCGTGAGCGTTCAAGCGGCGTCTCCGGGTGTCGGATTTTTATTCATCAAGGGTTGAATTTCTTCGGCCGCCGGGCGAGACCCTTCGCCAAACATCGGCATGCCAAAGGCTGGTGACGGAGGATCCATGGTCGACAAGGTGCAGACAGACGCCGTCGAGGCCCTTTCGGGGCTGCTATTCGACGGCATGACCATCATGGCCGGAGGCTTTGGCCTCTGCGGCATTCCGGAAAACCTGATCGCGGCGATCCGCGAGACGGGGGTCAGGGACCTCACGGTCGTCTCCAACAATTGCGGCGTCGATGGCTTTGGCCTGGGGATCCTGCTGGAGAACCGCCAGATCAAGAAGATGATCTCGTCCTATGTGGGGGAGAACAAGCTGTTCGAACAGCTCTACCTCAGCGGCGAGCTGGAACTGGAGTTCAATCCGCAGGGAACCCTGGCCGAACGCATTCGCGCCGGCGGCGCGGGCATTCCGGCCTTCTTCACCAAGACCGGTGTCGGAACCCTGGTCGCCGAGGGCAAGGAAGTCCGCGAGTTCGACGGTGAGCTCTATGTGATGGAGCGCGGCCTGACCGCCGACCTGTCGATCGTCAAGGCCTGGAAGGCCGACGCCGAAGGCAACCTGATCTACCGAAAGACCGCCCGCAATTTCAATCCGATGATGGCCACGGCCGGCAAGGCCACCGTCGTCGAGGTCGAGGACATCGTCGCCATCGGCGCGCTCGACAAGGACAACATCCACACGCCCGGCATCTATGTCGACCGGGTGCTGAAGGGCGCGAAGTTCGAAAAGCGCATCGAGCGTGTCACCACGCGTCCCAGAGAACAAAAGACCAAGGAAGCCGTCTGATGGCCTGGACCCGTGACGACATGGCCGCCCGCGCGGCGAAGGAACTGCGCGACGGCTTCTATGTGAACCTGGGCATCGGCATCCCGACCCTGGTGGCCAACTACATTCCCGAAGGCATGAGCGTCACGCTGCAGAGCGAGAACGGCATGCTGGGCATGGGACCCTTCCCCTATGAGGGCGAGGAAGACGCCGACCTGATCAACGCCGGCAAGCAGACGATCACCGAACTGGATTCCAGCTCGTATTTCTCGTCGGCCGACAGCTTCGCCATGATCCGGGGCGGCCATATCGCCCTGTCGATCCTGGGCGGCATGCAGGTCTCCGAGACCGGTGACCTGGCCAACTGGATGGTGCCCGGCAAGATGGTCAAGGGCATGGGCGGAGCCATGGATCTGGTGGCCGGCGTCAAGCGCGTGGTGGTCGTGATGGACCACTGCGAGAAATCAGGCGCGCCCAAGTTGCTCAAGGCCTGCTCGCTGCCACTGACCGGGGCCGGCGTGGTGGATCTGCTGATCACCGAACTGGGCGTCTTCGAGATCAATCGCGGCAAGACGCCCGTGCGGCTTATCGAACTGGCGCCGGGCGTCACGGTCGATGAGATCAGGGCCAAGACCGAGGCGGCCTTCGAGGTCGCGATCTAGTCCGTAGGGCTGAATATTCAGGAAGACTGACGCGGCGCGCATCGAAAGGTGCGCGCCGTTTGCGTTTGCCGGCTGTGGCGCGCAGCACAAACGAAAACGGCCTCCCGAAGGAGGCCGTTCTTGATCTTGGGTGCGGGGACAGGATTTGAACCTGTGACCTTCAGGTTATGAGCCTGACGAGCTACCGGGCTGCTCCACCCCGCGGCGAAGTGGGTAGTTAGGTATCGTGAGGTAGGGGGACTTTGAAGAGACTTGGTATTGGCATCCTTTTAGCGGACCTGGCGGCGACCTACTCTCCCGCGCCTTGAGACGAAGTACCATTGGCCCAGGGGGACTTAACGACCGAGTTCGGAATGGGATCGGGTGGGGAACCCCCGGCATAGCCAC
>Ga0209023_10007560_pt1 | contig 11094 bp, 8 predicted proteins | sample LakOneMetagenome_FD_187468 | JGI IMG/M metagenome (GOLD analysis project Ga0209023, IMG submission 187468) | Freshwater and sediment microbial communities from Lake Erie, Canada (SPAdes) (version 2) | ecosystem: Environmental > Aquatic > Freshwater > Lentic | place: Lake Erie, Canada | collected...
CGATTCGCGCAGCGAGACGAGAGAGGGAGAAGGCGCGAAGCGACTCAGGGGGTGCTTCATCTCAAGCGATCCGATTTTTGGAACGACTTCTGCCGCTTGAACAAGCCCTTGCGGTAGAACGGAAACATCTGCAGCCAGGTGCGCACCTTGAGCCAGCGGCCATACAGACCCATGGGCTCGAACAGCACAAACGCAATCAGCACGGCGCCATACACCACGGCCTGCAACCCCGGCGCCTGGCCGATGGTGGCGGGCAGCCAGTCCTTGCTCAATGAGATGAGCTGCGGCATCGAGATCAGGAAGATCGCGCCCAGGAAGGCGCCGTGCACCGAGCCCAGCCCACCGATCACGATCATCAGCAGCAGGTCGATGGACTGCAGGATGTTGAACTGATCGGGCGAGATGAACTGCAGCTTGTGCGCGTACAACGCCCCGCCGATGCCGGCGAGCGCAGCCGATATGGAGAACGACAGCGTCTTGTAGCGCGCCAGGTGGATGCCCATGCTCTGTGCGGAAATCTCCGAATCGCGGATGGCGACAAACGCGCGCCCTGTGGGCGAGCGCAACAGGTTCAAAATGGCCAGCGTGCTCACCACCGCGATCAGCAGGCACAAAAAGTAGAACGACTCGGTGGACTCGAACGAGTAGCCGAACATCTGCGGCGGCACCAGGTGCTTGCCGGAGTTGCCGCCCGTCACCGACTCCCAGCGCGCAAACACCTCTTCCACGATGAAGCCGAACGACAGCGTGGCCATGCCCAGGTAGATGCCCTTGACGCGCAGCGCGGGCAGGCCCACCACCACGCCCACGGCGGCCGACAGCCCCGCAGCGCAGGCCAGCGACAGCGCAAACGGCCATCCCATGCCCATGAGCACGGCCTGCGTATAAGCCCCCACGCCCAGAAAGGCCGCGTGCCCGAGCGAGAACAGCCCCGTGAACCCGGCCAGCAGCATGAGCCCCAGTCCCACGATGGCGTAGATCAGCACAAAGGTGAGCTGGGCCAGCCAATACTCGGGCGCCACCCAGGGCGCAGCCACCAGCGCCAGGCACAGCAGGCTGTACCAGAACACATGGCCGCCATGTTTGGCCAGGCGCAAGTCCTGTTCGTAGCTGGTCTTGAAGATGAATCTCATGCGGTCACACCTTCTTGCGCAGCTTTTCGCCAAACAGTCCGTTGGGCTTCACCATGAGCATGACCAGCACCACGATGTACGCAGCCGTGTCTTTGAAGCCGTCGGGCAGATAAAAGCCCGAGAGCGATTCCACAATGCCGATGACCAGCCCGCCCACGATGGCGCCCGGCAGGCTGCCAAAGCCGCCCACCACCGCCGCTGGAAAGGCCTTGAGCCCGATCATCCCCATGTTGGCGTGCACGAACGTGATGGGTGCCAGCAGCAGCCCCGCCACAGCGGCCACGGCAGCGGCCAGGCCCCAGGCCAGGCCATTGAGCCGCTGCACGGGGATGCCCATGTAGTAGGCCGCCAGCTGGTTTTGCGACGACGCCTGCATCGCAATGCCCAACTTGCTGTAGCGAAACAATGCAAACAGCAACACGCACAACACTGCGGTGGCGGCGATCACCACCAGCTGCTCGGCGTTGAGCACCAGCGCACCGAGGCGAAAAGAGAGGTCTTTGTATGGCACGGGCAGCGTGTGCGTCTCGGTGCCGATGTTGGGGATCATGGTCACCAGCCCGCGCAACACGTAGCCGATGCCGATGGTAAGCATGACGATGGAGAAAGCGGGCTGACCCAGGATGGGGCGGATCACGGCGCGCTCGAGCACCACACCAAAAAGGCCCATGGCCAGAATGCTGGCGAGCACCGCCACCCAGAAGGGAAAGCCCAGCACCGTCATGAGTGCAAGGCCGCAGAAGGCACCCAGCATCATCAACTCGCCTTGCGCGAAGCTCACCGTTTCGGTGGCCTTGTAGATGAGCACAAATCCGAGTGCTATCAACCCATAGATACACCCTTGGGAAATACCGCTGATCAACAGTTGCACAAATTGCACCCAGACTCTCCCAGAGTATTTTTACAAAGCGATTGCTTTGCATAAATAATGGTGCCTGCGCTGGACGCACCCCACACTTGGTGCTAACCCTGATGAAGATGCGGGACGCGCTGGCGGCTGTGCATATTGACGCAGGGCGCAGCCTGGTGCAATAAGGGTTGCGTCTGATAAACCCGGACTGGGCGGCAGAAGAAGGCCAGCAATGCTGAGGGCAACAGATAAGCGTGGGTCGGGGGCGCGGCATCGCATCGCATCGAAGCGCCCGGTGATTTTCTCGCCGCGGCCACTGGGCCCATTGGCGATGTTGCTATGATGGTTTTATATTAAAAAGGCAGCTGGCGCTTACCGGTAAAGCGGTTAAAGCTATTAAAATAATAGCAATTTTTCGCCGAGTATTGAAAGCCCGCAGCGGGCTGTGTCCCACAGGAACTCCATGAGCCAAGCCATCAACACGCCGTCACAGTCGTTCGAACCTGAATTCATCGCCGGGCTGAAGTCGATCTTTGAGGAGAAGATCGTGTTCAACAAAGTGCTTGGCCTGCAGATCACTTCGCTCCAACCCGACGGTGTGGTGGGGCGCATCGATATGAAGCCGGAGCTGGTGGGGCACTATGCCTACAACCGCATCCACGGAGGCGTCATCAGCGCAGGGCTTGACGCGATGGGTGGGCTGGCGGTCATGGCTGCTATTGGCGCCAAGCACATGGACGAGGCGCCGGAGCAGCGCCTACATCGCTTTGCCAAGCTGGGCACTATTGATTTGCGCATCGACTACCTGCGCCCGGGCATCGGCAGCCACTTTGAACTGCGCGCCCACGTGCTGCGCTTGGGCTCACGCGTGGCCAGCACGCGCATGGAGTTTCTGGGGCCGGATGGGCAGATCATGTCGGCGGGTGCTGCCGCGTACATCGTGTCTTGATGCGGATGTAACGGCGGGATGTGTGATCCCGCAAGCCCTGCAAGCGCATGCAACCATCGAACCGTTTGGTTACCGTTCTTGCGTAACGGGGGCATCTTTCATAAGGACTGAAACCTACGATGGATCTCTTTTCAAGGAGATCTGATGGCCGTGCAAAACCCCTTCTTTGGCAAGCGTGAACCCGAGTCGTTCCAACCCCGTCAGAGCACCTCACCGTCATCGGTGTTAGGTGGCGCAGCAGCCAGCAGTTCCGTGCCCGTGCCATCGTCGGCCACCCCCGTGGCGCCCAAGTCCGTGGCGGGCGACTCCACCGGCAGCAAGCTGACCGTGGGCCCCAACATCAAGCTCAAGGGCGTGGAGATCACTGATTGCGATACGCTGGTGGTGGAGGGCACGGTGGAAGCCACCATGGATTCGCGCGTGATCCATATCTCGGAGCATGGGGCATTCAAGGGCTCCGCAGAAATTGATATCGCGGAGATCCACGGCGAATTCAATGGCTCGCTGACCGTGCGCCAAAAACTTGTGATTTACAGCACAGGCAAAGTCAGCGGCAAGATCCGCTACGGCAAACTGGTGGTGGAAGAGGGCGGGCAGCTGACGGGTGAGATTGAATCCGGTCTGGCCCACAGTGCTGCTGCCAGCAGCGGCGTGCAACGCGTTGCGCCGCCAACGCGCGTGGAGCAGGCCGCGCTAGCCGTGGCCTGAAAATAGCACTTCCTTCAGAATCCAGCCGCAGCCGGCGCCAGCCCCATTCAACGGGTGCGGCGGCTGAATGCCGGTCAATGGCCTTCGCACTTCCCGGAACCAACGCCCGGGGCCATGGTTCCCTGCGCCAGCGGGGTTGGTCGCCTTGTATGAGCGCGCGGCCTAAGCGCACACGCTACGTTCAGTGTGTGCTCAGGCGGTTACCACTGGGCGGGGTACCGCGCGGGGCCGTCCCTGGTCATCGATGGCCACATACGTCAGCTTGGCTTCCGTCACCTTGACGTAGCGGCCCTGGTCTGAAAACCGCTCGGCATACACCTCTACCTGCACGGTAATGGAGGTGTTGCCCACGCGTGCAACAGATGCAAAAAACGACAAAATGTCGCCCACACGCACGGGCTGCTTGAACACGAATTCATTGACAGCCACGGTGGCCATGCGCCCTTGCATGTAGCGAGCGGGCAGCACCGAGCCTGCGAGATCCACCTGCGCCATCACCCAGCCGCCAAAAATGTCGCCATTCCCGTTGGTGTCGGCGGGCATGGGGATGACCTTGAGCACCAGCTCTTTGTCGGTGGGTAATGCGGCGGGTGGTGGGCTGAAAACGGCGGACATGGGCACAATCTAGACAATGTAAGTAATAAACGGCTGAGCCTGTTTGTGGGAAACCTCTGGTCTCACCGCGTGGCAAGCCCTTGTAAGGTCTACCTGGGCACCCGCCGGGTCGGTCAAAGTAAAACAACAACGACTGGAATTGTCCCCCATGCGCCACCACGGCGAAACTGCGCCTCCTGCTACTGAAGGCACCACGCCCGCCCGTTCCGATTGGGTGACCCTTCATCGCCTTTTGCCCTATCTGTGGCGCTACAAGTGGCGCGTCGTGGGCGCCATTGTGTTCATGGTGGGCGCCAAGTTCGCCAATGTGGGTGTGCCCCTGCTGCTCAAGACGCTGGTGGATGCGATGAACTTCAAGCCGGGCGAGCCTGCCGCGCTGCTGGTGGTGCCGGTGGGCCTGCTGGTGGCCTATGGCGGGTTGCGGCTGTCCACATCGCTGTTCACCGAGCTGCGTGAACTGGTTTTTGCCAAGGCCACACAGGGCGCGGCGCGGTCGATTGCGCTGGAAACGTTCCAACACCTGCATGCCTTGAGCCTGCGGTTTCACCTGGAGCGCCAGACCGGGGGCATGACGCGGGACATCGAGCGCGGCGTGCGCGGTATCGAGTCGCTGATCTCGTTCACGCTTTTCAACGTGGTGGCCACGCTGGTGGAAGTGGTGCTGGTGCTTTCCGTGCTGGCCATCAAGTTCGACGCCTGGTTCGCGTGGATCACGCTGGCTGCGCTCGTGTTCTACATTACCTTCACGGTGCTGGTGACCGAGTGGCGCACCCAGTTCCGCCGCCAGGCCAACGAGTTCGATTCGGCGGCGCACACCAAGGCGGTGGATTCGTTGCTCAACTACGAGACCGTCAAATACTTCAACAACGAAGATTTTGAAGCCCGCCGTTACGACGAGAGCCTGGAGCGCCTGCGCCTGGCGCGCCTCAAGAGCCAGACCACACTGTCCATGCTCAACGCGGGCCAGCAGTTCATCATCGCGCTGGGCTTGGTGGCGATGCTGTGGCGCGCCACGCAAGGCGTGGTTGATGGGCGCATGACGCTGGGTGATCTGGTCATGGTCAATGCCTTCATGATTCAGTTGTATATCCCGCTCAACTTCCTGGGCGTGATCTACCGCGAAATCAAACAAAGCCTCACCGATCTGGACAAGATGTTTGTGTTGATGGACAAGGAGCGCGAGGTGGTAGACGCGCCTGGTGCGCAAGCTTTGGCGGGGCTTGATGCCCCCACGGTGCGTTTTGAGAATGTGTACTTCGCGTACGACGCCGGTGGCGCCTCTGCAGGCGGGCGTGCGATTTTGCAGGGCGTGAGTTTTGAGATCCCAGCAGGCAAAACCGTGGCGGTGGTGGGCCCTTCGGGCTCGGGTAAATCCACGCTGGCGCGGCTGCTGTTTCGGTTCTATGACATTCAGCAGGGCCTCATCACCATTGCAGGGCAAGAGATTCGCGGCGTCACGCAGGCCAGCGTGCGGCAAGCCATTGGCATCGTGCCGCAAGACACCGTTTTATTCAACGACACCGTGGCTTACAACATCGCCTATGGCCGGCCCGGCGCCTCCCAGACCGAGGTGGAAGCCGCAGCCCGGGCCGCGCGCATCCACGATTTCATCGCCAGCACGCCCAAGGGCTACGCCACGATGGTGGGCGAGCGGGGGCTTAAATTGTCGGGTGGCGAAAAGCAGCGGGTGGCCATTGCGCGCACCTTGCTAAAGAATCCGCCCATTCTCATTTTTGACGAGGCGACCAGCGCACTCGATTCGGCCAACGAGCGTGCGATCCAGGCCGAGCTGCAGAGCGCAGCGCACAACAAGACCACGTTGCTCATTGCGCACCGCCTGTCCACGGTGGTGGAGGCGCACGAAATTCTGGTGATGGACGCTGGTCACATCATCGAGCGCGGCACCCATGCGCAACTGCTGGCGCAAGGCGGCCGCTATGCCAGCATGTGGGCGCTGCAGCAGAGCGATGGCGGGTAGAGAGCCACCCCCGTGGGTCCCTTCGCGCCTTCCCCCGAAGGGCGACGTAACCTGTGGCCCGGCAAAGCCGGTTCCACGGTTCCAAGGGTTGCATGGTGACACTGATGGGCCTGAGGCGTGCCAGTTTCATGCGCTGTGGGTGCCGGCAAACATGTTCGTCAATTAACGTCTGCATGCGCACTTTCCTTTTCTTCTTGATTCATCCTGTCCCATGAAGCCTGTCCTGCTTGCCCTGATGTTCCTGTCCGAAGAGCACTGCACCCAGTTGTCGCAATCGTTCGATCTGATCTACACGCCCGATGCCGCGCAGGCGCAGGCGGCCATCGCCACCCACGGCGAGCGCATCACCGCAGTGCTGACCATCGGATCCACCGGCCTGAGCGTGGACCAGATCGATGCCTTGCCCCGGCTCTCGCTGATCTGTGCGTTGGGCGCCGGGTATGAAAACATTGCGGCGCAGCACGCCAAGGCCAGGGGCATTGTGGTGGCCACCGGCGCGGGCACCAATGACGATTGTGTGGCCGACCATGCCTGGGGTCTGTTGATCGCGGCCGTGCGTGGCATCCCGAAGCTGGACGGCCTGACGCGACAGGGCGTCTGGCGCACGGCCTTGCCCCTGCCGCCCAATGTGTCGCACAAACGCATCGGGATCATCGGACTGGGAACCATCGGCAAGAAAATTGCGCAACGTGCGCTGGGGTTTGAGATGGAGGTGGGCTATCACAACCGCACGGCGCGCCCCGATGTGCCTCACCGCTACTTTGCGGATGTGGTGGCACTGGCGCAATGGGCAGATTTTCTGGTGGTGGCCACACCGGGCGGCGCAGGCACGCGTCACCTGGTGGATGCCCAGGTACTGGATGCGCTGGGGCCTCGCGGCTATGTGGTCAATATCGCGCGTGGCAGCGTCATTGACACCCAGGCGCTCGCGCATGCCCTGCAAAGTGGCCGTGTCGCGGGTGCGGGGCTGGATGTGTACGAAAGCGAGCCCGCCCCGCCCGCACAGTTGCTGGCGCTCGATAGCGTGGTGCTCACGCCGCATGTGGCGGGCTGGTCGCCCGAAGCGGTGCAGGCCTCCGTGGATCGTTTTGTCGAGAACGCGCGCCGGCACTTCGCTGGCGAGTTACCGGTCTCCCCGGTCTGACCCGGGGCGCCACACGGGCCTCGTGGGCCATGCCCTAGGCCCCGCCCAGCACCTTGTACAGCGTGATGCGGTTGGTCTGTTCGGCCAGTTGAAGGCTCAATAGCGTCTGTTGCGCCGCATAGAGCGAGCGCTGCGCATCCAGCACGCTGAGGTAGTTGTCGGCGCCGGCCTTGAAGCGGGCTTCTGACAAGGCATAGACGCGTTCTGTGGCCGCCAGCAAAGCGGTTTGTGCGGCGAGACGATCAGTCAGTGTGGCGCGCTCGGCTAGCGCATCGGCCGCTTCGCGGAAAGCGGTCTGAATCACTTTCTCATACTGCGCGAGGGCGATTTTCTGGTTGGCTTGGGCAACCTCCAGGTTCGCCTGATTGCGGCCCCCATCGAAGATCGGCAGTCGTATCTGTGGGACGAAGCTCCACAGCGCGTTGCCGCTACCAAACAACCCCGACAACTCGTTGCTTGCCGTGCCCAGGCTGGCGGTGAGCGAAATGCTGGGAAAGAAGGCGGCGCGCGCGGCGCCAATGTTGGCGTACGTGGCCTGCAGGCTGCGTTCGGCCGCCATCACGTCGGGGCGCGACAGCAAAACGGTCGACGGAATCTGCGCGGGCACGGCCAGCAGTTGCAGTGCGTCCTGGCGCAGCATCCACACGGGCGCCGCGACCTGCGTAGCACGCTCGCCGCGGCGGGCTTCTTCCATGCGTGCTGCGGCGGGTGCGGGCAGCACCGGTTCAAGGGGGGGCAGCAACGCGGGGGGAACAGGCGCGCCCACCAGCAACTGCAGCGCATTGCGGTCACGTGCCACCTGGCTGGTGAACGTGGCGACGTCGGCGCGCGCACTGTCCACCGTGGTCTGGTTCTGCGCCAGCACCAAGCCCGAGGTGCCTCCCAGGCGGTAAGTGCGCTCTGTGAGGGCATAGGATGCCTCGCGCGAGCGCAGTGTTTCGCGGGTCAGCGCCAGGCGTGCCTGGTCGGCGGCCAAGGTGAGCCAGGCGTTGGTCACCTCGGCCACCAGGCTCAGCTGCACGCTGCGCTGGCTGTCGGTGACCCGCAAGACCTCCTGCAAGGCGGCTTCATTGAGATTGCGCACACGGCCAAAAAAATCCAGTTCGTAGTTCGTCACGCCCAGTTGCGCGCTGAACTGCTCGTTGATCTGGGGGCGACCCGCCGCGGTCAGGTCTGCGGCGGTGCGAGCCCGGCTGCCTTGCACCGCGCCTGTCACGGTGGGCAAGCGGTCGGCACGGCTCACGCCGTACTGGGCTTGCGCGCGCTCAATGGCCAGGACGGCGGCACGCAGGTCGCGGTTGTTCTGCAACGACAGCGCGATGACCTCCCGCAATGGTGCCGACTGCACCACTGCATCCCAAGGCACGGGCGCATAGGCGTCAACGGTGTCCGAGGTGGTGGCCACGTTGTCCAGTGCCGCAGGAACCGGGGCCGGGGGGCGATCGTAACGGGGCGCCAGGTTGGTGCAGCCGGCCAGAATCAGCAGCGTGCAAAGAGGCGTCAACAGGGCTTTGGTGATGCCAGAGGCGCTGTTGTGGCGTGCGGGGTAAGGGCAACGTGTCATGCCTGTGCTTCCTCTGCATCCGGTACGTGGCTAGGGGGCGGCGGCGGGGCGGGCTGGTGCGAGGTGATCCATGAGCGCACCAGCAGGAAGAACACGGGAACAAAGAACAGCCCCAGCGTGGTGGATGCCACCATGCCCCCCAGAACGCCGGTGCCAATGGCCTGGCGGCCGCCCGCACCCGCGCCGGTGCCGATGGCCAGGGGCAATACGCCAAAGCCAAAGGCCAGCGAGGTCATGAGGATGGGGCGCAGGCGCATGCGCACGGCTTCTACTGTGGCGTCATACAGGTTTTTGCCCTGGTTTTGCAACTGCACCGCGAACTCCACGATCAGGATCGCGTTCTTGGAGGCCAGTCCCACCGTGGTCAAGAGCCCCACCTGAAAGTACACGTCGTTGCTCATCCCGCGTGTGTACGTGGCCAGCAAAGCGCCAATCACCCCCAGAGGCACGGCCAGCATCACCGAAAACGGCACGCTCCAGCTCTCGTAGAGCGCAGCCAGGCACAGAAAGACGAACAGGATCGAGACCGCATAGAGCATGGGGGCCTGAGAGCCGGAACGGCGCTCCTGCAATGAGGCCCCCGTCCACTCCATACCGATGCCCACAGGCAATTTCTTCATGATTTCCTCGATGGCCATCATCGCGTCGCCAGAGCTGGTGCCTGGTGGGGTCTCTGCCTGCAATTCCATGGCAGGGCTGCCGTTGTAGCGCATCAGCTGGGGCGGCCCGCTGGTCCAGGACGTGGTGGCGAAGGTCGAAAACGGCACCATCTCGCCACTGCGGTTGCGCACCCCCCACTGGCCGATGTCCTGGGGCAGCATGCGGTAGGGCGCGTCGCCTTGCACATACACCCGCTTGACGCGGCCTTGGTGCACGAAGTCGTTCACGTAGGTGCCGCCCATGGCACTCGACAGCACGCTGTTGATGTCGGCCGTGGACAGCCCCTGGGCCGCCGCCTTGCGGTCGTCAATGCGGACCTTGAGCTCCGATGTGTTGTCGAAGTTGGTGGTGCGCACGTTGGTCAGCTGCGGGTAGTCGCGGGTCAGCTCGATGAGCTGGTCTTTGGCGGCGGTGAGCGCGTCTTGCCCCAGGCCGTTGAGGTCCTTGAGCATGAAGTTGATGCCAGCGCTGGAGCCCAGCCCCCGCACGGCCGGCGGTAGCGATACAAAAATGCGGGCGTCCCGGATGTGCGCGAGATCCTTGGTGGCTTGCCGTGCCATGACTTCCGCCGACTGGCTGCGCAGCGGACGCTCGCTCCATGGTTTGAGCCGGATGAACATGTTGCCCGAGTTCTGGTTGCCGTTGTTGCCCGCGATGGAGTTCACACGCAGCACCTCGGGGCGGGCGAGAAAGTAGTCCTTGATCTCGTTGAGCACCACTCCCAGACGCTCGTCGGTGGCACCGGATGGCAAGGTGATGGACGCGGTGACGAAGCCCTGGTCCTCATTGGGTAGGAACGATGTGGGCAGCGTCTTGAACAACAGTGCCACACCGACAAGGATCGCCGCATAAATGACGACCATGCGGATGCTGCGCTTGAGCAGGCCACCGACGGCGCGCTGGTAGCGGTTGGCGGTGCGGTCGAAGCTGCGGTTGAACCAGGCGAAGAAGCGGTCGTTCAGGCCGAGCAGGCCACGCCGTGGGGGGCCGTCGTGCGCGGCGTGGTGCCCCTTTTCAATGGGCTTGAGCAAGGTGGCGCACAGCGCGGGGGTGAGCGTCAGCGCTACAAACACTGACAAGGCCATGGCCGAGACGATGGTGATCGAGAACTGCCGGTAGATGACCCCGGTGGAGCCCGCGAAGAAGGCCATCGGGATGAAAACTGCCGCCAGCGTGAGGCCAATGCCCACCAGCGCCGGGGTGATTTCTTTCATGGACTTGCGCGTGGCCTCTTTGGGAGACAGACCTTCCTCACTCATCACGCGCTCGACGTTTTCGACCACGACGATGGCATCGTCCACCAGCAGGCCGATGGCCAGCACCATGGCGAACATGGTGAGCATGTTGATAGAGTAGCCCAGCGCAGAGAGCACGCCGAAGGTGCCCAGCAGCACCACGGGCACGGCAATGGCGGGGATCATCGTGGCGCGGAAGTTCTGCAAAAAGATGAACATCACGATCACCACCAGCAGCATGGCTTCGGCCAGGGTCTT
>Ga0209023_10007561_pt1 | contig 11093 bp, 13 predicted proteins | sample LakOneMetagenome_FD_187468 | JGI IMG/M metagenome (GOLD analysis project Ga0209023, IMG submission 187468) | Freshwater and sediment microbial communities from Lake Erie, Canada (SPAdes) (version 2) | ecosystem: Environmental > Aquatic > Freshwater > Lentic | place: Lake Erie, Canada...
AGCCCAATCCCAGCCGACCGTATGAAGGCGGGTAAAGAGCACCGGGTCCCGCTCGCGCCTCAAGCGGTCCAGTTGCTGAGAATCCTGCCGCGTTTCGACAAGGAGCCTCACGTGTTCGGGGCGCCTCGAGGAGGGCCGCTATCTGACATGTCATTGACGGCCGTACTCAAGCGTATGGGTTATACGGATATAACCCAACATGGGTTTCGATCGACTTTCAGAGATTGGGCTGGCGAAACGACAAACTACCCCCGGGAGGTGATCGAGCACGCCCTTGCGCATCAACTGAAAGACAAGGCGGAAGCCGCCTACCAGCGTGGTGACCTCCTCCAAAAGCGGGCCTCATTGATGAGGGACTGGGGCGACTTCTGCACGCGCTTTCCGACGACGGATTGACGGTCATGAACCTCGTTCCATCGACGCACTTGCTGATTAGCCGCGGTCGTCGCAGGTTCCGTCTGGTCCTGATGCGGACGCCGAAGCTTGGGATTGTCTATCGCTGCACAGAGCGTAAGTCGGGCCGATCCGCGAAAAAAGTGCAAGCCCGAAGAAGGCGCCCAAAGAATTTTATAAGTCACTGAAATCGTTAAGTCGTGACGGGCGTTATTGTCTCTCGTTTGAAACGCCAAGCGATTTTTTGTGCTGAAAAGCGGGCCGCTCCGGCGGTCGTGACGCGATGCTGATGTCCTGTCTGCGCAACCCGCGTAGGCGATTTAAAAAGGGACATCTTAATGTCAGTCGATAGCCTCCGCCTTGAGCGGCTGACGAGCGTTGTCGCTCGCACGGGCATGAGCCGCTCTTGGCTCTACAAACAGGTCGCCGCCGGCCGCTTTCCACCTCCATGCAAGGTGGGTGGCGCCTCGCGTTGGAGCGCAGCTGCGGTCGATGATTGGATTTATGCCCAACTCGATGCCGCAAGAGCGTCTGCCGGAGGGCGCCAATGACCGTTTCGACTCACGCTGGGTCGTGTCGTAAAGCCCTCTTATGGGCCAGGCAGATTTCCTACGGGGAGCCTGAGCCCGTGCATCACGCCATCAAATCCCCCTGCCTCGAACGGTTGCCTTCGGTTCTCATGCGGACCGGCATGGGCAAGTCTTGGATCTATCGCGAAATCGCAGCCGGTCGTTTTCCACCTCCGGTAAAGATCGGCCGATTCAGTGCCTGGAACACCGCTGCAGTTGATGCCTGGATCGAGACTGCGCTGATCGTTGAGGCATCTCTCGTACCGGCCCAATCCGGGGATCGCGCATGATGAGGGTGCCAACGAACCTCGGTCTGATGATGACGAAAGCCGAAGTTTCACAACGCCTCCAGGTGTCAATCAAAACGATCGAGCGGTGGATGGCTTCCGGCGAATTGCCCGTCCACCGCTTCGGCAAAAGCGTCCGGATATCTGCCGCCGACTATCGTGTATTTGTCGAAAGAGGGCGAAATTGAAGCGTGATCTGCGTGGTGGCAATCAGAAAAGGCCAACCAATGGGGGCGCTATTAGGCTTATTCATGGCGGCATAAGTAACAATAGCCATAACAATGGCTGAGTATATGACGCCATTATACAATAAATGTATTGGCTATTGTCGTGGGCTGTCGCGTTCCGTCGTCCATTGTTGGTCTGCCGCGTGTCCGCGTATCCGTAATGGAGAAAGATAGGATGATGACTACAGAAACTGCTGATGCGATGCTTGTTCTACGTCGTGCCTCGGATGCTCCGCGCGCCACGAAGGCGTCAGTCCGCCGCGGATGGGTCCGCGCCTTTGATTTGGACGATCCGACGGATACGCCCAGGACCTTTGCGGAGGTCATCGCTCGCCTTGATATGCAGGATCCGCCGCATCGCTATGCCGATCAGGTAAAGTGCGCCTTCAACCGCATGTCTGATGTCTTTGGTAAAGCTCCAGGGCAGGTGCCGACTGATCCGGTGGTTATTCGAAAACTCATTGCAGATGCGGTGCCTGCCGCGGTGCCGAAGATGACGCCTGCTCGCTGGACGCGCATCCGTAGCCTTGTGACCACGCACCTTCGAAAAAGCGGGATCGAAATTGAGCCTGGTCGCGACGTCGGCGGCCACAGCGCTGAATGGTCTGTCCTTCTTGAGGGAGCTGCGAAGCCTATCCAACTGGGGCTTTCTCGGTTTGCTAGCTACTGCACACGCCATGCGGTTCAGCCGACGAACGTCAATGAAGCGACCTTCGATCAGTTCGAAATTTATCTGCGTGACCGCTCTTTGAAAGAGGGCCACGAAGCCGTGTTTCGCAACTCGGTCCGCCGTTGGAATGATGCTGTCGGTGTTGTTGTAGGCTGGCCTCAAGTGACAATTCCCCTCAAGCGCCATGCACGCTATTTCTCGCGGCCTTGGACAGATTTCCCAGCTAGCTATGTCGCCGAAGTAGAGTCCTTTCTGACGTCGTACGCGGTGGATGATATTTTCGCGGACGATTATAAGGATAAGTCCGCTCCCACGACGATTTCGCTCCGGCGCCGTCAGCTACGCCTCCTCTCAAGCCTTCTGGTTTGCAGCGGCTTTCCTATCGAAAGTCTCACAAGCCTGTCGGTTCTCGTCACCCCTGAAAATGCTATCTCAGCTTTCAGAGTCCAAAAAGATCGGAAGGGTATATGCCGATCACTTGAGCAGATGGTTTGGCTTCTTTCACTTATTGCCGACAAAACCGTGAAAAACAGTGCTCACGCCGCTGAATTGCGTGAGCGCGCCAAGCGGCTTAGCAAAAAGCTCAGCAAACGTACTGGCATGTCAGAGCGCAACCTGGCGCGGCTGCGGCAGTTCGATGTGCCAGCCAATAGAGCGGCGCTGCTGAACCTTCCCTACAGGGTCTTCGCTGAAGCGCGTATGGACGAGGGGCGCGATAAGAGTGATCCGCGTCGCCTGATGCTGGCTTTTGCGGTCGAGATGCTACTTTTCGCGGCGCTTCGAGGGAGCAATCTCACCGCCTTGGAAATAGATCGGCACTTTGTTGTGATCGGGCGTGGACGCCACCAGGTTCGCCATCTTCATATTGACTCGGAGGAGATGAAGGGCCCAGACGACCTCGAAATGGCCATGCCGCCTGACACCAGCGCGCTGATGGATGAGTATCTCGCTCTGTATTGGCCTCGCCTCGCATCGGCTGGATCTAGCTTCTTGTTTCCGAACCGCTTTGGCCAAAAACGGGCAACGGCCCATTTCGCTCAGGCAATCTGTGCATTCGTGCGCGAGGAGACCGGCCTGATCATGCATGTGCACTTGTTCCGGCACCTTGCAGTCAAAATGTATCTCGCCGCGCACCCTGGAGATATGGAAACGGCGCGTCAGTTCCTAGGGCATCGGTCCGACAAGGTGACCCGCACGCACTATGCAGAGTCGCAGTCCAATACCGCCCATGCGCAATACCATCACACCCTTGCCGAGGCCCGCGTTAGCCTACGTCAGGGTGTCAGATGAAGCAGACGCCTGAGAACCGCTCTTTACCGCTCTGGCAGTGGCCAACCTTTGATAGGGAGCGTTGGACACAAGCCATTCAGGGCCGCGACATCTTCGATCTTCGATCGAACGCTCTTTCTGAGCTGGCGCCGGCCACGATCGAAGGGATCGCGCATGGGTATGGCCATTGGCTGAACTGGCTAGGTCGAGAGGAGCCGTACCTTCTCATGCTCCGGCCGGGGGACCGGGCGACCATTGACGTCTTGCGGGTTTATCATTCAGCCATGAGAAAGCAGGGGCTTGCAGACTACACGATCGCTGGTCGGATCCGCTCGATTGCAAGAGCCTTGGGAGCGATCGAGCCAGATAACGACTGGTCCATCCTCCGGCTCGCGGCCGACCGTGTTCATCGCGAAGCCAAACCCCAAAAGGAGATCCGAAACATCCTGCGACCCGCTGCCGAAGTGCTGGATTTAGGGTTCGCTTTGATGGAAGACGCCGTAACGGGCGCCCACGGTCCAGATGCGGGCGGCTATGGTTCGCTCCGGTTTCGGGATGGGCTGATGATTGCGTTGCTCATCTTCTGCCCGCTACGGCGCCGCAACCTTGCATCGCTGGCCATTGGTAATGGATTGGAGAGGCAAGGTGATCACTGGCAGATCCGTATCCCCGGCGAAGAGACCAAATCCGGACGGGAAATCTTTTGCCGTTGGCCGGGTCAGTTGGATGTGGCGTTGGCCGAGTATCTGACGGTTCACAGACCAGCACTGCTTGCACGATATGCCGTTCGTGGGCCAGCTACCGAAGCTCTCTGGATATCGCGCCACGGCCGCAAGATGTCATCTCAGGCCATATATGAAACGGTGTGTCGGCGGACGGAGGTCGAGTTTGGGACGGCGATCCATCCTCATGCATTTCGCCATATTGCTGCGACAACGATTGCGACCAGCGCGCCAGAACAGATCGACCTGATAATGACGATCTTGGGCCATTCTTCGATCCGCACGTCCGAAAAATACTACAACAAGGCGCGCGCTTTGGAGGCGGCCTTGAGGGTGAACCAGAACCGGGCTCGCGAGCGTCGAGCCTCACACCCGGCCGGGATCGGTTGGCGGGCTGCTGGGATACTCGCCGACGGAACTATCCAATCGCGTCCTAGCTAGACGCCGATAACCACCCGCGCAGCGCTACGCGCGACGCGAAGCCGACCAGATGAAATGTAAATTACGTCTATCTGAGCCCAAACCCCGGAAAACTAGCCCCAAGCCTCTGCATGGGGGAGGGCGATCATAGACCACCAAGCGCATGCCAACGTGAAACAGGAATGATGCCGCCTAGCATGTGCATTCCTTTCGTGATCTAAAGCCCCGGTCGCGGCTCGGCTTGAACACCGCTCGCGACCGCGCATGCCGTGAACACAGGAGACCCCGCTTTTGTCGGGCGGCTCCCGGAATACAACACCTCTCGTAGGGAATACGGGAGGCGCGTTCCCTGTGTGCGCGTGTTCAACCGCCCCGGCTTCAGCCGGAGGCGAACACGGGGATGACTATGCGTATTCAAATGCTGGCATGCGCCGCTGTGGCGCTGTCCTTGTCTGCTTGCCAACCGTCCAACCAGGTTCAGATAAAACCACCTGAACAACAATCAGCCGAGCAGCAACTGGAGGCGATCCGCCAGCAGGATCCTGACTATGTTACAGAAGCGGAGAGCAGAGCAAAACTGGAGCAGATACCGGCGCGGCCTGAATCACCGTCTGACAAGATATGGTATGTCGCTGCTGTGGGGGAAGGAAGGTGTGAAAGCCTTACCAGCAGCATCAACCTGGAAAACCCTGCCCAAGTCATCGATCTATTCGCTTCGCAGGGAATGCCTCTGGAAGTCATCTACGATGATGGTTCTATGGTGGCGGTGCGGAAGGTGGGAGATCCAAATGATGCAGGAATGGTGTTTGTCAGAGGGGAGTCGACCTGCCGGACTGCCTTAATCGGCCTTACGGCCATGGCGCGCTGAATTTCAGCTTTGTCTTCTCCGCGCAAGCTTTGACGACGCCGACGGTATCCTCCTCGTGATCTCGCCGCGGCCCGTTATCCGAGGAATCCTTTTGGTGTCCCATTGTCGGGTGCGGAAGATGGTCGATCGGACATCCGTACTTGGACGACACGGTCGCGGGCAAATAGCTTCATCTGACGTGGTCGATTGCCCACGTCCGTTTCTGACTCAAGGGAGAAGTCCAAAGCGTCCGTTTTTCGACGGCAGCGGCGGAAGCTGAAAGACGAGCGGAGCTGGAGCAATGTGCGCAGCGCGGCATACCAAGACTCAGCACTCTGCGGAGCGAGTATCAGGATCGAGTTCCGCGCAATAGCAGGCGCCTAATTATAGCTTTATCAATAGGACTAGCAAAGTATTAATCCATCCTAACGGATAGGACGTGTTGGTTGCACATTGAGGTGGAGGTTAGACTCTGTCAATAAACGCCCATTAACTAGGATCAATGTTTAGAACCCGCAGCATATACGCTACGACAAAAGGGGTGGAAAACTTCGACCGCTCAGGCTATTTTCCACGCTGAACGAGGAAGTGCCATGGATCGACCGCAGCAAACCGACACCATTCTCCGCGCCAAGGAGGTGCCCTCTGCGGCCCTGGCGCGGCTCATCGGCGAAGTCACCGGGCCCGAAGTGAAGGCAGCTGCCGGTCGCTACAACCGGACGCACAACCGGCACAATCGATAGTGCCGGCGGAGACACCGTTCGTTCTCGACACGGTGCTGTTGAAGGTTGCGAGCCGCTGCAACCTCGATTGCAGTTACTGCTACGTCTATCACATGGGCGACGAGGGCTGGCGCGATCAGCCCAAACGTATGAGCGCCGAGACCGGCGCTCGCATCGCCGAGCAACTGGGCGGCGTCTTCCGTGCGCAGCAGGTTCCCTTCAGCGTCGTACTTCACGGGGGCGAGCCGCTGCTCTTGGGACGCAAGCGGCTGGCCGAGCTGCTCGCTGCGCTGCGCGCCGAGCTCCCGCAGCCTTGCGGGCTTCACATCCAGACCAACGGCCTGCTGCTGAGCGACGACATCATCGATGTCCTGATCGCCTACGATGTGGGCGTGTCGATCAGCATCGATGGCCCGGCAGAAACCCACGACCAGTTTCGGGTCGATCACCTCGGACGTGGGAGCTACACGCGGGTTTCGAAGGCGATCGCCCGGCTGCGAGCGCGCCCGGACGCGATGCCCTTGTTCGCCGGGGTGTTGGCTGTCATCGACCCACGCACCGACCCCGCGGCGGTCTATGCCTCGCTGAAGGCTGCCGGGGCGCCGGGCGTGGACGTCCTGGTGCGCGACGGGAACTGGGATCGGCTTCCGTTCGGCAAGGCGGCTCCTGAGACGCTCGAGTACGGCAAATGGCTTGAAGGTCTGCTGATGGCCTATCTTGCCGATGCCGATCCTCCGCGGGTGCGCCTGCTCGACGACTTATTGCGGCTGATCTTGGGGGGGCGGTCCCAAAAGGAAGGGGTCGGCCTTTCCGACTACGGCATCCTAGTGATTGAGCCCGACGGCGAAGTGCAGAAGAACGACACCCTGAAGGTGGCGCACGCCGGAGCCGACCGCTTCGAGACCACCTGGAATGTCCACCGTGATCGGCTGACGGACATCCTCGGGAGCCAAGCCTACGCGGCCTACCACGCTCAGCAGCAACCCACGTCCAGTCTATGCCAAGCCTGCCCCGAACTGAGCGTATGCGGCGGCGGCATGGTCGCCCACCGCTGGCGCGACGGCTCGGGATATGAGAATCCCACCATTTTCTGCGCCGACCAGAAGCACCTCATCGCGGCCATGCGTGCGACGATCGCGCAATTGCCCGCCTTGGAACCGAGAAGCACCGCCGCATGACTGAGTTGGACCCCAAAGCCTTTGCCGCCGGACCCGAATCGAAGCTGATCGGCCTGAAGGCGATTAGCAGCACCGCCTTGCGCCGGCTTATCGAGGAGGTGCGCAACACGGGCGACGCCAAAGCCGATGTGACGGCCTACAATCGCACCTATCACCGGCACAATCGCTGAGATGAGCGTCGCCGCCACGGGGTTCGACATCGGCCGGCCGGATCTGCAGGTGGCGCCTTTCAAGCACATCCTGGTGGACCGCTGCCTGGATCCGCACGCTGAGACGGCGCTGCTGGACTGGTTCGAGCGGGACGCGCCTTGGCGGCTGGTCGAAACCGACTTCTACGAGCAGTACGAATTCAGCCTGTTCCATGAGACTTTGCCGCCAGCGGTCGCCCGCCTGTTCGACGAGTGCGCTATGGCGGCGCTCCGCCGGCAGCTGTCCGAGACGTTCGGCGTTTCGTTCACGCCACGCCTAAACGCCATCGCACACAAGTTGACGCCCGGTCAGCGCATCGCGATCCACAATGACTACCTTGTCGGCGAAGAGACCCACCGGCTGACCGTGCAGGTCAACCGCGGGCTCGATGTGGAGGCTGGCGGCCTCTTCATGTTGTTCAACAGCTTCGATCCCACCGACATTCATTCCATCCATCGGCCCCTCTCGCGCAGCGGGATCGGCTTTGCGATCGGGCCGGACTCGCATCACGCCGTTTCGCGCATGCACGCCGGGGAGCGGTTCACGATCGTCTTTTCCTTCTATGCCGAGCCCGTCGATTTCTGACCTGGACCTCGACTTCACCCGGCCGTGGTTTCCGGGCCTTGCGGAGCATCTGGTGGGGCCGGTTCTGGCCGCGCGCGGCCTGACCCCCGCCACGTATCGAACCAAGCGCTGGATTGACGGGGAAGCAGTAGACGCCGGACCACCATCGCGCTTCGAAGATCCGCCGTCGTCGCTGATCAAACCCTATGCCGAGATGGGGCTGGCCTTCGCCGCCCCGCCTAGCTCGAAGGCTCATGCCTTGCTCGGCGACGCCTGGGGGTTCCTGGACCGTGTGCCCGATGCGGAGCAGGCGATCTCGACCCTCGTTTGCTCGATTCATGTCCTCGAGCCACCCGGTCCGGGCTACGACACCAGCCATAGCGATCCTGACCTGCCGTGCTCAATCTTCCTGTCACTGCCCATCGGCGAGCCGCACGCGGCGCTTCGGGCTGCCGAGTCAATCCTCCACGAGGCCATGCACCTGCAGCTCACGCTGATCGAGGCGCAGGTGCCGGTCGTGCGGGCCAGCGGCGCGACCCTCTATTCGCCGTGGCAGCAATGCCACCGCCCGGTGTCTGGTCTCGTGCACGGCCTCTATGTCTTCGCCGCGATCGACGCCTACTTGGCCGAGCTGCTGACCCAGGACGGAGTCCTCGACGAAACGGCCGCATTCGCGCGGAAGCGACGGCGCGAGATCGGCGAGGAGATTAGCGAGGCGAGGGAGGTCGTGGGCCACAACGACCTGACGCGCTTCGGCCTGGCCTTCGTCGATGGCTTGCTGGCGGAGATGAACGCGCGCGCCTAGCGGCCGAGGGTGTCGAGGACCATGGCACTGAACGGCTCCTGCGCCTGCGCCATCACCTCCAGTTCGGCGGCGGCGTCGTGGCCGTCTGCCTGCGCCTCGGCGCTCGCGCCCGGCAGCAGCCCGGCTCGAACGAGCTTTTGCAGCGCCGTTACATGGCGGAAGTAGCGCCAACGGACCCCGTTCAGCTCGATGCGGTCGAGGTTCAGGCATTCAATGGTGGTCCAACCGATTTCGCTCAGACCAGTCGGCACACTGTTCTCGAAACGGATGTGGGCCCTAGGATCCTCGTCGCCGGTCGGATCGAGCAGGAGCGGCTCTTCATTGGCCACCGCCTCTGGGGTCGTCGCCCGGGCGTCCGGGTTGCGCAACGGGAAGAGGTTCTTCTTTCGTGAGCGATTGCAGCGCTCGCAGGAGAGGACCAGGTTCGTCCAGTCGTAGGCGAGCCAGTAGTAGCCTGGACGGATCGTTGGTGCGCCGACGTTCTGCTGGCTGTAGGCCTTCGGTCGCTGATGCTCAGTGTCGCCATAGCTGAAGGCGCGGAAGTCGCCTTCGCAGTAGGCGCACTTGCCGTGCTGCATCGCGATCAGGGCGTCCTTCACCGGAGTCGCGCCGTAGATCTTGTTGTCGAACGTGAAGGGCTCGTCTTTGCCACCGGCCACTCCCGGTCGGTCACTTACCGCTTGGTGCATTGCCTGCACAAGGGCATCACCGGCCCTCAGATCGGTCGGCGCCGGAGCTGTGCGCTCTATTCTGATCACGTGTCGGCGCCGTCCCGCTCCAAGCGCGCCGCGGCGCGGCGGATGATCGCCAGTGCCCGGTCGTCGGCTGGATCACTCTCCTGCGGCAGGTCCATCAGTTGCTGCTCGACCTCGGCGAGCCGCAGGGTCTCGGCCGGGGTCCGCTGGCGCTTGGTGCGGAGTAGGCGCTGTGTCTCGAAAAGGGCCTCGACCTCTGGCGAATAGGCCGATGTCAGGCCGAAGAGTTCCGAGGTGATGACCTGGTCGAGTCGCCAGCCCTTGACCGCATCCGGCTCGTTGACGATCACGGCATGGTCGCCCTCGCGGCGCACCACGGCCAGGTTCTCCGACATGTAGGCCTGGGCCATGAGCGGGCTGTGGGCGGTAGCGATGAACTGCACTGCCGGGAAGTGGGCCGCCAGCCGTTCGCGAAGTTGCCGCTGCCAACGTGGGTGGAGGTGAAGGTCGATCTCGTCCACCAGCACGATAGCTGGTTGTAGCAAGGGGTTGGCGCTCTCGGGATAGTGCCGGAATAGCCGGTAGCCAATGTCCGCCAGCCACGCCGTCATCGTCTGATAACCGAAGCTGAGCTCACTTAGTGGAACTTCGCCGTATGGGGTGCGGACTACGACCCCTACCTTCTGCCGCGGCGTGAGGGGGGAGGGGCCGTAAAGGATAATGTTCTCGGCCGTCTCCACGTCGGGCAGCAGGGCCGCGATCATCTCCTTCATAACCCTGTTCTGGCGCGAGGAGATCTTGCTGCCTCGCCGCAGCGCCGCGTAGTCAAGCTGCTGAATCAACTCCTCGGCGTCCACGAGCTCGACCTGGTCGTCAAAGAGCGAGGCCATCCCGGCTGTGGCGGACACCGGATCGATGTTGCCCCGCCCGAGCTTTCGACCGGCACCGTAGGCGATGATCAGGGGTTCCTTTTTTATGACGTCTTCAGTCTGGCTTGCCTCGAACCGCTCGATTTTGCCGCTCTTCCGCTCGAACTCGACGAAGTTGGTGAATTGCCGGGACCGGCGGTTTCGCTGCGACTCGTCGAGCACGCCAGCGGCGACGAACGTCGCCTCGAGCCGCACATTTTGCGCGCCATGACGTGCAAGCGCCTCAATATTGGAAACTTCCGACGCTCCCGTAGGCTCAATAAAGAAGGTGGGGTCCTTCGCGCCGTCCGGGTCATTAGTGTTCCGGAAGGGTGCCATGTGGGCGATACACTGGAGCAAGGTAGTCTTACCCACGCCGTTATCGCCCAGGATCAGTGTCCACCTGGCCAAGCGATCTTCGCTGTCGCGCAGGCTCAGAACATGATCGTCCTTGAACGACTTGATGTTCGAGAGCTTGAGCTCGGTCAGGTACGTACCAGTCTTGGCGTTCGGCATATGGCGTCTCTGGCACGAGTCGCGCTCGGGCTCTGCTGTGTTCGACTTGCGTACTGCAAAGCGGCGTCAAGCTCCATACGCTCAGCGGTCCTCGACGTCCCTCCGCAAGGCG
>Ga0209023_10007562_pt1 | contig 11091 bp, 7 predicted proteins | sample LakOneMetagenome_FD_187468 | JGI IMG/M metagenome (GOLD analysis project Ga0209023, IMG submission 187468) | Freshwater and sediment microbial communities from Lake Erie, Canada (SPAdes) (version 2) | ecosystem: Environmental > Aquatic > Freshwater > Lentic | place: Lake Erie, Canada | collected...
GCGGCCGGCGCGGGTGCCCGCGTCCACCGCGGTCAGGATGAACAGGGCCTCGAACAGGATCGCGAAGTGGTACCAGAAGGCCATCATGGCCTGGCCGCCGATCACGTTCGACAGGATGTGGGCCATGCCCACGGCCAGCGTCGGGGCGCCGCCGGCGCGCGAGATGATGGTGTGCTCGCCGACGTCCTTGGCCATCTGCTCGAGCAGTTCAGGCGTGATGACGAAGCCCATGTTCGACACCGCCGCCGCAGCCGACTGCGCGGTGGTGCCCAGCACGGCGGCCGGGCTGTTCATGGCGAAGTAGACGCCCGGGTCGATGGTGGATGCTGCGACCAGCGCCATCATGGCGACGAACGATTCCATCAGCATGCCGCCGTAGCCGATCAGGCGCGCGTGGGTCTCGTTCTCGATCATCTTCGGCGTGGTGCCCGAGGAGATCAGCGCGTGGAAGCCGGAGACGGCGCCGCAGGCGATGGTGATGAAGAGGAAGGGGAACAGGTTGCCCGACCACACCGGGCCGCTGCCGTCGATGAACTTGGTCACGGCCGGCATGCGCAGGTCCGGGGCGACGATCACGATGCCGATGGCCAGCGCCAGGATGGTGCCGATCTTCAGGAAAGTGGACAGGTAGTCGCGCGGCGCCAGCAGCAGCCAGACGGGAATCACGGAGGCCACGAAGCCGTAGCCGATCAGCATCCAGGTCAGTTCGGTGCCGGTGAAGGTGAAGGCCGGGCCCCAGGTCGGCGAATCGTGCACCCACTGGCCGCCGATGATGGCCAGCATCAGGAACACGAAGCCGATGATCGAGACTTCGCCGATGCGGCCCACGCGCACATAGCGCGAGTACAGGCCCATGAACAGCGCGATCGGGATGGTCGCCATCACGGTGAAGGAACCCCAGGGCGAGCCGGTGAGCGCCTTCACGACGATCAGCGCCAGCACGGCCAGGATGATCACCATGATCATGAAGCAGCCGAGCAGGGCGATCAGGCCGGGGATCTCGCCCATCTCGGACTTGATCAGGTCGCCGAGCGAGCGGCCGTCGCGGCGGGTCGACATGAACAGCACGATGAAGTCCTGGACGGCGCCGGCGAAGACGACGCCTGCCAGGATCCACATCATGCCGGGCAGGTAGCCCATCTGGGCGGCCAGCACCGGGCCGACCAGCGGACCCGCGCCGGCGATCGCGGCGAAGTGGTGGCCGAACAGCACGTATTTATTGGTCGGGACGTAGTCCAGGCCGTCGTTGTACTTGTAGGCCGGGGTCTGGCGCGTGGCGTCCAGGCCCAGCGCCTTGTAGGCGATGTATTTGCTGTAGAAGCGGTAGGCGATCAGGTAGACGCAGACCGCCGCGGCAACGATCCAGATCGCATTGATGGTTTCGCCGCGCTTGACCGCGATGAACCCGAGCGAAAAGGCGCCGAGGATCGATAGCGCGATCCAGCCGAGCATGCTCGACATTCGTTTCATGGTGCTCCTCCGAGGATGGATTGACAACTTGTTGTAGCCCGCATCGCGAACGGCCTGATGCGGGCGGATTTTTGGACAGGCTACCGCGAAGTATGTTGCATCATTATTAGCACGACAAGCGCATGATTACGCAGTGGCTGCGTAGTAGTACGTAGGCCGATGAGTCCGCGGGAGCTTAGAATGCTGATCCGTAGGGTGGGCGGTCCCCCGCCCACGCGTCCAGGCGGCGGCGAAATCATCGTGCGCGCCGTCTTTGCGCCAACCATCACCGCGTGGGCGGAGGACCGCCCACCCTACAAAAATGAAACTACGGCAAAAGGTCATCGTCCTGGCCATCGCCCCCCTGATCGTCGCCCTGTGCGCTATCGCCCTGTTCGTGCGCCAGCAGGCCGTCGACCTGGCCAGGCAGCAGCGCGCCACCATCCAGCGCGCCTACCTGGCCAGCAAGGAGGCCGAGCTGCGCCACTACGTGGCCCTGGCCAGCCAGTCGATCGGCCACCTGGTGCGTTCGGGCCGCAGCGACCCCGCGACGCTGGAAGAAGCCAAGCGCATCCTCGGCTCGCTCAGCTTCGGCGACGACGGCTACTTCTTCGTGTACGACATGAAGGGCAAGAGCCTGATGCACCCGCGCCAGCCCGAGCTGGTCGGCCGCGACATGTGGGACTGGCACGACGCCAACGGCGTGCCCACCATCCGCCGCCTGATCGAGCGTGCCCAGGCCGGCGGGGGTTTCCACCGCTACACCTGGGCCAAGCCGTCCTCGAACCGCCAGGCGCCCAAGCTCGGCTACGTGGTGCCGGTGGCGGACTGGGGCTGGATGATGGGCACCGGCATCTACCTCGACGACGTGGAAAACGCCCTGGCCCAGATCGACGCCCAGCAGTCGCGCAATATCGACGAGACCCTGCTGTGGATCGCCGGCCTGGCGATCCTGGCCTCGTGCGCGGTGGCCGCCGGCGGCCTGGTCCTGAACCTGCGCGAGCTGCGCGTGGCCGACGCCAAGCTGAAGGCCCTGGCCCAGCGCGTGGTCGACTCGCAGGAGCAGGAGCGGGCGCGCCTCTCGCGCGACCTGCACGACGGGATCAGCCAGGCGCTGGTCTCGGTCAAGCTGCAGCTGGAAGCGGGCATCATCCGCCTGGGCGGCGACAGCGCCCAGCAGCAGGCGGGCAGGGAGGGCCTGGAACGCACGGTGGAGCAGGTGAAATCGGTGCTGGGCGAGGTGCGGCGCATCTCGCACGACCTGCGTCCGGCCCTGCTGGACGACCTGGGCCTGGCCCCGGCGCTCGACCACCTGGCCAGCGAATCGCACCGCCACAGCGGCACGCCGGTGCGCTTCCGCGTCGAGGGTGCGGTCGACGCGCTGCCCGAGACGGCGGGCACGGTGCTGTTCCGCATCGCCCAGGAAGCGCTGACCAATGCCGAGCGCCACGCCGGCGCGCGCGCGATCGACATGACCCTGGTGCGGCGCGGCCGCTGCCTCACCCTGAGCATCAGCGACGACGGGGCCGGTTTCGACGCCGACAGCGTGGCGGTCCACCCGCAGCGCGGGATCGGCCTGCGCAATATGATGGAGCGGATGGAAGCGATCGGCGGACGATTGACGATCGCATCCAGCGCACAGGGCACCCGCGTGGTGGCCAGCATCGACCTCGAGGAATACGCATGAGCGAACAAGACATCCATATCCTGCTGGTGGACGACCACCCCCTGGTGCGCGACGGCCTGCGCGCCAGACTGGAAGCGGCGCCGCGCCTGCGCGTGGTGGGCGAGGCCGGTTCCGCCGAAGAGGCGCTGGAGCAGGCCGGGGCCTTGCGGCCCGACCTGGTGCTGATGGATGTGAACATGCGCGGCGGGAGCAACACCAGCGGCATCGAAGCCACCGCCCGCCTGCTCGAACGCTACCCCGGCATCGCGGTACTGATGCTGTCCATGCACGACCGCCCCGAATACGTGACCCAGGCGATCCAGGCCGGCGCGCGCGGCTACGTGCTGAAGGACGCGCCGGGCAAGGACATCGTGCTGGCGATCGACACCGTGATTGGCGGCGGCATCTACTATAGCGCCGCCCTGGCGCGCCAGTTGGCCGGCCCGCCGTCGGCGGCAAGCGGCATCGGCGAGGGCTTGAGCCCGCGCGAGCAGGAAATCCTGCGCTTCATCGCGGCCGGCCAGTCGAACAAGGGCATCGCCCGCGAACTCGACCTGTCGGTGCGCACGGTCGAAACCCACCGCCTGAACATCAAGCGCAAGCTCGGCATCGAGGGGCAGGCGGAGCTGATTCGTTACGCAATACAACACGCCGGACCCTAAAGTCTGCACATTAGTGTCCGTAGAGCAATACAGGTGTTGCTTTCTGATAAGCACTACAATAAGATTGACTGAATATCATTGAGAAGCCTCGACAATGGCCGAGCTGGACCCACACCCATTTCCGCTGGTAGCAATCGACCCGGTCGCCAATGGGCAGAACGAGTGGGTCGCGCTATGCTTGCGGGTTGGAGGTGGCGCCCCGACGCCGCAGGGCCTGCAGGCGGTGTTCGGCACGCCCGACCTCTTGACCGCGATCGCGCCGCTGGACGGCCTGCTGATGCTCGCGCACCCGAACGTCTTGACGCCGCCGGTGCTGGCCCTGCTGCCGGCCAACCGCATCGGCTTCGTGATCGCCGCTAGCGCCCTGGCGCAGGACGGCGTGGCGCGCCGCCTGGCGGAACTCCATGAATTCGGCTACCGCATCTGGCTCGACGGCGACGCCCCGGCAGGCGTGACCGTCCCGCCGGCGCTGCGCACCGTCGCGCGCGACTGCAGCCTCGACGCGCCGCCGCCGGGGCGCCTGGTCGCCCTGTTCGGCCCCCACCTCGCTACCCGCGTCGACAGCGCCCGGCGCTTCGGCGAATGCGAGATGGCCGGCTTCGACTGGATCAGCGGCGACTATCCTTATGACCCGGTATTGGCGGGGCAGGGCGGCGACGGCAGCTCGCGCAAGCGCATCCTGACCCTGCTCGGCCTGCTGGCGCGCGACGCCGACTCGCGCGAGCTGGAAGACCAGCTCAAGCAGGACCCGGCGCTGTCCTTCCACCTCCTGAAACTCGTGAATTCGGCCGCCTTCGCGGTCAGCTCCCAGATCACCAGCTTCAACCAGGCCATCAGCCTGCTGGGCCGGCGCCAGCTGCAGCGCTGGCTGCAGTTGCTGCTCTACGCGCGCCAGCAGCCCGACGGCCTGCCCAACCTGCTGCTGCCGCTGGCGGCGCGCCGCGCCGCCCAGCTGGAGGCCTTGTGCAAGGAAGCGGGAGGGGAGCGCGACGACTGCGACCTGGCCTTCATGACCGGCGTGTTTTCGCTGCTCGACCGCCTGCTGCAGATGCCGATGAGCGAAATCGTCGCCGAGTTGTTCCTCCCGGAGCATGTGACCGAGGCGCTGCTGCACCGCACGGGACCCCTGGGACGCTGGCTGCACCTGGCGGAAACCCGTCCCACCGAGCAGGAACTGCTCGACGCGGACATCAGCCCCACCGCCTGGTGGCACAGCCAGCTACACGCCTATCACTGGGCCATTCAGGTAGGTCGCAATGTCTGACTTGCACGCACTGGTCTCCGCCCCTACGTCGCTCGACTTTGCCGGCGCGTCCAGTGCAGTGTGCGATGCGGTGCTGCGCCTGCGCGGCGACACCCTGTACGCGGCCCTGGGCGGCGCGGCGGCGGGTTTGCTGAACAGTTCGCGCGGCCGCTTCGTGCCGGGCGCCGGCGTGGCCGCGGCCTTCGGCCCCGGCCCGGTGCTGCGCCAGGTGGTGGCCGGCATGTCCGAGCAGTTCGGCATGTTCGAGGTGGCCGGACGCGGCGGCTACAGCGCCGAGGACGCGCGCCAGCTCGCGGGCCTGGCGCAGCTGACTGCCTCCCTGATGCAGGTGCACTCGCTGGCCCAGCGCTCGACTCACGCCTACGCCCAGATGGAAGCGCAGCTCGCGCACCAATCCCAGATCCTCGACCAGATCCACGAGTCGGTCCTGACGATGGACCAGATGGGCTACATCACCAGCTGGAACCGCGGCGCCGAGGAGCTGTTCGGCTACACGGCCCTGGAAGCCATCGGCCGCAACATCCTGTTCCTGTACGCGGACGAAGACGAGGACATGCCGGACGCCTTTGCGGAAGGCGGCGGGCGCATGATGGAAGTGAAGCGCCGCAAGAAATCGGGCGAGGTGTTCTGGGCCAGCCTGTCGCTCTCTCCGCTGCGCGACCTGGCCGAGCGCCCGATCGGGCTGATCGCCTACCTCACCGACATCACCGAACGCAAGCAGGCCGAGGAACAGCTGCACCACCTGGCCTACTACGACGAACTCACCGGCCTGCCGAACCGCACCCTGTTCGCGCGCCTGGTCGACCAGGCCCTGATGGTCGCCCAGCGCAACGAAGCCTCGGGCTGCGTGCTGTTCATGGACCTGAACCGCTTCAAACGCATCAACGAGACCCTGGGCCGCCGCATCGGCGACGAACTGCTGCGCCAGGTCGCCCAGCGCGTGCGCGACACCCTGCGCGACGAAGACGTGGTGGCGCGCATGTCGGGCGACGAATTCGCGGTGGGCCTGTTCGACATCCGCCAGCATTTCGAGGCGACCACGGTGGCGCAGAAGCTGCAGCTGGCGCTGGACGCGCCATTCCTGATCGGCGGCCATGACCTGCGCGTAGGCGCCAGCATCGGCATCAGCGTCTATCCGCAGGACGGCAGCGACGCCGAGACCTTGCTCGGCCTGGCCGACATCGCGATGGAGCGGGCCAAGCAGACGGCGGCCAATCCGGACCGCAGCGTCGCCTTCTACAGCCAGGACATGAACCAGGGCATGCAGGAACGCATGCGCATCGAATCGGGCCTGCGCCAGGCGCTGGGCAACGGTGAGCTGATCCTGTATTACCAGCCGAAGTTCGAGATCGGCAGCGACCGCATCGTCGGCGCCGAGGCGCTGGTACGCTGGGTGCACCCGACCCGCGGCATCGTGCCGCCGAGCGAGTTCATTCCGCTGGCCGAGACCACGGGGCTGATCGTGCAGGTGGGGGAGTGGGTGCTGGAGCAGGCCTGCGCGCAGGCGGCGATCTGGCAGCGTGCCGGCGTGCCGCCGTTCCGACTGGCGGTGAACGTGTCGGCGCGCGAGTTCACGGCCTCGCTGCCGGAACGCGTGGCCGAGACCCTGGCGCGCTACAAGCTCGATCCCTCGTGGCTGGAGCTGGAGATCACCGAGAGCACGCTGATGCACGACTTCGAGCGCGTGACTGGCATCATGGACCACATCAACAAGCTGGGCGTGGCGCTGTCGCTGGACGACTTCGGGACCGGGTATTCGAGCTTGTCCTACCTGAAGCGCTTTCCGATCGATACCTTGAAGATCGACCGCTCGTTCACGACCGGGATTCCGGTGGATGGCAGCGACTGCGCGATCGCGGGGACCATCATCAGCATGGCGCGCCAACTGGGCTTGCGCGTGATCGCGGAAGGCGTGGAGACCGTGGAGCAGCTGGACTTCCTGCGTGAGGCGGGCTGCGACGAGGTGCAGGGCTACCTGTATAGCAAGCCGCTGCCGGCCTTCGACTTCGAGCGCTGCCTGCGGGAGAACTGGCTGCTGGTGGCCTGATTGTCCTGACCGGCGTTGATGATTTATGTATAATGCTGCTTCCTCACAGGAAGCGTGGCCGAGTGGTTGAAGGCAGCAGTCTTGAAAACTGCCGACGGGGGAACCCGTTCGTGAGTTCGAATCTCACCGCTTCCGCCAAAGCATGCTGAACAAGAGCCCCACAAGTTGGGGCTTTTTTTCGTCTCCGATAGGAGGAACGGAGGAATCGGTGTCCACCGGCGTCCACAAGAATCTACCCGTGTCTACGTCATGACGTAAATCGGGGCGTGGCTCGGTGATCGGTCAGCTGAGTTCCGGATCGAGCATGAGCCGCTCCCGGCGCGCCGCCGGCTCCCATGGGCGCAAGCCCTGTTCCCTGGCCAGGCGGATGCGCTGCACCTTCATCGCATCGATCAGGTCTGCCGGAGAACCGGCGCTCTGCAGCATCGGCAGGGTTTGTTCGGCTTCGAGAAAGAAGCGGTGACGTGAATCGGTACCCGCCGCCAGGAAGGCTTCTTCCCACCATGCGGTGATCCGGTCGCTGGCCCGTTCCAGTGCAGTCTGCGTGACGAGGCGGTTCGACTTCTCGTTGTTGATCCGCTTCGATGCCGGCATCAGGTTCCAGGCGTCGCCGCAGGGCCAGGCTGCGAAGGGAAAGCAGTGGTCGATGTCATAGTCGTCCCGCAGGCGCTGGCCCGACCAGACGCAGTAGACGGACTTGCCCTGGGTGCGAAGCCGTTCGACGGCGGCACGGGCGAAGCTGGTGTCGCGTTCGGGGTCTGCCCAGGCAAGCAGCGAATACGCAGTCTGGCCAAGCGCCGGGCCGAGTTGACCCGCGTAGGACTCTATCAGGCGCACCCATTCTGCAACGAGGACCGGCTCGACCCACACGCTGTAGTGGCTAAGGGCATCCCAGATCTGGAGCGGAACGTGGAACTCGCCGAAGCTCCACAGGAAAGGGTCGTCGATCCTCAGGCTTGAAGGTGTCGATGTGCGACGCTTGTGCCTGACATGGAAGATGTTCTCGTCGCTCGCCGGCCAGCGCAGGAACCTGACCGGCATTTCGCGAATCAAGCGGGAGATCTCCCACAGACTGCCATGAAGGTGCCGCGCCGTGTCATCAAAGAAAGCCATCCCTGCGCGCAGGTCCACCGGTCGAACGGAACGCAAGGCCGTGAAGTTGTTGGTCACGAAGCCCGGTGCGTTTCCAGCCCGGTTGGGTGGCATCTGGGGAAGCCCGCCTTCGATGAGCGGCTTGTACATGCGTAGCCAGAACAGTGCCACCAAGCCCATTGGCAGGACAACGAAGTCCGGTTCGTGGCGGGCAGCTCCGGCCGCGGTATCGGCGATCCTGGCGAGGATACGTAGCAGCGCAATCTTGTAGGTCGATGACTTCCCGTCGGTGAGGATCAAGTGGCGTAGAAGCGGAAGTGCGCCCAAGCCATCATCGGGTAGGCCGAGGACCGCCGTCGTCCACAAAATGCCCGGCCTACCCAACCTGTCTGGGCTGTCGTCGGTGCGCACCAGCCTGAGGCCGAACTGCTGGGCCATCGCCGTCAATTCCGGCAGCGTCACCTCGTACATGGCGCGATCGGTATCGGGTGGGCCGATGCGAAGGCTGATGGCGATGCGTCCATTCGGCGACAGCAGCGTCGCCAGCTTTCGCAGGGCACGCTGGCGGGCGGGCGGTGGAACGTGCATCCAGACCGCAGAGAGCAGGATCAGATCGAAGGTGAGTCCCAGCCGGCGTACCTGGGCCAGGTCTGGCAGGCTGTCCGCCACCCAGTGAATGCGCGGCGAAGGATGGCGCTGGCGCGCCAGCGTACGCATCGCTTCCGAGGGCTCGGCGGCCACGACATCGTATCCTTTGGCCGCAAACCAGGCTGCGTCCCTTCCGGAACCGGCGCCGACGTCCAGAATCGTCGCGCCGGGCGGTGGCAGCAGATCCAGCAGGGCAGGGTGCACATGTTCGAAGGTCAGCGATTCGTACTGGGAGACAAGCTGCTCGGCATTCTGATTGTAGTGAGGAATGGTCTGCATGACCTTCGGTATGTTTTGTCGACTCATCAATTGTATGCCGAAGCATGCTGCCGCAGAGCAATCGGTCTGTTTGCAATCGTATGCAAATTCAATGGATTCGATGCCCTCAGTCTGGATCTAGTTAAGGCACTCCAGAATGTGGGATTCTGAACAAAACGTCGGCATATGTGGATAAGTGCCGATGTTTTGTGTAGACTGGCTTCATGAGTCAACAAACTGAACGAATTCTTGAGCTTGCCCGGTCCAAAGGCATACTGCGTACACGAGATGTGGACAGTGCCGGTGCATCGCGCGCACTGCTGGCCTCGCTGACCGACGAAGGCCGGCTGCTCAAACTTGGCCGCGGCCTGTACACATTGCCCGACCGGTCTGCGTCCGAGTACGAGAGCTTTGCCGAGGTAACGACACGCAGCGGAAGTGGGGTGCTATGCCTGCTTTCCGCGCTGCGTTTTCATGATCTGACCACGCAGCAGTCATCCGACGTCTGGCTCGCCATCCCGCACAAGGCTCGTGCTCCGCGTTTTGATTATCCGCCGCTGCGGGTAGTCCGCATGTCGGGACTGGCGATGACCGAGGGCGTCGACATTGCAGACCTTGCTGGCGCCCAGGTGCGCGTGTTCAGCGTGGCGAAGACGGTTGCAGACTGCTTCAAGTTCCGTAATAAGATTGGCCTCGATGTTGCGCTCGAAGCCCTGCGCGAAGCCTGGAACGGTAAGCGGGCGACAATGGACGAACTGTGGCGCTATGCGGAGATCTGCAGGGTAGCAAACGTCATGCGTCCGTATCTGGAAGCTGTGGGGGCGGCATGAAGGCAGCGAATCGTGCTGCATCGGTTCGCGCACGGCTTCTAAACCGCGCACGGGCCGACAGGACGGACTTCAACCTGATCCTAACGCGGTATTCGCTCGAGCGGTTGCTGTACCGGTTGAGCGTGTCGCCCTGGGCCGATCAGTTCCTGCTGAAGGGCGCGCTCCTCTTCGACCTGTGGTTCGACCAGCCGCACCGGCCAACCCGAGACATCGACTTGCTTGGCTTCGGACCTTCCGAGCTTGACGACCTGATCGAGGTCTTTCAGCAGGTCTGTGTTGAACAATCCGATGACGGGATGGTCTTCGACCAAGGCAGCGTGCAGGCGGAGCGGATTCGCAAGGAAGCCAATTATGAAGGCGTGCGAGTTACACTGCTCGGCACACTGGACGGCGCGCGCTGCTCGGTGCAGATCGACGTTGGATACGGTGATGCCGTGACGCCTGCGGCAAAACTCGTGCAGTTTCCAGCGCTTCTGGAGGATGTCGCGCCACCATCGTTGCGTGCCTATCCCGTGTACACCGTCATCGCCGAGAAGTACGAAGCGATCGTCAGCTTGGGTATGGCGAACACGCGCCTGAAGGATTACTTCGACCTGTGGTTCCTTGCGACCTATGCCGAGATCGATGAGGCTATTCTCCGTCAGGCGGTCCAGGCCACGTTTGCCCGCCGGAGAACGGAAGTGCCCCAGGCTGCGCCGCTCGGACTGTCTGACGCTTTTGCGGCGAGTCCAACCAAACAGCAGCAGTGGCGAGCCTTTCTATCGAAGAGCAAACTTGTGGCGCCGGACTTATCGGAAGTGACAACTGAGCTACGGCGTCTCCTGGGCTTGCCCGACAGTGGGGCGACACGTTAGGAGTTACAGTCTCGGCGGCTCGCACGAATGCACTGGACTGCCCACTGCTCAATTTCGCTCTTGAGCCATGCCGCCGATCGGCCCTGGAGCTTCACCGGCCTCGGGAACGCGCCCTTCTTGATCGCGTCGTAGACACTGCTACGCGACTTCCCGCAGATCGCCATCACTTCCTTCAACCTGATGAACCGAATGTCGGCACGGGTGGCTTTGTTGAGCAAATCGAGCGAAGGCCGAGCTGACGCTATTTGTAGTTCGTTTTATAACACTGGGACCGTGACCGGGGTGCCCAGCCGAGTGAAGCGGCTCAGCACGGCAGCTCGC
>Ga0209023_10007563_pt1 | contig 11088 bp, 6 predicted proteins | sample LakOneMetagenome_FD_187468 | JGI IMG/M metagenome (GOLD analysis project Ga0209023, IMG submission 187468) | Freshwater and sediment microbial communities from Lake Erie, Canada (SPAdes) (version 2) | ecosystem: Environmental > Aquatic > Freshwater > Lentic | place: Lake Erie, Canada | collected...
CTAAGAATACCGGGCTTACACTTACTCGAATAACTATAAAAAAAGGATGGAACCGGTTTACACTCCATCATTACCGGGCAATAAAATAATGACCACGGTTACCTAGCATACATTACATATTAAACTAATCATATCCCGTATAAGATTGCTGAATACAAAATTCTTCGCTCCCCTTGGCCAAAGCACATCCTGTTTTTATAGTTATTCGAGTAAGTGTAAGCCCGGTATTCTTAGCATATATAACATCTCATACCTGCAAATGTGGTGATAAAATCAACTGCTGATACCAGTATCTAATTTAGGTTATTCACTTGTTAAGGCAGGGGTTATTGGCTTGTTAATTTAGGTATCCTGAAATTTACATGTGCCCCGAACTGATATCTTTATTCTTATAAAATCATTTCGGATGAATGAATGGTATTTGCTTGCCGGATCTGTTGTAATTATATTTTTTATCAACAGGTATCTTAGAAAAATATTACACCCAAAAACAAGCCTTATTGTTTCTTCGATCGCATTTATAGCGCTTCTGATCATTTTTGTTGCCAGTCTTGTACAGCATTTCTCCTACGCTTTCCTTACAGGTATATTTTTGTATTCAATTATGACACTGTTTAACCTTGTTTTAAAATACAAGAATTTAAAAGCTAATACATAGGTTTTGTAAAAAACATATCATTAAAAAATATCTCTATCACATTGGATTTGTAACAATAGCATTACACTTTTTCACTGGCCAATCTAAGTCCGAGTAATATAAAAACTGATCCCATAATTTTATTAAGCCATTTGGAAATTGCAGTGCGCTCTCTTAATCGTTTTGTAAGTACGCTTGAAAAATAAACGAGTACCAGGTTTATAAGTATCGCTATCACATTTACAGTAATGCCCAAAAAAAGTATCTGCAAAGTTCTGTGCCCGGAATCTGGTTTTACAAATTGAGGAAGAAATGCCAGGAAGAAAATGGCAACTTTTGGGTTAAGAGCATCGCTTAAAAATCCCTGCCAGAATATCTGCCTGTAGTTCTGCTCCCGGATCGTATTTCCATCGATCATTACACTTCCTTGCCTGCTCAATAATATTTTGATTCCGATAAAAATCAAATAACAGGCGCCAAGCCATTTTATTACGGTAAATGCATATGCTGATGAGGCCAAAACAGCAGATATCCCCAAAACAGCCGCAAACAAATGCAGATATGCCCCAACATTTATACCTATGGCCGCAACTATTCCGGCTTTTTTCCCTTGTGCCAGGGTTCGGCTTAATAAGAAGATCATATCAGGCCCGGGAACAATGCACAGTAATATACTTGCAAAGACAAACAACAGGTAACTATCAACACTCATAAATTAATTATTGTATTTAAATGTACAAATAATACTCAAAACAATTTACTTTATCATGCTCACCAATAAATTGCCGGAATACTTTTTCAAAAGCTTTTGTTAGATTAGCGTATGGCACTGCACAGACTGCATACGATATCAGGAATACTTATCCTTATATTTTTCATCAGCAAAGTAGCGGTACACATTTATTTAACCTGCAGGCATAACAGGAATATGGCCTTTAGCTATATATTGATGAACCCTTTCCAATATTTTCTTCCTTACCGCGATCCTGTAAAGAATGGATTTAATAAATTAAAAGGCATTTGTAATTGTCTGTGGATACTTACTTTATTAGCCCTGCTTCTGAACATTATTTTCGGGGTTATTATTTATGCTGCATGAAAATCCTTTGCTTTATATTGCAACACAAAAAGCTGAATCTCTTGTTAGTTACCAGGCTGAGGGATTTGTGATAATAAAAAGAAAAAGTTTACATGAAGAAGATATTGATGGCAGGTATCATACTATTTTCACTTGGTGCATTGCATGCCCAAACAGATAGTTCAAAAAAAAATAATGATACTATTCTTACAAGGGGTTTCTATAAAAACTACAAAGAGTATCTTGCAAATGCACCATCAATTGCAGTTAATTTTTCAACTACATTGATCACGGCAAGCAAAGAAGATTCAACTGTTGTGGGTGCAAAATTTGAAATAACCGATTCTGTAGATTATATCGGTGATGTATGGGGCTTTTGTGATGGAAAAGATATTTTTTTTGCTAACAGTGTTGGGTTTAATATGAAATACTGGAAACTGCAATGCAGAGGGCCGAATCCATATTTTTATTATTGGCACAAGGATTTCTTAATTTTCCCGAGTATTGGCGCTGTTATAGTTAATGTGGTTAGAGCAACTCTCCCTCCCGATGCAGAAATGATGTTCATTGATAAAAATGGCATGCCACAGAGCATAACCAGGACGACTTTAAAAAGGTTATTCCGCGATGACCCGGTTTTATTCAGGGAATTCAAAAATGTTGATGACTATGATATTACAGAAAGTTTGGTCATACAATACCTGAGCAGGTATAATGAATCAAAGATCGGGAAACAACAAAACGGCCAATAATAACATGGATAGTTATAAATGTTGTTTCATGTTGATCATTTATTAGTTTCATAGCAGTACAGGAATATTTATCTTGTTATTTTGAGGGTCAGCAATTTGGAGTATAAAGAAGCCTTTGTTATTGCCTGTATCAACTTTCTCAATACTATTGTTTGTGTGTATGATCGATCTGGTTAAAACAACCCGGCCATCTGATGTGATCAACCTGGCGAGGTATTTACCGCTGGGTATATTTTCAAAAAACAATTCGCAATTCCCGTTTATTAAAGGATCAACAAATCTTATTGAACCAGTAGCAGTACCAAAAAATAATTTCACAATTTCACTCAATTCAATAGCCCCGCTACTGTTTCTTTTTGTTATCCGGTAAAAATTATTTCCCTGGCGTGGTTTTTTATCCAGGAAACTATACTTATGTTCATTTGGGGCATTCTGCACATAAATAATTTTGGTAAAAAGATTACCGTCTGCAGATTTGTCTAATTCGTACACACAGGATGTATATGGATCTTCATCTTCCCAGGTTATTCTAATAGCTTTTCCTGATTTTTGAGCCATTATTTGTATGTTCAGCGGAATGAGTGTCAGGGAATCAAAATAAGTATACAATTTTCCCTGGCTGGTTCCTGCCCACAAACGGTTTCCGGTCCGTGCCTTTTCAAGTACATCAAATCCTGCTGCGTCTACGAGTTGCTGTTGCCATGTAACGCCACTATCTTTTGAATACTTCACATAAAAATGATCTGCTGAATTTGGAATATACCAGCACTGAGTACCGTTTACTACTACATCCTCATTAGATCCAAGGGAATTATCAACATTGGTCCATGAAGCCCCTCCGTTAGTTGTAACGTATACAAATGGTAAACTTCCAGTTATTGCCATTCCGAGTGACGTATTGCCAAATCCAATATGTGGAATACCTGAAAAACTTAACCCGGTATTTGCGGGCATACTCCATGTATTACCAAAATCAGGAGAATAAGCAATTCCACTACTCTGGATAGCTGCCCATAATTGATCACCGATATTATAAAGTGATCCTTTTCCTGAAGAATTTTGAATATTACCGGGAGGCTGTGTAACCGTTGCAATATTCCATGAATCCCCGCCATCTGTTGTCTTGTATAAATGTCCACCACTTGCCATCACTCCTGTAAACTGATCCTTCATCCGAACAACAGGCGTTTGCGATGTACCTCCCACAAAAACCAATGACCATGAAGCACCTCCATCAACTGTTTTATATAAAGCTGATGAGCTGGCTTTAAATGCAAGATTGTTATCAACAACAAATAATCCTGAAGGATTAAAAGATGTGGCACCAGGTTGTGGTACATTAACCCAGGTAATACCGCCATTACTGGTTTTGTAAAGTTTGTCCATATTCGTCATGAACCAACATATATCATCAGAAGCTGCCGATAGCACTTTAATATCCTGCTGAGTTGGCGTTGTAAAATTCAATGTCCATTGCTGCTGCGCTGTTAAAAAATCACTGATGGCTAGAAATAATAAAAAGTGTATAATTATTTTCATTCACTTAGTTTATATTATCTAATATACTAAATTTAAAAAAAATAATACGTTTCAACCGAAAATTAAAGGGCATATAAAAGACTTGCAGCAATGATAGATATTGAAAAAAATAAATAAGTATTTTTGTACGGTAAAAAATTAAAAAACATGTCATTCCAGGCATACCTAGACAACATCAAAACGAAGACCGGCAAAGGTCCGGATGATTTTAAAAAACTTGCAGAAAAGAAAGGGTTCCTGCAAAAAGGCAAATTAAAAGAAGGAATAAAAGCCGGTGAAATTGTTTCATGGCTCAAGGATGAATTTGACCTTGGCCATGGGCACAGCATGGCGATTTTTGCATTGTTTAAAGGAAAGACAGAATAGCCTTATTTAGTTCATTGTCTAAAGAAACAGGTCTTTGTTATTCAACAATTACCTGTTCTGTTATTTTGCTTCCATCTTCTTTAGTTATAAGTAATTGATACGTACCGGAAGCTAAGCTGTTACCAACACTTATCGACTGAACAGTATTTACCTGGTCGATATAAAAGATATTCCTGTAGAGTATTTGTCCGAGTTTGTTACTCAGTTCAACAGTGTAGTTCCCTTTTGGCTGATTAATAAAAGAAAGATGAATGATCTTGTCTTTTACAGGATTCGGATATACAGCAATGAATGATTCTGCTTTTGTTGATATTACTTTTACAATACTGCTATATTGAACCTGGCCATCATTACCTGTTGCTTTGATGCGGTAAAAATTAACTGCATTCAATGGCGATCCGTCGCGGTAACTATATGAAGCTGCTCCTCCATTATTTGCAGTAGGTAAAATTGTACCAATTACATTAAAATCTGATCCGTTACCACTGCGCTCTATTGAATATTCGCTGATATTAATTTCATTTTCAACTTTCCATTTTACCTGGTTGCTCTGATCAGTATTCCTGTACGCTACGATAGCTATTATCTTCACAGGTACAACAATGACCGCCGGCCGGAATACCAGGATAAAACGGTCAGGTGCATTTGAAGCAGCTTCAGCCCCTATTGTAAAATCGATGAAAGTACTATCTGTAAGGCTTACCTGCGTATAACTGTTCATAAAACGGTCTACTAAAAAAGCAGTTGCACCAGATGTAATATTTACAGGCGCAAAACGAAACTGGTAAGTTTGCTGGCGCAGGTTTTTTAGATTGTAAAAAACAGTATCATTGATATCAATAAGGTTACGTGCTTCAACAGATAATAGTTTACCATCACGGGTAATGCCGAAATTCTCTCCTGAATTTAATATTTTAAGTGCATCATTGCCATTGAGTTCATTTCCAAGCCCGTTCTCAAAAGCAACAATATTGCCGTCTGCAATCATACCCGCATTAGTAAACAAAGAAGTGAACAGGAATTGCCGGCCCTGCGGTAAATTATTATTACTACCTGCTCCCCTGTTTATTAAACGGCTATTGGCAACTTTGCAATTCTCATTAAAATTTACATTTCCACCGGTGCCGTTACCATGTACAAATACAGCCTGCCCAGATTCTATGAATGGTGAAGGAACGCCGGCCGGATAATAAGTTGTTGCACTTCCGGCAGCAGGTATATAACCGGCAACAGCACTTATTGTCTGATACCCCCCTACATTATAGGTGCCGTTCAATTTGGGATCCCAAACATAAAATACATTATTGATACCCGTGCTCGCCAGGTAAACCTTATCAAACTCTATCCTTGACGCATATGGGTTACCGAAAGACTGGAAAAGATTGGCAGATACAGGTACCGGTGCTGGTGGATTAAATGGCGTGAACAGCACACCCTTACTCCGCATATTGGTATTATTGGGAGTACCGTTAAAAGTTGTAACGGTCCTGTCGCCGCGGACAAACAACATATATCCCAGTTTATTCTGAAGCGATGACGTTGTATTTGTTACCCCTGTCCAGTTACCGGTAAGCTGGTTATAAAATTTGAGTGAGGGTGATGCAGTTGTAACATCAAAGCCTGTACCCGTACCTGTTACCCATGTTCCGTATCCTGCTGGTGTTAAGCCCCCTTCCTGCCATGCCTGGAAATAAGTTTGCCCTGTTGTTGGTGTTGCCAGGAACTGCCAGGATTTTGCATGCTGGCCTGCACCTGTGCCGGTATTGATAAATCGCTCTACTGTTACATTGCCAATGATATTTCCTGTAGTTAAAATATCCACTCTTGCGGTAGCAGTATCAGAAGATTTTAATGTAAATGGTTTATCATTGGTTGTACCATCAGCATCCAGTACAGTTGTTCCTTCCACTGCCAATGTATTAAGTACAGATGCATCACCACTGTTCAGTTTAGTGCCTGTTCCCCTGAATGTTGTATTAAAAAAAGTAATGGGCTGAGAGCCACTGATCGCTGTTGTTGCATTGCCGTCAAAAAAAACAGTGCTGCTGTCGGGTTTAAAAATGCCATCATTTTTTATGCCTCCCTGGTCTATTACCAGCGATATATTTCCTTTTGCAACCACCTGCAGCCCATTGCTGATATTAACTCCCTGTGCAAATACAAGATTTGACATTCCGGTTAAGGCGATGCATATAACTAGTATAAATGATGTTGTTTTCATTTCGGACAGCGTTTAACTCCTTAATTTTTAATCCCCAGTTTTTCTTTGATCAATTGAATATCCTTTTCAAGCTGTGCATTTTTTTCCTTTAGTTCCGCGTTTTCCTTTGCCTGTTTCTCTATCAATAACTGTTGTTCCTGTATCGCTTTAACAGCAACAGGAATGATATCAGAATAATATATGCCAAGTTTATCAGTAGCTATACTCTTTTCATCTGCTGTTTCATTTTTACTTTTAAGTTGCCCTGTTTGCACAACTTCACTTAACACGGGCTGAACTTCCTGCGCAATAAAACCGATCTTCCTTCCCCATTGCGGATTTTCTTTCCAGTTAAAACTAACCGGCCTTAGTTTCATTATTTCTTTAAGGCCGTAACCAAGGTTCTCTATATTTTCTTTGTCACGCATATCCGAAGTATTGATCACACCATTGGAAGCATAAACGGTTGTCCAGCGGTTTGCCGCACCACCCAATGTGCAGGTAATATCATTTGCAGGCCTGAATACATTCGTACTCATTTCATAATAGTCTGTTGGTACCGCCACAAAATCATCAGTGGCCCTTGAAAAGGTGAGTAAGTTCCCATTGTCAACCCTCATCTTCCAATCCACGCCACCGCCGGTTTTAACGAGTTCCAGGCCCGGATCAAATAATGAATTCACGGTTGCTATCCTTGCGTTCACATTTGCAGCACTGCTTTCGTATATGTGCAATTTTGTTGCAGGTAAAGTTGTACCGATACCAATATTTCCATTATTATAAATTGTCATCCTTGTACTGTTTCCTCCTGCTCTGAGATACACCGAACTATCAACAGAAAATACCATACCGCTGCGTATAGGTGTAAGCGTATTGCCTGAAAGTATGCCTCCCTCTGTATTCGTAGGATTTGACAACTGCAGGTACGACTGAGCGTTATCTTCAACAATAAGAGATGAATTAACCAGGAATGTACCGCCGCTGCTTCCATTCCGTTTTACATGCAACCGGGCAACCGGCCTGTTTTCGCCGATACCGACATTAACAGTTGTTGCTGCCCCGTTCACCCCACTGATACTTCCCAATACCATAGCATTGCTGATCCCTACATAAGCATTTGCACCAATAGCAGAAGCATTGGTTAAATTATTGCTTGACACATTCGTATTATGGCCAATGCCTGTATTATCATCGCCGATGGTATTATTATCCAGCGCTCCATACCCAACTGCCACATTATTCACGCCACTGGAATCATTGTATAATGCAGTATAACCAATACCAATATTGCTCCCGCCATCAGCAATCCTGTATAAGGAAAAGGCGCCAACACCTATGTTATACATTCCTGTATCAACTGCATAATTATTGCCCGGAAGCCTTTCTCCAAACCCTGAATAAGATCCGAGAAATGTATTGTAAGATTTCTTTTGGTAGTACCCTGCATTGATCCCTACCCCTGTATTCTGGAAGCCTGTTTTATTAAAACGGAAAGCAGAAGTACCCACGCCTGTATTTTGATAACCACTGCTGTCTTGTTCCATAGCAAATGAACCGAGCGAAGTATTATAATCCCAATTTATAGTATTGTGATTATAAAGAGAATTGTATCCCATAGCGGTGTTATACCCGCTATATTTATTATTATACATTGCATATGTACCTAACGCAGCATTGCCAGAGCCGGAAAGATTATTAAACATTGCATTAGTACCTAAAGCAGCATTGGACGTACCACTTGAATCACTGTACAATGCACTATACCCGACTGCTACATTATTATCTCCGTCAGCGATTCTGTATAATGAAAAAGCACCAAGTCCTATATTATTCCTTCCCGTATCAATAGCATAATTATTACCCGGAGATCTTTCCCCTACTCCTGAATAAGCACCTATAAAAGTATTGCGGGAATCTTTTTGCCAAAATCCTGCATTGATCCCTACACCGGTATTTTGAAAACCCGATACATTATTCCTGAATGCAGAAGTTCCTACACCTGTATTCTGAAAACCACTGCTATCCTGCTCCATAGCAAATGAACCCAATGCAGTATTAAAATTTGAGCCTGTCACTGTATGACTATAAAGTGAGTTATATCCTACAGCTGTATTGTAACCACTGAGTTTGTTTTTAAACATCGCATAACTTCCTACTACTGCATTGCCAGATCCGGAAAGGTTTTGATTCATAGCATAAAAACCTACTGCTGTGTTAAAAATACCTGCCGTATCATTTCTTAATGTACCAGATCCTATTGCAACATGTCCGTAATAACGTGTAAAACGTAAAGCATCATTACCTACTGCTGTATTTTCTGCAGGATATAAAGGTCCGGCAGCATTGGAAGCTTCGTACATGGCTGCATTGCCAATCGCTGTATTATTAAAACCAACTTTATTCTTTGTAAGAGAAAAACTTCCCAATGCCGTATTTGCATAACCTGTGGTTGCACTATCCTGACTTGAATATCCAACGGCAGTGTTAGGATAGTTAGCTTTTGTATTGTATAATGCCCTGCTGCCAATTGCTACATGCTGGCTTCCCGAAACATTTGCATTCAATGCAAGTTGACCAATTGCAGTATTGTCGCTACCTCCCTGGGTTGATACCGCGGCTTTAAATCCAATAGCAATATTATTATTGGCGCTGTTAATTGAAAATAAGGCGCTATCCCCCACAGCAACATTTTTATTATATGTACCAATGAATCCATTACCATTCATTGACTGGAATCCTACTGCAACGTTCTTACTTCCGGTGCGGTTTAAATAACTTGCTCCATATCCCAAACCGGTATTTTCTATTCCCTGCAAATTATTAGTGGCATTCACACCATTATAAGTCAGGCTATAAGCACCAAATGCAGTTGTATAATCCATTTTATTATAATAACCTGAATAGGCACCAACAGAAGTAGAAAGTGTGGCTGTATCAGCAGCATAACCAGCTGCATAGCCCATCCAGATATTTAAATCCCCTCTCCTGGGTGAAAAACCCGCATATCGCCCCACGCCTGTATTGTAGTTCCCTGTTGAATCATATTCCAGGGCACCTACACCTAAAGCAGTATTTTCATAACCAGTCTTGTTATTCCTTAAAGCTCTCCAACCGATTGCCGTATTGTATGCACCGGCAGAATCATATTCCATTGTTTCAAATCCAACAGCTGTATTGAAATTATTTCGCTGGTGGGAATAAAGTGCATAAGCACCCAGGCCCGAATTACCAGTACCCAATGAATCTGTAAACCCCGTAACGTACCCAATATAACTGTTATACTGCCCGGTTTTTGACAGCCGGCTTGCACTTCTTCCAATGGCTGTATTGAAAGACCCTGTTGTATTCTCACGCAATGCACTTACGCCAATAGCCGTATTCTCAACACCGATTGTGTTCAGATACATGGCTTCGCTACCGATAGCAGTATTTTTTACACCATTATTGTTTGTTGTTGGATCATTACTGAACATCGCCTTGCTTCCAATAGCTGTATTATCGGAGAAATATGTTCCACCGGGATTATATGATTGGGTAAACATTGCTGAATCTCCGATAACCGTATTGCGAAGACTCGTTGTGTTATTTTGTAATGCACTATTTCCTATCGCCACATTTGCATAGGCAGCAGTATTTTTAAAAAGTGCCCGTGAACCAATACCTATATTATTCAATCCGCTGGTAACAGCAATTCCTGAACTATCACCAATAAAATAATTGTTGGTTACATTGTCCCATCTTCCGAGCCACTTATTTTTTTGCCTGAAACTTAACGGGACACTATCTGTTGTCCCAAAAAAATTATTGGCAAGTGATGTTCCTGCATTGCCGGTCGTAAGCCATCCCACGCTTCCTTTACTGGTTGCAAGCCATTGCCAGGCGGTTCCGTCATAATAATAGAACCCTGTACTATCAGGTGCATTTTGAAAAACCATCAGGCCTGTTGCAGGCGATGCAATTGCATTCCTTTCGGCTTTGCTCATTCTGGGAACAAGCATTCCTTTATCAGTACTGCTTACATCAAGAATAGCACTGTTTGCAGCAGGGGCGCCTGTTGTATTAACGCCCAAAGACTGGGAAAAAGAATTCTGGTAAAGAATGTTAGCAATACTTAACAGCAGCACCAGGCGTAAAAATTTGATCATTGTTAAATAAGTTTTTAGTGATTACGGTTTAGTTTTTTTGGATTGAATTTGAATATGAACTTGATTATGGATAATTGATGACAACATGTTTATAGCCCGAAGCATAGCCAGTGCGTATAAATGTTCCACTTTTAATAAATTTTGTACAGAATATTTTTTTTCGGGCATATTAATGATCAGTTTGTTCAGATAAGATTTGTAAGCAATTTTATTATATCAGGTATTACGTAATTGATCTGCATTTTTGGCTATGGAAAAATAACAGAACCTTTTGTAGTCAGAACAAGTAATCTATTGTACGGCGGATGACAACTATTTTACGGCATATTAATTCTGTATAATTAACGGATAGCGTAAAAAAAATAAAACCA
>Ga0209023_10007565_pt1 | contig 11087 bp, 9 predicted proteins | sample LakOneMetagenome_FD_187468 | JGI IMG/M metagenome (GOLD analysis project Ga0209023, IMG submission 187468) | Freshwater and sediment microbial communities from Lake Erie, Canada (SPAdes) (version 2) | ecosystem: Environmental > Aquatic > Freshwater > Lentic | place: Lake Erie, Canada | collected...
CAGCCTATACACCGCCGCGTCGGGCCGTGGCGCAGCCTGGTTAGCGCGTCCGTCTGGGGGGCGGAAGGTCGTGAGTTCGAATCTCACCGGCCCGACCAAATCGACAAACGCCCACTCCCTCATCGGAGTGGGCGTCGGCTTATCTGGAGGCGCGCATGAACGGCAACGGAGTTCTGTCCGACGAGACCCTTCAGCGCATGATCGCTGAAAGACAGATCACGGCTGACAGCCCGATTGCGGACGCCCAGATCCAACCTGCAAGCCTTGATCTGCGGCTGGGCAAGGTTGCCTATCGGGTGCGGGCGTCGTTCCTGACCGGCGAAGGCCGCACCGTGGCCGAGCGCATCCGCGAGTTCGAGATGCACCGGGTGGACCTGACCGACGGGGCAGTTCTGGAGAAGGGCTGCGTCTATGTCGTGCCGCTGATGGAGCATCTGGCGCTGCCACCCGAGATAACGGCGGTCGCCAATGCCAAAAGCTCAACCGGCAGGCTGGACCTGCTGACCCGCACGATCATTGACGGCGGCGTAGAGTTCGATCGTATTCCGCATGGCTATGCAGGCCCGCTCTATGCCGAAATCTGCCCGCGGTCTTTTTCCGTGCTGGTGCGGCCCGGTATGAGGCTCAACCAGATACGCTTCCGCAACGGGCAGACCGTCCTCTCCGATGCAGAGTTGATGGCGTTGCACGGGGTTGAGAGGCTTGTCGATGACCGGCCCACGATTTCCGAAGGGCTGGGGTTTTCGGTCGATCTGAGGCCCGGCCCCGGCGATCTGGTCGGCTATCGCGCCAAACCGCATACGAGCGTTATTGATCTGGACAAGATCGGGCACTACGCGCCGGGCGATTTCTGGGAAGAAATCCGTACGCGCGACGGTCGCATCATCCTCGATCCGGGGGCATTCTACATTCTGGTCAGCCGCGAGGCCGTGACCATCCCGCCGGACTATGCCGCTGAAATGGCACCCTATGTGGCGATGGTCGGCGAGTTCCGCGTGCATTATGCAGGCTTCTTCGATCCCGGTTTCGGCCATGCGTCGGCAGGGGGCAAAGGGTCGCGCGGGGTTCTGGAAGTCCGCTGCCATGAGGCGCCGTTCGTGCTGGAGGACCGCCAGATCGTCGGCAGGCTGGTGTTCGAGCGGATGCAGTCGCGGCCAGCGCGGCTCTATGGCAGCAGTCTCAGTTCCAACTATCAGGGACAGGGGCTGAAGCTGGCCAAGCATTTCCGCATGTGAGCGCAGCAGGCCGGAGTTGGGCTTCGGTTCAACGCGGAACGCTGGTGTAAGCAGGTAGGGCGGCACCGGGCGCGGCAGGCGGCGTGAGCGCCACGGCGGGCAGACAGGGATCGGCCGCAGGCAATCGTAGAGCCAGTAGAACATATAGGCGTACAGCACCCAGAGGCCGGTCAGCATGAGGTCGACCTGCACCGCCTGGAGAAGGCTGTGGCCGCCGGCGGACGTGATGATTGGCAGGGTGACGATGCTTGACGTGATTTGCAGCGATGTCGCCTGAAGGATGCGCAGGCGATGTGGGCGGCGGCTGGCCACTCTGCCGCTGTGCCGGTAATCCAGCACGTCGAAGAAGGTGTTGTGCAGCGGCGTCCACACGACGACCGCAAGGGACAGTATCGCCATCAAGGTGATACTGTCCCCCGCGGTCATACCAAATACAGTCGCGTAAAGCGGAGACGCTACTATCAAGCCACCAAGCTCGAACGCGATAGTCTGCAAAATGCGTTCGTACAGGGATCGCAAAGGCATCAAAGCCTCCGATGAATGTTCAGTTTCAATGGTTCGGGAGAGTTGAAAGGTTTACGTTAGGTAATGAAGAGACCCTACGTCAGGGCCCCGAGTCCGACAAGTCGGGTTTCCCTTACCTCAAAGCAAAACGCGGCCCCGAGGGAGCCGCGTTTGCTGTGAGTGTCAGACCTGTCAGCGCGCCGAGGCGGCTTCTTTCTTGGGCTCGGCGTGGATGATCAGCGGTTGAGCGCCTTCTGTGTCCACCGCTTCGTTGTTCACCACGACTTCCGAGACGCTGGTCATGCCCGGCAGATCGAACATGGTGTCGAGCAAGATGTCTTCCATGATCGAGCGCAGGCCGCGCGCGCCGGTCTTGCGCTTGATCGCGCGACGGGCAATGGCAACGAGCGCGTCAGAGGTAAAGGTAAGCTTGACGCCTTCGATGTCGAAGAGGCGCTGGTATTGTTTGACCAGAGCGTTCTTCGGTTCGGTCAGGATGGTCACCAGAGCGGCCTCGTCGAGGTCGGTCAGGGTGGCGATGACCGGCAGACGACCGACGAATTCGGGGATGAGGCCGAATTTCAGCAGGTCTTCCGGCTCCAGTTCCTTGAAGAGTTCGCCCACACCGCGCGATTCAGGGTCTTTGACCTCGGCTCCGAAGCCGATGCCCGAGCCTTTGCCGCGCTGCGCGATGATCTTTTCAAGCCCGGCGAAGGCGCCGCCGCAGATGAAAAGGATGTTGGTGGTGTCGACCTGCAGGAATTCCTGCTGGGGATGCTTGCGGCCACCTTGGGGCGGAACCGATGCAACGGTGCCTTCCATGATCTTCAGAAGCGCTTGCTGCACACCCTCGCCCGAAACGTCGCGGGTGATCGAGGGGTTGTCGGACTTGCGGGTGATCTTGTCGACTTCGTCGATATAGACGATGCCGCGCTGTGCACGCTCGACATTGTATTCCGACGCCTGAAGCAGCTTCAGGATGATGTTTTCCACATCCTCGCCGACATAGCCGGCTTCGGTCAGCGTGGTCGCGTCGGCCATCGTGAAGGGGACATCAAGAATGCGGGCCAGCGTCTGCGCCAGCAAGGTCTTGCCGCAGCCTGTGGGGCCGATCAGCAGAATGTTCGACTTCGACAGTTCGATGTCAGAGGTTTTCGAGGCGTGGTTCAGACGTTTGTAATGGTTGTGGACCGCCACCGACAGGACGCGCTTGGCATGTTCCTGACCGATCACATAATCGTCCAGCACTTTGCAGATGTCGCGCGGTGTCGGCACGCCATCTGCGGATTTCAGCCCGGAAGACTTGGTTTCTTCACGGATGATGTCCATGCAAAGTTCGACACATTCATCACAGATGAACACTGTCGGACCAGCAATCAGCTTGCGAACCTCGTGCTGACTCTTTCCGCAGAAAGAGCAGTAGAGCGTGTTCTTGCTGTCGCCGCTTGTGTTTGTCGCCATCGTCGTCCTCTGCGGCCTGCCCTTGCGGGGTAGTTAGGGCTGCCCTTTTGTCAAGATTAGGGCAGCACCGTGATCATCACAATTCAAAAAATCCGCCAACGCTTCGGCTTACTTGCCTGCGTCGTCGGACTTTGGCCTGCTCTCGAGAATTTCGTCGATCAGGCCCCATTCCTTTGCATCTTCCGCCGACATGAAGTTGTCGCGTTCAAGCGCCGCTTCGACCTTCTTCAGCGTCTGGCCGGTATGCTTGACGTAGATCTGGTTCAGGCGGTCCTTGAGCTTCTGGGTTTCTTGCGCGTGGATCATGATGTCCGTCGCCTGCCCCTGATAGCCGCCCGAGGGCTGGTGCACCATGATGCGGCTGTTCGGGAGCGAGAAGCGCATGCCCTTTTCGCCTGCCGTGAGCAGGAGCGAGCCCATCGAGGCCGCCTGCCCGATCACCAGCGTCGAGACCTTTGGCTTGATATATTGCATCGTGTCGTAGATCGACAGGCCCGAGGTCACGACGCCACCGGGCGAGTTGATGTACATGGCGATTTCCTTCGACGGATTCTCCGCTTCGAGGAAAAGCAGCTGGGCGCAGATCAGCGTCGAAAGGCCGTCATGCACGGGACCGGCCAGAAAGATGATCCGCTCCTTGAGAAGGCGGGAGTAAATGTCATAGGCACGTTCGCCTCTGGAGGTCTGTTCGACAACCATCGGGACCAGTGTGTTCATGTAGGTATCGATCGGGTCTCTCATCTTGCCTGCCTGTCGCTGCGCCTGTCGTGCGGGGATCATTCCAACTGTCGATAGCTGAGTCTTAGTGGTGCGAACCGGGGGCTGCAAGGGCTGCCGGGGAAGCGAGCTGTTTTGCACCGCAAGACAGCAGGAATTGGTCGAGCATTAAGCAACTGTAACTAAAAATCTATTTACGAAAGATGTTGATGCTGCCCGCCGATCGGCAGCATCAAAATGCCAAAGATTTTCGTCGCTTTCCCTTGCCGGTGTCGCAAACAAGATGGGCGCGGGGGGATCAGGCTGCGCAACTGGCCAAAGGTGATCGCGGAGGTCGACCTTGATCGAATATGTTGCCCATGACGCCACGGGGCTTGCGGCGCTGGTCGCGGACGGCGCGGTGTCGTCCGACGAATTGCTTGATGCGGCGCTGGATCGTGCGGCGCAATGCAACGAAAAGCTGAACGCGGTGGTCCTGTTGCAAGAGGCAAAGGCGCGTGATGCCATTCGCCGGGGCTTGCCGGAAGGACCGTTCCGGGGTGTGCCGTTCCTGCTCAAAGACCTGGGCTGCGAGGCGGTGGATTTTCCCTCGCACAACGGGTCGCGTCTATTGGCGAATACAGTCTATCCGGTCGACAGTGCGATCTACGACCGTATCCGCGACACGGGCGTGGTCACGTTCGGGCGCACGACGTCGCCGGAGGGCGGTGTCGGCCCGGCGACGGAATCTGCGGTTTATGGCGGGCCGACGCGCAATCCGTGGAATCTGGACCGGACCTCGGGCGGATCGTCGGGAGGGTCGGGTGCTGCCGTAGCGGCGGGAATCGTGCCTGCGGCGCATGGATCGGACGGCGGGGGATCGGTCAGGATACCGGCCTCGTGCTGCGGATTGTTTGGCTTCAAGCCGACGCGGGGCCGGTTGCCGGATGGCCCCTATGTGGGCGAAGGCTGGGCCGGGATGGCGATTGACGGCTTCCTGACGCGCACGGTGCGTGACACGGCAACCTTTCTGGACGCCTGCGCCGGGGCCGATCTGGGCGCGCCCTATTGGGCTCCGCCGTTAGGCGAAGGGCACCGGGCGGCAATCGCCCGCCCGCCCCGGCGGCTGAAGATCGCCGTTTGCGACACGACCTTCACCGGAGAACCGATTCACGACGATTGTCGCGCCGCAGTGCAGGCGGCGGCGAAGCTTCTGGAGGGGTTGGGGCATCACGTCGAGCAGGCCAGACCGGCTGCCGATGCGAAAGGCATGATGCGGGCCTGGACGAAGATCGTTGCCTGCGGGACGGCGCTGTCGATCCGCAAGGCGCTTGCGGCGCGCGGCAGGTCACTGGAAACGGGCGACGTGGAGGGCGTGGCCAGAGGCGCAATAAAATATGCCGAGGGCCTGTCGGGGGCGGACTATCTGGAGGCTGTCGGCAAGATCCATGCGTTCGGGCGCGAGATGGCGGCATTCTTCGAGCCGTGGGACATCTTGCTGTCGGCAACGTTGGCGGAGCCTCCGGCGAAGGTCGGGCGGTTCAGCCATGATACCGAAGACTATGTGAACTTCCGCGTCGGCCCCGGCATGGTGTTCGACTATTCGCCCTTCTGCGCGGTGTTCAACGCCTCGGGACAGCCCGCGGCTTCGGTACCGTTGCATTGGTCTGCCGATGGATTGCCGATCGGCGTCCACCTTGCAGCACCGTTCGGCGCGGATGAGGAACTGATCGCGCTTTGTGCCGAGCTGGAAAAAGCAGCACCGTGGTTCGATAGACGGCCGCAATTGCCGTCGGGTTAGGTCAATGGCGGCGCGCAAAAACAAATCGTTGCAACTGACCTTTGCGCAAGAATATGATCAAACAAATATTGCGACAGGCATCCGTAGGAGCAGACGTGGTCGATGTAGCCGTTGAAGGACGCAGCGTATCCAAGCACTTTGGTCAGGGTGACGCTGTCGTGAAAGCCTTGGACAGTGTGTCCGTTCAAATTCACAAAGGCGAGTTCTTTACGCTTCTTGGCCCATCGGGCTGCGGCAAGACCACGCTGTTGCGGATGATCGCAGGGTTCGAGTCGCCGACCTCGGGGCAGATTCTGCTGGATGGGCAGGACATCACGCGGCTGCCGCCAAACCAGCGGCCGGTGAATACGGTATTCCAGAGCTATGCCTTGTTCCCGCATCTGACGGTGGCTCAGAACATCGGCTTTGGCTTGCAGATGCAGGGCAAGTCCGCTGCGGAAATTGCGGCGCGAACGTCCAAGATGCTGGCTTTGGTCAAGCTTGAGGCGATGGCGGGGCGCAAGACCAGCCAATTGTCGGGCGGCCAACAACAGCGGGTGGCGCTGGCGCGGGCACTGGCGCCGCAGCCGAAGGTGCTGCTTCTGGACGAGCCGCTCTCGGCGCTGGACCTGAAACTGCGCAAGGAGATGCAGACGGAACTGAAGCGCCTGCAACGCGAGACGGGGATCACCTTTGTCTTCGTGACCCACGATCAGGAAGAAGCCTTGACCATGTCGGACCGGATCGGGGTCATGGCGGGCGGCCATATCCAGCAAATCGGGGCACCGAAAGACATCTATGCCCACCCGGTGAACCGGTTCGTGGCGGACTTCATCGGCGAGACGAACTTCCTTGAGGTGGCGATCCGCGATGGCAAGGCGCAGTTGCCGGGCGGTCTGGCGGTGCCGGTCAAATGTGCTTCTGCCAAAGCGACGGTCACCATTCGGCCAGAGCAGTTGCGGATCGTCGCGGCGGGCACACCCGAGACGATCCCGGCGAAGGTCGATCATTCGGTCTATTTCGGCACGGACAGCCACGTGCATCTGACGCTTGCTGACGGAACTGCAATGACGGTTCGGGTGCCTGCGTCTGAAAGCGCCAATGCGCCTGCCTCTGGCACCGCCGTCGGGTTGGCGATCAACCCCGGCGCGCTTCAGGCACTGGAGGACTGACGCAGATGTCCATGACGCTTGAGGAGAATGACGACGGGGCGCGGGTACGGCGCAGTTGGCTTCTGTCCATGCCTGCCATCGTCATCTTGCTGATTGCCGCCGTTGGGCCGCTGTTCATCGTTCTGGTCTATTCCTTCCTGACACCGGGAGAATACGGCAATGTCGTGTGGAAGTTTTCGACCGATGGCTGGACCAAGATCTTTGTCGAGCGCGACATTTTCGATGACACGCTGAAGTTTGCCGACGCGCATCTGGCGATCTTCTGGCGGTCGGTGAAGCTGTCTCTGGTGACGACGATCCTGACGCTGGCGGTCGGGTTCCCGACCGCGTGGTTCATCGCGACACGGCCTCCGAAGGCGCGGGCCTTCTGGTTGTTCCTGATCACCATTCCGTTCTGGACCAACCTTCTGATCCGCACCTTTGCGATCAACCAGATCATCCGCAACGAAGGCATTCTGAATACCGGGCTGATCAAGTTGGGCGTGATCTCGGCTCCGCTGCAAATCACCTATACCGATACGGCGGTGCTGATCGGCATGGTCTATGTCTATCTGCCGCTGATGGTGCTGCCGCTGTTCGCGGCCATCGACCGGTTCGACATGCGACTTCTGGAGGCCGGTTACGACCTTTATGCAAGCCGCTGGCAGGTGTTGCGCAAGATCATCCTGCCTATCGTCAGCCCCGGCATCGTTGCGGGGTCTATCCTTGTGTTCGTGCCGTGCCTTGGTGCCTATGTCACGCCGCGTATCCTCGGTGGCGGCAAGCTGATGATGATCGGCAATTTCATCGAGTTGCAGTTCGGTCAGGGCCGCAATTGGCCGTTGGGCGCGTCGATCTCGATCCTGCTGCTGGTCATCGTGACAATCGCGCTTCTGTTCTACGTGAAGGCGATGGCCGGGGAGAAGCGCAATGGCTGAACCGCAGACCACGCCCGTCGCGCAATCTGGCAAGGCGTTTTCCGTTACCAACCTGCCCGGCTTCTCCACGATCGCGATCATCGTCTTTGTGGCGCTTTATCTGCCGATCGTCACACTGGTGATCTATTCGTTCAACGCATCTGACAGCCCCTCCGAATGGGCCGGGTTTTCGCTGGATTGGTACAGGCTCGCCTTGCAGAACGATCAGGTCAAGGATGCGACGATCATCTCTCTGATCGTGGCCAGCCTTGCGGCGCTGATCTCGACCACGGTAGCGACGATGGCGGCCCTAGGGACCACGCGGCAGAAGGACTTCCCCGGCCAGACGCTGATCTATGTGATGATCAACCAGCCGCTGATGGTGCCCGAGATTGTTACCGCCGTGGCGCTGTTGATCGTGGTTGCAGCGGTCAAGCTGATCACGGGTTATTCCGGTCTGGCATATCTGATCCTTGCGCACTCGGCCTTCTGCATCCCCTTTGCCTATCTGCCGATCCGCGCACGGCTGGAGGGGATGGACCTGACGCTGGAAACCGCCGCTGCCGATCTTTACGCGAGCCGCTGGCAGACATTCCGGCATGTGACGTTACCCCTCCTCGCGCCTGCGGTTCTGGCAGGTGCGATGTTGGCATTCGTCATCTCGCTCGATGACGTTGTGATTACCGAGTTCATCAAGTCGCCCGGTCAGGATACGCTGCCGACCTACATGCTGGGCCAGTTGCGGCGGGCCATGAAACCTGATGTGAATGCCATATCGACGGGGCTGCTGGCACTGACGCTGGTCATGCTCAGCGCTTTCTTTCTACTCACGAAAAAGCGGGATTGAACCCGAACCATACGAACCAAGTCCAACCAAGGAGACCACTCAATGCGTAAGTTTCTGGTGGCAACCGCCATGGTGATGGCAAGCGCGTCGCTTGCCCATGCCGAAGGCGAGTTGTTCTTGTACAACTGGGGCAATTACACCAGCCCCGACATGATCAAGAAGTTCGAGGACAAGTACGGCGTCAAGGTGACGATCACCGACTTCGATTCGAACGATACGGCGCTGGCGAAGGTCGAGGCTGGCGCGAGCGGTTTCGATCTGGTGGTTCCGTCTGCCGGTTTCGTCGGCATCTATGCCGAGAAGGGCCTTATTCAGGAACTCGATCTGACCAAGTTGCCGAACCACAAGAACATCGCTCCGGAATGGGTAGATGTCGCCTGGGATGCGGGCCGCAAATGGTCGGTTCCGTGGCAGTGGGGATCGACCGGCATGTCGGTCAACACGACCGACTATTCCGGTGACATCAACACCTCGGCGATCTTCATGGACCCGCCGGCGGAACTCGTGGGCAAGATCAACGTCATTCCAGAGATGGGCGACGTGCTCGCACTTGCAACCATGTATGAGGGTGGCGAAGTCTGCTCGGAAGATCCCGAAGTGATGAAGAAAGTGCGCGACGCACTTCTGGCCGCCAAGCCGAAGTGGATGTCGATGGACTATTCTACCGTCGAGAAGATGACCAACCACGACTATGCCGCGACCGTTGACTGGAACGGCTCGGCGCTTCGTGCGCGTCTGGCCAACAAAGACGTGGCCTATGGTTATCCGAAGGAAGGCTACGGCCTTTGGATGGACAACGTCGTGCTGCTGAAAGACGCCAAGAACGTCGACAACGCCTATCTGTTCCTTGATTTCATCATGGACCCGGAAAACGCGGCGATGCTGTCGGCCTTTGCCCGCTATGCCAACGGCATCACCGGGTCGGAAGCCTTCATGCCTGACGACATGAAAGGCGCGCCAGAACTGGTGCCGCCGGCGGAAGCCAAGGACAAAGGTCACTTCGTGACGGTCTGCACCGGCAAGGCGCTGGAATATCAGACGGCGATCTGGACCGAACTGCAGAAGTAAGCAAGCCTGGGCATAGCCCGTGTGAACTGGGCGGGGGGCGATGCCTCCCGCCTTTTCAATTCCAGTGATGGGGAGCAGCGACATGGATCTGACAGAGTTGGGGGCCGCCCATCTGGCGGCAGGTATTCGGGCGAAGTCGTTCACCTCAGTCGGGATCATGGAGGCCTTTCTTGACCGCATCGACCGGGTGAATGGAGAGGTCAATGCCATCATCAGTTTGCGGGACCGCGCGGCGTTGCTTGACGAGGCGCGGCAGGCTGACCGGACCGAGCCGGTCGGGCCGCTGCACGGGTTGCCGTTGGCGGTAAAAGATCTGGCCGCGACGAAAGGTCTGAGGACGACATGGGGCTCGCCCTTGTTCGCCAACTTCATCCCCGACAAGGACGATCTGATCGTGGACAGGATGCGGTCAGCCGGGGCGATCTTCATCGGCAAGACCAATGCCCCGGAATGGGGGCACGGGTCGCATTCATTCAATCCGGTGCATGGGGTGACGCGCAATCCCTATGATCCGGGGAAAAGCGCTGGCGGGTCGTCTGGTGGCGCGGCGGCGGCGCTGGCGGCACGCATGGTGCCGGTGGCGGACGGGTCGGACATGATGGGGTCGCTGCGCAATCCGGCGGCGTTTTGCAACATCTATGGGTTTCGCCCGACGTGGGGATTGGTGCCAGCCGATGCGGAGGGTGATACGTACCTGCATACGATGGCGACCGAGGGGCCGATGGGGCGGACCGTCGAAGATATTGCTTTGCTGTTGGGCGTGCTGGCTGGCCCCAATCCACAGGTGCCTTTCGGGCGCGCGTCCGAGGATTACCTCGGCCAGCTTGAGGTCTCGGTGAAGGGCAAGCGCATCGGCTGGCTTGGCGACTGGGGCGGGGCTTATGGGTGCGAACCGGGAATCGTGGACCTGTATCGCAAGGCTTTGGCGGTTTACGAGGATTTGGGCGCCGTGGTCGAGGATGTGCGACCGCCCTACCCGGCCGAAAAGCTGTGGTCGAGTTGGATCACGCTGCGCGCCATGTTGAACGCGAACGGGATGAAGGCGCTTTATGCCGATCCGGCGAAGCGGGCGCAGTTGAAACCGGAAACGGTGTGGGAGATCGAACGCGGTCAGGGGCTAGGCGCGGCAGAGGTCTATGAGGCGTCGGTGACACGGTCGCGCTGGTATGCCCATGCGGCGCGACTTTTCGAGACCTACGATGCGCTGGCGATGCCTGCGGCGCAGGTCTGGCCGTTCCCGGCAGAGTGGCGCTGGCCCGAGATGATCAATGACCGGGCGATGGACACCTATCATCGCTGGATGGAGGTGGTGGTGCCGGTGTCGTTGATCGGGTTGCCGAGCCTGTGCCTGCCAGCCGGGTTCGGCGCGGCGGGGCTGCCGACCGGGGTGCAGCTTTTCGGGCCGACCGGCGCGGATGCCGGGGTGCT
>Ga0209023_10007567_pt1 | contig 11087 bp, 12 predicted proteins | sample LakOneMetagenome_FD_187468 | JGI IMG/M metagenome (GOLD analysis project Ga0209023, IMG submission 187468) | Freshwater and sediment microbial communities from Lake Erie, Canada (SPAdes) (version 2) | ecosystem: Environmental > Aquatic > Freshwater > Lentic | place: Lake Erie, Canada...
ATCAACGCCAATATCGGCGGCGTTACCACCGCCGCTGCCGCCACCGGAAAGGCGGCAGGCGAAGTGCTGTCGAACGCCCGCGAGCTCGACAACCAGTCCGGCATGCTGCGCAGCGCGGTGGATGAGTTTTTGGCGAAGGTGCGGGCGGCGTAAACCTAACTTGTCATGCCCCGCGAAGGCGGGGCATCCAGTACGCTGTGGCATGAGTGATAAATAGCGAAGGCGCTGCGTACTGGATCGTCCGCCCCAGTGCGCAATCGCGCACAAGGCGAACGATGACAGGTTACTGCTTCTCGATCCCCGCCGCCGTGATCAGCTTCTCCCACAGCACGAGCTGATCCTTCAGGAACGCGTCGAACTCTTCCGGCGTTCCGGAAAAGGCTTCCATGCCGCGCTCGGCGAGCTGTTTCTTGATATCAGGCCGTTCGACGATCTTGCGGATCTCGGCGTTGAGCTTGACGACGATGTCCTTCGGCATGTTGGCGGGGCCGAGATAGCCCTGCCACGAGGTGATATCGAAGCCCTTTACCGTGCTATCCATGGTGGGGAGTTGCGGCAGCAGCGCGGAAGGCTGCTGGGTGGTGACCGCGAGCGCCTTCAGCGCCTTGCCGTTGACGTGCGGAAGTCCAGTCAGCACGTCGACGAACATCATGGAGACGCGGCCCGCGATCACGTCGGTCAAGGCCGGCGGCGAGCTCTTGTAGGGAACGTGCAGCAGGTCGATGCCGGCGAGGCGGGCGAAGGTCGCGCCTGATACGATCGCCGACGAAGAGCCGCTGGCATAGGAGTACTTGCCGGGCTCCTTCTTCGCCAGCGCGATCAGCTCGGCGACCGAATTGGCCGGAATTTCCGGATTGATCACCAGCATGAAGGGCAGGTCGCCGGTCCGCGCGATCGGGGTGAAATCCTTGATCGGGTCGTAGCTCATGGTCTTGAGCAAGTAAGGATTCGCCGAATGTGTCGTGTTCGTCGTCACGAACAGCGTATAGCCGTCGGGCGCCGAGCGGGCGACATAGTTGGCCGCGATCGAACCGTTGGCGCCGGCCTTGTTGTCGATGACGATGCCGACGCCCAGCGCCGTGCCGAGTTCCTTGGAGATGATGCGCGTGGTGGTGTCGGTGCCGCTGCCGGCCGCGAACGGCAGCACCAGCGTGATGTTGTGGTTGGGATAGGGCGCCTGCGCGGAAGCGGCGTACACCAGCGCCAGCGTCGCGGCGGTAGCCGCGACCGTGAGCCGGCACAGTTTCAATAATTCGATCATGGTGCGTTTCCCCAAATGAAATGACTTGTCGGATTGGGGGGCAAACTAGCCTGCGGATGGCGAAAGCGGAAGCCGGTCAGGCGATACGCCGCAGCTCGCAAGTCGCGCCTATGCCGAGGCCCGCCTCGAGGCAATCACGACGCCGGCCAGCACCAGCGCGTAGCCCGCGAGGTGAAACATCCGGAGTTGCTCGCCGAGCAGCAGGATCGCCATCGCCGAGCCGAATACCGGCACCAGGTGGAAGAACGGCGCGGCACGGTTGGGCCCGATCAGCGCCAGCCCGCGGTTGAAGAACGTGTAAGCGAGGGTCGACGGGAAGATCACGGTATAGAACAGCGTCACCAGCGAGATTGCATCGAATTTCAGGGTGGTGCCCGCCGAAAACTCCCAGATCGAGAACGGCACCAGCATGGTCGCGCCGCAGCAGGTGGTAAAACAAATCAGCGACAGCGGATGCGTTACCGGCCGGCGCAACAGCAGCGCCGAATACAGTCCGAACGCCAGCAGCGAGCTCGCGAACATCAGGTCGCCGCGATTGAACTGGATGCCGGCCAGCGCGCTCCAGTCGCCGCGCAGGATGATGGTCAGCACCCCGACCAGCGAGATCGCGATCCCCGCCATTTGCGAGCCGGTCAGCCGTACACCGAACAGCACCAGCGTCCACAGCGCCACGAACAGCGGGCCGGCGGACTGGATCAGCAGCGCGTTCAGCGCCTCGGTATACTGCATGGCCCAGAACGAGATGGCGTTGTTGTAGGCAAAGCCGAGCACCGACAGCAGCATCAGGAACGGCAGATGCGCGCGCAGCACCGGCCAGTCGCGCTTCAAATGCGGCCAGGCGAACGGCAGCAGCAGCAGGAACGTGCCGTACCAGCGCAGGCAGGACAGTGTCAGCGGCGGCACATGGCCTGCAACGTAGCGCGCCAGCACGATATTGCCGGCCCAGAACAGCGAGGTCAGGGTCAGCAGAATATACGGCTGGTTGTTGAGCCAGCGGACCGGATCGAAGGAGGGCGCTGCGGGTTCGGGCGGGGTCATGATCTCGGGGCAACGTTGCGCCGAAATCATATCCCGCGACAAGTGGCGCGGCTGCAATGCTACAATGTGCGGGGCCGGTAAATGAGGAGCGCAAAGTATGGGCGTAGATCTGTTGAACGTCAGCGGACTGGAGGCGATGGAGCGCCACGCGCCGGTCGTGATGGTGAACCTGATGCGGTTCCGCGAACGTTCGCTCGACGGCGACGGTTCCGGCTGGGACGCATACTTGCGCTACAGCGCGCTGACCGTGCCGATGATCAAGGCCCGCGGCGGCACGCTGTTATGGACCGGCGACGCCAAGGCGGTCGCGCTCGGCGCCGAAGAAGGCAATCAGTGGGATTATCTGGCGCTGGTGTATTATCCGACGGTGGCAGCCTTCATCGACATGATGACGTCGGCGGATTACGAAACGCGCTGCGATCCGCACCGCACCAACGGCTGCGCCGAGCACGTGATCATCGCGACCAAGGAAGCCTACAGCAAGTTCAAGACTTAGCCTCGTAGCCCGGATGGAGCGAAGCATAATCCGGGAATCCCGCTGCGACACCTTCCCGGATTGCGCTTCGCTCCATCCGGGCTACGAAGACGCCCCTCAAAACTTCCGCACCAGGTCCGGCGTGATTTCGCTGAGGCTACGGATACCTAGCAGTGCCAGGTCGCGGTCGATCTCGGCCTGCATCAAGGTGATGGCGCGGTTGACGCCGGGCTCGCCGCCGGCGATCGCGGCGTACAGGAACGGACGGCCGATCCAGACGAAATGGGCGCCGAGCGCCAGGGCCTTGATGACGTCGGTGCCGCGGCGGATGCCGCCGTCGACCATGATGGTCATGCCGTTCGATTCCGCTGCGATCTCCGGCAGCGTGCGCAGGCCCGACATGGTGTAGTCGAGCTGGCGGCCGCCATGGTTGGAGAGCATCAACCCGTCGACGCCGCTCTCGCGTGCGATCCGCGCATCCGCCGGCGAGACCAGACCCTTGACCACCAGCTTGCCCTTCCAGCGGCGGCGGATCAGCTCGACATGCTTCCAGGCGAGCTGGTCGCGATGACCGATATTGCGCATCAGGTTCTTCGCCATGACAGGCGGGCCGCGCTTGGCGTCCATGTTCTCGAAATGCGGCATGCCGTAATTCTTGAAGGTGCGCAGCCAGGTGCCGAACAGCCAGTGCGGATGGGTCGCCACATCAAAGGCGACCTGCGGCGTGATCGCCAGCGGCACCTGAAAGCCGTTGCGGATGTTGTTCTCGCGGTTCGGCGGCACCGGCACGTCGGCGGTGACCACGAAGGTGTCGTAGCCGGCATCCGCAACGCGATCGACCAGCGGCTCGATCCGCTCCGGCTGGCCTGCGAGATAGGCCTGGTACCAGGCGTCCTGGTTGGCGGCGCGGACGTCTTCCAGCGTGATCAGCGACGAGGCGCTGAGGATCATCGGCACATTGGCGGCACGCGCGGCCTGTGCGAGCACGATGTCGCCGCGATAGGCGCAAAGCGCCGACGAGCCCATCGGCGGAATGCCGAACGGCGAGGCGTAGTGCTTGCCGAACAGCGTCGTGGTCTGGTTGCGGCCGGAGACGTCGTTGAGCACGCGCGGCACGAAGCCGTATTCGTCGAACGCCTTGCGGTTGTCGCGCACCGCCGCATCGCTTTCGGCGCCGCCGGAGATGTAGCCGTAGAGGAATTTCGGGATCCGTCGCCGCGCCGTCGCCTCGAAGTCGTCCAGCGCCAGATATTTCTTCAGGTGGTGCGGAACGGTGCTCTCGGCGCGGGTGACGATGGTCGGCGGCGGCGAGACGGTGGCGGATTTGTCGAGCACGGGCGTTTCCTGTTCTTATTCTTATCTCAGCCTAGCGCCTCGGCGGCGTGCTGCCAAATTTGCTTGAATTGATGGACTGGCTGAGGTCGAGCAGCATTCTCCGGGCGTCGTTCAGCGCCTTGTCGGATTTCTTGTCGAAGCTCTCGATCAGTTCGCGCATCGAGACCACGGTCGGCAGCAGCTCGCCGCCATATTTGTCGCTGCCGAGGCCGCCGAGGAAGTTCTGGGTCTTGGTCAGCGCGCTGTCGACGCTGCTGATGCCGGCGTCCGCGGTGTTGATGATATTGGTGATGCGCTCGCCGCTGCCGGACAGCGAGGCCGTAAAGGTTTCGAAATTCAGCAGCGTGTCCTTTACCGCGGTCTCGTTGTCGGTGATGGCCTTGTCGACGTTGCGCAGCGCGCGGCGGATTTTCTCCTGCAGGCCGAGCGTGCCTTCGGTGTCGGCGGTCAGTTCCGGAATGCCGTCGGCGCCCTTGTCCGGCGGCGGCGCGGCGTCGGTGCCGCCGGTGAAGGAGATCGCGGCAATGCCGGTCAGGCCCTGGAATTCGAGGCCGACCTGGGTGTCCTTGCGCACCGGGGTGGCGCCGTCGATCATGGTCAGCGCCACCACGCGGCGCGGGTGGTCGAGCTTCAGCGACACCACTTCGCCGACCCGGATGCCGGCGAAATTGACGCTGCCGCCCTTGCGCAGGCCGGAGGCGGACCCCTCGAAGATCACCCGGAACGGCACCTGCTGGCGGATGCCGGCGATCTTGCGGTAGGTCAGGAACGCGCCGAACGACCCGGCGATCAGGGCCAGGGTCAACGTGCCGATCATCAGATTGCTGGCGCGGACCTTCATGGGATCACCACGATAGCGGATTTGCCGAGTTAAGTCTAAGCCGCCTGCTGCTTCCGCGACGCCACGAACACACCGGTCAGCACCAGCGCAAAGCCGAGGAACTGGAAGGCTTGCGGATGTTCGCCCAGGAAGACGATCGACATCACGGTGCCGAACACCGGCACCACGTGAAAGAACGGCGCGGCGCGGTTGGCGCCGATCAGTTGCACGCCGCGATTGAAGCAGAGATAGGCCAGCGTCGAGGGAAAGATCGCGACATAGGCCAGCGTCAGCAGGTTGGCGGTGTCGAATTCCATCGGCGGGCGGGTCCACAGTTCCCAGATGAACAGCGGGATCAGACAGGCCGCGCCGGCGCCGAAGGTGAAGGCGACGAACGATAGCGCATGGATGTTCGGCCGCTTCAGCGACAGCACCGAATACAGCGCGAAGATGATCAGCGCGACGAGAAAGATCAGGTCGCCCTTGTTGAAGTCGATCTTCGAGAGTGTCGTGAGGTCGCCATGCAGCAGGATGATCAGCACGCCGCACAGCGACAGCAGCACGCCGAACGCCTGCGCCAGGGTCAGCCGTACGCCGAGCAGCAGCAGCGACCAGATCGCGACCACCAGCGGTGCTGCGGATTGCAGCAGCAGCGTGTTGAGCGCCTGGGTGTGCTCCAGCGCCCAGTATTGCAGCGTGTTGAAGGCGCCGATGCCGGTAATCGACAGCACGATCATGATGCCGATGTGCTTTCGGATCGCAGCCCAGTCGCGCGCCAGATGTTTCCAGGCGAAAGGCAGGATGATCAGGAACGCGAACGACCAGCGCAGGAACGACAGCGTCACCGGCGCGATATGCCCGGCGGCGAGCCTGCCGACGATGGCGTTGCCGGCCCAGCAAAGCGCGGTGATCGACAGCAGCAGATAAGGCTGGTTGGCGATCCAGGTGCCGGCAGGTCGGCTCGAGGCTGGTTCAGAAGCAGACATTCGCAGCCCATTGCGTTTTCGAGCGAAGTGAAACCGGTTCGCGCCTGGAGGGCCCGGTTCATGATGCCAGAGACACGGATTTGGCGCGTTCATCAATGGGGCAGATGCATCGCGACCATGCGCGGTTACACAAATCCGTCAGCGTGGTCTGCGACATTCGGTTCGGGGTTGCCAGAGCGGCTGCGAATATGCAATCAAAGGGTGTGACCGCGATTTGCGTTTCAACCTCGGCTTTTAGGGGGATCGCGGCACGATTTGCGTGGGTTTTTCTTGCGGGCTTCTTGCGTATTTGCGTTCGAAATATTGGTTTAGGCGATTGAGACCCGTTCGACTGAGGGCAACGGCGTTGAGACGGCTGCGATAGCAGCAGGCCGTCTTCCGTGCGGTCGGATGGCAAGAGGGTGGGATCAGGTTTGAACAGGCCATTTTCGAAGGAACCGGTGTCGGCCGAACAGGCCGAAGCCGAGAAGCGTAACCGCTTTGCGGTTCGCGCCAGCTCCATCCTGGCATTCATCGATTGCGACGACGAGCTGCGCCCAAAACTGCGCGAGGCCATTGTCGACGCGATGCTGTGGGCGCAGACGCAGTCTTAGTTTCTGACGCGCGCAAAAATTCGCTGTCGTCCCCGCGTTCGCCGGGACGGCGAATCGATAGGGCCAAACTCACGCGATCAGCGGGCACGCGATCGCACCCAGCACTTTGACGGCATCGGCGGGTGCAAGCTCGATCTGCAATCCGCGCTGGCCGCCGTTGAGGAACACGGCGGCGTGCGCCAGCGCGGCTTGCTCGATCGCCACCGGCACGCGTTTTTTCTGCCCGAACGGACTGATGCCGCCGACATGATAGCCGGTCAGCCGCTCGGCATCGGCCGGCCGCATCATTTTGGCGGCCTTGGCGCCGAAGGCCGACGCGAGCTTCTTCATGCTGACCTCGGCGTCCGACGGCACCACGGCGCAGACCGGCTTGCCGTCGGCCTCGGCCATCAGCGTCTTCAGCATGCGAAACGGCTCGACGCCGAGCGCCTCGGCCGCCTGCAGCCCGATGCTTTCGGCGTCCGGATCGTAGTCGTATGCGTGCAGGGTGAATCGCACCCCGGCCTTCTCCAGCGCCTGCGTTGCCCTGGTGGTTTTGGACATCTGCCGGATTACTCCACGTTCATCTCTCTGCCTCGCCACGGCCACAAATTTTCGGGGGATATCAATGGGTTGTAATACTTTTTAAGGCCTCTGAATCCCGCCTTCTTGCTTGCTTCCATAGCCCGCTTCCTTTATCCGATGGAGCTGCCTTGCATGCAAACGGCCCCCTGGCCGTGATTTCGGCTGGGCGCTCTAAAGCACGATGTGGAAGAAGGGACTCTTTCCTTCATGCTGGGATCAACCGCGTTGCAGGGAACACCATAGAAATGGCCAATGTTGTCGTCGTCGGCGCCCAGTGGGGCGACGAGGGGAAGGGCAAGATCGTCGACTGGTTGTCGGAACAGGCCGACATCGTCGCGCGCTTCCAGGGCGGCCACAATGCCGGCCATACGCTCGTCATCAATGGCGTCACCTATAAACTGGCGCTGCTGCCGTCGGGCGTGCTGCGGCCGTCGAAGCTCGCCGTGATCGGCAACGGCGTGGTGTTCGATCCCCAGGCCTTCCTCGACGAGGTCGAGAAACTGAGGGGCCAGGGCGTCGCCATCAGCCCGGACAATCTGCGCATCGCCGAGAACGTCACGCTGATCCTGCCGCTGCATCGTGCGCTCGATGCGTTGCGCGAATCCGGCAACGCGATCCACGCCATCGGCACCACCCAGCGTGGCATCGGCCCGGCCTATGAAGACAAGGTCGGCCGCCGCGCCATCCGCCTGATGGATCTCGCCGATCCCGACACGCTGCCCTACAAGATCGACCGCCTGCTGGCGCATCACAACGCGCTGCGCCGCGGCTTCAACCTGGAAGAAATCGACGGCGCCGGCATCTTGAAGGAACTGATCGCGCTGGCGCCGAAGCTGCTGCCTTACGCCGAGACGGTGTGGCGGCTGCTCGACCAGAAGCGCCGCGAAGGCAAGCGCATCCTGTTCGAGGGTGCGCAGGGCGCGTTGCTCGACGTCGACCACGGCACCTATCCCTACGTCACCTCGTCCAACACCGTGGCGGCGCAGGCGGCGACCGGAACCGGCATGGGCCCGGGCGCGGTTGGTTATGTGCTCGGCATCTGCAAGGCCTATACGACCCGGGTCGGCCAGGGTCCGTTCCCGACCGAGCTCAACAACGAGATCGGCGAGGAGATCGGCCGCCGCGGCAAGGAGTTCGGCGTCAATACCGGGCGCAAGCGGCGCTGCGGCTGGTTCGATGCCGTGCTGGTGCGGCAGACCGTCCGCACCTGCGGAATTACCGGGCTGGCCCTGACCAAGCTCGACATCCTCGACGGCTTCGACACCATCGAGGTCTGCACCGGCTACATGCTGGACGGCAAGGAAATCGACCATCTGCCGGCCGGCGAGGGCGCCCAGGCCCGGGTGGTGCCGGTTTACGAGACCATCGAAGGCTGGAAGGAGCCGACCGCCAACGCCCGTTCCTGGGCGGATTTGCCGGCCCAGGCCATCAAATATGTGCGGCGGGTCGAGGAACTGGTGGGCTGCCCCATCGCCTTGCTTTCCACCAGCCCCGAACGCGAGGATACTATTCTGGTCCAGAACCCGTTTGAGGCTTAACGGGATGTTACCGGCCACGGTGCAAGATTGAGTTGATATGGCTGATTATTACCCGCTGATCGCACGTGCTATTGCCGGCCTGGACCCCAGCGCCCCCGGCGAAAGCCGCCGTGCGCTCTATGAGCGGGCGAGGTCGGCCCTGATCGCGCAGTTGCGCAGCGTACAGCCGCCGTTGTCCGAGTCCGAGATCACCCGCGAACGGCTGTCGCTGGAAGAGGCCGTCCGCAAGGTCGAGTCCGAGGCCGCCCAGCGCGCCCGCGACGCCTCGCGCCCGGGCGGCGCCCCGCGCTCCAGTAGCGGCGATGCCTTCCGCCGCGCCAATAGCCGTCCGCCGGAAGCCGGCGCGTCGCTGGATTCGCCGCGGCCGCGGCCGTCCGCGCCGCCGCCGCGCGATGCCCGTCCGCCGCTCGGCGGCGACGATCCCGCCCGCGGCCAGCGCAACCTGCGCCCCGACCCGCCATCGCCGCGTCCGCAGCCGCCGCAACTGCCGATGCAGGAGCCGGTGCTGCCGCCGACCCGCGAACGATCGGGCGCGCCGCGCCGCGGTCCGGACAGTTCGCCGCCGCAGATGCCGCAGCCGCCCTCGATGCGCGGCTTCCGCGATATCGCCGCCGATGCCGACGACCTCGGCCGCGCCGCGGCGACCGCCAATCGCAACGCACGAAAAACCTACGCCAACGTGCCGTCGCCCTCGCCGGAGTTCGACCGGATCGAGCCCGGCATGGAAAACCGCGGCGCCGATCCGGAAGTGCCCTATTCCTACGACGAGTCGATGGAGGAGGCCGACCGCTACGCGCCGCAGCCGCCGCAGATGCCGGCACCGCAGCGTTCGCGGATCGGGATGAGCAGCGACCGCGAGCCGAAGAAGCGCAACCGCGCGGCGGCCGTGTTTCCGTTCAAGAGCGCGATCGCGATCGGCATCGTGCTGGTGCTGGTCGGCATCGGCATCGTCTCCTACAAATCCGTCGCCTCCATGGTGAGCGGCCTGTTCAAGTCGTCCCCCTCGGTGGAAGCGCCGAAGGATGCGTCGTCCGCGCCGCAGTCGAAGCCGAAGATCCCCGACCGCGTCGGCCAGCCGTCGTCGTCGGACTCGATCGCGCCGGTGGCGCAGCGCGTGGTGCTGTATGACGAGGATCCGGGCGATCCCAAGGGCAAGCAGTATGTCGGCTCGGTGATCTGGCGCACCGAACCGATCAAGGCGACCGGCAACCAGAAGCCCGACATCGCCGTGCGCGCCGACATCGACATTCCCGATCGCAAGTTCAAGATGACGATGTCGTTCCGCCGCAACACCGATTCATCGCTGCCGGCGAGCCACACCGCCGAACTCACTTTCATCCTGCCGCAGGATTTCTCCGGCGGCGGCGTCGGCAACGTGCCCGGCATCCTGATGAAGTCGAACGAGCAGGCGCGCGGCACGCCGCTGGCCGGCCTCGCGGTGAAAGTCACCGACGGCTTCTTCCTGGTCGGCCTCTCCAACGTCGACGCCGACCGTACCCGCAACCTGCAGCTCCTGAAGGAGCGGTCGTGGTTCGACGTGCCGCTGGTCTACGTCAACCAGCGCCGCGCCATCATCGCGATCGAAAAGGGCGCCCCCGGCGAGCGCGCGTTCAACGACGCGTTCGCGGCGTGGGGCGAGTAGGCGGGGCGGATCAGGCGCTCCCCAGAAATCCGTTGAGCTTCTGAGTCACGGCCTTCGCGGCTGCCTTGTCGAGGCGGCCGGCCCGTCGTTCGATGCGCGCGGGCTCGATGCAGGCGATCTTTGCGGTACGCACGACCGACGGTGCGGGAAGTCCAGCGCGCGTCAGATCGCCAATGGTCACGTCGCATGGCCACGGTGCGTTGTCAGCGCTGGTGATCATGGCCACCCAGATCAGTCCGAATGGCGTGAGACGCCGGCTGGAGATGACCAGCGCCGGGCGCCGTTTCTCGGCCAACCGGTCGGCATATGGAAATGGCACGACGACAATGTCGAAAGCGTCGAAGTCGCTCTTTTCCGGCCGGCCGGTTGGAGCGGATTTGCGGGAAGCGGGAGTCCGGCGGATCATGGAACAGCCTCTCGCTGACATAGCGTACGAGCCGAAAGCGAACCAAACCCAAGGCTATAATCCACCATAGGCCTTTTCATCAGCTTCGGATGTCCATTCGGAAAACGCGGCGAACGGGTCTTCGACGGCCTCGGTCGCCTTGTCGAGCAGGATGCCGTCGTCGGTCACGCGATAGCGCAAGGTGTCGCCCGGCTTCAGGCCCAGCTTCTCACGCACCTCACGCGGGATAACGGTCTGGCTCTTGACCGAAACCTTGGAGAAGGCGGCTGGATGGCGGGAGACACGGTTCATGGAGGTAAGTTAGCTTACCGTCTTACTTTTTTCAAGTTGCCACGATAACAAGGTTGCTACGATAAAGTGCCGGTTCTGATTGTTGGCGAGAAGGCGCATGCCCCCTCGGTCCGACTACAAAAGTGCTACACTGCGCGA
>Ga0209023_10007568_pt1 | contig 11085 bp, 6 predicted proteins | sample LakOneMetagenome_FD_187468 | JGI IMG/M metagenome (GOLD analysis project Ga0209023, IMG submission 187468) | Freshwater and sediment microbial communities from Lake Erie, Canada (SPAdes) (version 2) | ecosystem: Environmental > Aquatic > Freshwater > Lentic | place: Lake Erie, Canada | collected...
ATCTATCGGCCACCCGTTGGCAGTGTGGCTCGCGGAACAGGCCAAGGACCGGGCGCTGGAAGACGGAAAGCTCGTGTTCGACTATGCGGCCCACGGCCAGAAGATCAGCACTCTGGAGCCGTACCGGGGCAAGTCGGGTTGGCTGACGGTCAAGCTGATCGAGGTCAAGGCCTTGAGCGACAGCGAGCAGCACCTCGTGGTGGCTGCCAGCACCGTGGATGGCTTGGCATTGACAGAGGACGATCCGGTCAAGCTGCTTCGCTTGCCGGCTTCGCTGGAGGATGGGTGGCCATTGGGGTCCAACAGTACGGTATTGACCGATGCTGAAACCCGCAAGGACGCGCTTCTGAGGGAAATCAACCAGCGCAATCTCGGCTACTTTGAACAGGAAGTGCTCAAGCTAGATGCATGGGCTGACGACCTCAAACTGGGGTTGGAACAGGAGATCAAGGAGATCGATCGCGAGATTAAGGAGGCACGCCGCACCGCAGCGACCTCGCCGACGCTGGAAGAAAAGCTGGCGCACCAGAAACACCAACGCGATCTTGAGGGCAAGCGCACGAAGCTACGGCGCGAGTTGTTCGATCGACAGGACGAAGTGGAAGCGCAGCGAAACAAGCTGATTGGCGATCTCGAGAGTCAGCTTCAGCAACAGGTCGAAGAGCGCACTCTGTTTTCAGTTGGGTGGGAACTGAAGTAGGCCCGGAGGGAACATGGGGACACCATCGGAAGAGGTAGCCAAGGAAGTTGTCTGCTCTCTGGGGGAGAAGAATTTGCTCCTGCCGGACGACGGAGAAAAGCTGGAAGCCAAGATTGCAAATGGAACCATGAAACCGGAAGACTGGTTGCTGGCGGCCCAGAAGGCGGTCGACAAGGGGGTGGGTCAATGACCGCTTCCACGCTTGTCAGTTTGTCCATTGAGAATCTTCGGGGTTCGGTTACCCCGTTCACCTTGGAATTCGAGAAGAACAAGAAGCTCACGATCGTCTACGGTGAGAATGGGACGGGGAAATCCACGATTTCCGATGCGCTGGATTTGCTCGGAAACGAGAAGGTAGGCTCGTTGGAGAATCGTGGTGTTGGAACCGCAACACGACCTTTCTGGCCTTCCGTAGGGAAAGCGCATGCGGATGTAAGGGTGGCGCTTACAACTACGAACGGCACCTGCACCCTGTCCCTCGGCAAGATCGGCGTGGTAGTCGATAATCCAACGCATAAGCCGCAGGTCGCGGTTTTGCGTCGCAGCCAGATCCTGAGTCTGATCGAGGCTCAACCGGCAGAACGCTACAAGGCAATCAGTCGATTTGTTGATGTAGCAGGGGTCGAGGCATCCGAGGCCACCCTACGCAAGCTGATCAACGATAAGGCCAGAGACTACGAAACCGCTACCGCACGCCTTGGTACTAGCAGGACTTCCATCGAAAATTTCTGGGCGCAGGCTGGAAGTCCTTTGCCAGACGCATTTTTGTGGGCAAAGGCTGAGATACAAAAGGACCAACAGGAACTCGATCAGCGTAAAACGGCCATCGATGGTTTGGTTTCTCGTTGGGACAAGATCGTTCCTCATCCGGGCAAGCTGGCCGAACTCGAGAAGCAACTGAATGTGGTCAATGCTGGCTTGGAACAGGCCGATGCATCCTTGTGTGCAATAACCAGCGACGCTGCTGATGACTATTTGGAGGTTCTGGATATTCTGAAGGCTGCTCAGCAGCACTTTGCGAAGCATCCCCAGCCGACGGCCTGTCCACTTTGCGAAAGCAGCGAGAGGGCAGTAGGCCTGGTCGCTGAGGTCAATCGGCGCATCGAGTCCCAAGGGCTACACGACAAGTTGGATGTCGCGAAGAAGTTATTAGAAACCCAAAAGAGCGCCGTACAAAGGGCCATTCAGCGCCTCGAAGATTTCAAGAAGGACGCGGCAACTGATGTCGCTGCATTGGAGTCGTACTGCGCTGAAACAAACGAACTTGGCGGGCTGGAGTTGCCTGCATTTCCCATCCCTGCCGCATCGGAGAAGTGGGCCGAATGGGTCGATGGCAACAAAGACAAGCGCAACGTGTGGAAGCTGGCAGCGGATGCCTGCGTGGATGCCAAAAAATTCGTCGAAACCTTGCGGCTTTCGTTGAATAATCTCGATGAGAACGATGCCTCAGCCAAGGAGTTGGAGGTCATTCTTCCTCGCCTCCGGACTATCCTGAGGGTCACGGAAGATGAGCGAAAGAAGTACACCGATGCCGTGCTGAGCGCCATATCTGCTCGGGTGGGCGAGCTGTACGAGGCCATACATCCGGGAGAGGGACTGAACAAGATCGTCCTTGCGCTGGATGCTGCCAAGCGTGGTTCGTTGGGCATCGCCACGGAGTTTGCAGGCAAGCAGGGGACGCCTCCACAGGCGTACCTAAGTGATTCCCATCTGGATACACTGGGGCTGTGCATTTTCTTGGCGCTGGCAGAGCGTGAGGCTCCTGAGCAGAAGATCTTGGTGCTGGACGACGTGCTTGGCAGTGTCGATGAGCCGCATGTGGAGAGGGTCATTGGCCTGATATATGGCATCAGCCCAAAGTTCCAGCATGCTGTCGTCACCACGCACTACCGTCCGTGGCGGGAGAAGTTCCGCTGGGGAATCCTGAAGCCGGATCAGGTCTGCCAGTTGGTAGAGCTGAGACATTGGTCCCTTGGTGACGGAATAGCGCTGACTGGCTCGATTCCTGAAATTGTGCGGTTGAAGACATTGCTGGATGACCCCAATCCTGATGTCCAGGCCATTACCGGGAAAGCCGGGGTTATCCTGGAGGCCTTGCTCGACTTCGTTACCTTGAAGTATGGGTGTGCGGTACCGAGGCGGACGGGCAATATTTATGTGCTGAGCGATCTGCTTGGCGCGGTAAATGGGAAATTGTTGGCTGCTTTGACAGCAGAATTGATCACGGTAGATGCTGCCGGTTCGCAAGTCATTACGTCAGTGCCGATTAAGCCGATTCTTGAAGAGATCAAGATGATCGCTCAGGCAAGGAACGTGCTGGGGGCGCATTTCAACTCGCTGGCTTTTGATCTATACCCAGTAGACGGAATCAGGTTCGGTCGCCTCGTCGAACAACTATGTGATTCGCTTATCTGTCACGACCATGGCTGGCCAATGAAGGATACGGGCAGCTACTGGAAGAACGGTGGTGACACACGTCGCCTTCACCCATTGAAGAAGCCGAGTTAATCGCGCATGGCAAAGCTAGAAGCTCACTACATGACGATTCTGAAGAAGGTTCTGGCTGAACAATTCGTTCCGTTCTTGCCGCCACTCTTGGACACCAGCAAACCTGCTAACGACCAGGAGGCCAAGCAGCTATCAAGGGCCTTCAGCGCTTTTGTGCTCCACAAGCTGCTCGACATTTCTCCGCAAGATGCTGCCTCTTCTGTCGTGGATGACTTCAACGACAAGGGAGTCGATGCCGTCCATTATGACGAGATCTCGGAAACGCTATATCTGCTGCAGACCAAACTCAAGGAGTCTGAGCAGTTCAAGCAGGAGGATGCCCTTCCATTTTGCGAAGGAATCCGCTCCCTGCTCAAGCAGGACTTCGCTGCCTTCAATGTCAATGTCCAAAACCGCAAGGCAGAGATCGAGGCGGCGCTCGATACATGTAGTCACATCAAGCTCGTCGTCACGTATACGGGCGACGGCATCTCTCAAACAGCAAGCGATGCTCTGCAGTCACTCCTTGATGATGAGAGTCTCGACGAGGAGCGTCTCGTAAAGCTGGTGGACCACTACACGGCCACGGAGGTTGCAAGGGACCTCTTGGCGGAACAGGCCTATCAGCCCGTTCACGCGGAAATCGCCCTTCAAAAGCATTCTAAGGTCGAGGAGCCGCGAGTAACGTACTACGGAATCGCTAGGCTTGCCGATCTTGTGGCGCTGCATCTTGAAAAAGGCAGGGCGCTGTACGAGCGCAACATCCGCTATTTTCTGGGGAGCCGCTCCGATGTTAACAAGTCCATAAAGAATACGTTGCGAGATGACCCTAGGAGTTTCTTTTATCTCAACAATGGCGTTACCGCGGTTTGCGACAGCATTGAGGTGAAGGGAAACAATCCTAATGGTGGCTTCAGGAGGTTCAAGGTTCGTGGTCTGTCCATCATTAATGGTGCGCAGACAGTTGCCTCGGCGGCTGAGTTTGTGTCGGAAAACTCCAGTAGCGACATTGGCGATGCAAAGGTAATGCTCACTCTCGTCAAGGCGCCGACGGATAGTCAGTTCGGCAAACGTGTCACGAAGGCACGCAATCACCAAAACCCCGTCCAGATCGCAAATTTTGCGTCATTGGACGAGAATCAGGAGCGCCTGCGCCAAGAGATCGGCTATCTTGGATACACGTACCACTACCGCCCGGAAGCAGTAGTCTCCGGGTCGAATTCGATTACCTTGGACGAAGGCATTCGTGCATTGGCGCTTCAGCAGAAGGATGCTCGCTATCCGGCTTGGATAAAGACCGACTTCGGTCGATTGTCCGATCCCGAAGGAACTGAGTACCAAGCCATTTTCCTGTCGACGGTGACCGGCTTCAGTCTGGTCAACAGCGTTTTGTTCTACCGAGCGATACGCGATCTTGTTGCAGGCTACGACGCGGGCGCCGCAGCAGGAAGCCAAGAGCGACTTATCTACAGGCATGGGAACAATGTGATTGCGTCCGTTATGATGAAGCGACTGCGCAATCGTATCGGCAAGGCAGAGCTCGCAGATGGCGCTGCCGTCAGTGGCCTGATTGGCCCACCGCTTGATCAGCTCCGTCAGGAGACGGCCAACCTTGCTGCTTCTCAGCTGGGGGTAAGTGGGCCGCTTTCCTTCTTCAGGAGCCAAGGGAATGTTGTTTCGTTCGTGGCCTCGCTAATGGAGGCGCATTATGGCTTGGCCGCTGATCCAGCTGTAATTCATTTGCGCAATGTTGCCAACGCTGCGGACGAGTATCCGCGCAAGAGCTTGATCAACTACCTGTCTGATCGCGCTCCACAGATTTGAGACCAAGAGAATGACTAAGCAAAAACTGGAGCTGACCTGGGTAGGCAAGGACAAACGGCCTAAGCTGGAGCCGCGCATCCTGCTTGAGGATCCGGATAAGTCCTACCACGCTGACCATCGCGTTACCGATAGCGATTTGTTCGACAATAGGCTGATTTTCGGGGACAACCTGTTGGCGTTGAAGGCGCTGGAAGCGGAGTTCGCAGGACGAGTGAAGTGCGTTTTCATTGACCCGCCGTACAACACTGGCAGCGCGTTCGCGCATTACGACGACGGGTTGGAGCATTCGATCTGGCTGGGGTTGATGCGAGATCGACTGGAGGTCATCAAGCGACTGCTGACAGATGATGGTTCTTTGTGGATTACGATCGACGACAACGAGGCGCACTATCTAAAAGTATTGTGCGACGAAGTGTTCGGCCGAGCTAACTATAAATCAACGGTGACGTGGCAAAAAAAATACAGCGTCAGCAACAACTATCAAGGCATCGCGAGTATTTGTGACTATGTTCTTGTGTACGCCAAGGGCGACCAGTTCAAGAACAATTTGCTTCCCCGTAGCGATGAATCTGCCGCGCGCTACAGCAATCCGGACAATGACCCGCGTGGCCCTTGGAAAGCAGTCGATTATTTAAATCAGGCGGCGCCAGAGAAGCGCCCCAATCTGTGCTATGACATCATTAATCCGAACACCGGTGCGGTAATCAAGAACACAAAAAAGGCGTGGAAGTACGAGCCTAGTACCTACCAGCGCCATGTAGACGAGAAGCGGATTTGGTGGGGGCGGGATGGAACTAACACTGTGCCTGCCTTGAAACTGTTCCTATCTGAGGTCCGTAATGGAATGACGCCGCACAATTGGTGGCCGCATCAGGAGGTGGGGCACACCGACGAGTCCAAGAAGGAGATGATCGCCTTATATGGTCCTAGGAACGTGTTTGACACTCCGAAACCAGAGCGACTTCTTAAGCGAATCTTAGAGATTGCTACGAATGATGGCGACCTCGTTCTTGACTCTTTTGCAGGCTCGGGAACAACCGGCGCGGTCGCCCACAAAATGGGCCGGCGCTGGATCATGGTGGAGTTGGGTGAGCACATTCACACCCACATCATTCCACGCTTGCGAAAGGTGATCGACGGCGAGGATCAGGGCGGCATTACCGAGAGCGTGGGCTGGCAAGGCGGCGGCGGTTTTCGCTACTACAAACTCGCGCCCACCCTTATCGTGAACGACCGCTGGGGCAATCCCGTCATCAATCCGGCCTACAACGCCGCGCAATTGGCAGAGGCGCTGGCCAAGCTGGAAGGCTTTTCGTACGAACCGTCGGAGACGCACTGGTGGCAGCACGGCCATTCCAGCGAGCGGGATTTTATCTATGTCACTACGCAGAACCTTGCGGTTGACCACTTGCATGCGTTGGCCGAGGAAGTAGGCGAGGAACAAAGCCTATTGGTGTGCTGCTCGGCCTTCCATGGCGTGACGGCGGCTCAGGCTGCAACTCGTTGGCCCAACCTGACACTGAAGAAGATCCCGAAGATGGTGCTGGCCCGCTGCGAATGGGGACACGACGACTACAGCCTGAACGTGGCGAACCTGCCTATTGCGGAGCCCGACCTCGTTGCATCCGCGGTTACCACGGGTGCGTCCGGGAAAGCCAAGGGCAAGAAGACTGGTGCGGGGCAAGGCGGATTGTTCGGAGGCGACGAGCAATGAACAGCCGCGTCCTGCACGCCGTCACCGGACGCCTGTCGCTGCGTCCGCCGCAGGCGGAGTCTCTTGCCAAGCTGGCCCGTGCGATCGATGCATCGCCCGGGCTTCTCGATCACGAGCGTGATGTTGCGTCCATTTTATCCACCCTGAAGGCAGAGTTCCTGACGCTAGAGGACTTCGAGCGCGAGTTCCCGTCGTTGTGCTTTGCGCTGGCCACCGGCGTGGGCAAGACGCGCCTGATGGGCGCGTTCATTTCCTATCTGCACCTGGCGCACGGCATCAACAACTTCTTCGTCCTGGCCCCCAACCTGACGATCTACAACAAGCTGATCACCGACTTCACCCGGAACACGCCCAAGTACGTGTTTAAGGGTATCGCCGAGTTCGCGCAGCAACCGCCGCTGATCATCACCGGAGACAATTACGACCAGACCGGTGCGGCGGTGGAGGACCAGCCGAAAGGCTTCGCCCACGACGTACGCATCAACATCTTCAACATCTCCAAGATCAACTCGGAAGTGCGCGGCGGTAAGGAGCCGCGGATCAAGCGGATGCGGGAGGTGCTGGGCGACAGCTACTTCAATCACCTGGCGAACCTGCCCGATCTGGTCCTGCTGATGGACGAGTCGCACCGCTACCGTGCGCAGGCCGGCATGCGCGCGATCAATGAGTTGAGGCCGCTGATGGGGCTGGAGGTCACGGCGACGCCATTCGTGGAATCCGGCAAGGGGCCTATACCGTTTAAGAACGTGGTGATGGATTACCCCCTGGCGCGGGCGATGGAAGACGGCTTCGTCAAGGAGCCCGCCGCGGTCACCCAGCGCAATTTCGACGCCAAGGCGCATACACCGGAAGAAATCGAGAAGATCAAGCTGGAAGACGGCGTCCGCCTGCACGAGAACACGAAGGTGGAGCTGCTCACCTACGCCCGTGAGAACGACGTCAAGCCGGTCAAGCCATTCATGCTGGTCATCGCCCGCGATACCACGCACGCCGGGCAGCTACTCGACCTGCTGGAGTCCAGCGCCTTCTACGAAGGACGATACAAGGGCAAGGTGATCCAGGTCGATTCCAGCCGTACCGGCGTGGAAGAAGAAGAAATGATCACGCGCCTGCTGGCGGTGGAAAGCGTCGACGAGCCGACCGAGATCGTCATCCACGTCAATATGCTCAAGGAAGGTTGGGACGTGACCAACCTGTACACCATCGTCCCGCTGCGCGCTGCCAATGCGCGTACGCTGATCGAACAGAGCATAGGCCGCGGCTTGCGACTGCCCTACGGCAAGCGCACAGGCGTGGCGGTGGTCGATCGGTTGAATATCGTCGCCCACGACAAGTTCCAGGAGATCATCGACGAGGCCAATCGCGGCGATTCGCCGATCCGCCTGAAGTCGGTCATCCTTGAAGCGCCCAGCGCGGACGACAGGAAAGTGAGCGTGCAGGTCGAGTCGGGCGCAGCGGCCAAACTCGGCCTGACGAATGCATCTGCTGTGGCTCCGTCGCCGAAGACCCCCAACGGTGGCGATACCATTCCGGCGGCGACGCCCGTATTCACCTCGGAAGCGGAGGTCCAGGCCGCCCGCACGGTCATGGACGTGATCGGCAAGTATGAGGTCAAGCCCGATCAGGTGCCGACCAGCGGCGATTTGCTCAAGCCGGAGGTCCAGAAGGAGATTCAGGCGAAGGTTGCCGAACTGCTCAAGCCAAAGCAGGGCAATGTGCTGGAGGGTGCAGACGACCAGGCGCCTGCGCTTGACCTGTCGGCCGTGGTGGCGAAAGCCACCGAGATCGTGGTGCAACAGATCATCGATATCCCTCGCATTGCGGTGGTCCCGAAGGGTGAGGTCACGACGGGCTTCCGGCCGTTCACGCTTGATGTCGGCCAGCTCCGCCTGCAGCCGGGCGAGCGCGAGATCGTCGGACAGAACCTGCGCACCAACGAGCAGTTCACCTTGGCTGCCGAGATCGGCCTGAAGGAGCAGCGGCCAGAGGACTACATCGTCCACGCTCTGATCGACTTCGACGACATCGATTACTTCACCCACGCCGATCTGCTGTACGACCTGGCGGGGCAGATGGTGCGGCACCTGCAGGGTTACCTGCCGGAGTCCGATGTCGTCAACGTGCTGGACCGGGATCGCCGAGTGATCGCGAAGGAGATCCACGCGCAGATGATGGCGCATTTCTTCGAGGAGACGACCGATTACGAGATCCTGGTCAGCCGGGGCTTCACCGAACTAAAGCCCTGCAACTACACGGTTACCGCAGGCCAGACTCCGCGCAACTACCGCGACACCGTGGACGACGTCAGCCGCATCAAGCAGTACCTGTTCGGTGGCTTCAAAAAGTGCCTGTACCAACTACAGAAATTCGACTCTGATTCGGAACGCCGTTTCTCGGTCATCCTCGAACGGGATGCCATCAAGTGGTTCAAGCCGGCCAAGGGGCAGTTTCAGGTCTTCTACAAGCTCGGCACGGAACAGCCGGAGTACGTCCCCGATTTCGTGGTCGAGACCGACAATGAGATCTTGATGGCGGAGACCAAGAAGCGCGACGATCTGAAAACCCCGGAGGTCAAGGCCAAGGCCGAGGCGGCCGTTCGCTGGTGCAGGCATGCCTCCGACTACACCGCGAAAGTTGGCGGCAAGCCTTGGAAGTACCTGCTGGTGCCGCACGATGAAGTCGTCGAGAACAGGACGCTGGCCGATTACTTGCGGTTCGAGCAGAAGGCTAGCGCATGACGGACGCAATCAAGCCGGCGAGGATGCTCGCGTTCTCGGAAGTGGGTTGGTCGGAAATCGTTCCTGCGGCCGAGTCGCCATTTGAATTTCTGACGTTCAAAGATATTCCTGTTTATTACAAGGTAGATAGGGAAAAGGGTGTTGTTTACCGCGAATACCAAGCCGTACTCGGATATACAGACTCTGAAGTCGCCAATTGGCCGATTGGCGTAGTTGCTATTCCAGACATGTCTGCGAACGAGGAAGTCAGTATCGCGTCCATGCCGTTTGCGGGGTTTAATGAAGACATTGCTTTTCTTCGGATCGATGAAGATGAGATGGTCGAACTTGCTTCGTATGGTTTTTGTCATGCTTCCGCTTTCAAGAGCGAAGGCATCCAAATGCCCGCACTCTACGAAGTCAAAGGTCGCACTGTCCGCGAAATAGCGCGCTTGGGAAAGAAAAATTCTTCTCTTGCGAGAGTCTGGTTCGACAAAGCATTGATCGTCGATAGAAAACGCTATGCTGCCGCTGAGAGATCGCCGTGGGATAAGCCAGATCCCAACCAGTTCGCAATGGTGGTCGAAGTTCGTAGCGACAACCTTTACCTGTTGTCCACGGATATTGAGGCGTTAAAGCTTGAGCGAAAGCAGAGTCGTGTACTCGTCAAGTACCCTTATGCCCACGCGGAGCGGATGCCGAGTATTTATTGGATGTTCCAGGCTGCTCATGCCCTGAATGAACAGTATTCCATTCTGGCTAGGGAGGCCTTGGATGAAATGCCTCCTGCCGAAATTGACGTTATTGTAAAAAAGTGGCTGAAGGAACGAGCGCCGACGGATACATTTGGATATCGAAGTGACCGTACTGCAGCAAAGTTTGTTCGAAAGAATTTGAACAGGAAGCGTGGCGGTAAGAATGGCAAGGGAAAGGATCGTGGTGAGTTCGATCGGAACGACCTTGATAGTCTGGATTGGCTGGTAGAAGAAGCAACGGATTACAAATTTGATTTCGCTAGTGGCGGACTCTCTTTCATTCTGGCCATTGCGGATTGGTGGTACGACCTGTCTGCGAAGAATCCGTCTAAGACTCGGGAGTCTCTTTGCAACAGGCTCAAAGAAAATGGGTTTGATGGTGCCGAGCTAGGGCACCTCATGCATTTGATAGGCGGATTTGCAGATGATCGCTCGAAAGTGAACGGAACGCGTCCTGAAAAAGCACGATAATTTGTACGGCTTCGTCGTGGCTGGAGTCAGTTCTTCTGAAGCATTGGTCACCAATGCGTCAGGCGGGTGCATCGCTTGGCAACGTCACTGTCAGGTCATCAAGATAATCAGCCCAAGCTTGCATCATCTTTCGACGCTCTGGCATGTGTTTGGCCATGTTGTAAATCCCCTCTGTTCCACCTATCGCGTGGGATAGTTGCGCTTCAACTGCATCGCGCGACCACCCCATTTCCCGAAGCATCGTGCTTGCCATGTGGCGAAATCCGTGGCCTACCATCTCGCCTTTGAATCCAATTCGGGCGAGTGCAGCGTTAATGGCACCATCGCTCATGTGACGCTTTGGATCGCGCGCACCGGGGAAGAGATAGCGACCACGCCCGGTCAGCTGATGCAATTCGCGCAAGATCGCTAGTGCTT
>Ga0209023_10007569_pt1 | contig 11084 bp, 11 predicted proteins | sample LakOneMetagenome_FD_187468 | JGI IMG/M metagenome (GOLD analysis project Ga0209023, IMG submission 187468) | Freshwater and sediment microbial communities from Lake Erie, Canada (SPAdes) (version 2) | ecosystem: Environmental > Aquatic > Freshwater > Lentic | place: Lake Erie, Canada...
GCCGTTGCTGCCGGCGGCCACGTCGACGCCGAGCGTCGGCGCGCCCTCGCCTTCGCGCGTGAACACCTGCAGCACGCCGCCCGAGGCATTGCCGTACAGCGACGAGAAGGGCCCGCGCAGCACCTCGACGCGCTCGGCCGAGGCCAGATCGATGTGCGAGATCTGGCCCTGGCCGTCGGGCAAGGTCGCGGGGATGCCGTCGACCAGCACGCGCACGCCGCGCACGCCGAAGGTCGAGCGTGCACCGAAACCGCGGATCGAGATCTGCAGATCCTGCGCGTAGTTCTGGCGGTCGCGCGCGAGCAGGCCGGCCACGCCGCCGAGGCTTTCGGACAGGTTGACCTGCGCACGCGCCTGGTGCAGCGCGTCGCCGCCGATGCGGTCGATGGAGGCCGGCACGTCGAACGCCGGCGTGTCCAGCCGGGTCGCGGTGACGACGACCGGCGCGAGTGTCGCGGCGTCTTGCGCCCAGCCGGCGCCGGCGGCGCCTGCGAGCCCGATCGCCACCCAGCAGCGCGACGCGCGCATCGTGAGCCTCCGAGGTTGAAGCGGGTGGAATTTGTCATGAATCGGAACAGATTTCGCCCCCGGGAAACTACCTTGTTGTTGGCCCGGCGGCGCTCGCCCATCCTGCGCGCAGCCGAGGCTTCCCAACCAGCGCCCGTCACGAGGCGATTCGAAGAGGAGACAACATCATGAGCAGCAGCATTGCATGCATCGCGGCCGCGTTGCGCGCCGCGCTGGCCATCTCGTGCGTCACGGTGTGCGCGGTGGCTTTCGCCGCGCCCGCGAACGTGACCGGCGCGAGCATCCAGGCCAACGCCAAGACCGGCAAGGACTGGCCGTCGTACGGCCTGGACTACGCCGAGACGCGCTTCAGCCGTCTGGCCCAGGTCAATGACGGCAACGTCAAGAGCCTCGGGCTGGCGTGGAGCTACAACCTCGAGTCCACGCGCGGCGTCGAGGCCACGCCGCTCGTCGTCGACGGCGTGATGTACGTGAGCGCGTCGTGGAGCATCGTGCATGCGGTCGATGTGCGCACCGGCAAACGGCTGTGGACGTACGACCCGAAGGTCGACCGAGCGATCGGCTTCAAGGGCTGTTGCGATGTGGTCAACCGCGGCGTCGCGGTGCACAAGGGCAAGGTCTACGTCGCGGCCTACGACGGCCGGCTGATCGCGCTCGACGCCGCCAGCGGCAACAAGGTCTGGGAACAGGACACCCTGATCGATCACAAGCGCTCGTACACGATCACCGGCGCGCCGCGCGTGATCAAGGGCAATGTCGTGATCGGGCAGGGCGGCGCCGAATACGGCGTGCGCGGCTACCTCACCGCCTACGACGCCGAGACCGGCAAGCAGAAGTGGCGCTGGTTCACGGTGCCGGGCGACCCGAGCAAGCCGTTCGAGGACGCCTCGATGAAGATGGCGGCCAAGACCTGGGACCCGAGCGGCAAGTACTGGGAGGCGGGCGGCGGCGGCACGCCGTGGGACACGATCACCTTCGATCCGCAGCTCAATCTGCTGTACGTCGGCACCGGCAACGGCTCGCCGTGGGCGCGCAACCTGCGCAGCCCCAAGGGCGGCGACAACCTGTTCCTGGCCTCGCTGGTCGCGCTCAATCCGGACACCGGCAAGTACGTCTGGCACTACCAGGAGACGCCGGGCGACAACTGGGACTACACCTCGACCCAGCCGATGATCCTGGCCGATCTCAAGATCGGCGGCAAGGCGCGCAAGGTGATCCTGCATGCGCCGAAGAACGGCTACTTCTTCGTGATCGACCGCACCAACGGTCAGTTCATCTCGGCGAACAACTTCGTCGACGTCAACTGGGCCACCGGCTACGACGCGAAGGGCCGCCCGATGGAGGTCGCCGAAGCGCGCGGCGAGAAGGCGCGCGACGTGATCCCGGGGCCGTTTGGCGCGCACAACTGGCATCCGATGTCGTTCAATCCGTCGACCGGCCTGGTCTATCTGCCGGCGCAGAACGTGCCGCTCGCGATGGGCGACGACAAGAACTGGGCGATGAACTCCAACAAGATCGGCCAGCCGATGGGCGGCATGGGCTGGAACCTCGCGATGGCGCTCGGCGACCCGTCGCCCGCGAACAAGCCCTTCGGGCGCCTGATCGCGTGGGATCCGGTGGCGAAGAAGGAAGCCTGGCGCGTCGAGCATGTCTCGCCGTGGAACGGCGGCACGCTGACGACCGCGGGCAACCTCGTCTTCCAGGGCACGGCCGACGGGCGCTTCGTCGCCTACAACGCCAAGAGCGGCGAGAAGCTGTGGGAGACGCCGGTGGGCACCGGCGCGGTCGCGGCACCCAGCACCTACGAGGTCGACGGCACGCAGTACGTGTCGATCGCCGTGGGGTGGGGCGGTGTCTATGGCCTGGCCCAACGCACCACCGAGCGTGAAGGCCCGGGGACGGTCTACACCTTCAAGGTCGGCGGCACGACGCCGCTGCCCGAGTTCGCCAAGTACCAGATGGGCGCGCTCGTGCAGGGCGTGAAGTACGACCCGGCCCATGTCGCCGAAGGCACCGGGCTGTACATCAGCAATTGCGTGTTCTGCCACGGCGTGCCGGGCGTGGACCGCGGCGGCAACATCAAGAACCTCGGCTACATCAGCGCGGAGCAATTGAGTGGTCTGGACAAGCAGATCTTCAACGGGCCGTTCGTCGCGCAAGGCATGCCCGACTTCACCGGCAAGCTCACGCCGGAACAGGTCACGAAGATCCAGGCCTTCATCCAGGGCACTGCGGACGCGATCCGACCGAAGTGAAGGGGCGGCCGGAGCGGAGTAAGCTTCTGCCACCATGTGCAGAAGCATCAAGACCCTGTTCAATTTCGCGCCGCCGGTGACCGACGAGGAGATCCGCGCGGCTTCCTTGCAATTCGTGCGCAAGCTCAGCGGCTTCGCGAGGCCATCGAAGGCCAATGAAGCCGCGTTCGATCGGGCGATCGACGAGATCGCGCGCTCGGCGGGCGTGCTGCTCGCGTCGATGCACACCCACGCGCCGCCGCGCGATCGCGACGAGGAAGCCGCGAAGGCGAAGGCGCGATCGGCACAGCGGTTCGCGGCGTGAGGGAGGGCACGATGAAGGACTTCCCCGCACGCGAAAAGCTCGACCTGATCGAAAAGGTCGCGCGTTACCTGGTGCTCGCGAGCACGCTCGACAAGGGCTCCGAGCCCGACGAGTACGACCTCGCGAACGAACTCAGCCTCGAGCTGGCGATGGTGCTGCCGACCGGCATCTACCGCGCGATGGTCACGGCGGCCGCGCATCCCGACGGCAAGGTCAATCCCGGCACGGTCGTCGCGATGATGCGCAAGGAACTGTTCGGCTCGCTCGACGCCGATCTGCAGCACGAGCACCTCGCACTGCACGCGCCCGGATTGCCGGCCCCGAAGCCGCGCGGCAAGGCGCACTGAATCGCCGCGGCGCCCGCGCGTGTCAGCCTGAGCCGAGCACGGCCGCCGGGCCGGGCAGCCAGCACCATTGGCCGGGCCGCAGCGTGTCGGGTAACGCGAGCTCGCCATAACGGCTGCGGTGCAGCGCGACGACGATGTTGCCCGTCGCCGCGATCATGCGCTTGACCTGGTGGTACTTGCCTTCGAGCAGCGTCATGCGCAGCGCGCGCTCGCCGCTGCGTTCGCACGCGGCGGCGCGCACCGGTTGCGGATCGTCGCGCAACACGACGCCGACCCGCAATTGCTCGATCTGCGCGTCGGTGAGCGGATCGCCGGTCGTGATCTCGTAGACCTTGGGCACGTGCTTCTTCGGCGACGTGAGGCGGTGGATCAACGCGCCGTCGTCGGTCAGCAGCAGCAGCCCGGTGGTGTCTTCGTCCAGCCGCCCGACCGGCTGCACGCCGCGCACGCGCAGCGGTGGCGGCAACAGGCTCATCACGCTCGGATGGTGCTTGGGCTTTTGCGAACACTCGACGCCGGCCGGCTTGTGCAGCAGCACCAGCGCCTTCGCGTGGTACGGCCAGGGCTGGCCGCGCACCGTGAACACCAGCCCCTCGGGGTCGACCTCGTGCCACGGATCGGTGCAGACGGTGCCGTCGAGCGCCACGTGGCCCGCGACGATCGAGCCTTCACACTCGCGGCGTGCGCCGAAGCCTTGCGAGTAGAGGACCTGTGCGAGCTTCATCGCTGCGTCATCGCGGTGTCAGCGCCACGCGAACTCCGGCTGATCGAAGTGCGACACGCGTGTGACGCGGCCGGCCAGGCACAGCTCGCGGAACTGCAGCAGCACCGCCGCCGTCGGCGCCGCGATCCAGCTCGTGCCGACCGGCATGCGCAGCACCGGGCGCGCGACGTCGGGCCCGCTGCTGAGCATTGGCGCATCGGCCCGGCCGAACTCCTCGATCGGGATGCGGTGGATGCTCTGCACTTCGTTCGGGTTCGGTCGCACCCCGCGCGCGGCGCCGGCCCAGACGACCACCGGCGTGATCACGAAGCCGGAGCGGGTGACGTAGTCGTCGAGGCAGCCGAGGACGGCCGAGGCGTCGAGCACGAGGTCGACTTCCTCGGCCAACTCGCGCAGCGCGGCTTGCTCCGCTGTCTCGCCCGCGTCGATCCGCCCGCCGGGCAGCGCCCACTGGCCGGCGTGATGGCGCAGGTGCTCGGCGCGCCGCGTCAGCATCAGTGCGGCACGATCGCTCCAGACGCGGCTGGGCGGCAGGCCGTCGAGGTCCGCGCCGTGGCCTTCCTCGGTGATCGCGACCGCGACCGCGGCGGCATGGTGCCCGTGATCGGCGGCGACGTGCAGCTCGAAGGACCGCAGGCGCTCGGCGACGAGGCGCCGCAATGCATCGTCGGCACGCACGCGTTCAACCCACGAGCTGCGGAAACAGCGGATGGGCCATCGGCGCGCCGGCGGGCAACTCGTCCGTGAGCCCGGGGAACTCCGGCGACGTGGCCCAGCCCCGTGGTGCGTGGCGCACGTCGTCGCCGAGAAAGCGCACCGAGAACACCCGCCGCCGCCCCGGCCCGGCGAAGCCGGCGGCGCCGTGCAGCGCGAGCATGTGAAAGCACACGACATCGCCGGGCTCGATCGGCCAGCCGATGATCCGGAATGCGCTGCGATCGGCCTCGATGTCGGGCAGCTCGGCGAGGCTGCCTTCGGGGAACCATCGGGCCTGATGGTCCATGAAGGTGCGCGGCATCAACCACGGGCCGCGGTGCGAGCCGGCGACGAACTCGAGCGTCGACTCGCGCGGCACCGGATCGACCGCGATCCACATGCTGACCGTCTGATCGCCCTCGATGTTGTAGTACGGCTGGTCCTGATGCCACGGCGTGCGCTGGCGCGTGCCGGATTCCTTGACGAGCAGGTGATCGTGATACAGACGCACGCTGCGCGAGCCCATCAGGCGCTGCGCGACGAGCGCGAGCGGCGACGCCTCGATGACCCGACGGTACGCCGGCACGCGCTGCCAGTTGCAGAAGTCCTCGAAGAACCGGCCCGGGTCGTCGGGCCGGCTCGCGATCTTCGCGCGCGGACTGGGTGCGGTGAGGTTCGCCTCGATGCCCTCGCGCAGCAGGCCCAGCTCGTCGGCGTTCAGCAGGCCGCGCACGCAGACGGCACCATCGCGCCGGAACGCCGCGATGGCGTCGTCGCCGACGTGCTGCTGCACCCGCTGCGCCAGGGACATGCGCGCGTTACTTCGTCGCCATCGCCTTGTCCCACACCGCGTGCGTCCAGGCCGCGGGGCCCGGGTCCTTCTTGATCACCGGGTCGCTGCCGCCGGCGAGCAACACCTTCACGGTGCGCTGGTACGCCGCCGGGTCGAGCTTGCCCATCGCCGGGCCGGTGTTGGTGATCAGCTTGGCGACGTTCTCGAGCTGGCGCTTCTGCACCGCCGCGGTCGAGCCGCCGGAGGCGTCGGCGGCCAGCACGATCTTCACCGCCTCGTCCTGGTTCTTGATCGCGTAGTCCCAGCCCTTCAACGTCGCCTTGACGAACTTGCCGAGCTTGGCGACGTAGGCGGCGTCCTTCAGATCGGGCTCGCGCGCATAGAGCCCGTCCTCGAGTGTCGCCACACCCTGGTCCTCGTACGGGAAGGTGACGAGGTCGCTCGCCTTCACGCCCGCGTCGATCACCTGCCAGTACTCGTTGTAGATCATCGTCGAGATGCAGGCGGCCTGGTTCTGCAGCAGCGGGTCGACGTTGAAGCCCTGCTTGAGGACCTTGACGTCCGGGTTCGCGCCGCTGGTCTTCAGACCGAGCGATCCCATCCACGACAGGAACGGGTATTCGTTGCCGCCGAACCAGACGCCGAGCGTCTTGCCCTTGAAGTCCTTCGACGTCGTGACGCCGCTGGCCTTCTTGCAGGTCAGCATCATCCCGGAGCGGTTGAAGATCTGCGCGACGTTGACCATCGGCACGCCGGCTTCACGCGCGGCAAGCGCGCTCGGCATCCAGTCGACCGTCAGGTCGGCGCCCTTGGCGGCCAGCACCTGCGCCGGGGCGATGTCCGGGCCGCCCGGCTTGATCGTCACGTCCAGGTCGGCCTCCTTGTAGAAGCCCTTCGCGGCGGCGACGTAGTAGCCGGCGAATTGCGCCTGCGGCAGCCACTTGAGCTGGACCGTCACCTTGTCGGCCGCGGCCGCTGTGCCGGCCAGGCCGGCCAGGAGCAGAGACAGCGCGAGAGTCGTTTTGCGTAGGGTCATCGAGAGAACTCCGGAGGTTGTGCCTTGCGGCGTGAGAGCGAGGGGTGGTGAGGAATCAGTGAGGCGCCGCGTCACCATTTCGGCAACAGGCGCTCGCCGGGAAGAATGTCGTACGGATCGGCCCATCCATCAAGAGCACGAACACGGTTGAGCCAGCCGGCGATGTTCGGGTAGCGCCCGGCGATCTCGTAGCCGCTTTCCTCTACCGGGAAGTAGAGGTAGCCGCAGAACGACAGGTCCGCGATCGTCGGCCCGGCACCGACCATGAACTCGCGCCCGGCCAGGTGCTGCTCGACGATCGCGAACGAGGCATCGAGCCGTCCGCGCAGGAAGGCCATCACCGCCGGATCGGGCGGCGTGGGCATGAACGACTTCATGAAGCGCAGCGTCGCGAAGTGGCTGGTGAACTTGTGGTTGTCGAAGAACAGCCAGCGCAGCACCTCGCGCTGCTCGTGCTCGTCGCGGCCGCCGAGCGCGCCGTGCTTCTTCGCCAGGTGGGTCAGGATCACGCCCGACTGCGTCAGGCGCAACCCGCCGTCGTCCAGCACCGGCACTTCGCCCATCTCGTTGGCCTCGGCGCGCCATGCCGGCTGGCGCGTCGCGCCGTTCATGAAGTCGACGAAGACCGCCTCCCAGGGCTGCTTTAGCGCGCGCAGCGCGAAGGCCACCTTGTAGGTGTTGCCGGACTGGCAGAAGCCATGCAGGCGGTACATCGTCGTGCGCTCCCGAAAGCGGTGAGAGTGTCAGTGTCGCATCAACCGTTGGCCCGGATCGACGGATGCCAGAAGGTCACGCGGCGTTCGATCCAGCCGAGCAGCCCGTACAGCACCGAACCGGCGAGCGCCGCGACCAGGATCGCGGCCCACACCAGCCCCATGTTCAGGCGTGCCGCCTCGGTCGAGATCCGGAACCCCAACCCGGCCACCGGCGAGCCGAAGAACTCGGCCACGATCGCGCCGATCAGCGCGAGCGTCGAGTTGATCTTCAACGCGTTGAACACGAACGGCATCGCGACCGGGATGCGCAGAGACCACAGGGTTCGCCAGCTGCTCGCGCCGTAGGAACGCATCAGGTCGCGCTCCATGTGGCCGGTCTCACCCAGGCCGGCGAGCGTGTTCACGAGCATCGGGAAGAACGTCATGATGACGACGACGGCGGCTTTGGACTGCCAGTCGAAGCCGAACCACATCACCATGATCGGTGCGATGCCGATCAGCGGCACGGCGCTGGCGAGTGCCGCGATCGGCAACAGGCCGCGCTCGAGGAACGGGCTGCGATCGATCAGCACGCCGACGACGAAGCCGAGCGCGCACCCGACCGCCAGGCCGATCACGACCGAATGCAGCACGGTCTGGGTGAAGTCGTCGGCGAGCACCGGCAGGCTCTGCATCAGCGCGTGGCCGATCACGGCGGGCGAGGGCAGCAGCACGCGCGGAATCTCGAGCGCGTCGGTCAGCACCTGCCAGAACGCGAGCACCCACGCACCGAACGCGAGCGGCGTGCCGAAGCGCCCGACGACTCCGCGCTCGTCGAGCGACGCGAGCCACTTCACGCTGGCGAACGCCAGCACCAGCATGACGATCAGCAGCCCGGCGAGCGCGAGGCCGCTCATCGCCGGCCTCCGGGCGTGAGCCACCGTTCCGCGAGCGCAACCGCGCCGGTCAGCGCCAGGCCGAGCAGCGCCGACATCACCAGCGCCGACCAGATCTGCACGGTGTTGCCGTAGTACGAACCGGTCAGGAGCCGCGCGCCGAGGCCGGCCTGCGCGCCGGTCGGCAACTCGCCCACGATCGCGCCGACCAGGCCCGCCGCGATCCCGACGCGCAGCGCCGGAAAGAGGAAGGGCAGCGACGCCGGCACGCGCAGCGTCCAGAACGTCTGCGCGCGATTCGCGGCATAGGTGTGCAGCAGTTCGAGCTCCATGATCCCCGGCGAGCGCAGCCCCTTGACCAGCGCGACCGCGACCGGGAAGAAGCACAGGTACATCGAGATGATCGATTTCGGGAACAGCCCGGTCAGCCCGAAGCTGCCGAGGATCACGATCACGATCGGCGCGATGGCGAGCACCGGCACGGTCTGCGACGCGATGATCCATGGGAACAAGCTGCGCTCCAGCGTGCGCGAGTGGACGATCGCGACCGCGAGTCCGGCGCCGAGCAGCGTGCCCATCGCGAATCCGAGCACGGTCGCCGAACTCGTCACCGCGGCGTGGAACAGCAGGTTGCGCGGGGAATCGATCGGCCAGCCGAAGATCGAATCGATCAGGTCGAGGACGATCTGGTGCGGCGCGGGCAGCACCGGGCGGTCCATGCTAAGCGTCAGCCGCGCCAGATCCATCGCGCCCCAGCCGGGTTGTGCGCTCAGCGTGCGCTCGATCACCTGGGCCGCGTTCAATGCGATCGCGGCGCCGTACCAGATCACGAGCAGAATCGCCAGCACGACGAGCACCGGCCCGACGCGCCACCAGAGCCCGCGCTGACCGGGAAGCGCGGAAGGCGCGTTAGTGGTCTGCGCCATGCCCGCCCTGCAAGGCCACGCGCACGCGATGTGCGATCTCGGCGAAGGCCGGCGTGTCGCGGATGTCGAGCGTGCGATCGTTCGGCAGGCCGCTCTCGATCACGTCGACGATGCGCCCCGGCCGCGGCGACATCACGACGATGCGCGACGACAGGAACACCGCTTCGGGGATCGAGTGGGTGACGAAGACGACGGTGCGCTTCTGGCTTCCCTGGTCAGAGCGCCACAAGCGCAGCAACTGCTCGTTGAGCCGGTCGCGCGTGATCTCGTCGAGCGCGCCGAACGGCTCGTCCATCATCAACAGTTTCGGCTCGAAGCCGAGCGCACGCGCGATCGAGACGCGCTGCTGCATGCCGCCCGACAACTGCCACGGGTACTTGCCCTCGAAGCCCTTCAGCCCGACACGTTCCAGATGCGCGAGCGCGGTCTGCCGCGCCTGCTCCTTCGCGATGCCGTGAATCTCCAGCGGCAGGCAGACGTTGGCCAGCACCGTGCGCCACGGGAACAGTGCCGGGGCCTGGAACACGTAGCCATAGGCGCGTGCCATGCGCGCGTCGCGCGTCGACAGGCCGTTGACGCGCACGGTTCCCGAGCTGACCTGCTCCAGGTCGGCGATCACGCGCAACAGCGTGGTCTTGCCGCAGCCCGACGGGCCGATCAGCGAGATGAATTCGCCCTCCGCGATGTCCAGGCTGACCTGGTCGAGCGCGGTGACGGTATTTTCCTTGGCGGGATAGACGACCGAAGCGCCATGGACTTCAACGACGGGAGATGACATCAAGCAACGCGGGCGGGATTGTTCGGGTGCGTCGTCCAGTTGGCGTACGCGGCAGGAACCGATTGTCCGGTACGCGTGTCGATCTCTCCGGGCGCGAGCGCGCGCATCGTGATGCACTCGGGCACCGGGCAGACCGAGACGCACAGATTGCAGCCCACGCATTCGGCGTCGTTCACCTCGAAATGGCGCTTGCCGTTGAGCGTGGCGGTGATCGCCTGGTGCGAGGTGTCTTCGCACACGACGTGGCAACGCCCGCACTGGATGCACGCGCTCTGGTCGATCTGCGCCTTCTCGATGTGGTTCAGGTTGAGCTGGTTCCAGTCGACGATGCTCGGCACCGCGCGACCGCGGAACGCCTCGATGCCGGCAAAGCCCTTGTCGTCCATGTAGTTCGACAGCCCGTCGATCATCTCCTGCACGATCTTGAAGCCGTACGTCATCGCGGCGGTGCAGACCTGCACGTTGCCGCAGCCGAGCGCGATGAACTCGGCCGCGTCCTTCCAGGTCGTGACGCCGCCGATGCCCGAGATCGGCAGCCCGCGCATCGCGGGCGACCGCGCGATCTCGGCGACCATCGCCTGCGCGATCGGCTTGACGGCCGGGCCGCAATAGCCGCCGTGCGAACCGGTGCCGCCGGTGTTGGGATAGATCAGCAGCGAGTCGAGATCGACGCCCATCACCGAGTTGATCGTGTTGATCAGCGAGACTGCGTCCGCGCCGCCGCGGTGCGCGGCGAGCGCTGGCGGCTTGATGTCGGTGATGTTGGGCGTGAGCTTCACGATCACCGGCAGTTTCGTGTAGTGCTTGCACCAGCGCGTGACCATCTCGATGTACTCGGGCACCTGGCCGACCGCCGAGCCCATGCCACGCTCGCTCATGCCGTGCGGGCAGCCGAAGTTCAGCTCGATGCCGTCGCAGCCGGTGTCCTCGACCAGCGGGAGAATCTCGCGCCAGGCATTCTCTTCGCAAGGGACCATGATCGAGACGACCATCGCGCGATCCGGCCAGTCGCGCTTGACGCGGCGGATCTCCTGCAGGTTCTGCGCGAGCGGCCGGTCGGTGATCAGCTCGATGTTGTTGAAGCCGATCAGTTGCCGGTCCTTCGA